>JAAUYD010254672.1_pt1 | contig 65247 bp, 107 predicted proteins | sample 7278101 | NCBI WGS metagenome assembly JAAUYD01 (sample SAMN14350128, study PRJNA611818) | marine sediment metagenome | isolation source: surface marine sediment (0.6m) | place: French Polynesia: Moorea | collected 2018-08
TAGATCTTCACCGGGCTTGGCACCGGAACCACCGGATTCTCGGACACCGGGACAAAGATCTTAAAGGTGTGACAATCTGTCACGGATTAGTCGAGGACTCCTGCTGACAAAAGTTCATTAAACAGATCCTCGTCGATAATTTTTCCGGTACCGGGTCCGTAGGGTTGGCTTCCATAAGCGTCCATAACCCTGTACACAGCGGTTGCCTTATTGACGCCCAAGCGCCCCATCACCTGCTTTGTGTTCAAAACGCGACCCACCGCCTTTCGATCAGCGGGGCGCTCACTCGACAACCTCTTGTGGTCATTTCTCTTGTAATACAATGCGTCCTCCTAGTAGAGATGTTGATCGACGATGATGGCATGGAGCATGCCCACCGGCATGTCGCCGTCCATCCAACCCGGTAGCTCATCACTTAAAAGAACATCGCATCCGGTCTCCTTCATCAACTCTGCCAACCACTCTGGGCCAACATTGCGGGCAACCCATCCCCATCCGCCGCCAATCCGGGCAAGTTTGACGCCACGGCACGGAGACTCGAAGGAATCACGGTCGGGACCCTCTTCGTACCAGGATGCCTCGGATGCACGTGTAACAATTAAATCGATCATCATTCCTCCTGGGTGATGGCAACACATTCGGCGGCATCGATGATGGAAAACTCGCCGGTATCCAGGTCGATGATCTGGACGGCGACCGCGCCAGCATGTCGCGAATTGGGATCAAGGACACCGCTGAAGACAATGTTGTAGTCCGCGCTCTTGCACGATGTAACAAATATTGCCGGGTTCTGGTAACGATAAGCCTCATAGAACCCAGCGGTGTAAAGAAAGACCATCATCGCAAGGGCGATGACCGAAAAGGCCAATATAAATTTGTGTCCTGAGCTTAAATACATAATCCTACTCCTTCCTGAGATGATTAGTGGGGGTCAGGGAGTGGACGATCCGACGGCGGTGCTCGTTCCAAGCCCAAAATCTTGCATCCTCAATGGTATCAAATCCACCCTTTCTGCCCTCGTCGAAATACTCATCAAAGCAGTATTCAACAACGAAGCCGTGGTCGACCTGCTTGATGGTTAAATTATCGGCGCGTAGGTTGCCGTAGTTGTCCAAATACCACTCAAGGGGGGTGATGATGTACTCCGTCATATCGACATGCTCGGCAACAAAGCCCTTGACTCGAACAGACCCCCCGCCAGTCAAAGACTGATGTATGGCATCAAGGGCGGAGGCGTAGTCCACCCCCTGTCCCACAATAAAATCGATCAGGGAGCCGGGGGAGAAGATCCCCACCGATGACTTGTCTTCTCTAAAAAGTTGATACATAATTTACTCCTTAATCGGGGTCAGGAAGCGAGCAATGCGAGTCTTGTGGTCTTCCCAGGCCCAGATCTGCGCCGCCTCGACGGTCTCGAATCCACGCTCGACATCCTCGTCGTAGTAGTCGCAAAAGCAGTAATAGACATCAAATCCGCCGAGAGTACCTGGTATAATCTCGTAGTTGCCGGCTTCCAAACTTCCGCCACCCCCGACCCTCCAATCCAGGGGCGTGATGGTATATCGGGTATAATCGACCAGAGCATGATTCGCAACAATGCGGGTGGCACTAAATGAATCAAATCCAAAGGTATGACCAGGAGGCCGGGATATAGCCAGGTGTTTGTGGACATCCTTGAGGCTAGAACCGCTCTCCAACATTAATCGAGCCAGGGAATCAACAGACATGATCCCGACCGGTGATCCATCATCATTCAAAACTTTATACATGATTCCTCCTACCCTACCTGTCCGTAGATAATATATTCGATGTAATCATTCAAGGTGTCGTCTTCCATTTCAATCTCTAACTGCACATTCTGCGGGGTGGTGACGCCAGAACGCTCTGCCATGATACCACGAAGGAAGGAACGTTTCATATAACGGGCAATAATCTCTGATGCGCCGGGGTCATCGGCAAAGATCTGAGAGATCTCGGAAACCAGGTCGTTACCATCGGCCTCGACCCACTCCTGGGCCACCGCTGCGTCAACATTTAAAATGAGTGAGTTGTCTTTGACAACTGTTTGGGTTTGTGCTAATGTGTTCATGATTTCTCCTTAATTTTATGGTCCTTTTGCCGCCGGGCATCTGGGCCATATTTTTTGTTCACTTGATTACAAAAAGAATCATAGCACGTCCCGAGCGATGTGTCAAGCCCAGTTTGGTCGACTTGACAAATTCAATGTTTTGATGTTAACATTCGGGCATGGAAGATCAGTATTTAACAATTGAAGACATTGTTGCCGTGACTGGAAAGACGCGGCAAACTCTCTACAAAGAAATCAAGGAAGAGAAACTCCCTGCTTTCAAAGGTGAGAGCGAATCAGGTAAACCTCCGTGGCTTGTAGATCCCGAGGACTTCAAGAAGTATATGGAAAACACGTTGTCCGAAATGGGGGCACGAGTCCGAAATGCGAGCGTCGCTTACACAAAATGGAGAATCGAGTATGAACGCGGTCTACGCGGGGGTTGATCCGGGGGCAAAGGGGGGCCTGGCCGCGCTGCAATGTGTAGATGGTCAGGTCCGCCAACTTGAATGCATCAAGATGCCGTACGACATGAAGATCGTCAACGTCGGTAAGGTGCAGGACTTCCTGATCAGAAACAGGGTCGAATTTGTCGCCCTCGAGCAGGTCATTCTGCCCAATATGCAGCGGGGGTCTATAAAGTCGGGGGAGAACTCCGGTCGTCTCAAGGCCGTCCTTGAGCTATGCGGAATTACATACATCTCCGTCAGGCCGAGCCAGTGGACAAAGTGGGCGAAGGTCCACACACCAGGCGGCACGGGGATAACGAATGCCGAAAAAAGAAAGGCGTTAAAGCGAAGGGTGATCGCCCTGTGCACAAAGTCAGGTCTACATGTCCCGATGACATCGACCAGATTTAATGCCACATTCCATGACGGTATATCCGACGCCCTGTTGATCGGGACCTATGGAATCTACGCCGCCCACGGTGAGACCAACCGCGATGTGGAAATATTCATGCCAAGCGGCTACCGACTTGAGGTAGCATGGCCAAAAACAAAGAGAGAAAATCATGAACCAGAGCGAAAAAGAAAAAAGAAGCCAAAAACTACGTGAGGCAATCAGGGAGAACGAAGGCGACCTGCTCGTCATCGAAACAAAGATCCTTGCCCTCCAATCGATGAAAAAGAAATTAAACATCGCCCTCGAGCGTCAGTACGAGAAGCTTGGCTTCCTGGAGGCAGGCAATGAGTGATTTTGTAGAGACACCAAAGATGTTCTCCAAGGAGTCGGAGGAGATGGTCCTGGCAGGGATCATGCTTTACAATGATGAGTACCACGACATCTCCCGATCCCTGAATAAGTCCCACTTCTACCTCCTGGCTCACCAGGAGGTGTGGGAGGCCATCGGCAAGATCATCATCGACGGCAAGGAGGCCGACCCAATCACGGTCGGTCACGCGGTCGAGGGTAGCGATGTCATCGATGATGGAATTCTGTTCTGTCAGCAGATGATCCCAACCGGGTTTTTCATTCAGGGCATCGATCAACATGCGGAAATTATCCGCGAGTATGCAACCCGCAGGGTCTTAGCAAACTCCGCCAGGGAGCTAGGCAAGGCCGCCGTCGATAACTCGGTCTCGATCGAGTCAATCAAGACGATGGCACAGGCCACCGCCCTCGACCTGGTTGAAGACGAGGCCCAAGACGTGGTCGTTGACGCCGGCGCGTTAGCCCTGGAGATAACCGAGCACATCGAAAAGATTGCCGGAGGTGAGGTCGAGCAGGGCGCGATAGGGTCAGGCTACCCAGAGATCGATGAGATGACCGGCGGCTACAGAAAGGCGTCCCTGGACATCTATGCAGCACGGCCGGGGATGGGTAAGACCGCATTCCTTACCGGATCAATGATCAAGGCCGCAGTGGCCGGGGCACGTCCTCACATCTTCTCCCTGGAAATGAGCAGGAGAAAGATCGTCCAGAGAATGTTATCGCAGATCTCGGCGATTCCGGTCAAGAAGATCGAATCAGCAGGGATGACGGACGAAGAGTGGGCACGGTATTACAAGGCGGTCAAGATCCTGAATAATATCAAGATCACCATCGATGATACACCAGGTCTCAACATCGCCCAGGTCAGGTCTCGGGCCACGGCCTCTGCAATTAAGAACGGTACAGACATCATCGGTCTAGACTACATCCAGATGATGAATGCCATCAAGCCTCTGCCCAGTCGCGTCTACGAAATCGAGCAGATAAGCCGTGGACTAAAGGAGATGGCAAAGATGTTGGATGTGCCCGTCATCGCCCTGGCACAGTTGTCTCGCGGGGTTGAGAACCGGCAGGACAAGAGACCCCTTCTGTCGGACCTGAGAGACAGCGGTAGTCTGGAGCAGGACGCAGACCTGGTGGCCTTCCTGTATCGGGATGAGTACTACAACCCGGATACAACCGAGTTTCCCGATCAGTGTGAGCTTCTCATCAGAAAGAACCGGGAGGGTGCATTGGGTACCGTGCGGCTCCATTGGAGCGGAGAGACGACAACATTTTCGTCACTTAATTTGACGTCAGCGATGACGGGAGCATCAATATAATGGAATTTAACCAGGCGTTAGACATCGCGCTTTACGGAAGGCCGATGACATTGGCTCTCTATATCTGGATTATGGATAATATCGACGGGACCTACCTTGTGTCAAAGAAGGAGGTGTGCAGACGGACGGGGGTGAGTCCCGGTGTGTTCGATCATCTGATTGAGGATCTCATCGAATTAAAACTTGTCTACAGGTCCAGAGTGATGTACGATATGTAAAACCGGGAGATAAAACCATGAAGAACGGAACACGAATCACAAGCAATTATGGGTTTCTTTATATTCAAGAGCCTGGTCGAGGCCAGGCCTTTCTTACAGAGTCTGAGGCAACCCAAATTTCAATCGATCACAAGATCGATCTCTCCAGGGTGAAGGACGGCCACGACTGGGTTATGGACGACGGCACCGACACCCTGGAGGAACCCTGGTGGGAACTAGAAGACCATATACGAGGACTATAACGATGACCAATTCAAATTCAACAATGCAAGAAAAAACCACCCCGAAGGGTGGCAAAGAAAAGAGAGGAAAAAATATGGATGTCCACGATAATACCATAAGACCATTTGCCCGTCAAGGGCACTTCACAGTATTCGATAACGCGGTCTTAGACATCGTCATGCCGACCTTGAGCGGCAGTGAGTGGAAGTTGCTCTCCTTTGTTATCCGAAAGACAATCGGTTGGCAGAAGAATGCCGACGCATTGTCTTATACGCAGATCAGGGAGGGGACCGGCATCAAGTCCGACAGCACGGTCCAGAAGGCAATCAAGGGCCTTCTGGAGAAAAGCCTCATTCTTGTTGCAGAGCAGGAGTCGGTGCTTGACGCAAACCTCTACGCAGTTAATAGAGGATATGAGATCAAAAATGGACCGTCCTCTCGCACTACAGAAAATGGAGTGAAACGCACTTCAAAAAATGGAGTGCGGCCAGAGGGTCCTCGCACTACAAAAACTGTAGACACAAAAGAAAGAGAAAAAAAGAATATAAATAAAGGGGATATACAACCCGATCGCTCCGCTCAGAAACCAGGTCGCTCCGCTCCCCAACGGCCACCGGCACATCAGACGGGATGGTCCACAATGTGGGGACCTGCTGCCCAAGATCCTCAGGTTCAGGATGTGCTCGCTGTTCTGCGCAGAACTGCTGTGGTGAATAAGAGCAAGTTTTTTGAGTATGCCCCGCTGATCAGCGATGAGTTAAATGAGCACGGCCTTACCCCATCCGACCTGCTGCGTTTTGCCGAGTATCGCGAGGCGGTCACAGGGTTTACTGGCAAGCCTCACGCCAAGACGATCTATGACGAGATCGGTGGCCTGGCCGATTACCTTCTCCCCGAGAGGGCCGCAGATCAGTACTGGGACGGCCTCATGAACCTGGTCGATCTTTACAAGAAGGGTGCAAACATTTCCGACGTCAAGAAGGCAATCGTGACCAAGGAGGTCCGGCATGCTCTTGCCGCCCTGGGTGGGATCAACCCTCATGTACTGACCACGATGACAAAGCAAACCTTCGGTGCCGCGCTTGTCGAGTACCGAGAGAAGGAGAAATTGAATGCATAAGAAGACAGTTGAGAAGGGCACATCGCTCAAGGGCAGGAATGTGTGGCAAGTCAACCCGGATGGTGTGGCCATCTACCTTGGCCGCGAGGCCCTGGAGCGCGGCCCGCTTATGATGTTTGTTCGGAGCACCCGGACGGATCACAACTATGCCGACCTGGCCTCTATCCCGGTCACAGACATCGTCGACGAGAACGATCACGCAATCTATATCTCGCAGACGGCGCGGGTTGAGTTCAACAAGAAGGCACCCCAACCTAGTCGCAAGGATAAGCACAGGGTCCCGGAGGCCCAGGCCTCTCTCTTTGATGTGAGCGAATATGTTGTAGTCGAGTCTAAGGAAGATAAGACCGGCTACGAGGAGAAATCAGAATGAGTGAAGAAAAGTTTGAGATCACAAGGGACGACATCGTCCAGGGTCGCAGGATAGATGTGGGAACCAAGGGCAAGTATTACATCATTCTTGGGTGGGGGTTTCGCGATAGAGTCCTTATGCAGGGCACCTACCCAAGCGGGACGAAGTTTTCGGTGACCCAGGACTTTGAGGTAATCAAGGAGCACTTCGAGGACTCTATCTCAAAGGCGCGGTGGTCAAATGTTTGAGAGCAAGTTTAAACTGCGTAGATCCGACCTGGCCCCAGGACGCCGCCTAAAGACAACCGATGGGCACTATACCGTCCTCCGATCGGATGCCGATTCGATCACCTTTGATGTCGACCGAAAGAGCGGCGATGGGTATCAGATCAGCATGGCCTGGACCTCCGCCGTTGAATACTTCCAGATCCCGCAGTTGGGCGCACGGTGGCTCGATTGATCTTGCGCCCCGCTTACGCCTCTGCTATGATAGAACTGATTGCCCGATCGCAATGGGGATTACACACAAGCACCTTAGCCGGCCCTGCGATCGGGTCGTTTTTTTATGGACATTAAGCTAACGCCATCCGAAGTCATGCAGGCCGCAATGGCCGGGGTCATGCGTCAGGTTCAGAACATCAAGGCCGGCCGACGTGCTCGCTACGGCGCAGGGAATGCGAACGACTGGCAACTTCACATCCAGGGGTGCCTCGGAGAGTTCGCTGTAGCAAAGGCCTTGGGGATCTTCTGGTCGGGAAACCACGGGAACCTCGATGCCGCCGACGTTGGAGATCTCCAAGTCAGAACGACGCGATACGGCAATAATCCCTTCCTCCGCCTCCAGAAGGCGGACAACGATGATGATGTCTTTATTCTGTGCTCTGGTGTGAATGACGCCTTTAAGCTACACGGTTGGATGCACGGCCGGGATGGCAAGCTAGACAAGTTCTGGGGTGACAAGTGGAACAACGGCCGCAAGGCGTTCTGGGTTCCCAACCACCTCTTGAACGATATGAACGAATTAAGGAGAGAAATCTATGATGTTAAAGATGGCGATGTCAATTCACGACAAGTTGGAACCCCACTGCCAGAGGCTAAAGATTACCGGTGAACTTCGACGTGGACATGAGTCAGATCATATCGAAATGGTCGCAATTTCAAAGATCGACGACAATAATGAGTTGGAGCTTGTCAAATTCCTGGCCGGGCTTCAAAACGAGGGCAAGATCAAGGCCCCTCCCATCACCGGCTCAATCCTTGCCGGAGACCGCGTCAAGTTCATGGTCGAATCAAGGACGCATGGATGGGTCCAGGTAACCGTCCACCTGACCTCGGTCAACTCGATGGGTACCTGCATGGTTCGAACGACGGGGCCTGAGACATTCTGGAGGTGGATCAGAACACTAATTCCAGTAGACTGTGAAGCCATACACGATTACATTCAATACAACGGGGGAGACAGTTTTTATAGCATTCTCGAGGAGGACGAGCTATTCCGCCTTTGTGGACTGCCTTCCATTGGGCGTCTTCATCGAGATCTTTATCGCGAAGGAATGACTAGGGAGGAGTACCTCCGGGAGATAGTAAACAGTGGAATCTAAGACATCAGAATACGTAAACTACGACGAGGTCACAGCGGAGATGCTCGATGACAATCCGACGATGAAGATCGACTACGGCGACTCATGGGGTGTAACCTCTCCCCGTCGGCTTGCCCATCGCCTCTCCGAGATCATCAAATCCAAACTCGGACGGCACAAAAAGATTCGATTCGACATCGGTGACATCTTTAACGAGGCCGTCTATTACAACGTCGACACCGAACTTCTGGAGATCATGAAGCATGCACAGGTTAATTACGAGACCATCCGAAAATGGGCATGGGTCGCCGCACGTACCCCGCACGACCTGCGTACGCTACCCGTCTCGATGACCCACCTCGAGATCGTGTCCGGCATCGAAGACCTCGGGATTCGTGTAAGCCTCCTGAAGATCGCAATCGATGAAGACATGGGCACACGCGAGTTCCGAAACTATGTAAAGGGGATCATGCAGGTAGTCGATGAATCCGAAGAGGAGCCTGAGGACCCGGTTGATGAGGCAGAGCAGGAGAGCAGTGATCCCGAGTCTCCCTTCGACGCAATGACGCCGATCCTTATCCCGGCAGAGACATACGACAAATACCTCCGGGCGGCAAAGTTGTACGACCTGAATTTCTCTGAGTTTTTGATTGCGATCTCGAACCGGGTTGATTTAGAGGAGATCCTGGATTAACCTTGACACCACCTCTGAATGGTGTATAATTCAAGGCGTAACGTGTTCATGGTTTTCGAGGCCCTCCTAATCGCCAGATTGAGGAGGGCCTCTTTGTTTTACGGCGGTAGCTCAGTGGACAGAGCAGCAGACTTCTAATCTGCCGGTCGGTGGTTCGACTCCACCCCGTCGTGCTAGAAGGGGACATCATCGTCTGTTCGCGGTGGTGGAACCTTGAACAGATCGAGGGCCTGGGTTTCTAGAATCCAGGCCCTCATTTTATTTGCCTGCTCCTCCATCTGCGCACGTTCAAACTGCTCAAGTCTTTGCTTACTTTTCTCGATCAATTCATCTCTATCCATCCTAATATTATAACACAATTTGACACATCGATTGAAATGTGCTAATATCAAGAAGAATCGTGAACAAATAAAGGAGAATCAATCATGAACAAGAAATCACTAAAACGACGCGCGAAGCGTAATGCCCGAAAACTTAAGACCCTTTTGTCGGAAGCGCAGGAGATCTTGAATGAAATCGATGCACTCAAGGCGTCGGTCAAGGAGGATGTAAAGAAGCTACAGGAAGATGTAATCTTAGACGATGATACCGTTGTCCGCTTCAAAGAGGGTTGGAGCAAGGGTGCCACCGATTCCAATGGTGCCGTTCGAGGTCGGTTTGATGCAAAAATGTTGCGAGGTATGGCCGCATTCTACCCGCAAATCATGGATGCATTTATTGAGACGGAGCGCAGCGCCAGCGCCGAGTTCCGTGGATTCTAATCAAAAACTTTTAAAGGACTAAATTATGAGCAAGTATCAAGATTATGGAGTAGACCAGAGCCTGGATGATGGCTATGGCGAAGGCGGAGCACGGTTCCCAGGCATCGGGTACGATGGGAAGAAAGACCAGAAGTACGAGGGCTACTTCTTTGTGTCCGATGTCGACGGCAGCGCCCCAGGCCCCTTCATGGAACTGCACCCGGATGGTCAGAACTGGTTGACCCAACGGTTGCGCTGGGTTCCGGCAGAATGGCGTCGGTCAAATGTGGCCACGACCGGGCACGGCGCACGGGCTTCAGAGGTGCGCTACTCGCAGTTTGGCAAGATCAAGGACACCGGTGACAAGTTTGCGTACTCTCACATCCAGGTGGCGGGCGTCTTTGTCGACCGACCGGATGAGATCTATGTCCTGGGCCTCCCTAAGGTGACCAAGGTTTCCTGCTGGTCCAACGACCCGGATAACCAGTACGGCCAGCAGAACATGACTCTGGGCGTCTGGCAGTTGCTTCGCCGCTACACCGAGGAGTTTAACGATCAACATGGGACAAAATTCAGTCCACTGGGAACGTTCATCGTTGACCTGGTGCAACAGTACATGAAGGGCAAGCCCAACTATGTCACAATGGGCCGCTCAAGCCAGACTCAGATGTTGCCGTTTACGCTAGACATGAGTCTCAAGGACAAAGACGAGCGTTTCCCGGCCGACCGTGTCGTGGACCGTGATGTCTTCGATACCATCAAAAACCTTCGGCGCTCCGTTTTAGCAGAATGGCGTGCAGAGTGGCACGACAAAGCCAATCAAGATCAATACGGGCGGATTAAGTCCGAGATGGGTGGATCAGGTCAAGACCAGGTCGACGACCGCTACCCCGAGGAAGACGATATTCCTTTCTAAGCTATGAATGAAGAAACCCAACACCTGCTTAGGGTGTTCTCGTCCAAGATCGCAACAGCGGCAGGGATGGCAACACTCATTTGGTGGAGGGTGGGAGAGGGCTTCCCGACGGCGGTAGACATCACGGTCTCGGTGATGCATGGGATCTTTGTTTACTGCACCGTTTACGCCCTCTCTCTTTTATGGCTACGGCGCGATTTTTTCTTCAATCCAATTTACGAATTGATTGAGGCAATCGAGAACTACCAACAAGAATTTGAGGAGCACGAGGAGGAGACTGTGGAGACTCCAATCCGTGAGAAGACAAGGATGGAAAAGGTTGTGAAGGGCGGTCAGGTTGAGATGCTAAAGGTCCGGGATCACATTAGCCGTGATGCCACTCACTTTGAGGTCGCCGGTGAATCGGAGCCGATCAGCATGGAGGTGGCCGTGGCCCTGGTCAAGATTGCCAGAGCACGATCCCAGGGACTGCTCCAGGTCATCACAAGACGCAGGATGCAGACCGAGGCCGGCATTGATCGCAATAGCACCGAATCAAAAGAGGTGCTCGACCTTCTACTGAGAACGCGGTGCATCAACAAGGTGGGGCAGGAGCACCATTGGACAATCAGAGGCATGGCGGTGTTCACTACTCCCCCATCGTCAAATGCCAGCGGGGGAGGTGGATAAAGGTGGTGGCTACAGAGAGAACCACCACTCCACCACCACCGTACCGCCACCTGGGGGAGTTGAAGGTTGAAAGCAAGTTATGATTTTGAGTATAGAAGATCTTAGGGAAAATTTAGCCTGCCAAGAGGCGATAGACGAGTTTCTTGATCACTGCCCATCTGGCATCACGGCGGACATCGAATGGAATGCCGCCGCCCAGGCAATGCTTGTTGCATCGCCGCTGAGAAAGTACATCGATTGGCTACAGTTTAATGGCTTTATTCCGACATTCCTGATGAGCAACGTCGACATGCGGTGGATGGATCTAAGTGAGTTAGCTCTGTTCTCGACCATCCTCGACCATGCTAAAATGGAGGGCGCAAATCTGCGTGGCGCAAGTCTGTGCAACTGCCATCTGGCCGGAATCAACGCCCCTGGGGTGAACATGTATGAAGCCGATGTGTGCAAATCGGTTTTCACGGGATCAGTCCTAAGGGGTGCAGACCTTCGACATGCAGATCTGAGTTATGCAAACCTCATGGATGCAGACCTGAGAGACGCTGATCTGAGTTATGCAAACCTCATGGGTGCAGACCTGAGTTATGCAGACCTTCGACAGGCGGACCTGAGTTACGCAAACCTTCGACAGGCGGACCTGAGTTATGCAGACCTTCAACAGGCGGACCTGAGTTATGCAAAACTTCGACAGGCGGACCTGAGTTATGCAGACCTGACCGGTGCCTGTTCCAGGTACACATCATTTAGGGGGTCAAATGTAACAAAAAAACAACTGGAATCAATGTATCACGCTTAAGAAATTCAAGGGAGAATCGCATGGGAAATAACTTTATGAACAAGTGGGGGAGAGAGTTGAGAGGGTCTCCGATGGCCGTGCCGGTCGCCATTGCGGGCGTCGTGCTCCTGCTGGCCGGGCTAACTTTCCTTATTGAGGACATCGAATCGAGCAAGCTCGGATGGCGATTCCTTGAAAATGAGTTTGGCGTCAACGCTGCTCACTTCGAGTTCACCTACTTGATGCTCTCGGTTGCACCATCGGCCGCCCAGGTTATCCTGGCTCACATCTTGATCTCGAGCGATATTAAGCCGTGGACCCGGCCGTGGTTCACTCTGATCCTGTCTTTGGCCGTGTTGATCGGCGTGGACTTCTCTGCCGATGTTTACAACCGGTCAAATGGGATCTTCTTTGACAGCACCCTGTCGACGGTGTACTGGCCGACGAGCCTGGTGGCCTCGCTCATTACACTGGCGGTGTACACCTTTGGTTCGGAGGGCTTCATCGTGCTCGGCGGGTCGGCAATGATCCAGATCCTTCCTGAAGCCTGGCGTCAGTTGAGCGACTTCTGGCACCGCTTCGAGACCCCGTCACGGAATCGTTCTGCGCAGAACAAGCAGAAGAGCCAACGCGGGAAGCAGCAGGGTCGATCGGCCAAAGGCCAACCAAAGCGCGATCAGGGCCGCAACCAAGGTGGCCAGAAGGGGCGAGGTGGTCGTGGATCGGGCGGTGACGCCGACAGTTTTGACGACATGATCAGCGACCTTCTGGGTGGCGGTCGACGAAATTAGCCTATCAGGCCCGTACTGCGAGAATATAGCCGCAGTACGGGCCTTTGGAGTTATTTATGTGCAAAGCAGCAAGGAAGCAAACGGACCGTGTGAGGGCGATTCTGGAGGATCTCTATTTCGAGAATGAATCCTGGTTGCGTGTGGGCTACAGTATCCATTACATGACAAGGGAGACACGGACCAAGACAGCGGGGACCATCGCCGCCCACGCTAATGCGGTATACAACGGAAGGGAGGAGCCGAGACCGTGGCTTCTAAAGGCGCTCGGTGTTCACAAGCCCAAGATCGGTCTCTACATTAATTTATCCAACATCGGTGATGGGAAGGATCTGGCTCACCGATTCAAAAGCAGAGCAGGCGAGATCGGAATGAGCTATCCTGATTTTCTGCGATACCTTTTAGACGGAGATGACAACAATGAATGAGGTTAAATTTAAAGGTCACGGGCACGGGGGGTATCGTCCGAACGCCGGTCGACCGCGTACCCAGGCCATCGTTCGAGACAAGGATCGGGTTGTAGTTGCCGGCGTTTGGGCGACCGCGAAGCTAAATGACCGCCACCTTGTAATCGAGCCAGAGAAAGGGACGGGGTTTACTGTCTCCATCTTGGAGAAGGTTCAACCACGGTCTGGAAAGGCTCCAAAAAAGAAGGACAAAAAGGGTCGAGGCGGATTCCGAACGGGGTCCGGCCGCCCTCGGGTTAGATTCATTCTTCGGCCGGATATGGATTACGCACTGGACGGAAGGCCAGCGAAGGTTTCCATTGAGGGGCGGATGGTGACAATCACATCACAAATGAAGCAAAAAAGGTTTAGCACGGTGAAATAAATGCTTGTATTTTTTGACATAGAGACCAGTGGAATCAACCACGACTACCCGCACTATTCATACCGCAAGTATGATGTGACCCAGATCGCGGGTGCCGCCTTTGGCCATGATGGAAAGATCTGGGGCACCTTTGAAAGAAAGGTGCGATTCGATGAGGAGACCGCCCAGAAGGAGGCCCTGGAGATGACGAGTTACGACCCACTGGTTTGGGCGGAGCAGGCGATCACCGCCCCGGAGGCTATATTTGAGTGGGGTCAATTCCTTAAGCGGCACACGTCGATCGAGAAGATCTCAAAGAAGGGGAACCCCTACCGTGTTGCCCGCATCGCCGGACACAACATCATCAACTTTGACCTGCCGTTCTTTAATGGATGGAAGAAGAAGTACAACGAGAATGCCTGGGTTCCCTTTGATTACAACGTCATTGATACCCGGTCGATGGCGACCGTGTTGCAGCACGAGGGGCTTCACAACCCGTTGAGCCTCAAGCTATCCGACCTGGCCGCCTATTACAACGTCGAGATCGACGCACACGATGCCTTGGGCGACGTGATTGCCAACGGCCGTGTTTACCTCGAGATGATAGACAAATTGCAAGATTGGAATGGAGGGAGATCATGAAGGTTATTGTTGATGGAAAGGTTTATGACTCAGATAAAGACCTGGTCATTGTCGTGCTTGAGGAGAGCGCATGACCGCAGAAATGCTAAGACAGGTAACGGTGCTCCAAATCGAGCGGAAGACCGCGCTCGTGCTGCTTGATGCTATGGCCGCGCCTATGCTCGAGTTCATGAACAAGGTGATCGATGGTGCGGTCCCGGATTATGATTCGCTTCAAAAGATCAAAAATGAGAAGGAGGCCTTCTACTCCTTCTCGTATGCCGTCGGCCTTGGTAGGCACGGCAGCGTCATGGCTTTGAAGTATGACGAGATGCAGAAGGCCATCAACTCGAAGATGAACGCCAGGATTGCGGAGTTGGACTAGGAGAAGGCGCTCTTCCTGACGACGAAGAGGATCTCGTCCGCGCCCCTGTTCTCTCCACTTGACTGCTCGCCCTCAACACGAACATACCAGTCGCCACCGGTGTCTACATCGATTGTCAATGTGTAGTCGCCGGTGTCCGACCTCGTGACGACGGCATGGGTGTTGTAAATGTATGTCTCGACACTGCCTGTCGGATCTTTCACCAGAAAGCGAACAATGTCCGGGTCAAAAGCGGCCTGTGTGTCGGCATCGCGAAAGGGGACCGTTGTTTTTACTTCTATTCTGTCCCCTTCATCAAAATATTGGCTCATGAAATTTCCACCTCGATCTCTATTTCGTAAGAGGATGACACGTCCACCTCGACCTGAGTCATTGCGGAGACATCTATCTCTACCTGGTATGCCACGCTCGCCCCGGCATCAACAAGAAAGACTCTTGGGTTTATACCGACCTCATAGACGGCGTTGACTTCTATCTCAACATCCCCGCCCGATATTTCATCGGCGAGGCTAGTGGACCCGTAATAAGACCATGATACCACGGGCCTCTCGTTTTGACCTATGTCACCGTCAGGGATTACACCTGGTATTAAGAAGGGCGGCCCGATGGATGATATGGACCGCCTCTTTTCGGCAGAATTGATCGGCATACTATGGGGTCTCCGCCTCGCCCTCGGCGTATGTAATCCCGTCGTCAGAGAGCGTCTTCTTCCACGCCGCAACCCCACCATCGTCGTATACAATTTTCTCCGAATTTGTTACCTCGATCTGGTTTCTGGCCATCATGTACAGGTAGCCAATCTTCGCCGCTATGGTGTTTGCCGCCGGCGGCACACCCGTTGGCTCGGAGAATGAGTCGACATTGAGTACGTCAACCAGTTCTGCATTCACATCCGCAGAGGACAGGTCATTCAGCGCGGCGATCAGGGCCGGGATGTCGGTCCCGGTATCCTGGACGATGGCCGCTAACTGCGTACTATTGGCGTCGATCTCTGCCCGGATGGAGGCCGCAGACGGGACGCTGATTCCAGCGAAGCCCGCGTCCATTTCCGCCTTGGTTGGTCCGTCGTAATCAAGCAGGGCAGTATCAACCTGGGCGTTCACATCTGCGGCAGATAGATCGTTCAAGGCAGCGAAGCCTGCATCGAGTTCTGTCTTTGTTGGTCCATCATAGTCGGACAGCGCCGTGTCGACCTCTGCATTGACCTGGGCGGCCGACAGGTTGTTCAGGGCGGAGATCTGAGCCGGGATTGTGGCTCCTGTGTCCTCCAGAACTGATGTCACATCAGTGCCGATGGTAGGGTCTGCCGGATAGATTAAAATAATGTCCCCAATAGATGTGTTGAAGCCCGGTCCGTCGTTGAGCGTAAATCTGTTGTTTGTGGGATCGGCAGCGATTATTCGCCTAACGGTTGTCTTTCCAAAGTTGGAGTTGTTCTCCCCATTGATGTAAACAACAAGTGAGCCAACCAGATATTGAGAGGACTCAACATTCACGCCGTCCACCTCGATTACGTATGGGCTAACACTGACGATACCCGTCAATGTCGATCTTATGACCCCGTTTCTGGTATGCGAGTAGGGGCCTGAGTAATCGAAGATCCTGTAAAGATCGCCCGCACCTCCTGCGGTTGTGTCGCCATCGTAGATAATTTGATTGCCCCAAGCGGTGGTGATTGTCCCGACTATTGGGCCACCGCTTGCGTAGATGACGATCATCTTCCCCAGGTAATCAATGTCGTACCCTGCGGCCGGGGGGTCGGTCGAGAATATAAGGTTAGCAAACCCTATGCCAACCGTGCCTTCGGCCAGGTATCCCGGCATCCCTTTCGCGGCAACCTGGTCGAGCGCATCGCGTGTGAACCTCGAGTTGCCACTGCCATCATTTTCCACAATCTCATTTAGGAGGGCGGTGCTCACACCAGGTTTGGAGGCCGGGTTGTAGTCAACCGCCAGAAGGTGGTCCAGGTGAATGTCGGCCAGAGCCGTGTCCACCTCGGTGTTTACGTCAGCGGCCGAGAGATCGTTTAGGGCCGAGATCTGAGCCGGGATGTCAGTCCCGGTATCCTGAACAATGGCCGCTAATTGTGTGCTGTTGGCGTCGATCTCCGCCCGGATGTCCGCCGCGCTTGGTCCTGACCCACCACCAGCGGCCTCTCTGACGAACGTTTGGAATATGACGCCCCCAGATCCGGTCACCTCATGCACATTCGAGTCTGCCGTGATCGACTGAGATTTAAAGGTTATCCTCAGTGAGTCCCCTTCAGCGTACCCGGACCCAGAGTCGAACACCTCATCAAAATAGATAAGGCCATCAAGTTCACTGCATGCAGCGTCTGTAACCACGGCCGACCAAGAGGTGCCCCCCTGGGCCTTCCTGTCAATCGAGATGGTTCCAGGGTCAATCTCCGCTGCTGTGGGCAAGTCATCAACGGCGTTTGTGAGCATTAGGCCGACGCGAACGGTGGCCGTGTCTGCCAAGTCGACACTAAACGGTATAACCGGCTTAACGCTAAGGACCTGGGTGATACCACCACCACCGCCGGTTATCCAGGCAATATCCCCCCTGTCCCTGATTGCCTCCAAAGTGTCTGTGGCAGAGTCCCAGGTTGCTCCCTTTATCTCAGTGAATGCCGCCCCCATCTCGGCACTCGTCGGCCCACCATAATCGATCAGCGCCGTGTCCACCTCCGCATTCACATCTGCGGCCGAGAGGTCGTTTAGCGCCGAGATCTGGGCAGGGATCGTGGTCTCCGTATCCGTCAGGATGCTTTCTATATTACTTGCGGCAAGGTAGTTGAACGGCAGGATCTTTACATCAAAGCCAACCTGGATGGTAAAATCAGGTGCGGCGTTGATTGTGTACTCGTCATTGCCGCCATTAACTGCGGTGATGATTCGGATTGATCTCTCGCCATAGGACCCGGTGGCACCGAATGTGTTTTTGAATACCACCATTGCCCCGAGGAGCGTGTTGTTAATTGCAGGGACTCCCGTGAACCTGTACACCGTTGTTGAAACTATTGCCCCGACGGAGGTTTCGATCGCCGCGCTGCTTTTGCTTAAATCGCCGGAATGGTCAAAAACGCGGTACGTACTCCCCGCTGTTGGTACTGACCCATCACCGTCGTAGGCGATCAGACCGCTACCGACCGAGGTTATTGGCCCGGTCAGGATAGAGGCCCCGCTAAATACGACAATCCACTTGCCATTGTATTCGTCAGTAATTGATGTGGCGAATGGGTCCGAGGTTAGGACGGTGTCTGCGAGGCCCCCCAGCGCCGTCCCCTCGTAGATAACCCCAGGCATACCGACTGCGGCCACCTGGTCCAGTGCATCTCGCGTGAACCTCGAGTTACCACTGCCGTCATCTTCCACAATTTCATTCAGGAGAGCGGTGCTTACGCCGGGCTTGGAGGCAGGGTCGTAGTCTGCGGCGAGTAGATGGTCTAGGTGGATGTCCGCCAACGCTGCGTCGACCTCTGCGTTGACATCGGCCGCAGACAGGTCATTTAGCGCGGCGAAGCCTGCATCAAGTTCTGCCTTGGTTGGCCCGTCGTAGTCCAGGAGTGCGGCGTCAACCTGCGCGTTGACCTGGGCTTCAGAAATGTCATTGAGAGCCGAGATCTGAGCCGGGATGTCCGTTCCGGTATCAAGCAGGATGGCATCAACGTTGCCATCGACCGTGTCGACTGACGCCTGTGATGCTTTGGTGTCGACGGTGTTCCTGATCTGCTCCAGTGTATCAGTGCCGGCGGACCATGTCGCACCCTTGATTTCCGTAAAGGCGGCATCTAGCTCTGCTTTGGTTGGTCCGTCGTAGTCGCCCAGGGCCGTGTCCACCTCTGCATTTACATCTGCGGCCGAGAGGTCGTTTAAGGCCGCAAAGCCAGAGTCAAGCTCCGCCTTTGTCGGCGCGTCGTAGTCGGCCAACGCCGTATCTACTTCGGCGTTTACATCGGCAGCAGAAAGATTGTTTAGTCCCCCAACCTTGATTGAATCTGTAAAGACGGTCAGTGAAACTGGGATTGCGCTGGTGTGTGTAAAGAAGAATCCAATCTCATCACCATTGGTGTCCGCCTGGGATAACGCCAATTCCCACTGGCCATTGCCCTTATGCGTAATGGTACCTGTCACGGCGGCCTGGGTCCCCCCATCAATGGTTCTGAACCCATTCACTGTGCCGGATGTGATCGCCGATCCATCAGAGGCGTTGACCATTGAAACATACAGGTACTGCCCCGCCGTGTTTTTGATTAATTTACTCATAATATCGTATTGATCCCCATTGCCCAGCAGGGATTAAATCCGCCCCCGCTGACGACCTCATCTTGCGGCAATACCGCGATCTGTATCTCGTGGCTCATTGTGTTGCCTGACCTGTGGCACCAGTGAGCCGCCTCTGTTGTCGACTTTAGATAGTAGTTTCGCCACCCTCTTCCGTAAGCGGTCCCAGTCCCGCTGCTTGTTGAGCTACCAACAATTAGTGCCTCCTCCGTCGAGGTGATACCTGCGCTGGAAATGTTAATTGTTGTTTCTCCGGCGGTGTTTGATGTGCTTTGGAATCTGGTTACCACCATGTCTGGGTTGGTCAGCACATGCACGAAACACCTGTTTGTCCCCCCTGCCGATGCGTGATTCGCATTGAATGCCCAGTCGACCGACTGCAAGTCCGCGCCCGGATCGTATACTGGCCACAGGTCGGAGATCGAGTCGTCCACGTTGCTTGCGTTATTCTCGCCCCTGAAGTGCCCAAATATGAGCGCCTCTGACCAGGAGCTTACATCCGTTGCGGTCCCGCTCCCATCGGACCCGTCCCTCAGGATTATGGTGCCCGTGTCCGCCGAGAAGTTACCGCTGTCGCCGTGAAGGACTGTCCAGTTGCTCCCGGTGAATTCCACGACCGCTATGTAGGCCCGGACATTGTTTGCCTGAGAACCCTTCTGTACACGGAGGGTCGATGCGTCCTCAAGGTAGGCAACGATTGTCGCGCTGTCAGCGTCGTCTGAGGTGGCATTGTTCATAATCCCTGTAATAAAGGGGATGCAGTCGTTGGCATTCACGACGCCTGTCAGCGCCTGGGTCACCGAATTCGTGCTGCCATTCAGGTCAACGGCATAGCGGCCTCGTACAATAAACTCGTTGTCACCACCAGGATCTCCGACATACTCCCAGATTGAGGTTTCAAACCTCATGTTTGCCGCCTTGCTCCCTGACTCCCGGTAGTATGTCAGGGTGTCCAGAGCGGTTAGCGCCCTGCCTCCGGCCAGGTCGTCCCCCTCCAGGTTTCCGCTGGAGCCGTTGTCCCCGGCGTGGACCTTCCTGTTGTTGTTTGCAAGCTCGATGGCGTTTTCTAGGGAGGATACCGCCGTAAAAGATGTATTCGTACCGCCTGAGTTCCCTATATCGTCAGAGATGTGCTGCACTTTGAATGCCGCCTCGTATGTTGGTCCGCCCCCTCCCCCGCTAAATGTGCTGTACCTCAGGAACCCGTTATCGGCAGAACCGACGTCAAATGTGTCCTCCCATAGGTAGACCTCCATTCTGACATATCTTCCACCAGAGGGGACCACGTAATCTGAGAAGCTATGCGTGGACCATGCCGTGTTCGTGTACCACCCGCTGTTGTAGGCGGTGGCGATTTCCAACTGCGATCCATCAAGTATCTTGACCTCGAGCTTTGCGTTGTCGTATGATGCCTCCCCGGCCACAAGGTCAAATCCGCCCTCTAGTCTCAGGTTCCCCGCGTCAATCTCCGAAGATGACGTCAGGGTGGTGAGGTCTATGTCTTGATAAACGTGGTGTCCAGAGTTGCCCCCACCGCTATTGACCAGGCCATAAGCACTACTGTTCGTGACCCTGTTGGCAGGGATAGGCCCGTAAGCTCCGGTATGCACAAGATACCCTGCACCCGTTGAGACCCAGGGCGACAGGGCACCCGAGTCAAAGGAGGGGTTCAGAAGCCCCGCATCTGTGTAGAGCGACCAGGTCACGTGCTATCTAGCTCCGAAAGGCGATTAGGCGGTTACGAACGGCCGCGAAGTTCCCCGCATTCAGGTCAGTCAACATTTGGGTCACCGCTGTTCTCAGCGTTGGGATGTCTGCGACATTCATACCGTATGCATCGGCGACCTCTTGGTCGGTAAGGTTTATGTCCTGCAATTTGTCATTGACCAAGTTCAGGGCACTAGATGCTTCGTTCAGGTGATAAATTAGTTGCGTGAGCGTTGGCGCACTACCGCCGTTCCCGCCCCCTGTCTGTCCGTATAAAAATGTAGCCATTGTTACCTCGTTTCTTCTACGGCGTCGTCGCCGCAATCAATTACTTCAAATTCTAATTTAAAAAAGTTTGACCTGTGACTCCCGTCGCTCCAGGCGGTCAGTTTTGCGACATATTTGCCCGGCTCAAGAACCTTGTCTATATCGCGGGTAATGGTTTGCCAAGGCACATTGTCCACCCCTGGCTCCAGAGTTAGTTTTGCCGGGGTGACGGTTGACACGGTGCTCACTATGTCTCTTGTCTCTAAGTCTCTTACAAGAAAAGTAAATTCTGTAATAAAAGTAAGCTCGTGAACCTCCAGAAAGACGTCATATTCAAGAGGGTCGCCGGGGCACAACTCCGCATCAATGTTTTCAAGATGGTAAGTCATTGTCCCTTCTGCGACATCAATGGTTTGACTGTCGATGATGCTTGACAAAGTCACAGAAGCAAGGACCGCAATGGCAAGATATATCAAGAGCCTCACAAGCTCTGCTATGGTATCCGATTTTATGTACTTCTCAATCATTTATAACCCCGGCCAATCTAGCCTTGGCCACCTGTTAGTAAGCTCTGTGACGAGTGTTGCCAATAGATTTCGCCTGTTCGCTGCTTCGACAAGCCCCAGCGCCATCGCCGATTCATCAAATTTTTCATAGTCAATACCTATGTCGAATGCAAGCTCCCTTATTTCCAGGTCGCTGAGGTGCTCGTCGATGGCCTTTCTGAGTTCTCCCTTTAAATTTACCCGGATTGTCTTTGACACATCGATCCCGCTCATTTGCAGGTGCGCCTCGAGTTCATTTATCCTGTCGTTGAGTATCTTTATCTTCAAGTCGCATTGCGCGTTTGCGAGCTTTATCTCACCTTTCAGGGTTGTGTTATCGATTCTGAGCTTATCGTTTTCCGCCTGCAACTGAGCAAACTGCTGGACAAGGCCCTTAATAGTTTCGACATCCAGGGAGTAGGGGTCCCCGGCACTCTCTGTGCTTTTTTGTGATTTTTTTATATTCGCCGTGGCGGCAGCAATTGCCGCCAACAGCGTCATCAAGGAGGTGATTATAAGCTCTGTAGAATCCACTGTGCAGGCACCCTGTTTCCATTATTTTCTCTTCGGCTTCCTCTTGTAGTCTTCGTATCCGGCCGTCGTTGCCGTCAATACCAATGCGATCAGGTTAACCGGGTCGGCAAAATCCGCCTGAACAATTACCCCGTCTGCGATGGCGACCAGGGCGGCGATCAAAATGTTGTAGATAGGGAATCCGATCATTGCCGCCTTGTTCTTGAGTCCCAGGAAGTCTTTTACGTAGTTGTAGGACCCAGTCAGAACCGTGACCCCGCCAAAGTATCCGATAACCGCTGCGGCCAGCGCCTGCCAAGATTCCCACTCGACGCCGCTTTGGACGAGAACGTCCATGATGCTAATAAGTTGAAAGTCCATATTATTTATTTGCTCCAATGTGTCTGCCCATCTCAACCGTCCAAACTTCGCCGGTATGCTCGCTTGGCTTCATGCTCCCTGTCGGCCAAACCCAGTGCGGGTCCGATGCCGACAATACATAATAGCATATCCCCTCGATTTTGGGAAGCGATCGGCACCTGTTTCTAAATTCAATATACTGCCTGGCTTTATCGACCGGGCTTGTGGCGCTGGTGTTAACCGATGCCTCAGTAATCCAGATTGGGACTGACGGGAACATCGTTCTCATCTCACGCAGATGACCGATGCCCGAGTCGGCGCTACCATCGATGGGGTATCCGGCCTCCGGTGCCCAGTAGCAGTGAACACCCAGGGCGTCGAACTTCTGAATGGTCGACGACATCCCGGCAAGGAACTCCCTGTGCCCGATTCGCACGCCTGGTATCGAGGCTCCTGGAGAGAGTCCTGGGAACATGTATTGATACCCGGTTCCCAATTGTGCCCTGTACTGCGTGAGAACCTGAGAGATCCATGCGGCAAAGTCTGCGCCATTGCTCCAACTGCTCGACAGGCCTTCATTGATGAGGTTTGGCTCATTGTGAAGCTCTATGTAGATCTGGTCCTGCCGAACGCCGTGAGAGGCCAAAACATTGACCGTGCGCCGAACATCGTTGATTGTGTCGGTTACAAACTGGGATGGTGTAATGTATCGGCCGCGCATAGAAAGAAATGCTCGGACAACCCACTCTCGACCTCTAAAGTTTGCGGCGATCCAGTTGAGATCCTGTTCGTTAAACGACGAGAGGGCCTTGATGTTCTCGAACTGAGCCTCAAGCAGGATCTGCTCGTCGTCTCCTCTGAGGTCAGAGTCTGCGCCCGTGTGGATTCCCAGGGTCGGGGTTGAGGAGCCGGATGGGGGAGGAGGCGGAGGTGGGGGAGCGGGTTCCCAGGATGGGATCGGCAACTCCGGCCGCAGGAATGGCGTGGGATCAATGATCTCGAATGGGTAGAAAGTGGCCCCGTCCTGCTTTAGTGTAAGGTGCAGATGGGACCCCGAGCTATTCCCTGTGCTATTAGCAAGACCCAAGACGTGGCCGGCCCTCACCGTCTGCCCGACGCTTACCAAGGCCTGTTTGAAGTGAGCGTATACGGTGACGTATTCACCATGCCGCACGCGGACGTGGATGCCATAGTTGTGGCCTGACGCGGTCTCCTTTACGTAGATTACCTCACCGTCGGCGACACAGAAGATCGGCTCGCCGTCGTAGGCCCGGATGTCGATACCCTCATGCCCAGGTAGGCCGAATTCCTTGTAGTAGTTAGCATTGGCCCCAAAGGGTTGATTGATGACCTTGTGAAGCGTTGGCCAAACTTGGAATCTGAACTCGGTCTCCGCATCGTTGGGCAGACGACCGTGTTCTGCGAAGAACGATAGCATCTCTCTCAATTCGTCCGCGTCATCTGCATCCACTCTGACAAAGTTGGTGCCTGGGTAGTGTTCGTCGAACCAATCCTTGAGATCTCGGTTGGGGTCCCATGAATCCGGGTTGACGGCCAAAACCGTGCGACTGCTCACATTGCCGTTGCCTGCGTCGTCTGCGCTGCCGCCAATGGTCCACCTTGGCCCCTCTGGGTGCCATGATGCATCCACGGCCGCCTGGGCGAACTCGGCAAACCGATTCGGCGGAATGAGCACATAAACACGTGGGTAGTCTATCCTGGGCTTTGTCCACTCACCTGGCTCTACCGGAGGAGGCGGAGGCGGGGGCGGGGGAGCAGGTTCCTCGATCTCGAACCGAGCATCGATGGTGAAGTCGGTCACCGGCCGGATAAGGGCCTGGGTCTGGTTGTGGATGTTGCCGAAGTCAGGGCCAAGATACCACAGGGCCGCTCCAATGATGTTTGGGTGCTGGGCGTACTTCTCTGCTGCCACGGCAATCTCATCCATCGCGGAGCCATTTTTGTTGCCATCATTGTTGATGTCCCGGTACTCCCACCCAAACTCCTTCATGATGATCGTTGGCCGATCTATGCCGTTCTCGTCGCATGTGTCATGCAAAAACTCGAAGCGGCCGAAGAGGTAACCCTCGGACGCAAACAGGTCGTCTTTGTCTAGGGAGTATTCATGCAGGGCGATGGAGCACATGTCTTTGTTATCTGCGCAGTATCGAAGCAGGGCCAGAGCATTGGGTCCACCCCAGTGATAGGGTTCGGGATTCCCGGTTGCCCAACCGTGCAGGGTGACACGGTGCCCCAGGCCGTTGAGCATCTTGGCGCACTCGTGGCTCCACTCCATGATCCACTCGACAACATCGTCGTCGTCCTTGTTCAATTCGTTTCCAATCGAGATCCAGACCCGATCTTTGTACGGCATGAACTCAGGCGGGAATCGTTGTAGTTGGATTTGCACCGTCTCCTGGGCGGCCTCAAGTGGGGTCTTGTGGTAACTGGGCACACTGCTGTCAACGTGACGCCACACGGCCACATGATCAACCGTGGAGCCATTTTCCCAGCGGGCCACGATGTCCCCAAGCCCCACGGTGCCGTCGGCGCAGACGATGACGGCGGGGATTCCTGCCTCGTCAAGCCTTCTGACATAATCCCCAATTCCGGTGGGGTTCCCGCCACTTCCGGCGGTGTGAAAACCAATTTTGTTGTATGCGATCATTTATCTCCTAGACAGACTGCTTCAGTGTTGCAATCTGTTGATCTATGTTACTCGATGGCCTGACCAGTTGCAGGGCCACGCCGGCCGGGGTAATCACAACTTCTTCGACCCTTAGCTCCTCAACATTACCAAATAGCTCTGAAAGCCCAACCGGGACGTTCATCAATTGTACAACATTGTATGGTCTAATTAAATAGGGGCTAATCTGTTTCGATGCCGGGCCGTAGAAAAAGTTTGAAAACTCGACCTCGACCTCCGGCTTACCTCTCTTGTTTGCCTCGACCACGGCCAGGGCGGCGGCGTTTCTGTCGGCCAGAGCAGTTATCTCGGTGTCCAGGAAGGCGGTCTTGATGCCGAATTTTGCGACCGAGTCTTGATCGACCTGGATGTCTCCACGAACGAAGAGGTAGCCTTTTTCCTGGAACCAACCGGTTGCATAGGCTCTGTTGAAGACGTAGGCACCACTACGCCGTATGGTAAAGTCCTTAATCCTTGCGTATATCTTCTTGGGATCTTGGGGTTTCCTGAATACGAGCTTGCCGCCCTCAAAGACGCCCATTTCAATATCGCTCGATGGTGTGTCGACGTCGGCTAGGGCGGCGAGTTGCTCAAAGGCCTCGGCGAAGGATATGTCTTCCGGTCTGAATTCGATTATGTCGGTTGTGAATGTGTCCCCGATCTTTGATGTGTCGGCGGAGACCTCTAGCCCCATCGCGTTTGCCTTTGATAGCATGTCCAGGGCGATGTCTCGAGCGGTGATCGTGGCCTGGTTCTTGAAGAAGATCCTAAAGTTGGTGATCATGCAGTAGTTGTCGGTCCCCGTCTCCCCGGTGTACGTCGTTCGGGTTGCATTGTCGTAGTAGTAGTCTATGGCCACGAAGTTAGCATTGCTTGCCGCCATTGCAGATGTGTCAAGGGTCAGGGACCCGGTTGCAGGCGTTGGGGTTGAGGCGTTCACCGAAGATACCACGCCCACGCTAGTTCTTATGTCCATCTGCCAGTCGACGTCCCCAAGAATTTCGTATTCTATCTCGACTCTCTCGATAATATTTTCACCGTCATCAGGCTCGTAGTAGACAAGGATTCCCTTGTCGGCGCTCGCATTGCTGTAGTCGTTATTTTGACGTGGTGTAAACCTTATTCTGGGAGATTTTCGTATGATCATGTGATCACTGTCCCCGGCTAGCGCCTCAACAAATCTGTTCTGGTCGATGTCCGAGTACACCTCGAACAGTGTTCCGCGAGCAAGCGAGGCCCAACCGCCTACGGCGGTCACCGTGATGATGCTCCCATTGATCTCCACGTCATCGATCTTGCCAGACCATATTTCTTCCGGGCCGTAGTAGACCTCGATGTTGCCCCTTTCTCGGCGGGCAATCGACATAACGTCCTCGAGGCTACCATTGAAAACGAGGGTGGCGAAGGCGAACCCTCGTGTGTTCTTGACAATCTCGTAATCGATCAGGCGGTACGACAACTGAATCTGTTCGTGAGACCAGGAGATTGATACACTGAGTGGGGTTATTGCGCTCATTAGATTGGTGCCATTTTGAGTGGGTAGCGCCAGGCGTCCCACAATAAGTCAGGGTACAGATCGGAGTTTATACTCGTCGCCGTCAGAAGGGAGAAGTACATATTCGATCCGACTGTGTAGATGTAGCCCGAGCCTCTGTAATTGATGGGACCCACCTCGTTTGATTGCACGACGGCGTTCTTCGACGGACCGTTGAGATTTGAGAACATTCTCACACCGCCGATATGACTATTGGTGTTTAGTATCTGCAAGACGCCCTGGGCAGGGTTGTCTGCCCGAACGAAGCATAGCCAGTCGATGTCCAGGTAGGTCGATGCCACATCGGCGGTGACCTCTATCTGAATCTGTTCAAGGTCACCCGGAAGCGAAAACAGACCAAGGTATTGACTTGTGCTCGCGTCAACGGCGATGTCGCCGGTCTCTGTTACATTGTTGGCAGTACCGAAGAATCTAAAGTTGACCGTAAATGTCTGCGACAACTGCGGCGACATCCTGACAAAGGCATAAAACTGATTGGCATCCCACACCCCGGACGTACCCAGAAGCACCCTGTTATAGGTAAACTTCGCCGTCGTTGTCGGCGTAATCCTCCCCACGTTTCCGCCCCTGGCATCCGTCTGGGCATTACTCGCAATCCCGGTCCCAAGGAAGTTTTCGCCCTCCTCATATCGGATGCCGTCTGAATCATTGCTGTAAGCGATGTAGGGTTGAGCTATGGAAACGGGGTCCGAAAAAGGGTCTGCGTTACCCTGGAACTGAAGCTCGGCGACCCCGTACTGCTTGATGGAATCCGACCAGGCAACGGTGTGAACCGTGTATGGCGTATCGAATGACGGCGTGATTGATGAGTCGTTTTCCTGAGGCATTACCCACGGGCCTCGCCTGAAGGCAACCGAGACGGGGCCAATAACCCAGTCGTCGCTATCTGTGCGATACCTTGCAGGGAGTAGCGCCCACTCCTGGGGTGTGTCGGTGCCATCACCGACCCCCTTAATAACCGCCTCGTAGGTGTCGCCGGAGTCGTTATTAATCCACTTTATCCTAGAGGCGACCGAGGCCGTACTATCCCCATGCCACCATCGATCGGCGTAATCAAAGGCCATAATCAGGTCAAACAGGGCGGCCCTGGCGTTTGTCTTACTGTCGGCCGATATTAATACATCGAATGCATCACCGACGTCCCCCATTATTAGCCCCCCGATTGCGGATGGCTTGAGTTTGTGGACATTTGGGGCATAGCCCTCGCCCCATATTGAGTAGTTCCCGGAGGTTATCGTGATGGTTCCATCCTGGGATATGATTTGAATTGTGTCTGCTGACATGTTACCTCGATACCGCCGCGTATCCCGTGCGAGAGATTCGATCTGCCCGGACGCCGGCTTTCTTCAGTGCTTTCTCCACAGATTTCTCAACCATCTGGGGAGACGACGCCTGCCTGGCGTCAATATAGATGTTGGTGGCCCCGGCCTGTGGCTCACCCCCGGCCGGTGTATCACCTGCCGGTGTCGGGGACATGGACCCCGTCATCCCCGTGAGTGCCATGTTTGCCATCTGCGGTTGCATCAGTGCATCAAATGCGGTGAACCCACCTTGGCCTCCCCCTCCGCCAGAGGGTGCCCGACCAGAGGACCCGCTTGACGAGCCTCCTCCAGATGAATTGCTTCCCGGTGCACCCCCTCCCCCGCTGCCGGATGATGCCGGAGGCTTTGCCCCCTTCGCCGCTGCGGCGGCTTCATTCACTGCCTTCATTGCCGCATTCCGTGCGGCGGAGGCCAATGTCGAGGCCGCATTTTCAACACCGCTCGTGATACCCTTGATGATGTCGATTCCAACCTGGCCCCAATTTGGCCCAGACATCAGACCGTCAACGATGGCCTCGACAATGGTTCTTGATACCGTATCCCACGAGGCGGTCATCGCCCACTGTAAGAATGCGTCATACCATGAGGAAAGGACCTCGGCGATCCACATGGGGAAGGTGTACATCACATCGATCCACGCCTGGTGGATTGTGTCGACCACGGTCTCCCAGTCGGCCTCCTTGGCCCAGTCCCAGAATTTGTTGTACCAATGCTTTCTGACCTTGTCTGCCTCGGGATCGAATCCATTGAGGCCCAAGATGATTCTGGTGGTAAGGGTTTCGGCGATGCTTTCCCAGTCCTGTTTGCCGACCCATTCAACGAACGGGTCCCAGATCAGACCCTGCAAGAACTCCGCTATACTCCACGATATATCCCACATTGCGGCAAGGATGTCGGACCCGATCTCGCCCCAAGACCTTGTGGTCAGGTATTCCTTGACGCCCTCGAACCAATCACTCCAGGGGTTGGCGATGTTGGCATTGAACCAGGTCTTCATCTCCTCCCAGAGTCTCACAAGGATTGGTCGGACGGCGTCCCAGATCTTGTCTTTGATCTGCTCATCTATTTCCCACAATTTATCCCACAAGCCCTTCCAGTCAACACTATTGAACCACTCCTGGATGGCAACCCAGATGTCATTCAGGATCGGACCCATTGTTTCCTTGATCTCGCGCCAGGCGTCCCTCAGAAAGTCCTTGACGACGATCCAGGTAAACTTCCAACCGTCCTTGATCTTCTGAAGTCCCGTTTCCCAGTCGCCGTCAATGATGGCCAATATGCCCTCAAACATTATCCCGACGCCACGCATGGCTCTTTCGGATGCGCCCTGAATGTCGGCAAAGTTCGTCTTCCAAGCTCTTCTGAGCACGGCGATGGCCACCGCGACGGCTCCAGTTATGGCCACAATCGGCCACAAGGCGGCGGCAACCGCTCCCAGTATACCAAGTAGACCAGGGCCAAAGACGACGGCCAGGGCGACCCCGAAGCCGATCAGGAAATCCTTGGCTTCAAACAAGCCGTCGATCATCTCCCTGAATGACGAGGTTAGCCCGGTGAGCTTCGACCACAGGGTTTCCGCCTTGACGACCATCTTCGCGAACTCGATGTTTGTTGCATCCGCGCCGTTGACAATGCGGTTCAAGGCTCTGGCTATAAAGGAGATCGGGGCATCACCATCCAGGAATAGAGCAAGCATGGTGCTCAGCGCGCTTCCCATTGACTCAAACACGGTCACGATATTCGGCCCAGCTCGGTCCAGAAAGACAATGAAGGCGTCACCCATCTTGCGCACGGCCGGCAAGAACTGGTTCCCGATCGCCAGTCCATAACCCTCTAGGAGGCCCTGCAAGATATCAAAGACCCCGGACACGGTGTCCATTCTCTCAAGTGCGGCCCTTGATGCGTCGACCTGGTCCATAGCACTGGCCATCGCGTCGAAGGCCTCAGCGCCGCCCTCGGCCATCGCGGTGGCAACCCGGATGCCGTCGGTGCCGAAGATCGTCTTCATGTATTCATTGATCTCGGCCTCGGTCAACTGCTTGTTTGTGGCAACCATTTCGCCCTGGATTGCCAGAAGGGCGGCCATCTGCTCCTCGTACGAGCCAAGTTGGCCCTGTAGCTCGGCGACCTTCTCCGCCCTCTCCTCTTCGCCGAGGCTTGCACCATTTATACCAAGGTTGTATTTGTCGATCGACTCCAGGGTTTTGGCATAGGCGGCCTGGAGCATGCCCAGTTGGCGGTTCTGCTCTGCTGTACGGCCTCCAACCTCGGTCATGACCGTGCGTGTGCCAAAGAATGCCTCATTGAGTTCCCCAGCGATCTCAGACATCGACTTGAGCTTGCCTTCTGTGGTGAAGAACTCCAGGCCGAGCATGTTCATGGCCTCTCTGGCCTTTTCGCTTGATGGCACCAGGCGCAGCAGGAAGGTCTTGATCGATGTACCTGCATCTCGACCGGATTTGAACATCCGGGCCACGACGCCAAGCGTGGTAGCCAAGTCATTGAACTCGACGCCAACCGTGCTCGCGACACCGCCGGCATTGCCTAGGGCAAACTGCACCGCCTCGATGTCGAACTTTGAGTTTGTGGTGATGGCCACCAGGCGGTCGACGGTGTCCGAATAAGAACTGAGCTTGCCCTCGAACTGGGCCATCGCATCGGTCATGATGTCGGCCGACGTCTTGAAGTTGCCCCCGGTTGCATTGGCCAACAGGATTGTCGACCTGGCGGCACCATCGAGGACGTCCTTCATTTCGACGCCGTTACGCGCCAACATCTTGACGGCATCAGCGGCCTCTGCGGCGGTGACCCTGAGTTGAGGATCGATGGCCAACTCTTCAATCAATTCTTTTGCGGGGCGGATCTGCTCAGATGTGGTATTCCAGATCGATGCCAGGTCGGCGACCTGTTGCTCCATCTCGATTGCGCCGCCAATGGTACCCTTGATGAGGCCCTTCAGGGCGCGGGTGGCCATGAAGAATGCCTGCTGCATCATCTGGCCAACAAAGACAGACTTAGCATTAAGCATGCCCAGGGCATTTGTCATGCCCCCGACATCGGTTGCCCCGCGCCTAAATATTCCCTTTATCCTTGTACCAAGCGTTCGTAACGTGCGGACGATTTTATTGGATTCACGTGTAGCCTGGACACCTGCGCGGCCAATGCCGTGCCCAATGCCTAGAGCCGCCTGCTTTGCTAAACGGGCGGCTCTTACAAATTGCGATGGGTTTAGTGTTATCTGTGCGTGTGCAGAACCTAGATTAACACTCATGTGTAGGACCTCTGAGCTATCTCATTTGCTTGACCAGGCTGCCCCAGTTGCCCTTCGGCTCGTTCAGATCCGAGAACTTGGGATACTTCTTGGCCGCTCCCTTCTCCCTCTCCTTCTTTTCTCTCTCGTTTTCCATATTGGTGCCAATCACGACGGCACCGATGTCAAACTGCAATGAGACGTAAGGAGACGAGAGACCAATTAAGGACGATGGTCTGCACCCGTATGCCTTTCCGACGGTGTGGAGAAGCGCTGTTGTCTCCTTATTCTCCCGAAGGAAATTTACCAACGAGGGCCACCTCGTTGCCCTCAGAGCCTGTGACTCGATTCATGATAAAAATCTTGTCTTCGGCCTTGAGGTCTCGGGATGGCACAAATTTGAGCCTCCCTGGATTAACGTAAACTTTATCCCCGTTTTCTTTCACCTTGCTACAAACCTTGACCACGCACATGTCCGATATTGCGTCAGCAACCGGCAGGATTGTCGACATGTTCTCCACCACCTCTATGGTGACGTCCTCTCCACTCTCGACCTCTTCGTCACTAAACATGCCGACGACCTCTTTTAAGATCTCGACCGGCAGGAGGCCCGAGTAGACGGCCTCCTGCATGCTTGCGTTCTTCAGTTTGACGGAGAGGCCGCTGGGGAGCACCTCTTCGTATGGCTCAAGGCTTTCTTTCCACTTTGAAAAGTCCATTACTTTACTCCTGTTTTATTGTTGATTAAGGTGTCGGCAGAGCGGCGGCGGTTTCGTTCTGGACGATTTGGATGATACCATTCGATCCATCGTCAACGGCCTGAAGTTCAAAGCCGTTGGTGACATACTCGCCGTCTTTCATCGAGATCTCGAATCCACCAACCAACTTCACCTTCTTCAAGATGATATGAACGTCGCCAGATCCTTCGTCGAGGGCCTTGCCGGCCACCTCGAAGTAAGGCATCCGCTGCGCGGCGTCGATCTGGATGGTGTTGGTCTGATTCGGGGAGATCCCTGCCAGGGTTGGGGCTACACCAGTGATGATAGCAATCGCGGCGTCCGAGATAGACCCGGCCGAAACGGTGCACTCGCCACCGGTAATGAAGGAGACAACCGCCTTGTCGGCGTCGTCGCCCTCGAGCGTTCCACCACGGAATCGCGGCCGGAACGTGAGTTCCATTGCGGCGTCAAGGTCCTCTTGGGTTGGACTGCCACCGATGCTTGTCACCTTCAGGTCACTCATCCCGAAGATGAATTTACCAAATGTTTGATTTGCCATCTGTTACCTCTGACCCGCTAGTCCGCAGGCTCTGTGTGCTCCCTGATAACCTCAAACTGATTGGGGTCAGGGTATGTTTCAAATTCCATGATCAGGTCTTCTTCGGCCTTGTCAACCTCAACGACCCAGTCGTTTTCTTCATTCCATGTCAAGCCCAGGGCGGTTCTGATGTAGCGCCTTGGTTTATAGACGATCTTGACGGTGCCTTTTGTTTCCGTTTTCTTCTTTGACATTATCTTTTTGCCGTTATCCTGAACCTGGACACCGCCATATTGCAGCGGAGTGCCCAGTCCTCCTGGTCGTTCACGTTGCCCATCCATCTTATTTCAAATATTTTGTCGGCCTCGTCTCCAACCTTGACCCTATCCCAGATCTGCTCCATTCTTTCAATGACCTGGTTGATGACATCGTAGGTGTTTCTGTCGTAAAGATAGATGGCGATCAGCGTGCTCCTGCCTAGATCGACCGGGCCACCGGGCACCGTTGTCTCATCCTTGACCAGAGCACACGGTTGGATCTCCTGATTCGCATCGAATGCCGCTGGTGTGTCCTCTCGGCTTATCTCCCGAGCGGTGTGTACGCCCCCGGTTAAAAGCGTCGAGATGGTCCCATCTGCGAGCATTGCGTCCCTTATGACATCTTTCATAGTATTCCGCGAATCTGCCTAAGTATCTCCGCCGCAGTTAACTGCATCGTCGGGACAAGTATCTGGAATCTGCCACCATTGCTTGTCTCGAGGAAGATTCCGTATTCGACCCCCTGAATAAAGTACATCGTATAAGACCCGGCCACCTCATCTACCACAACCCTTAGTTGCTTCCTTGCCTCGCCGGTCCTGTCTTTCCACGGCGCTCCCGACCTGGCTCTCTGCTCCGCCATACTGGCGATGGCCTCGAGCCTGTTTCTGGTCCTTGTCTCAAGGAGGCCCGGCAGGAGGCCGATGTTCCCGATGAGCCTGTCGACCCTCAGGGAAAACTTGACAGACATTACTGCACCAGGAAGGCCTCTGCGACCGTCTGGAACTGCCGATTGGGCCGCACATGCATAACTTCGTACAGAAGCCCTTCCTTATCATTGAGGCGATCTTTTGCCTTAATGTCTAGGGTCGTGTTGCCAATTATGTAAACAAGCAGGACCGCCTGGTCAGCGCCGAGGGAGTTGTCTACCTGCCCGGTTGGCTCAAAGCGGCTTATAAACACGGTCTGAGCGGGGAGGGTTGACTCGGTGCCTCCTGTGGCCCTGCGGATGACAACACTCTGGGCAAACTCACTAATCAGGATGTCGTCCACGGCCACCTTGAGAAAGTTATCAACACGGGGGTCAATCAGTGATTTTGCTCGAGTTGTCGACAGCGGCATTAGAGCGCTCCGGGAACGATGACGTCAAGGATAAGGCCAGTGTTCTTGGCCTGTACACTGACGGCGTTCTCTTCATACTTCGCGGCCAGGAGCCTCATCCCTTCCATGCCTTCGACGCCGTTTACTTCGGTGTCCAGAATCTGGGTGATGCCCTTGACGATGGCCTCATTGATGGCATACACATTGATGCACATTGATGCAATCTTCCACGTCAGCGCGGCCTCGAGGGAGAACTCCGCCTGGGCCAGGTCGTGATAGTTGTTAAGGTCATCGTTGGTGAAGTAGTAGTTCGCAGAGTCTGTGTCTGCGATCAGTGACCTGATTATCGCTATGGTTGTGCTTTTGAGTGCCATAAAAAAATGCGGAGGCGGCAGGCTCCCCAACACGCCACCTCCGCCAAGAGTAAAGGTAATGAACCTTTCGGGGGAGGGGGTAGTCCTCCTCCCCATTTAGGAGAACGATCGATTATGCACCGGTTACATGCAAGATCCCAACGTTGCCGCTGAAGTCTTTCTTGATCCGCAGTACCTTACTGGCCATCACCTTGGCGTAGAAGTTCATGCCATCAGGAGAGGTCCATTCGCGATTTGACAGGCCCATAGCGACGGCGACATCAACCACGTTGCGAGTCAACTGGACAAAAACCAGTTCACCGGCCGGCAGGAAGACGCTGTCAATCTCACGGATGAAAGAGATGCGCCCGGAACCGTTCTGGCCAGGACCCAGGTTCTGCATGACCGAGGCCATAGCGGTCTGCCCGCTGCCGTCGTTATAGCGGCTCGCCAGTTCGTGGAACTGCTCGGTGCTCACATAGACGCCGAAGGGTCCACGGTAGCGCAGAGCGGCCAGGGTAGCCAGGGCATTCTGGAATGTCGGATAGATGTTGGCGATCGTACCAAAGTCACCACCGCCCAGAGAGGAGGCCGCCATCGCCTGAGAGACAACCGAGGGGTGCGTGGTCAGTCCGTATACCGGATTTGCGCCAACGACAACATTCGGTGCACCCTCAAAGGCCATGTATTGCAGACGCTCTTCAACGCTCTGCCCGGCTTCCATTGCTTCGGAGGTGTCGATCGGAGCGCCACCTCTACGAGATGCCTCCAGTTCACGCCAACCAACCCGATACGCGGTAGCCACGATCGGTTGGGGCACGCTCTGGAGATCTCTGTCTTGCCGATCTTCATCGACGGCGGTGCGGCCGTCCATGTTAACGTCGGCCATCCGTCGCTCGGACCCGGTGCGGTAGCTCGACTGCTGGATGCCCAGGTGGGGCATAGGCTCAATCAGGCCCAGGCCTTCTAGGTCGTCCATGACGCCGGTGCCAACACGCGGATGCTCCAGAACGGCGGCATCAACGCGATCCCACTCGCGCTCCATCAGCACAGAGTTAACCTGCAAGGTCCCATTCGACAGGACCACGCGACCCTGGTCGTTGAGCAGGTATTGATCCTCTGCATTTACAAGCGGCCGGAAGCCTAGCCCATCGCTAGGCACACCGTCAACCGCGATAATTTCTGCTTTCTTAGTCATAGTAGTATGCTCCCTACATTATCCTTACTGGATAATGACGCGGCTCAATTCTCCGGCCGTGGATGTGGTTTTGGTTTCACCGGCAACCGCAACGATCTTGCCGACCAGGTCGGTGGCATCGAGGGTGTCGATCTTCAGCGTGCCGTCACCGTTGGAGACCAGGATGCTCACGCCTTCAACCAAGCTCTGCCCGGTGGCAACGCGGGCGTAAACAATGTCGCCCTGCTTGAATTCACCAGCGTAGACGATCCCGCCAGCGACGTAGGCGGTGGCCAGGTTAGCGCCATCGGCGATGTCGTGAGTCTGGTTTTCCAACGCAAATAACTTCCGGGCATACCCATCGGCAGTGCTATGCTCCTGGTATTCACCAGAGGCCATTTCCAGAAGGTGCCCCGGTTGTACAGCGGAGCCAGAGGCGGCCAACTTTTCAGTTCGAGTCGGCTCACCAAAGATAATAATGTTTCTATAACCTGTAGCGGCCATTTTTAGTTACCTCGTTTTGGCATCTCTTTGATGCGGTATTCTTTCTTGTTGACCTTCAGCGACCCGGCTGCGCCGGCTCCGGCCATGTCCGCCGGGCGGTTAGACTCGGCGAGATCCTTCAGTTGATTCACGGTCAGGGTATCAACGACGGTTGCGAATGCAGAGAATTTGGGGTCATCCTTGATGGACTGTCGCAGGGCGACAACCTCGTCAGATTCACCGGCCTCGTCTTCAAGGACCTCTTCCTCTTCGACCTCCTCTTCAACCTCTTCGTCTTCATCGGCATCCTCTTCGGCCTGATCCAGGCTTCTAACGGCCAATGCGATACGCTGTACGTCATCCTCAGACAGGGAGAACCCGGTTTCCTCAACGGTCTCCTCTTCGGTGACCTCGACCTCGATCTCGTCTGCCTCTTCGTTGACTTTCAATTTTGGCATGGTATCCTCTTTGACCAGGCCGGGGATCAACCTGGCGATACCATTGACAATGGCTTCGACGAGACCCGGCTCTGATTCACTGTTTGTGAGATTTGTCCCGCAACCTTTTTCAACAGAGCATGCACCGCGTTCGTTTGGAAGCAGCGCGAGGTGGTCGCCCCGAATGTTGATTGCAACACCGTTGTAGGCCTCCCCGTTGTATTCCCCAGGCGTGGGGTCAAGGTCTGCGATAAAGCCCCAGGAGACATTCATCTGCTCTCCGTTTAGGGCGCTGTTTACGATAAGCTCACCCTCTTCCCCATGATTCATGGCAAGATCCTTGTCAAGCCAGATCTCGCCAGACAGCGCCCCATCCTGAACGAATCCGTTATAGAATTTTCCATATGATTCGACGGCGGGTGTGTTGGCTAAAATGTGAGATCCACTTTCGTTCTTGGGGTGAGAAATGGTGACCGTACGGCCATTGCACGTGGGGATTGCCTTCTGAAGCTCAGAGCCTGGATAGAAGATTTTGTTCATCACTCCCTTGGCGGTGACCGCCGGGATGACAACATAGTCCCTTCCCTGAACCGTTTCCTCACGAGAGGCCGCAGAGTTTACAGTGATCTGTACAAACTGCGGCACATCTCGGTTCTCTTCATTGACTGAGACCCAGTCAAGGCTAACCTCGGTCCACTCCGATTGCTCGGCAAATGTTACATTGCCATCTTCGTCCATCGTGTAGGGGACGCTGTAGATGGCGCGGTCCGAGTCTCCCCCCGAGGCAATAATGTGGTCGTCGTACGTCTCATGCACATCTGGGTAATATTCATTGTCCAGTCGGTATGAAAGATTACGCCATGCATGACGAATAAGTGTAGTTTTTTGCTCTAGGCTCGTAGGCATTGTGTAATAAAAAAGCGGCAGTCCCCCGCTAGAGAGATGCCGCTGTTGGCTCTAATAAACGAATTACGATTAGACGACGTCTAATATATCACGATAACGCAATGAATGTCAAGTGACATAAAAAAGCCACCCGGTTGGATGGCTTAAAAGGAGGGTGTATTATGTTACGGATAGGCGATTTAACTAAGGCAATCATATCAGGAAATGGTTGCATTGTCAACAAAAAGGGCCTTCCCCCCAAGGAAAGGCCCGGTAAATAAGGAGACCAACGTCGCTAGTTGGCTACTAATCAATCACATTTTATCACAGGATCATTGATCGGGCCACATTCTCATGACCTGATCTGATCTTCCTGTAATATTCCCGTCGGCGTCGACCTCGATGTACATGACAATTAATTTGCGACCGGGTTGGCGATTAATCGCCTTCTCCAGCGCCCTCCTCACGTGCATCCAGGTCTGATTCTTGATTATCTCCTTCATCTCCCTCGTCAGGATCTTCGGCATTAGCGTTCTCCTGCCGCATTCTTGCGGCCATTCTCTCGTTCTGTTTTTGGACCTCTAATTCAATCTGGGGATCGTCCATTTCTTTCAAGTTGGCGGCATGGCGGATCTCGTTGTCGGTGATCACCGCGCCACTGTTTCTTGCTTCCTGGTACATACGGATGGCCCGCGCTCTGGCCTCCATGATTTTAGCGTCCTGCTGCGGATCTCGCAAGATCGGCATCGGCCACACCCAGGCCTCAAGCTCTGCATCCCATTGGCCAATGCGCACCTCTCCGCCGGGGTCCGGCAAGATCTCGTTGTCAATCAGATCCTGTATCAGCGGCATCAAGATGTTTGCCTCATTTTGGGTGTACTGCTCATGAACAACGGTTGAGATCCATGAGGTCATATCCTGCGTCGAGGCAAGCTCTCCGCTTTGTGAACCCATGTAGATGTTCATCGGGGTGTCGATCGTCATTGCGATTCTTTTCCAAGATACCTCGGCGATGGCCGTGGGGTCGACCGGGTCGCCTTGCAGGTTCTCGATGTCCTCGATGTCCGAGGCCACCAGAGCGGAGGTCATGTTGTGAATCATTCTGTCGAGCCGATCAGAAAGCGCCTGACTCTGCTTGGAGTAGTTGTCAGAGGACGGGTCCCTGGCCCACGCCACACCGTCCTTGAGCTTCAGAAGCATCTTCTGGGCAACGGCGATCCGCCAGGTTCCCTCAATGGCCCCGGAGACACCCTTGAGAATGTCGTCCAGGACGTCCCAGATCTTGATTGACACAGGGGTGCCGTACACCTTCGATCTGACGGCGTCATAGGCGATATGAAGAACCCTGCTGTGGTGCACGGTTACATCATTTCTGACGTTCTGCGAGTCTCCGCTTTGGCCCTCGGCAAGCTCGCGCTCGATTAGTTGGTAGGTTAACGGCAGGCGATACCGTTTATTGAATCTGTCCTTCTCCCATTTGTTAATCGAGACATCCGCAGAGCCATAGGCGGTCAGGTAGAGCACCTTGTTTTCCTTCGGTAGGCCGGGTACATTCAGGGGCGATGTGACATTGTTTGGGGTCAGCAGATCACCGGGCATCCCATCACGGTATCCAATCACAATGATCGCATATCGATACAGGCGACTTAGCTTGTCCGCCTGCTTGAGGACCTTCCACAGGCCGTGTTCTTTGGCAAACTTGTTGAACGCCTCAACAAAGGGGTTCTCGGTATCCCCATCAACGGACACCGTGGGCACACGGCCCCATGAGGTGTCCGGGATCTTGTTTACCGCACGTTGCAACTCGGGCGATCTTTCGTATCTGGTCCAGATCTCTGACTCATCGACGTCAATCGTGTAGCCCAGTTGCTTGTCGTAGTTTCGGTTCCCAGAGTGGCTACGTCTTTCAGACATACGGCCTCCGGCCAGCGCCCTGTTGACGATTGGCTCCATGCGATTAAGGAGAAGCTCCAGTTCGGATACATTCAACTCCTCGTCCTGTTCGACTTCTTGTTTAACTTCTTCAGACATTATATGTGTATCTCTATCAGCGTCGGTGCGACGACCGAGTCAGTGAATATGTGTGACGGCGCTAAAGCCAAGGCCGCACCATCGCCATCGTCGGGGGAGCGGTTGATTCCGATCTTCTTTCTCTCTGTTCTGAATTTGTCTTTATTGACGAGTCTTTTTACATCAAGGCCCTTCCCTGCAAGCCGGCCCTTGACAATCTTGAAGTATCTCTCGCAGAGATCGCTCTCCAGGGCCTCGGGGACATTATTGAGGGCGATGACCTTCATCATCTCCCCCGCATGGTAGTAGGCCTCGGTAATCAGGTCGTAGAACTCCTCAGAGTTATAGGGTGCCGACTCCGATTTAACCGGGATGACGACAAAGCGAGAGAACGCTCTCTGAGTTTCCACGTCTTCCTCGAGGAGGTCAATCACGGTGCCGCCATATCCGCCACCTGCGTCAACCCTGATCTCGACCTCTGTCACCCCCTGATCCCTGAGATACAGCAGTTCGGCCTTGACAGCACGATGATAATCTGTGCCCGGCTTCTGCTCAAAGCTCGCAACCCTGGTCAGGACTCCCTGCCAGTTTCGATAGAGTGTGCCCACATCGTTGCCATACCTGGCACAGTCGACGCCGAGTGAGGCAAAGTGTTTGGGGTAGGTTTGGATAGGCTCGATCCGATCTCTTGCGGCCTCATAGCGGCCAACGGGGCAGAATGTGTCATCCGACTGAGTTGCCGATGCTATCCCGAAGACACGCCATAGAAACATGAGCTTGGGCCTGTAGATGATGCCGGGATTCCACGGTAGCTCAAATGTGTACCGATCCGGGTCATGAGCCTCGACGATCTCGGTGTGCTCAAGCATGTCTTCGATAAATGACCTGGTGACCGCTTCTGGGACCACGGTTCTGTCGTAGACAACATTGGGATGAAAGAAGCAGTTGATGTTGATGGCGACCGTGTTGGGCTTCTCTCTGATCTTGTGGGCGACACATAGCCTGGTGCGCGGATTGCGCAAAACCAGAACAATGTGTGCCACACCCCCGGACATCATCGATCGGATGGCGTCATAAACAAATGGTTGGACGCCCTCTGCCTCATCGATGACAAATAGCATGTATTTCTGATGGCCACCCTGAAGACGTTCTGTGCCCTTGCCCTCTGAGTCGTTTGTGGCCATGCCTTTGGCGAAGTAGTCGGCCTCCTCGCCATCCTTGCCCGAACCCATCTCGAGGCGGAGATCCAGAATGCGGCCGGGGAGTCCCTTGCCCGATCTTAGTTTTTTGATGTCCTTCCAGAGAAGGTCCTTGATCTGCTGGCTTGTCGGAGCATAGGTCTGTATGATTGATGGCCCGTATGAGTCAAAGAACCAGTTAACGGTTGCCCCGCCCATGAATGTTTTTCCAACATTGTGGCCAGCGTCCACCGAGACCCAGTTCTGGATAACCATGCCTGGCTTCCAGTACTTCAGTTCATCGACGGTTTTGCGGCCGTTGCGATAGTCGTCCTGCTCGTGCTGCTGCACCATTGCCAAGACAATCTGCTCCATGATCTCCTTTTGACCATAGAGATTGTTGATGTCTATATTCCGATAGGGGAACAGTTTTCTGGCGTAGTCCTCGAGGTGCTCTCTTTCCTCGATTGTTTGCGGCCGGATGGACCACGGCGTGATATCGATCTTGGAATCGAAGTATCCGAAGGGATTAAAGCGGTAGACCTTGTAGGGTCCCTCCCTTTTCTTAGACTTCTTTTGAGTCCTTGCCTTAAGCTCGGCCTTAGCCTGCTGCTGGATCTGGTTCGCTATCATCAACGTCTTGGTCAATTATCACAGAGTCTGGCAGTGCTATCACCTCTGCCTCTCCGGTGTCCCTCATTTGAGACGCTGCCTGAAGAAGAGGTTGAGCTTCTCTCATAAAGTCCTGCCAAACTAGATGCGACGGTTCCCCCGCTGCTATCCGCGCCACATAGCTCGGTGGCATAAGCTCCAAAGGTAATTGTGCGCTGACAGTTTTTGTTGGCGCATACAGGCCCAGAATCCTTCTTCTCTCGGCTCCGCAGTCCTCGATGATCTTGAGGTATCTTGGGTCTCCTGCTTGAACCTCTCTGTATTCTGTGGTCTCCTGCCCGTGTCCCAAAACCTTGTTGTCCTTGTCCAACACAACGCCTGTGTTGCGTATGACAGTTTTTTCTGAATCCTTTTGGCTTCTCCGCCATGCGTCCCATGCCTCCCGCTCAACCCTGTTGATGCGCATTAGCTCCGTCACGACGTAGTCATCGTAGCGGCCGATAGACTCTTCCTTCCAGACATCCCTAACCTTTTTTATGTTGACCTCGACGGTGCGCTTTGTAACGCCAAAATGCCGAGCGATTTCTGTGAGGGTGTAACCCTCGAGAAACATCTCGGCCATCTTCGGTCTCCTCTCTTCTGATGTTACCATGTCTCGGTAGTTGTTGTAGTTAGGCAAATGTGTAGACCCCCACCTCCTCTAGGCTAGTTTATGCAAACCTGTTCCCAATGTCAAGTTGGAGACGTTAGGTCAATCAGTTTGTCCAGATCGACCCCCTTGGCGTATGCTTCCTCAACATTGGACAGATAGAAGTATTTCTCCTGCCAACCCGGAGTCGCGTTGTCTTTGATCCACTGCTTGGTGTGGGGTTCAAACTTGACGCCGTCGCTACCTAGGACCGCGATCACCCCATCGACCCAGGCGAGGGCCTCGCCAGGAGTGTCCGCCCGGAATGAGTATCTTTCATTGCCGTTAACCCGGATACCGGCATAGACATGAAACGAGTACCGAGCAATGCTTATTCTTGTTTTCATCAGTCCACCTTTTTCTTGATGATGACATTGGCACCACGACACATTGCGACATATTGATCAGACCAGAGTTCGTACTCATAACCCCCAGTCTTTGAATTGAAATGCCGCACGACGACATGGTTATCAACCCGGCCTCGGACCTCGAACTTGGTATAGTCTGAGCCAGATTTGCGAGCCATGTCGACCAGGATCTCGCCCTTCTTTGCAACCTTCATTCTGACTCCTTGTCAACGATGATCTTTGCAGTTACAAACGGATCGCCGTCTAGGGCAATCTCAACGTTCGACATGCCGAACACGGTCTCGACATTCCCGGCCTTCTCTGGCTTTCCTGCCGGCGCGGGGTGAACAACCGTGAAGTCAACCCAACCCTCGTAGCTCGGGTCACCCTTGATTATGTACCCGAGGCCGAGCACATCGCATGCATCAATGTGATCCTCGATGTCCTTGACGCTGATTGTATCTGATATAATTTTGTTGTCTCTTTCTTCCATCTCAAACTCCTATAAAATTCCAATCAGTTGGCCATAGGCCTCCCGAGCTTCGTCTATTGTGCCATCGAAGAGAACCTCGATGTTGCCCTTTGGGTAAACCATGATAATTCTCCCCGAGTCCTCAGGGTATCCAAGCGAGCTTAACTTCGAGGTCTTTAGTCTTATAGACCGGTGCCCGGCTTTAAGTGAGACAATTTTTTGCTCACGGCGGCACACAATACTTTTTTCGTCCTTGGTCAATCTGAATTCCATCATTTTACACCTATCCATTGATCCAGGTCACCTATTCCCTCCTGGATAAATCTATCTACAGTCCAGAACTGCATGATGTGGCCTGGTTCTCCGCCAAGAAAAGGCCAGGGGACAACGCCCTCAATCTGCATGCTTTCGCCATCCCCAAACTCCAGGTATGCAGTGTGAGGTTGAATCGAGCGCACGGCGGTCATTGGTTTATCTCCGCCGCTCAATTCGTCTGTTCTGTTTCTGGCAAACGTCAGACCGACGACGACATAGGCATCGTCGTCGATCATAATGTAGCCAGGCATTCCTCCAGGCCAGGCCATTACTCACCCTCCTCAAAGATCTTGTCTAGATCCAAATAAATGGTCTTAAGAAAGGCATACTCCCCAACGAGATCCTTATCCTGTGTCACATAATTGATTGCCTTCCCGCAAGCGCTACAGAAGAGGAGGTATCTCTCATTGTCGTCCTCCCTCGACCATGAACTCTGGAGTTTGCCGGTTGCATCTATTTCGTAGTATTGGGTGTTGCATCGGTAGATGTAAAATAGATCATCGTTCCCGCAATGCGGGCACGGCCCCAGGACGGCCTTCTTTTCCCCCCAGGTCTCATTGATGTACTCGAAGACCTCGTCAAAGTCGTACACCTCTCGGACCCTGAAGATAACATCGAGTTTGTTCCTGCCCCACACGACACCTCTGCCAACTCCCTCGATATATTTTGATAACTCTTTGGCAATCTTTCTCGTGGAGCAGGATACTGAGATGTAATCATTTAACTTGCGTATCACCACTTTGTGGACAGGCTTTGGTTTCCTTGGATTGGCCATTACCCTCTCTCCTCGTTAGCAACCCGATCGACAAGAAACTTTGTCGCATTGATTAGTCCCTGCTCTGCCTCAGGACCTGGCCAACCTGTGGCGCTCCAGAAGAGGCAACCATCCGTGCTCTCGCCATCGAATGTGTCGAGATCAACCAGGACCAGGGACACGCCGACATTGACGGTGCTGGACGCATTTGCCCCCGCCAAGAGCACCGCCGACATGGCCATCTTTATCTTCTCACTTAGCTCGTCAGATGTTGTATATTCACTCATTTTGTTCTCCTTTTAAGTCGGGGTAATCCCCAATAATTGACATTCCAAGCATGTGCCTCTTCTCGTCGTCGAGGCGATCCAGATCAATACCAAAGTACATCGAGACGACCTGTTTGTTAGACACGGTCATCCCCGATGTACTATCAACGATTTCGAACCCGGCATAGGGCAACCATGAGGCAAAGTTAAGCATGCTTTGCCACTTACCCACAAGGCTATCTATCTTTCTGTGTTCGGTGTACGGATGGTCGCTCATAAACTTGCCTCGATTAGGTTCGCGATTTCATCAAAGGTGGCACCATTGTCGTTGAGCCAGGCGACCTCAACATCTTTGTCGTTAAGGGCAACCTCAATGAATTCGGGAAGGCCTGCCCAATTTTTTATGGCATCAGTTAAGAGTATGTGATTCTGCTGGCCCTTCTCGTCGACAATTACACCGACGGTGCCATTGGTTTCGTGGCGATCCCTCCAGTGCGCGGATGGAACCTGGCTTACGTACAATTCACACAGCACACCGAGGCAGCAGTGTTTTTCTCCGCCGGTGATGCTTTTCAGACGTCCTTTGCCCTGCTGGTACTTCCCGGAAAGCAGGGCCTCGATCCATTGCTCCCTTATCTCAGGATTCATCGTCCACCTCACTGCTATCGAAGTCGAACGACTTGTCCCCGCTCGCATCGTCGGCGACAAAGTCGGATGCATCCTGCAAGGCGGATGCAAGGCGATAGCTTCTCTCCGTCGTTTTCTCGACATTGGATCGGACAACGAAGATGATGTCCTCGAGGGAAAGGGTTGCATAATTGTCCGGGTCAATGACAACCAGTGCGGCGGTGAAGTTATTGCCCGGAAACCGCGATTCAAGCTCGGCCAAAACAGTGCTCAGGACAATCTCGGATAGCCCGGCGATGGCAAGCTCGTCATTGTCGCTCTGGGAGGCGATGAGTGCACGCAGAATGTTGATGTCCATTGTAATTTTTCTCCTAGTACTGTTCCTCGATAAGGTTTGCAATCGCTTCAAACGAGATGCCGCTATCATTCAGGGAGGCAAGGGGTCGACTTTCTTGGTTGTAGTGCGCGTATTCTTGCGCCAGGTCGGTATTCACGACCGGATTAGGTTCTCTAAGCCCCGCCCACTTGTAGACATCCGGGGGAAGGTAATCAATTCTTGAAATTCCCCGGCGATCAGTGTGGGCCATTCTCCCATCTCCTCGATCGGTCCAACCATTGTTTCCGATCTCCCTATCATAGATGTCGCACAATACACCAAGGCAGCAGAACCTCGCCTCATCATTCTCGACCCTTGCCAGACCCTCGATACCTTGCTTGTAGGTGCCGCTCCGAAGAGCGGCGACCCATTTATCCCTTACGTCTTTATCCATTTGTGTCCTCCACGGCCGGGTTGTTAGCCCGGATGTAGGCGACGACGTCCTCAACCGACTGGAGCACGGTTGCCAAGGATTCATCATCCGGGTCCTTAGCGGAGCGCACCGAGAAGGTGAGATCGCCCAAATTCCCCTTGTAGGTGTCCACATCAACGACAACCAGGGTTGCCACAAGCGAGTCCCCCATCCCGGCGTCCGCCAGGATGGCCAAAATCTGATCGACGCTTTTACTTAAAACCAGGTCAACTAATTGCTCTGAATTCATCACGTTCTCCTATAATGTGTATCCAAATTTACCATTGTCAATATCATCGGCGATGTTACGCATTATCTTTGCCATAAGTCTCCGCTCATCTGCGGTGGTCGGCCGATCAATGCCATGAAATCGAGTTCCCGTCGAGGCCGTTGGGTCCTCTGAACTCTCATCGTAACTATCAAGGTCAACGATGATCATCGCACCAATCATATCGCGACCACCATAGAACCCACTCACGGCTTTGAGCGCCTTGCCAAGAAGCTCTCCCATAACTGATCCGATCAACATTACTGAAACAAAGTCCATACTGGTCTCCTATAAACTGTTTTCGATCGCGTCGGCGATCTTGTTAAATGGTTTGAATGCATCATTCAATGCGGATAGCTCAAAGCGGCCGTCCTCGGTGTCAACAAATGGGTCCCCCGAATCCAATGCCGCCCACTTTTGAACCGTAAACGGCAGTTCATAGATGGCGGCATCTTTGATGTGCGCGTAATTTCGATCCGCTATATAGCCCAGTCCGAAGCCATTAACATCACCCCATTCTCCGGCCACCTCCTGACGGTGAATTTCGCACAATACACCGAGGCAGCAGAAGTAATCATTCTCCTGACCACCGAAGTCGATCTCGGTGCTCTTTAGGCGACCGGTGCCCTGGTCATATTTGCCTGACCGTAGAGCCTTGAGCCACAAACCTTTAACATACTCGTTCATAGTCTCCTCCTAGAAATTCTTTTCAATCAGCGCGGCGATATGCTTAAAGCTAAAACCACGGTCGTTTAACTCCGTCAGATAGTGATCCGACTCATCAGGGTCGTCAGTTTTGACGTGTGGACTGAGCGAAAGATCTGCCCAGTCGGCGACACCCTTTGGCAGAAGCATTGCATGAGCGCTCCCCTCGCCGTCCTTGAAATACCAGTGTGAGCCATCTGCGTCAACCAGGCTCCACTCGCCTTCGCCTGTTTCATTGTGGTAGACGTCACACAAGACGCCGAGGCAGCAGAAGCCGTGCTTCTCCTCACCGATGGACCCGGTGTCTCTCATGAGCGCCCCGCTTGTTTGCTCGTAGTCGCCGGATAGCAGGGCCTCTACCCACAATCTTTTTGCCTTCTCGTTCATCAATACCTCCTATAATTCTTTTTCAATAAGGCTCGCAATCTCTTCGAACGTTTCGCCCTCATCGTTGAGAGAAGATAGCGGCACTGGGATACGTTTCCTATTCACCACGACGAGCGGGTCCTCCGAAACGCCGGCCCACTCCTGGACATGATCTGGAAGGCAGGTGTCCGAGTAATCCCCTCCACCATCCACAAACTTAAGATGGCCCCCCAGGTCTACCCACTCGCCCTTGCCGGTTTCCTGGCGATAGACCTCGCACAACACACCGAGGCAGCAGTGCCCCAGGCCCTCCGTGTCATGCTTATAAGCCAGAAGCCCCTGCTCCTGACGATACTCACCGCTCAGCAGGGCTTTGATCCAAAGTTCTTTAACATGTTCGTTCATTTGCTTCTCCTAGAGGCTATACTCGATGTACTCGGCGATCTGCTCGAAGCTACGGCCGGCATCATTCAGGACAGACAGGGAGATCGCCCTTACCTCGCCATCCTTGCTAGACACGGATGGGTTTCCCAAGCCAAGCCCGGCCCAATCCTTCACACCATCCGTGAGAACGCCGCTGCTTTCCTGATCATAGGTGTTGTCAAGAAAGCGGTCGAACATCCATGATCCTCCCTTCGTTTCCTTGGCATAGAGATCGCACAACACACCGAGGCAGCAGAAGGTTACCCTTCCTGCACCACGCAGGGTTCTCAGTTCTCCGCGACCTTGCTCGTACTCCCCACTCAGCAAGGCCTTGATCCAGAGTTTTTTAACTCGTCTATTCATTCGATTCTCCTAAAACTGTTTCTCGATAACGTCGGCAATTAAGTCGAAGACCACGCCGGAGTCATTTAGATCCGCAAGAGTTATCCCGGATGGGTGGTCAACACGTGGGTTGGCACGGTCCAGTCCGGCCCATTCCAGGACCGGAGGGATGAGAAAGTTCCGGTTGGCGTATCCATCAAAGTAAAATGTCTTGGACATGCTTTGGTCGCCCCACCGCCCTTGACCGGTTTCCCTGCGGTAGACGTCACAAAGCACACCGAGGCAGCAGAACACATCGCCGCCAAACATGCTTTCCTTGCGCATCGCTCTCTGCCCCTGGCGGTAATTGCCGCTCCGAAGGGCGGCGACCCACAGTTCTTTAACGTGCTTGTTCATTTAGTCTCTCCTTGAACCACTTGGCGTACTCGCCTTCAAATTGCTTGAACCTGGCTTGGGCCTCGGTCAACTCGACATCGCTCTCGTCGTCGCCGTACATGAGCAGGATCTTGTAAACCAGGTCTGAGACATGGGGGAATGCCTCGATTTGCTCGTCGGACGCCGATGCAAGGTCGAAGACGGGAAGCCCGTGGTATTTGTGATCAAAGTTAATGCATGGGCCGTACCTCTCTAGGGCCTCTTTGATAACCAGGTCAATGGAGCCGAATGCCTCACCCGGCGTGTCAACCCTCGAGACCCCTTCTCCAACAGGGGTGAAGTACTGACTCTTTGATTCGGTGTCATCCCATGCGTAAATCCATGTGAGTTCACCGTCGTGCAGGCCGGCGATCGGGTTGCCCTCAACGGTGCACTTTATGTAGTAGTGCATGCCAACGTTTTCGTAATGGGCTACAGACAGCGCACCTCTGCGGTTTTCCCCAACCGTGCCGACGAACTTGCGCAGGCGCGGCTCTGGGAGATCTTTGAGGTAACCCCCTGTAACGGAGCCTGAGACATCTCTTCGCCTTATATTCATTTTACTCTCCTAAGTTGTACTTGATTTGGTAGGCGCAGTCACCGAGGGCTTCGGCAATGATGTTGAGGTCATCGCTTTCCAGATCTCCAACGGTGGAGTCGATCTGCAATGCCACACCTGCCTCGAATCCGGGGATGAATTTGTCAAGGTCGATTGCCACGGTTACCAGAACCTTGCGGCCGACGGGGGGTTGATCTTGATTGTAAACACCGTTTGATTTGCTCATTGCTTCTCCTTATGTAAAGTAGTTGGTTTTAATCAATCCAAAAACTGATTTCAAAAAAATTTCAAAAATTTTTGACATGGGTGGCCCCGCACACAGGGGCGGCCTCCCGCCCATAGTTTCAGGGAGGGGGGACCCACTGGCCGACCCGGCAGGCCGACCAGGTCACAACCGTGTCATGTGCGTGTGTGTGCGTACGTGTCAATCATACCTTGATTTTATCATAAATCAAAAACAATGTCAAGTCCAATTGTAAACAATTTAACAATCGCCGTCAATCCGGCCGTGCTTCTGCACCCATTGGTAAGCCATGACAATCACGTCCCGCAGTTCACCGATGGTGCACTGGTATACGATGTCATGATGACCGGGCACGAATTCAGCGAACTGCTTTGTATCATCATTGATCATGGCAACGTCAACGAAGATGGGTGAGGGTGAGCATGATGCATTGTCACAGATGGCAACAGATAGGACATGATCCCCTATTCTGTACTGCACCCCTGCATGGGTCATGATGTTTCCGTGTGACCTATACGGCCGTGCCCATTCGTTATGATGGGCCATTGGTACATGTTCGGCCGCGCCCTTGAGCACGGCCTTGACGTTGATAATTTTTTCTTTGTAATAACTGGTCATGGTGCTGTGTCCTTCGCACGGCCACGTGTGTGTGCGATACTTCGCGGCCGTGCCCCCATCGGTGTCCTTAAATCCTGCTCGCTGCGGTGTCTCCCGCTGCGCTATGGGCATCGCGAAAGGACACCCATACAATACCTTGCATGTCGGCCGGGTTTTCACCAGCGAGCCTAGCAGCGTCCGCCAGAGCGGCGGCTACACGGCGGTAGCGCAAACCCCTAGGGGCATAGCTTTGATCGGTGCCCGGTAGCATGCCATGTGCGCAGTTGATCATATGTCGATCGATGCATACGTCCTCTGATTCACCCGGCCGGGCGATGCACTTGGCAAATGCGGCCGTTTTTGGTCCGCCACTATTTTCCATCACGTGAGCCGTCTCTCCGTTCATTGCCCGGATGGCTTTCTCGTCATTGGCGGTAAACATGTTGTAGCGGCCGTATGGGGCGTCGGTCACATGGTCATGCGCTAATTGATACGCCGCCTTAACATTGTCATCCCAGTTTGTCATCGGAGAGAGTGCAGAGATGGCACAGGCGGCCGCATCGATTGAAATGTCGGCCATGTTGGCAATCTCAACCGCCAAGGCGTGCGCATCACTGTACCACTCGCGGCCGTATGCCTTTTGGGCGGCCGTGGCCAGGGCGTAGTACTTCAGAAATTGGGTGACCATGCGGGCATGGTTTGGTAAACGTGTGTCAATCTTCGTCATGGTTGATTCTCCTTATGCGGCCGCGATGGCCATGTTGACTAATTCGATGATGTTCGGAACATCCCAACCTTGCAATGAGCCAAAGAAGGCAAGCAGGGAATAAACTACGATAAAGGTAACGGTTAACTGTGCAATGTGTTTCATGGTTCTAGTCCTTGTGTGAGGGAGCGGCCGGTGGGCCGCGCCCCGTCAAATGTCAATCAATAATTTGATTTTACAATGAATCAAACACGGTTGTCAACCCCAATTTTGAAATTGGTACACAAGTCCTGGTAATCCGGCCGCTTCAAGCAATAGTTGTCCCCAAAATGGCCGGAATCGTGCACGCTGCGTGCAATAGTTGTCCCCAAAATGGCCGGAATCGTGCACGCTGCGTGCAACTTCTAGTAATCCGGCCGAATGACCAAGTCAATAGCCGCGTCTCCAACGCCGCTCAAAACAAGGTCGTAAGCCTTACCAGAGGGCACGGCCGCAAGCGCATAGGCGTTACCGTGTTCATCCCATGCGGATAAATCAACGTCCAGCGGCACGGCCGTGGGGGCGCGCAGGTGAGCAATGACGCCATCAGCGCTGGTAACACGGCCGCATGCGTCGAGCGAAACACGGCCGTCTGAGGTATTGTTGTATTCGCCCCATAAATCGCCGGGAATCTCGCCATATTCCCCGCGTACGGCGAGCGGGGCGATATTCGGTGATAGAATGCCTAGGTCAATCATTTCAGCGCATACAGCAGGCAATTTGGGAGACTTCGAAGCGATAGGCAGGTACACCGTGTACGGCAAACTGCCGGCCGTGCCCCCAGCAGCGTGAACGCCTAACTGCACATTGCAGCGATAGAGCAGTGCCGCCACGATGATGACGACGATAAAGTGAATCCATTTGCGATCATTTTTGTTCATGATTTTGTGTTCCTTTGGAGCACGGTCGTTAAACCGTGCCCCTGGTAAGTGGTTCAAGCGATACGAGTAATCTAGACAACCAAAAATCTAACCCATTGCCCGTACGGGGCAAGAAAGGTAGCAAGCGGTTGGCCGACCGGGTTAACAACCGTGAAGTCAACAAAGTTGGATGCGTGAACATCAATGTCGAGATCATACTCAATCAAGAGACGTTGGATAATATCAACATGGGAGGAGGTGATGCATCGAACATACAAGACTTCCGAATTCTCAAACCGGGTTAAGGCGATAAGGTGCCCATCAACCCTTAAGCCCATGCCGCCGGTCACGGGAGCAACACGGCCATCAGGGGGAAAGTTGGAATCAGTAATGGACACAACGTTGGTATCATCCTGTATACCAGGTTCCTGGTCTTTAAACATCTCACATATTCTTGCGTACTTGTTAGTCATGATGTTAGCCCTTTGGAGCACGGTCGTTAAACCGTGCTCAGATCCCTTCCCGTGGTCGGGTTTAGCTCAAAACGATATGCGGCCGCTCAATCAGATCGTCGTATTTTTCCACCTCCTTTTGGATGCGCTCGAGAAGAATATCTTCATCGATCATCCCCGCCAGGGGCAAATTCTGATCGGCGCGGTAAATGAGACGCTCGGCCACATACATAAAAACCTCGATATTCAAATCGACAGTTAAGGCGTGTCTCACCATGCGTGAAGCAATCTCGTGCCCCAGGTAGCCGTTAACCTTTTCGTTATGGTGCCAAAAGGGGCAAGAGTCAACAATAGCGCGACATGCTTGCACATAATCGCGTTCCTCCTGTTTCAAGATCGGGGCGGATAGAATGTCGTTCGCGGCCAAGAGTGCGGCGAAAAGCCAAATTTTAGCAGTCGTTGATAGGTGGTTGTACATGGTCATGGTCCTTTTGTTTACGTGTGAAGGGGCGGCCGGTGGGCCGCGCCCCGTCAACTAGTCAATCAATGATTTTGATTTTAGCATGTTTCAAAAGGTGTGTCAACCCCCTATCCAAAATTTGGGTAGTCGTCATCCTCACGCAAGCAGGTATGAGCGAGCTTAAACCCCTCCAGTATGCCAAGTTGAAAGGCGAGCGACTGAACAGGGTTTTTAGGCAATGGGTGAGAAAAAATTTCCTCACGTTCGCCATTCAGGACGACCAGGTAACTATGACCGTCCTCACCATCGATGGTATCCGCTTGGAAGTCATGTTGCATGTGTAACTCGTGATCAATTTTCGGGATGTATGTCAAGTGTGCGCCCATGCTATTTATCCTTTGGCCGTGATGGCCGCGTCTCTAAAGATTCTCCAAAAAATGCCCCCTAACTACGCCATTCGACCTTACCCATTTGAGAAGATCAAGCGAAGGGGAAATATGGCCATCTGTGATCGTTGTCAATTCATTTGCGGCCTTGGTGGCGGTCTCAAAACGATAGACGCCAATCAGTTGGCCGTTGTAAATCATTTTGACCTTGACGCGACCACTTGCGCTAACGTCAACCCTCACCCTCTGATTTTCAGGCAGTGAATCGTTCAATTTAGCAATCGCTATAATCAGTGATCCAATCATGCTTGGCCTTCCTGGTAGATGATAAATTTTTCGCTCGGCCGATCCCATACACGCCACCTGATCAGGTTTTTTTTCTGCTTCTCTAAACCCGCACAGGTCAAAATCTCGTCAGGAGTAAGGGGATACCTGGATTCTACCGCAATATTAGGATAGGCGGTGAAATTGGCGTCTCCCATATCCGGGTTATCGTTGCCAATTTCATGTTTGATTTTCAAGGTCACAGTACAGTTATAGCGTTTCATTATTTTTCTCCATTCTTTGGGGGATTTCCTAAAATGGGAATCCCTCATTTTTCAGGGCACGGCGTGCGGCCTCTTTTGGCGTTATGCCATCGTTGTACCAATCGCGGTACGGACAATCCGCCAGGTCATCAGCGCCAAGGCCACAAATAAGCCAAATTTCCTGATCGACCTGCGCAAACCATTGATCAAAACTCATAATCTTATTTCCTTTACTGGTCATTGTGCCAGTCGTAGTCGTCTTGTGTCTCGAGGTTCCGGTCACGGTCGAGCGCGATCTCTAAACCCAGATAAGCACCCCTAATAAAAATCTCTAATTCATCGTCACTCAATCCGCCCCAATCGTTTATCGTGCGGCCACCTTTGAATCGATGGATGAAGATGAAGCCACGATCATTCTTGTCTATCGCCACCTCCTGAGATGGGGGCATGTGATAATCATTGATAAATTCAACATAACTCATAGTCTAATCTCCTTACTCTCATGCAGGCAATAGATGGCAATCTCGCCATGCTCGCGGCCGCGTTGGGCGGCTTCCTGCTCATCCTTGTACAGTCGGACGATGTCCAGATAAATCTGATCATCGTCAGTGTTCAACCACGTGCCCACATGGGCGAGGGTGTCGGCCGCCAATGTCTCTCGAGTATCGGCCAGGAAGTCGGATATGTGTTCAATGATCTGACCGTCATTGGGTACAATCTTGCACAGGTCAGGATACTCTGCAACAGCGTACCCAAACCATGCCGGAAGATCGGTGCGCGGGTTATAGGTGGTTCCACCGTATTCGCTTGTGCGTCTGGCAATCGTTCCAGAAATCAGGTTTGTTTCGTGTTCGGTGATGTACATGGTCCAGTCCTTTGGCCGTGTTGGCCGGTGTAACGTGTCAACGCCTTGAATATAGCATGTATCAAAAACTGTGTCAAGACCCAATCTAAAAATTGGCCACCCCACCAGTGAGAAATTGATCAAAATTTCGTGTTCTCTCCCGTGTGTGCGTCGCGCGCGCGTCGCGTGCGTGCGTTTCATCTCCCCTACCGTGAGCGGCCGTGCCCCCTGCCGTTGATGCTTCGCAATCCTAGGTATGGGCCGATACCTCAGAAAATTAGGCATGACCCCTGAGAAAATTAGGTATCGGTCGCACGTGCGCACAGGCCGGCGGGGGCGCAAGCGGGGGCGTGCGCATGCGTGGGTGCGCGTCGTGTTGAAGAGGCTTCGCCTCTGCGGAATATTAGCCTCTCCATAAAAAAGGTCATATAAATATCAAACTAAAGATGATAAAGAGGTGATACAAAAAACTTAAATAAGTCAATGAAAAAGGATCATTGATCCCAAGCGTGTACCGATGACCATCTGGTGATCATCGACAGGCGGTGGTTTGGTGTGACATTTTGTGTACGCACATCATCCAGCGCGGTTATTAAATGATCCCCCAGACGGCATGACGCAACGCTCATAGGCAATCGATCGTGGACGGCAGACGATGGACGACAGACGATGAATGATAATTAATTTATCCACCGGCATGACGGCAACCGTGTGACGACAATGTGATGATATTGATTGATTGGTTGATTGGTTGATTGGTTGACTGATCAGTTCGGGGAAATGAAAAGACCCCCGTGGCCGCAGGGGTCTCTTCGGTGGCCTAAACAAGTTGGTTGCTAATCGTAGTGGCCGGGATCGCAACCAAGATCGAGAAGCGATTGATTGACATAGTCGATGGCCTCCTGGATGTTCGGGGTGGTGAATGCGTCCGCCACACCCCATCCGCCATCATCACTCGACCAGGCCATCACGGTACCCATAAATTCCTCGGGCATATCTTTCTTCCTCTTCGGAAGAAGGGGTGAGACGACGGCATAAAATGAGGCGTTGTCTACGCCTGGATAAATCCGGGTTACATATCCACGGACGCCGGTGTCAAGCCAAAATTGAGAGTTTTCGTTCACATTCATGATCGCTAGTCCTTTATCAAGTTGGCGGCCCAGTTGAGTGATGGGTCAAATCCCAGGACGCCGGTCTTGTCATCAAATTGAAGAAAGTCATCCAACACCTTGTCGATGTAATAATCCATTAAATCCAGGGCCTTCTGAGGGTCATCAAACATGCGATACTCAATTGGTTCAACCAGGCCTTCGGCAAGCAGTTGAGCACGGTACTCAATAATGCACAGATAGCGTACCGCCAGGGCGAAGGCATTGTTCTCGATGGCGTAATAGAATGCGCCACCATAAAGACGCATGACCAGATCGAGAGGGACCCCGAAAATGTTGCGAACGTTGTAGATGTCCTTCACTAGACCACATGCGCAAGTGGTCCAATCAGCGGCGCGGTCCTCGTTCTCCTCAGAGAATCCATCATTCCTTATTGCCTTCAGGATCTCGCTTGGCCAGTAGAGATTGGTGTCGATGCCGGATAGTCCAAAAGCCAGGCGGGCGGTGTTGTAAAGTTTTTCGTTCATAATTCCTCCTATAAGATTGCTACATTTTCGGTTACCCATTCACGGGTGGCGTATATCTCGCCGCTCAAAAGTCCGTCATTCTCGAGGTCTTGCAGGTCTTCAACCAAGGCATCGATGTAGGGGTCCAACTTTTCGAGCTTACTCTTGTGGCTCAAGATGAACCGACTGAGCCTCATGCCAGGAAAAAACAAGATTAGTGCGGCACGGTGCTCAATGATGCACAGAGAGTTAGCGGCAAGGAGAAAGAGGTCGTTCTTGACGGCGTGGTAAAACACCATGCCAAAGAATCCCAAAATTAGGTCTTCGGGCTTATAATTGGCATCCGGGATATTGGCACACTCGCCGCATGCACAGGTTGTCCAGTTTGACGCCTTTCCTCTTTCCTCATCACCGAAGCCGCCATTGTTACATGCGTCGATTATCTTCTTTGGCCAATACAAATTCAGATCGACTTCGTAATCGTCAAGCAGATCAACTATGGCCTCTGTTAAATTCTCACTCATGACAATCCTCCAGTTTAAAGTAACCCTTAACAGTGTGATCCCAGCGGCCACCCGCAACCTCGATAACCTGGCGCATTAACTCGTCATTAAACAGAGAGCGTGTGCCAAGTTTCTGGCATTCGTCGTAGGTGATCCGCCATGCGGTGGCAAAGGCATCGATGTCACGGCCTTCGCCTTGATTCAGAAATGGGCGAACGAGATAGGCTTCGCCCTTGTGCTCGACAACCTTGAAGCTAGACACGGTGTCGCCAAACATACGCATTGTCTCGCGAGAAAAGAATCTGTAGCGATCCTGCCGCAGTTGCTTATAAAGTTTTTGAGAGCAGAATTTTCCGCTAGCGTTGGTGAAGTCTTTAACAACCTTGTTCATGGTCACTCCTTAATTAATAAGATAACTTGATTTTACACGGTTTCAAAAGATAAGTCAAGCTCGAGGACAAAGTTCAATCTTTCTCATTCGAGTTTTCCTAGCTCGATCATCGTCCACCCCGCCGTCTGGCAGGAGGTGCACAAGCACAGATCACCGGACAGGTTTATGATCCATCCCTCGAGCCGGGCCTTCTTCACGGTCTCAACAAATGTCTCCCCAGTGTACTCGGCAGAGTAAGGCAAGACGCCCCGATCACCTGTGCAACCGGGGACATCGCAGTAAAAATGGGAAACATAACAGGCGGCGATCATCCGATCCTCACCTCTTCCCTGGGCCACCTGTGCCCAAAGTCTCGAGCCTTAATCTTGGCCATCCGGCCATCAGGGTGGTGCCAGACAATACCCTCAATGTAGCCGCCTGCCAGAAGATCCTTCAGGGCATCAAAGGTGCGCTCCGGCTCAGAAGGAAGGTAATGAGGCAGCAGGGCGGTATCATGCTCGATGAGAAAGTGGTGACTCAGGCGATGCGGATTTCCCTGGACCTTCGGGCCAACCAGTTCATAGGTGCCATCACGATAGCCCTGTCCCTCGACCTGGGCCTCACGGTGGTACTTGTCCTCCGGGCCTAAGCCAACAGGAAGCCAACCCGGCCAGTTGCCGGTGACGGGATCAAATGCCACCTGAGCGGGGAACCAACCAGGCTCAGGGTCCTTGAGATCACTCTCGGTGAAGACATAGTCGGGGTTCTTTCGCTTGCGTCGCTTGGCGGTCTTGTTGACGCCACAGGAAACACGCTTGTACATAATGTTTCCGCGCATCAGGACGCAGGTGCCGTCGACCTTGAGGCGGGCAGCGCCCTCGCCATCAATGACCCAATGGCACTCTGGGTTCACCTCATCCCGGACCTGCCTGTCGGTCTCATGGTTTCGTTTAAATAGTGTTGGAATCTTCTGCATCATTCTCCTCTGTAAATTCTGGTGCAATTCTGTGGAAGGACGATGGTCTCATCGGTGCCCAGGTCGTAAATTCGGCCAGTGCCACGTGCAACGCCGTAGGTTTCATGGGTGACCCTCTCGATGGTCGAGTGGCGGCCATCCTCCTGGGCGACCACAACGACGGCGTGTGTGCATTGAACATCGACGCGGTTGGGGGTCCCGGAAATCATGGCCGCAAGAAAGGCAAGCCCCCCGGCCATCATCAGGGCGACAATCGCAATGGCAAGGGCATCGAGGTCAATCTTGTTCATCGGGTTTCTCGTTTAGATGATCGAAGCGACCAACGGGTTTAAAAACAATCCCGCCCTCATCGGAGCCAATAACGATCTCCTCGATTTTTCCATCCTCTTCATGAAGGGTTGCCGCAAACCACGCAGGCAACTCGGACATCTCCCAGTAGTCAAAGTTTCGCTCTGGTAAAAACCGCGTCAAAGACGAATCCATCGACCAGAGGTGGTAAACACGGTCGCTCATGATGGATCTCCCGGATAAAATTCAAACCCTGGCTCAGATGACCAGTAATCTCGGACAACTGGGGGATAGTCAAAGCATCCCATCTCTTTCATGGAATCCAGGACGGCGTGCTTCGCCTCCTCAAGAGTTGAAACGAGTCCGCTGTGATTATCGCAGCAGTCGACCACACCCATAGGGTAATGGTAACCATCCTGCTCATCGGTGTACATCACCCACCACTCGAAGCCATCCAGGAGCGGACCCCAGGTGCCGTAAACCGTCCGCCCAACATTGGTCTTGTATAGACCTGCGGTGAACCACTCGCCCGCGCCCTCTACGTTTTGGGCGGTGTCGACAGAATTGTTATTCATCACTCCTCCAATATTCAACCTGGCATGTCTCTGGCACGCTCACGCGATTGCCTGAATCCATGTCATAAAATCGACCTCCCCAGTATTCATAGGTATGGTCGATCAGGTTTCCGTGGACGGTCTGGCAGTTGACCGTGGCTCGGTCAGGCCCCAAGGCGCTGTAACCGAGAAAAATAAGATAGATAGTGGCCACAACCACGAAGGTAGTAATAGCATTGGAAATGGCATCATTTCTGGTCATCTTTCATTCTCCAAAAACTCGATGGCGGCATTGAGTACATCCAAGTGAATGCCGGCCGAAACGAGTTCATTGTAACCACGACCATCCACGGCCGCAAACAAAGCAGGGAGGTCCCAGATCGTGGCCTTGGCCCAGACCTTCCTGTTGGCAAAGCCACCCCCAAAAAGATATTGATAAAAGCGGATTAACTGGGTCGCATAATTGGATACCAGATTCGCCTGGAGGTGATTCATCACCATGTCGTCCTCGTCGATGTATAGCTTCTGCACCTCGACCACGCGGCCGATGTTGTCGTGCTCATAAACCACGCATGCGACCCCTGAATCAGACTTAAGTACGGCAAGTTCGAGATCCTCCTCTGTATCGCAGAAGGCGCTCCATAAAACATTGATTGCACCGATGAACGAGAAGCGACCGCAAAACACGGCGGACATGGTGTGGGCAACCGTTGCCGGTTTGGTTGTCCAGTAGGTGTCATGAAATTCAGGCATCACCCACCTCCGTTAATGATCAGATCCATTGCGTCGATGATCTCGTTCATTATCTCGGCCTCATGATCCGGCCTGAGCTTTGAAATCAAGTCGAGGCAGGCCAGGCGGAACTCGTGACGTTTTCCACCCGCCCCCGCTGTCCAGCAGCGGAACATGTCGTTAACCATCTGGTCAAAGTCGCCGAATGACGCATAAGCAAATGCGTACTTAATAAACCAGACATTGATGTCCCGGTAAACCTCACGCCACTCCTGATCATTGAGGATGTAAGACATGGTCAGGGGGTAAACTACTGCAATGTTATGCTCATTCATGAGTGATCCTCTATTGTGTTCAAAATTTCATGGACGTCAATTTTAAGAACGGGGAAAAAGATCTCCGTCTTGATGTCCCTCATAATAAGGGCGAGATGGGCAGAAGTCGGCGGCAAGAACTGAACAGATAGCTTGTCCGGCCACACATTCACCCCGGTCTGGTGTTGGTCGGCCATATAACGGCTCATCTCCCAGACGGCGTCCTCGTTGTCTTCGTCAAGTTGGCCAATGATATATCTGGCCAAATCCTCGACGGAGAAAAAGAAGTAATCTGGGTCGGGGTGGCATGCATACTCGGAGTGCGCATACTCTGCCGTCGTCAGGCGTCTGTCGTGAAAATCGATGTCTCGGAAGAGATCGGAGATGGACTCAATTAGTCGAAAAACGGAGTCGGATATGGGCAATGGAACCATTGCCTCCCGGCAGTACGTATTCCAAATGTCTTTTACATTCTTGACCCACCCCATGTGGTACTCATGATCAAGGTCAAAGTTCAACCCAGGCATGACAAGGTCCTGGGACTGCATTGCCATATCCAGGAAGTCAATGCACTGCCCCTTTCGGGAATTCATCCTGCGTAGTTGAGCACGGGCGGCCTCGAGTTTTTTGCTTGGCTTTATCATGACTTCAAACCTTTCTCGAGTGAACCTGATTAAATGTGATCCCAACGCCCGGCTTCTCCAGCGCCTGAATATCGCCGTCCGTTTCGCCGTTGTGAATCATCCTCTCGACAACCTGATAGAACTTGTGAACCGTGCCCAGTCGCCCACCCCACGGCTCATCGGTGCGGCTCTCGATCAGGCGCTTGTGGCGATTAAATACCAGGTCCTTGTTGCTTATGGAGCACATCAATGCGCTAGCAAAGCGCCGAGCCTTGGCTACAGAGGAGAATGCCTCCAGATTTGCAATCTGGGCCTCGGGCACTGGACCCTTACCACGCACCATAGCCACAAACCATGCACCGCGCTCGCCGATTAGGACAAACGGTGTGCCGGTTCTGCGCGAGTTAACACGAAAGCGGAGATAGAAGAACTCCTTGCCCTCAACGGTGCATCGACGCCTCGGCTCTGTTCTGCGCAGAACGACGAGTTTTGAGTGAAAGTGTGAAAACTTGCTCATGCTACATCTACCTTGATCGGGGTGATCACATTGAAGTGGGCGGGCTTAGGGGGAAACTCTGTCGCCAAGAATGCCCACTTGCCGGTTAATACATTGAAAACGACCCAGGCAAATGCCTTGTTGCGGTCGGTGGCCAACTGCGCGGCCTTTTTCTTGATAAAGTCTAAGTTGTTCATGGTCATCTCCTGTGTTTCAAATCTTATCTTGATTTTAAAACATTTCAAAGATAATGTCAACCCTCAATTCCTGCGACCGAAAATGCGGCCATCACCTCTGCCTGTAGTTCGTGGTAGGAATCAGTGATTGCAAACTCCTCCATGAAAAACTGGTGGAGGTCATGCAGGGTGGCGAAGTCGGTCTTGAACAACTTTCTCGAATGTGTCGCCAATGAGGCAAGTAATCTCGCGGCATTAATGCGATCAACGTATTCGGGAAAGTCGTCCATAGAAAGCCGTGCGTCAGGGCGCTCACTAATGGATTCGTCCGGTAGCATCACGGTCAACTGCATCGGCGTATGCTTGTACCGTGTCGAGAATAGGTGAATCCTCGATTCAACACCGATTGCGTCAAACAAGTTCCAGAGGCGCTCAACACATTCGGTTGGCCCATCGTCGGCAACCAGGGCGGCGATGGCAATATCGGCAGCAGTTCGTGCATCTATTTCAAAATTCATGGCTTTAATCCTCGTCATACAAATTCGTCTCAAAGTCAACCATCGTGTGGAAGGTTTCGATGACCTGCTGGTATCTTTGCCGGATCTCAGGGCCAGCGGCCAGGATCATCGTCGCCTCCTCCTCCAGGCCACCCACGGTAAGCGAGTAGTCTAGGAAGTTGTCTTGCACCAGGGATACCCGGATACGAACCCGATCCAGGTGCATCGAGGTAATGTTGGCCAGGGCGATACCCCAGTAAGCCGGATTGTCCCGGATTAGCAGGTGGGCAATCATGTGGGTTAAGGCGATGGCAGGGGAGCCGCCTAGCATCTCTTGGTCGATGACAGGGGACATGGGGGTTCCGCACTTGGGACAACCGTAGGTCACCTTGCCGACGGGCAGGCCGATGTCACCGTCAAATTCATGGCCGCATTTTCCACATCTAAACAAGGGGGGATTGGTTCTGTAGCTAGTCATCATCTTCTCCGTAAATCTCCTTCAATTGGTCCCAGACCTTGTCGTCATACTCAAGAGGCTCGCTCTTTAAGCCGTCAGTGATGACCCAAATAAATGCGGCCAGGGAAAACAAAAAGAATCCAGAGGCGATGGGCAAGATGACAAATGCGTCGTACATGGTTTATTTCTCCTTAACTAATTTGACCTTGATATTATCACATTTCAAAGATTCGGTCAAGGTTGATCTACAAATTGGGACAAATGGTCTATCTTCTCGTATAGCTCATTGAGTACCTTCTCGACCGGGCAACCGGGCGCATGGACCGCCCCCTCCACATGGCCGCATCCGTTGCAGTGATTGTAATAAGACCAGTCGCTTCCGTCCAGCGTCCAGGCATTGGAACTGATTACCGCTGCGGCCTCCTTCATGACCGATCTCAGTTGAATGGCGAGATCTTTATCCATACTAAAAGGTCCGGTTCATGCTCGCTTCCGGCGTGAAGCCATCGGGGTAGCGGCGGTGTGTCTTGTATATGTTGTGGCCCATTACCTGCTCAAGGGTAAAACCCATCAAGGAGGCTAGGTTAACCAAGTACCACATGGTGTCCCCCAACTCGTCAAGCATCTTAACCCGGTCGAGGCCGTGCTGGTGGAATATGCCCTTCTTGATAAGTCCGGCGACCTCGCCCGCTTCATCGAATAGACCAAATGCCGCCCACAGAACCATCATCTGGTGATCGGTCGGCGTGAAGCCGGGCCTGTCAACCATTGTTCTGGCAGCGGCCAGTGGGTAGTCCTGGGCGTTGATGTGGTAAGCCATTATGGAGCCAAGCTCCGGGTCATCGACCCAGGCAATGTGATCGTTGTCGGCAACAAAGTGGCTACATGAGGCACTCTGGAAAATGGTCTCACCTGAATCGATCGCATCCCAGGTCGCCCTTCTAAAGTCGCCAACCGGGTCCAGGGGATCGTAGTAGCACAGTTCGTCAACGCCAGGGAGGCGGCAAGTCTGCACCGTATCCGAGACCCACACGCCGTTGTATTCTCCGTCCTTAGTCTGAATTCTTATTTTTGCCATCTTATCACCTCGAGGGTATATATCTGTCTGGGGTTTCCTTGTAAAGCCGAATCTGCTCCCTGATCCACTCATGGACTCTAGAGCCGATCCAGAAGCGGTACTTGATGTAACGCCACGGGGACGCCTTTCTGAGCATTCCTCGGTCGTCAAGTGTGGCGGAGAGAGAGTAGGCCCTGACCGGGACGCTCTCAACCACCTTGATGTTGACACGGTAGCCAATCCTGTATCGAAAACTACGTGTGATGTCGTCGTACTCCGGCCTCAGAGTCTCCCTAAGACGCAGCGTGAAAGTCTCGCCCATGTTGTCATGCAGCAGGTCCATGATTGCATAACCGAGCTTGGCCCTCATCGACTCCTTCTCGTATTCGACAAGCTCCGGCCTAAATTCAGGATCGACGACACCTTGGATGGCAAGGTCTCTGGCATTCTCGATCATTGCTTCCTCCGGTACTGCACAGGGACACCCAACTCCTTTCTGTATATCGCATCACGCAGGCGACCAAGGTGACCATCGTGAACCAGGTAGATGTACGGCTCGAGGTCTGGATAGTTCTCCTGCACCCACAAAGCCATCAACTTCCGGTCACCTGTATCCGGGATCTCGGCATGGGCGGCAAGCGTCCGGGCAATGGTGGTATCAATCTTGGCGTACATTTCCGTCGCCGTCTGGTAGATCTCCGCCTTGAGATGGTCGGGGAACCGCTGAAGTAGCTCGGTGGCCCGGTTCTCGTACATTGCTCGACCAAGGACCCTCGGTGAGGTGTTCATAACCAGGCGTTGAAGCTCGCAGTATGCGGCACCCTTAAACTTGAAGAACTGACCATCAGCGAACTCGGCAATAAAGCCCTCCGCGTTATCATCAAGGGCGGCAGTTATCTCGATCAGGTCATCAACATCATCAAAGGTGTGGCAAAACGGCGTCGAGAAGCCGTTCTTCTCCGCAACGTCACTCAAGTCCTCCTGGGAGACATATTCTCCGGTGTGCATGTCTCTAGCAGCGAGAAGGATAAGCTCCTTCGTGTCGCCGTAGTCCAGAATGATTCTGAAGTCGGGGTTGATGATCTCGAACATTAGCGTCCAGTGACTTGGCCAGTCCCCCGCCCACTTTACAGGGTGACCATTCAACCAATTGTTTATGTGAAAGGTCGCCCATGCGGCCTGGTCGGACGTGAGAGATCCACGTGTGGCCACTTTTAGATAGCCGGATGGGTTGTAGTAGGTGATACCCAGAACGCCGTCCAACTTCTCATGAACACGCACGAGGGGCGCATCGGTTTTCCGGTCGCCCTCTCCCCAGTTAAAGAACTTGTCAAAGGGCCGGGCGACGACGTCGCCGGTCTTGTTATTGACGATGAGACCTCGGCACAACTGCTCAAAAGACGTCCATAGGCCACTGTACATGGCCTGGTTGGTGTAATTGAACTGGGTTAGCTCGCCGTAGTGGCGCACCCTGACTTCTCCGTACTTCTCCCAGTTGTCGAAGCCGCTTACCAAAAGTTCTCTAATTTGATCGACAGATGTAATCATTGTTTAATCCTCTTGCCCCCCTCGACTGCACCGGTTGTCCCAACCCCTTCTCAAGTCCATCAAAGGCCGTGCGGAGATGGTCGTCCTTGTTTGCTCCGGGGTCCATGCCCAGGACGCCAGATCTTAAATACTCCTCGCCCTCATTACGAGAGAGGTCGCCTGCGGCGATGTATCCGCCAACCGTCTTGCCGATGCGCCAGGCGGCACTGTGGCGCTCGCCATCCGGGGCATTGCTAATCTGGTCAACCAGGCGTCCGATGTGGTCGTGAATCGGGACATTGGATGAATACCGCTCGCGAGCCTTGGCGTTGACCACCGCCCGGTATTCGACATCCTTCTTGTGCTCGCGGTATGAAGCCAGAATCCGATCTCGGTGCTCATCGGTGAGCACTGCCCAGTTGGACCAGGTCTGGCATCCCTTCGAACCATAAAAGATCCGGGCGGCATCGGATGCAGCAGGGTCGGCGCTGGGATAGAGGCGCTGGAGGGCGGCGACAAGCTCCTTGTACTGAAGGGGATCTGTAATAGGCGATTTTAAGGCGATAATTAGTCGAGACTTTGGCCGCTCGGGGGTGTGGGATGGCGTGGTGTAACCAAAGGCCACAATCGCCCGGCTCAGGGGATCATTTGAAAAGGTGCCCAGGAGCGATCTCTCGTCACCGGTGTCGAAGTCAAGGCCGATGTGCCCGGCCTGAACAAAGTTTGCCTCACTACGATCGCCGTTGAACACGGGGGCGATTGCATAGCCGTGGCGCACGATCTCCATCATGTCGACTGCGGTGCCGTTCATCCGCTTGTATCCGGTTTTGTAAAATCTTGGCGACTCGGGGGTCTTGTTCACGATCTTCATGTTCCAGGAAAATGATAGAGGGTTCTCGTAAGCAGGTCCATGATCCCTGTTGACTATCTCCGCAGTCGGCCACCAGGACCGGAGAACGCGGACAACATTATCGTCCCAGACCATGTTGGCAATATTTCCCCTGGACATGAATAGGGCGGCATTCCAGAGGCCGGGGTTCAACATGCGGTTAACCATTGACATCTCGTCTGAAAATGTGCCACCGTATGCCATCCTGACCAGGGCCTCACCAAGGTCGAGGGACTTCTGGTCATCCATGCGTGAGCGCATGATTTTGTGAGCACGTCTTGCGGCGTCTTTGAGTCTCATTAGTCGTGAACCTCCACCTCGATCTCAAGGCCGGGGATGATCAGGGCGGAAGCAAAGAGGACCGAGATCCCAATTATGCTCTTTCTCTCCATCTCTCCGGTGAACGTCGCACGGCCATCAAATGTGTCAACCGCCACAAGGGCGTCAGAACCCTTGGATTTAAGCGTGAGGATGACCTTTGCACCAATGATCGTACTAAACACCGCCGCAGCGCCAATCTTCTCGAGAGCAAAGTCGTCGAGCCTTCCACCCACCATCTTCTGCGCCTGGCCCATAGCCAGATTCAATATAATTTCTGCCGTATTCATTTTTCAAGCTCCTTCACAAGGTATACAAAAACAATTGGATTCAATAACGAATTGTGCCTGTGTCCATTTTCCTCATCCCACTCCGGGAACAGGGATTCATCCAAAACCTCGGATAGATGTCCGATGCTACCCATCTCGATCTCGAGACCCTGCACGACCTGGCCGGGCACAAAGGGCGACCAGTCATCCATGACGTCGTCGATCTTCCTGTATCCATAGAGTCTCTTGGTGTCCGGGTCGATGACCTGGAACCGCTCCATGATACCATCAACGTCATAGATCTTCACCGGGCTTGGCACCGGAACCACCGGATTCTCGGACACCGGGACAAAGATCTTAAAGGTGTGACAATCTGTCACGGATTAGTCGAGGACTCCTGCTGACAAA
>JAAUYD010276851.1_pt1 | contig 65228 bp, 58 predicted proteins | sample 7278101 | NCBI WGS metagenome assembly JAAUYD01 (sample SAMN14350128, study PRJNA611818) | marine sediment metagenome | isolation source: surface marine sediment (0.6m) | place: French Polynesia: Moorea | collected 2018-08
CTTTGCTGGGCCGCCGGGTACATGAAAAGCGGAATGAGTGCCTCGCAAGGACCCAGCAGGAAGATGACGAACAGGGCCCATGGCGTGATCGAAACTCCGTTCGCGGTGTCGTGGGCGTGAATATGGTCGGCGTGATGATTGTGTTGGTGGTCGTGGACGACGTCACCATGTGTGTGGACGTGCGAGTGCCGGTGACTGCGGCCTGCCTTGCGAAGGCCCCATGCGAAATACATGAGCCCGAAAGCGAGCATCGCGTAGGCCGCGAGGTTGCCTCGCGTCGTCTCGACGGCAACCATCGAAGTCAGTCTCGCGCCGAGAAAGATGCCGATTGCGCCGATCACAACGGAACTAAGCACGTGACCCGCGCCGCAAAGCATAGTGACACGTAGTGTCCTCGCTAGAGACCACCCGCGCGCCTTACCCATCGCGGTGAACACAAGGTAATGGTCGGGGCCCATGACCGTGTGCAGGAACGCAATCGCAGCGGCCGTAACCACGAGAAGCTGTGCTTCATTCATGACGAAACCCGATGCGACTGATGGCCCGCACGGACGTAGCTGTCGGGCACTGGCACTGTGGAATGGTCGATCACTGCGGTATTTTATTTTTTGTCGTCAAGTCAAAGCCATAGGTCTTAACCCGTATGCGATTTCCTTCTTGCGAGTGTCGTCTGGCAGAATAGGCCGATGCATCTCAAGCGCCTGTACGTTTCACTTGCTGTTGTCGCAGCGGCTGTTAGCGCCGCCGGTTGCGCGACCGAGCCGGCCAGCCGGGTGGTACAGTCCGCACAGTCCAGTGAGTGTGTCGTGCTTCTGCACGGGCTGAACCGTAGCTGGCGGGCAATGCGGCCGATGGCGCGCGCACTTCAGGACGAAGGTTATACGACCGTCAACGTGGACTATCCGTCGCAGCTCGGCACGATTGAGGAACTCGCACCGATGGCGGTTGGGCTCGGTCTGGAACAGTGCCGCACGGCGGGAGCGACCAAAGTGCACTTTGTCACGCATTCAATGGGCGGCATCCTGCTCCGCTATGCGAACGAACGAACGCCGATCAGGGAACTCGGACGTGTCGTCATGCTCGGGCCGCCAAACCAGGGCAGTGAACTCGTCGATCGCACGCGCCGCTGGCCAGGGTTTGCCGCTCTGAGCGGACCTGCCGGGATGCAGCTCGGCACGTCACCCGACAGCATTCCATCGCAGCTGGGGCCGGTCGATTTCGAACTGGGCGTCATCGCCGGGACCAATACGATCAACGTGCTGGCCTCCGCAATGCTTCCGAACCCGGACGATGGCAAGGTGTCGGTCGCAAGCACGATGGTCGACGGCATGCAGGATCACCTCATAGTCGAAGATTCTCACCGCTTCATCACGCGCAGCGCGGTCGTGGTGCGAAATACGCGATCATTCCTCCGCACGGGCAGTTTCGTCGACGTCGACCGCTAGGCGACGCGCCAGCCGTTCCAATCGAGTCAGCCCGGCGCGTCGTCCAGGCCCCGGGAAATCCACATCACGACGAGCGGATGGTAGCTTGGCTTCGCCCGCTCGAACATCTCCCGGGCCAGCGACAGGTCCTCGCCGTTCTCGGCCAGCGCCTGGTAGACGGGCGCAATCAAACGGCCGCGACCAAAGCGATTCAGATGCGCCTCGAGTTGCGGGTATGCTGGCGTGTAACGGCGCGCGGCAACCTGGATGAACCACGCACGCGCGATCTCGGCGTTCCGGGTTTCACTGAACGCGTGCACCGCGTCCAGGTCGGCGAGCTTCTCGTGCGCCAGGTCCTGCGGCAGGCTATTCAAGAAATGAATGACCGCCTGTGCGCTCCAGACGTCGATCGGAATGTCGGCCGTTGCCATGGTGCCGCTCGACCAGTCTGACGACGCCGCAGCCGAGGCATCGAGCGATGACGATACCGGTACAGGTGCGTTGGCGGGCAGTCCGGGCTCGTAGAGCCAGGGCTCGACGGAGGCGCGCGTCAGCGGCGCGCCCTCGGTACTGAGAAGTTTCTGATCGAGGTATGCAAGAAACGTCTCGGTCGTGATGGTCTGCCACGCGAAGGTCTCGAAGTAGTCGTTGAGGAATTCATCAAACTCCTCGCGGCCGAACGCCGCTTCGAGGAATTCGAGCAAAAGCTGCCCCTTGTAGTAGGGAATCGTACCCTGCGCATCCTCGCCCGCCTCGCGCGTCATACGCGGCGCAAGCGCCTGCATGTTCTCAGGGACCCGTTCGAAGTTGTCGAGCAGTTCACGATAGCCGAGAACACGCTCTTCGTTTGCCCGCTCGACATCGTAAATGACCTCCATGAGGCGCGACTCGATGTAACTCGTCACGCCTTCGTTCAACCAGATATCACGCCAGGTCCGGTTCGTCACGAGATTGCCGGACCACGAGTGGGCAAGCTCGTGCGCCACAACAGCGACGAGACTGCGATCGCCGGCGAGCAGGCTCGGCGTCAGGAACGACAGGCGCGGGTTTTCCATGCCACCGTACGGGAAGCTCGGCGGCAGCACGAGCAGATCGTAGCGCCCCCACTCATACGGTCCGAACATTGATTCTGCCGTCTCGAGCATCGCCTGCGTGTCAGCGAACTCGTAGACCGATTCATCAAGCAGCTCGGGCTCCGTGTAGATTCCCGTATCTTCCCCCAACGGCGCGAAATAGAAGTTCCCGACCGCAATCGCGATCAGGTACGACGGGATCGGCTGCGGCATTTCGAAACGGTACTCGCCCGTTCTCGCGGCCAGTGGATTGTTATCCGCGCTCATGACTGCGAGCAGGTTCCGCGGTGTACGAATCGTTGCTTCATAGGTGATACGCAGTGCAGGCGTATCCTGCGACGGCACCCAGCTGCGCGCGTGGATCGACTGCGACTGCGAAAACACCATTGGTTGCTTGCCGCCAGCCGTCAGTTCGGGCGGCAGCCATTGCAGCGCTGTCGAATCTGGGCTGGTCGCGTATTCGAGGACGAGGACAAACGACTCGCCGGTTTCCGGAGGCAACGTCACGATCAGCGGTGTCCCGAGCAATTCATCGGTTTCACCGAAGTGAAAACGCGCAGGCGCCGAATTCTCGCCCATCAGTATCGCGGCGCTGGCGACGTCCAGGTCACGCGAATCGAGTATGACCTCGGTCGCTGTCTCATCGAGCCGGCGCATCGTGAGCATTGCGTACCCGCGAAGCACCCTTTCTTCGAAGTCGACGTCGAGATCGAGCGCAAGATGATCAGTGACGAACTGTTCCGTGTTGGCAAACGTGAAGTAGTCGCGCGCGGGATCGTAGTCATCGACCTCCGGCACATCCTTCGAACACGCAGCAAGAGTCAGCATCGCGAACGCGACGAGCAGGGTCTTTCGAATCATCAAAGCCTCACAGGGGTAACGCGGAGCCGGGATTCTAATACATGGCGCGCGGGATTGTTGCGGTGGGTGTAGACTCGCGGCATGCGCGCACTGGTATGCAGGGAATACGGACCGCCGGAGTGCCACGAGATCGTCGATTGGGACGATCCCGCACCCGGTGACAATGACATCGCCTTCGATGTCCGGGCAGCGGCACTTAACTTCGCCGACATATTGTCGATGGCGGGCCAGTATCAGGTCAAAGCACCACTCCCGTTCATTGCCGGCAACGAAGCGGCGGGCGTTGTCACCGCGGTGGGCCACAACGTCACTCGATTCAAACCCGGCGATCGCATAATCGGTGCGCTACGCGGCGGAGGATTCGCGGAGAAGTCGACAGTTCCGGAGGCCGCGGCGCTGGCCGTTCCCGCGGAACTCGGCTTCGAACAAGCCGCGGCCTACTCAGTGGCGTACGGCACGGGGTACCACGCGCTGAAACAAAACGCCCGCCTGCAGGCCGGAGAATCCGTTCTCGTGCTAGGCGCCGCAGGGGGCGTCGGTTATGCGGCGGTGGAACTGGCCAGGGCGATGGGCGCGACGGTCATCGCGGCGGCGAGTAGCAAGGAGAAACTGGACTTTGCCTCAGAAGCCGGCGCAAATGCGTTCATCGACTACACGAGTCAGCCACTCAAGGATACGGTCAGGGAATTGACCGAAGGCCGCGGCGTCGATGTCGTTTACGACCCGGTCGGTGGCGAGCTCGCCGAACAGGCGCTACGCGGATTGGCATGGCATGGCCGTTTCGTGGTTGTCGGCTTCGCGGGCGGCACAATCCAGAAGTTTCCCGCCAACCTGGCCTTGCTGAAGGAAGCGAGTATCGTCGGTACCTGGTTCGGTACCTGGGCCGAACGCCATCCGAGTGAAATGCGCAACAACTTTGAAGAGCTGGCGGACATGATCAAAGCCGGCACGATTCGCCCTCGACGACCGACGACGTTTTCATTCGACAAGTACGCAGAAGCATTCCGCGCGATCACGGAACGTCGCGTGCTCGGCAAGGTCGCTCTGCAGATGGCGTAATGCAAAAACCGGCGACACGACTCGTACCGCTGATTCTGCTTTTGGCAAGCGCCCTGGTCCTCGGCCATCCCGAGGATGAGTTGTGCGTACCCGGCGAAGACGGTATGGATCCCGAGCTGTGTGCCTTGCTCGCCGAAATGAACAGCTCAGAGGGTGCGTACGATCAGACCGGCAGCTCGCCGCTTCTCGACGAATTCGGCGAGCGCCGCGGCTTCTTCGAGACCGCGGGACTCTATGTCAGGATCGGAATCGGCCACATACTGCCCGACGGCGCAGATCACATTTTGTTCGTTCTCGCGATTTTTCTCGCGTCGACGCGCGTCAAGGCACTCATCTGGCAGATTTCAGCATTCACGGTCGCCCATACAGCGACACTCGGACTGGCGGCTGCCGGCGTTATATCGCCCTCCTCCGCTGTCGTGGAACCGCTGATCGCGTTCACGATCGCGTTCGTTGCGATCGAGAACCTCGTTTTCAAAGACATGACGAAGTGGCGGCCGCTGGTCGTGTTCGGCTTCGGCCTGATACACGGCCTGGGTTTCGCGGGATTCTTCGGCGAACTCGGACTGCCGCCCGGCCAATTCTGGAGTGCGCTGATTGGCTTCAACGTCGGCGTCGAGATCGGTCAGCTTTCCGTTGTACTGGCCGCCGCACTACTGGGTCTCTTCATCCGGCGTCGGCTGGACGATCCCGACGGCACGGCACGCTACCGCCGGTTCATCGCGCGGCCCGCGTCACTGCTCATCGGCCTGACAGGACTCTGGTGGGGCGTAACACGCCTCCTCTAAGGGACAGTGACCCCCTTAAACCGGGGACAGTGACCATGTTTTAAGTGGTTGTTTTGTATGGAGCAACAGCGCGAATCCTATCGAATCGCGGTGACTGTCCCTACGCAAACATGGTCACTGTCCCAGAACTGTCGAGAATCGTTTAGGTGCCGCTGGTTTCCTCGACCGCGAATCCACGCCCCTCGAGCAGCGGCTCGATGCTCGGGTCCTGACCGCGGAAGTTCCGGTACAGCTCATCAGCCTCGCGCAGACCGCCGGCCTCATACACCCACTTCTTCAGGCGCGCAGCGATTTCCGGATCCCAGATGTTCTCGGCCTGCTTGAAGGCGGCAAAACCGTCGGCATCGAGAATCTCCGACCAGAGGTAGGCGTAGTATCCCGCCGAGTAACCGCCGGCAAAAATGTGGCTGAAGTACTGCGAGCGGTAGCGAGGTTCGATTTCGTCAATCAAACCGTATTTCGCGAGGACCTGCTTCTCGAACGTACGCGCGTCAGAGATCTTCGCGGCTTCCTCGGAGCTCAACATGTGCCAGTTGAGGTCCAGCAACGATGCAGCGATGTACTCGGTCGTCGCAAAGCCCTGATTGTGATTGCCCGCCGCCAGCAGGCGCTCAACCAGGTCGTCAGGAATGACTTCGTCGGTCTCATAGTGCCGCGCAAACATCTCCAACATTTCTGGCTGCGACGCCCAGTGCTCGAGTATCTGCGCGGGAAACTCGGTGTAGTCGCGAGGGCCGTCGACTCCCGCGAACATCGGGTAGTCGATCTTGGTCATGATGCCGTGCAATCCGTGGCCGAACTCGTGGAACAGTGTTTCAACGTCGCTGAATCGCATCAACGTCGGCTCTCCGTCCGGCGGGGTTGGCAGGTTCAGATTGTTGGTAACCAGCGGCCGAACGCTGTTGCCGTCGATGTTCGACGTGCCGCGGTATGAGCTCATCCAGGCGCCGCCTCGCTTCGAGTCTCGCGCGTACATATCGGTCATGAACAATCCCAGATGGTTGCCTTCGGCATCCTTGACGTCGAACGACACGACGACCGGGTTCCAGCCCTCGACGTCGACTTCATCGAACGTCACGCCGAACAGCCGCGTTGCCATTTCGAATGCGCCGGCAAAAACGTTGTCGAGATCGAAGTACGGTTTGGTCGCGTTCTCGTCGATATCGAATTTCGCCTTGCGAACCTTCTCGGAGTAGTGCCACCAGTCGTGCGCGGCGAACGTGAACTCGTCGCCGATCATGGCCTGCATGTCGGCGCGTTCTTCCTTCGCACGCTCGAGTCCCGGCCTCCACACACGCAGTAGGAAGTCCTCCGCACCCTGCGGCGTCTTCGCCATGTTGTACTCGAGGATGTAATGCGCGTGCGACTCATAGCCCATCAGCTCGGCGCGCTCGGCGCGCAACTGGGCAATCTGGATCGCCAACGGGCCATTGTCGCGCTCGCCTGCGGCTGCGCGCAGCCGATAGCCATTGAACAGCTTCTCGCGCAATTCACGATTTTCCGACTGTGTCATGAACGACTCGTAGGACGAACGGTTCAGACCGACCACCCAGGCCTCTTTATCCTCGTCCCAGATGGCGCCCTTGAAGTCGTCGCTCAGGCCGGCGATTTCCTCATCGGTCTTCAGTTCCAGCGTGAACGCCTTGGTCTCCAGAAGAAGGTTCTGCGCGAACTTCGTCGTCAGGCCCGAGATCTCGGCATTGATGTCGGAGATCTTCTGTTTCACGTCAGGAGGGAACGCCGCACCGGCGCGCACGAACGCGCGGTGGCGCAATTCGAGCAATCGCGCATCCTGCTCATCGAGGCCCAGGCTATCGCGCTGGTCATAGACAGACTTGATGCGCTGCCAAAGCGCGTCGTTCAAGACGATAGCGTCATACTCACGCGTCAGCATTGGCCAGATTTCGGTCTCCAGCTCGCGCAACGTTTCGTTGGTCTCGGTGTTAGTGATATTGCCAAACGTGTAGCTCACCTTGTCGAGCAGGTCGCCCGCGAGTTCGAGCGCCACGATCGTGTTCTCGAAGGTCGGTGCTGCAGAATTGTTCGCAACGGCATCGATATCGGCCCGGAGCTCAAGTACGCCCTTCTTGATCGCCGGCATGTAGTGATCATCGACGATCGCCGCAAACGGCGGCACACCGTATGGCGTATCCCAGTCTTCGAGGAACGGATTGCCCTCGAGCTCCGCATCGGTCACGGCGATCTCGTCGGCGGCCGCATCGTCAGCGACGTCCGAGGCAGTTTCTTCCTGCTCCGCTCCGCCGCAGGCCGCGAGCATCATCGCAATCAACCAGACACTAATCAACCTACTGAATTTCATAATGATTTTCCCAATCAACTATTGTTCGTCTCCGCCCGAAAGGGCATCCAGCCCCCCCGGTCCGGGCGGCTATTGTACAGCGTCTCGAACAGCGAAACCCGGCTCCGACGGGTTCTCGGTAAGCGCGTATGTATGTAGAGTCCGATTCGGGTATAAAAGGTTCACAACATCAGATGCCTGGCCGCGCGCACCCGGCCAGGGTTCGCGTAGGATCAGGCATGTCTTCAGAATCTGCTCGACCGATAAATCCGGTACCGGAGGAGTTTGCCGGCGACTCGTTCTCCCGGAACCTCAAGCGCGCGTTCCACGCTACCCGCCCGAAGTTCTTCCCTGCATCCGTGCTCCCCGTAGTCGTCGGCACGGCCTGGGGCGCGATGTCATCAGGCACATTCAGCCTGTACGTTTTCGTTCTGGCGCTTGCCGCCACAGTCTGCGTCCACGCGGCCAGCAACGTGCTCAACGACGTGAGTGACGAGACTATCGGTACCGACCGCCGCAACGAACAGCGTATCTACCCGTACACCGGCGGCTCCCGTTTCATCCAAACCGGCATTCTTTCCCAGGCGAGCATGGCTCGACTCGGCATATCGTTGCTGGTGATTGCTGCCGTAGCCGGACTGCTGCTGTTCCTAGAGCGAGGCCCGATGGTCATCACATTCGGCATCATCGGCATCCTGCTCGGTGTGCTCTACTCACTGGGTCCGGTGAAACTCAGCGCCCTGGGCCTCGGCGAAGCCGCGGTGGCCATCGCGTTCGGCATATTGCCGGTCACTGGCGCGGCATGGTTGCAGGGCGCGGACATCGCTGCGCCGCTGATCGTCTTTGCGGTTCCCGTCAGCCTATGGGTGGCCGCCATCCTACTGATCAATGAAGTGCCCGACATGGAAGCAGACGGCGCAACCGGCAAGAACACACTTCCGGTGCGGCTCGGACTTGGCGCGACGGCCAGCCTGTACTTCCTGCTGCACGTTACAGCCGTCGGCGCGATCGGCTGGCTTGCATACGTTGGCGAACTGCCGCTGCTGGCGCCGCTCATACCGCTCGGCCTGCTTGCGCTCGGCTGGAAGTCGGCAAGCGGCATTCGCGGTGGCATGGATGACCGGGAAACTATGACGAAAGCGATTGAAGGCACGCTGGGGATCCATACGATCGGCTGCATCTGGATTGCCGGGTGCGCATTGTTTGCCCTGTGGTTCTGAGCAACGACGAAGTTTATGCATATCAAAATCAAGAGAGGCCTGGACGTTCCCCTGGCCGGTTCGCCGGAGCAAGCGATTTCCGCCAGCCCCAACGTCACGTCCGTTGCGCTGCTGGGCCCCGACACGCACGATCTCAAACCGCGCATGCTGGTTCGGGAAGGCGATCGTGTCCGGCTGGGCCAGCCGCTGTATGCCGACAAAGCCAATCCGGGTATCAATTTCACGTCGCCCGGCTGCGGCACCATCACACGTGTGAATCGAGGCGAACGGCGAATCCTGCAATCCGTCGTGGTCGACCTCGATGGGGACGAGGCGGAGGAGTTCCCTCACGTTTCGCCGGGCGAACTCGCCGACCTCGACGCTGACGAGGTTCGGGAGACACTGCTTGCGTCCGGCCTCTGGACTGCTTTCCGTACCCGGCCTTTCAGCAAGATACCGGCAGCAGATTCCTCGCCGCACGCGATCTTCGTGACGGCGATCGACACCAATCCGCTGGCTGCGGATCCCGGCGTCGTCATCAACGACGATCCCGACGCTTTTGCGCTGGGCCTGACGCTGCTGCAGAAGCTCGTGCACGGCCCGGTCTACATATGCACCGCCGACAACGCCAATATCGAATGCCCCAACGAACAGCCGTTCCGGCACGTGGTCTTCCAGGGCCCGCATCCCGCCGGCTTGCCCGGCACGCACATCCATTTCCTCGAGCCGGTCAGCGAATCGAAGACGGTATGGCACATCGGTTACCAGGATGTCATGGCTATGGCACGCCTGTTCACGACCGGACGTCTGCCCATCGAGCGCATCGTTGCTATCGGCGGGCCGATGATCGAATCGCCGCGCCTTGTCAGGACCCGCCTTGGCGCCAACACCAGCGAGCTGATTGATGATTCACTGCGACCGGGCGACGTGCGCGTCATCTCCGGGTCAGTGTTGAGCGGCCATCGCGCCTCGGGCTGGGCACGCTATCTCGGGCGCTACCACAGTCAGGTCGCGGTGTTGCAGGAGGGCAATCCGCGCGAATTCCTGTCCTTCATTCGACCCGGCTTCGGCAAGTTCTCGTCCGCACGCGCATTCGTCGGCAAGCTCTTCGGCAATAGCTACCGGTTTACGACGTCGCAGAACGGTAGCCCTCGCGCCATGGTCTCGATCGGCAGTTTCGAGCAGGTCATGCCGCTCGACATCCTCCCGACACCGCTGCTCAAGGCCCTGCTCGTTCGTGACACAGACGGCGCACGCGACCTCGGCTGCCTGGAACTCGACGAGGAAGATCTCGCGCTGTGCTCGTTCGTCTGTAACGGCAAGTACGAATACGGGCCACACCTGCGAGAGAACCTTCATGAGATCGAGGTGAACGGCTGATGAAACCTCTACGCTCTTTCCTCGACAAGGTCGAACCTCTCTTCACGCCGGGCGGCCGCTTCGAGAAGCTGTACGCGCTGTTCGAGGCCGTCGATACGTTCTTTTATTCGCCGCCCGATCTCGCGCGAGGCTCACCGCACGTCCGCGACGCGCTGGACCTCAAGCGCGTCATGATTCTCGTCGTAATCGCGGGGATACCGGTCGCGCTGATGGGCATGTGGAATACGGGCTATCAAGCCAACATGGCCATGCAGTCGCTCGGTGTCGCGGGCATCGAGGGTTGGCGCGGCGCATTGTTGCCGTTACTCGGCGCGGGCTACGACCCGCAGAACATCTACGACTGCCTTCTGCATGGCGCCGTCTACTTCATTCCAATCTATATCGTGACGATGGTCGTCGGCCTTGGCTGGGAGATCCTGTTTGCCGGAGTTCGAAATCACGAGGTCAATGAGGGCTTTTTCGTGACCGGCTGGCTGTTCGCGCTGATCTTGCCGGCCACGATTCCGCTCTGGCAGGTCGCGGTGGGCATCACGTTCGGCGTCATCATCGGCAAGGAAGTATTCGGCGGCACGGGCAAGAACTTCCTCAACGTGGCGCTCGTCGCAAGGGCCTTTCTCTACTTCGCCTACCCGGCACAGATTTCGGGCGATGCCGTGTGGACGGCGGTCGACGGTTTCACCGGCGCCACCGCGCTTGGCGTCAGTGCGCTCGAAGGCATGCAGGGAATTGCCGATATGGGCCTGACCTGGACGCAGGCCTTCATCGGCCAGATGCAGGGCTCGATCGGTGAGACGTCGGCAGCCGCTTGCCTGATCGGCGGCGCATTCCTGGTCTACACAGGCGTTGCGTCCTGGCGCATCATCGTCGCCGTGTTCGCCGGGCTGATCATCCCGACGGTACTGTTCGGCAGCGCCGAAAGCAGCAACCCGATGCTGTCCATGCCCTGGCACTGGCACGTCGTGGTCGGCGGTTTCGCGTTCGGCGCCGTCTTCATGGCGACCGACCCGGTCAGCGCAGCGCAGACCGATGCCGGCAAATGGGTATTCGGCCTGCTGATCGGCTTCCTCACCTGGCTGATTCGTGTCATCAATCCGGCGTTTCCGGAAGGCATCATGCTCGCGATCCTGTTCGCCAACGTCTTCGCGCCGGTGATTGATCATTTCGTCGTGCGAGCCAACGTAAAACGGAGGCTGAAACGCAGTGTCTAAAGAATTCGACCGTGACAGCATCTCGAATACGCTGATCGTTGCAATCGGCCTGAGTCTCGTCTGCTCGGTTATCGTGTCTGGCGCCGCCATCGCGCTGAAACCGATACAGCAATCGAACGAGGAGCTTTTCCGGAAACAGATCATTCTCGACGTCGCCGGCCTGATGGAGCCCGGTGCGGACGTGAGAACCCTGTTCGAGTCGATCGAGGAACGCGTCGTCGATCTCGAGTCCGGCGACTACGTTGAGGATGCCGATACAACCGAGATGGTGACCATTCCGGACGATCTCGATCTCGCTGGCATCGGCGAGCGCGCCCGCTACATTGCGGTGTACCACGTCATGAAAGACGGCGAGCTCGACCAGCTCATCCTGCCCGTCTACGGCAAGGGTCTCTGGTCGACATTGTACGGCTATCTTTCCGTCGCGCCCGACGGCAACGCAACGCGCGGCCTGCAATTCTACGCGCACGGCGAAACGCCCGGGCTTGGCGATCAGATGGACAAGGAAGACTGGCGCGCGCAATGGGACAGTAAGGAACTCTACGGTGACAGTGATCAACCCCAGGTACGGGTCATCAAGGGACCCGTTCCGGACGGCATCGACGGTGGCGAACACATGATCGACGGCATGTCCGGCGCCACGCTCACCGGCAACGGCATCACCGGTCTCCTGCAGTACTGGACTGGTGCGCACGGCTTCGGCCCCTACCTGAACAACTTTCGTGAGAACAGCTGACGATGAGTGAAACCCGCAAAGTCCTGATCGACCCGCTTGTCGATAACAACCCGATTACACTGCAGATGCTCGGCATCTGCTCGGCGCTTGCAGTCACGACCTCGTTGTTGCCCGCGCTACTAATGTGTCTCGCGCTGACGAGCGTCGCGGCGCTCGCGGGCGCTGCGATCAGCGCGCTGCGCCATCGCATTCCGAACAATATTCGCATCATCGTGCACATGACGATCATTGCGTCACTGGTCATTCTCGTCGACCAGCTACTCAAAGCGTTTGCGTTCGAAACGAGTAAACAACTGTCGGTATTCGTTGGCCTGATCATCACGAACTGCATCGTGCTCGGCCGCGCCGAGGCCTTCGCGATGAAGAACGGGGTAGTCTTGAGTTTCATCGACGGACTTGGCAACGGCCTCGGCTACAGCGTCATCCTCATCGCGGTAGCGACGCTGCGCGAGCTGTTCGGTGCGGGCACGTTGCTCGGCTACCCAATCCTCGAGACCGTTGCGAACGGCGGCTGGTACGAGCCGAACGGCCTGATGCTGTTGCCTCCCAGTGCGTTCTTCATCATAGGGCTGTTGATCTGGGGCATCCGCACGTGGCGTAAGCAGCAGGTCGAGAAGCCCGAATACCAGATCCATGCCGTGCACCGGACGGAGGTCTTCTAGATGGACGCCTATGCCAGCCTCTTCATCCAGTCCGCTTTCGTCGAGAACCTTGCGCTTGCCTTCTTTCTCGGCATGTGCACGTTCCTCGCGGTTTCGAAGCGCGTCGAGACAGCAATCGGCCTCGGCCTCGCCGTCATCGCGATCCAGGTCATCACGGTCCCCGTCAACTACCTGATCTATACGTACCTTCTCGCCGACGGCGCGCTCGCCTGGGCCGGTATGCCGACGCTCGACCTGAGCTTTCTGGGCCTCGTCTCCTATATCGGCGTGATCGCAGCGCTGGTACAAATTCTCGAGATGACGCTCGACAAGTTCTTCCCGAAGCTCTACAACGCGCTGGGCATCTTCCTGCCGCTGATCACGGTCAATTGCGCCATCCTTGGCGGCACGCTGTTCATGGTCGAGCGCCAGTACGATTTCGCGGAATCGGTCGTGTTCGGCGTCGGCAGCGGATCGGGCTGGGCGATCGCGCTGATCGCGCTGGCCGGCATCCGCGAGAAACTCAAGTACTCGGACGTTCCGGACGGCCTCCAGGGACTCGGCATCGCATTCATCATCGTCGGCCTCATGTCGCTCAGCTTCATGGGCTTTTCAGGTATCTGAAGTGAACGTCGAAACATCCCTAATTCAGGAAGTTCTGCTGGGCGTCGGTTTGTTCACGACCGTCGTCCTGTTGCTGGTCTTCGTCATTCTCGTCGCCCGCTCCCGACTGGTTGCGACCGGCAACGTCAAGGTCATCGTCAACGACGAACGGGAAATTTCGATACCTGTGGGCAGCAAATTGCTGCAGGGGCTCGCCGACGCCGAGCTGTTCGTGCCGTCGGCCTGTGGCGGCGGCGGCACCTGCGCCCAATGCCGCGTGCGCGTGCTGTCGGGCGGCGGCGCTATACTCCCGACCGAAACTTCGCTGATCAACAAACGTGATGCTGCCGATCACTATCGCCTCGCGTGTCAGGTGGCGGTCAAGCAGGACATGTCGGTGCAGGTCGCCGACGAGGTGTTCGGCGTCAAGCGCTATGAGACGACCGTCGTCTCCAACCGCAACGTAGCGACCTTTATCAAGGAACTCGTTGTTGCGCTGCCCGAGGGCGAAGAACTTGATTTCCGCGCCGGCGGCTACATCCAGATCGAATGCCCGCCGCACGATCTCAAGTACACCGACTTCGACATCGAAGAGGAATTCCGTGACGAGTGGGACAAGTACAACCTCTGGCGCTACGAGTCGCACGTCAAGAACGTCGAGATGCGTGCGTATTCCATGGCGAGCTACCCGGAGGAACGCACGGTCATCAAGCTCAACGTTCGCATCGCCACGCCGCCACCGGGCGCCGGCGATTCGGTTCCGCCGGGCATCATGTCCTCGTACATCTTCAACCTGAAGCCTGGTGACAAGGCGATCATCTCCGGACCGTTCGGCGAGTTCTTTGCCAAGGACACGGACAATGAGATGGTATTCATCGGCGGCGGCGCCGGCATGGCGCCCATGCGTTCGCATATCTTCGATCAGCTCAAGCGCAAGCACAGCAATCGCAAGATGTCGTTCTGGTACGGCGCTCGCAGCCTGCGCGAGATGTTCTACGCGGATGAATTCGATGAGCTGGCCGACAAGAACGACAACTTCGAGTGGCATCTGGCCCTGTCCGAACCGCAACCCGAAGACAACTGGACCGGGATGACCGGCTTCATTCACCAGGTGCTCTACGACGAGTACCTGAGCAAGCACGAGGCACCCGAAGACTGCGAGTACTATCTCTGCGGACCGCCGATGATGAACACGGCAGTAATCAAGATGCTCGACAGCCTGGGAGTCCAGAAAGAGAACATCATGCTGGACGACTTCGGCGGGTAGGATCTGTTAATGCGGCGTGCCCTGTGCCTGTTTTGTTTCGTGGTGCTCGCATCCTGCGGCAGCGGCCGCTTTCCACAGCTCGAACTTACAGGCTCGGCGCTCGGCACCACGTTCAAAGTCGCCGTTGTCGATGCACCGGAAACACTCGATGAGCAAACGCTCGAGACGGACATTGTCGCGGCGCTGGCGGCCGTCGACGACCTTGCCTCCACGTGGCGGGCAGACTCCGAGTTGTCGGAACTGAATGCGAATCCGTCCATCGACTGGATTCTGGTCTCTGCGGAACTCTGTGACATGCTGGGCCGGGCTCTGAGCGTCAGCAATGTCACGGACGGCGCATTCGACGTGACGGTCGGCCCGCTCGTCAATTTGTGGGGGTTCGGGCCGGATGGCCCCGTCACCGAGCTGCCGTCGAATGACGCAATCGCGACCACGTTGACGACCGTCGGTCATGACAAGATCGAGGCCGACTGCGAGGCGAAGCTTGTGCGCAAGGACGTCCCCGGCCTGTACGTCGACCTGTCGGGTTGGGCGAAAGGACATGCCGTTGATGAACTCGCGGCGCTGCTCGACCGGTCCGGCCTCGAGAACTACCTCGTGGAGGTTGGCGGTGAGATCCGGGTCAAGGGACACAACAAGGAAGGCCTCAACTGGGCGGTCGCCGTGGAAGCGCCCCTGATGTCAGAGCGCGCGCCACATGCCGTCCTCCGGGTTACAAACACCAGCGTCGCGACGTCGGGCGACTATCGGAACTACTTCGAGTACGATAGTTCGTATTACTCGCACACGATCGACGCGCGTACGGGCCGGCCGGTGACACACAACCTCGCGGCGGTTACGGTAGTCAACCCGTCGGCCGCCTACGCTGATGCAATGGCGACAGCGCTGCTCGTGCTCGGACCGGATGCCGGCCCGAGCCGGGCTGAGGAACTCGGTATCGCTGCCTACTTCCTGGTTCGCGAAATGACCGGGATCCGCGAGATTACGACGACTGAATTCGAACGACTGGGTACACGATGAATACAATCATTACGACACTGCTGCTGAGCTTCATCGTAATCCTGCTCGTCATCGCAGGCATGAGCGTCGGCGTCATGAACGGGCGACGGGCCATTAGCGGCAGTTGCGGCGGTCTGAACAACGGCGGCTGCGAGCTCTGCAGCGGCAAAGGTCAGTGCCAGCGTAAGGTCGCGGCGGCCCGGACGGAGGAATGACATGCCCTTGAGATCGTGTTTCGTCAAAGACTACATGAGCAAGACGCTCGTGACGTTCAAGCCCGACACCAACGTGCTCGACGCCGTACATTCGCTCGTGGAACATCGCGTTGCGGGGGCGCCCGTCGTTGATGATCAGGGCAACATCGTCGGCATGCTGTCCGAATTCGATTGCATCAAGGTCGCGCTGCAGGCCGGGTACCATGGCGACTACGGCGGCCAGGTTGCCGACTTCATGACTCGGGATGTGACGACGGTGAATGCCGAAATGAGCATCATCGATCTCGCGCAGAAGTTTGCCAACGAAGGCTACCGTCGCTTCCCGGTCACCGACAATAACCGCCTCGTCGGCCAGATCAGCCGCCGCGACGTGCTGCGCGCGCTCGAAGTTCTCTCGCACGGCTAGCTACGATAACGAATCGTTTCCCGCAGCCGGCGTCGTCGCCGGGTTTACTCGTCGCCCTCGCTGACGAAGCGTGCGCCCAGCGTCTTGCGCCGCAGGTAAGCGTAAACGTCGAGCAGCGGCAGCTCTTTCGGGCACACATCGGCACACGCCATCATGCCGAGACAACCGAATACGCCCTGTTCGCCCGCGACGACGTCGAACCAGTCCGAATCGGACCGCGAGTCGCGCGGATCCAGCATGAAGCGCGCAACCCGGTTCAGTCCGGCACCAGCGAGGAACGTATCATCGAGATTCGCAACGCCACATGACGCGACACAGCATCCGCACTCGATGCAGCGGTCGTTCTCGTAGATTGCGTCCGCAAGCTCGTCGCTCATGCGTTCCTCAGTGGCATCGGCATCAAACGGCTTGCGCTCGTGAATCCACGCTTCGGTGCGCTCGGACATCTCCCTGAACCACGTCCCGGTATCGACGGACAGGTCGCCAACGAGTTTGAATGCGGGCAAAGGATACAACTGGATTTTTTCCGGCAGATCGCCCGTCAGCGTGCGGCAGGCGAGCGCCGGCCGGCCATTGACCATCATGCCGCAGGAGCCGCAGATGGCGGATCGGCACGCGAAATCGAACTGCAGACCGGGATCGAACTTCTCGCGAATCTGGTTTAGCGCGATATACAGTGTCATGAACGGCGTTTCTTCGAGCTCGAACGTATCCGTATGCGGTACGGACTGCGGGTCTTCCGGGTTATAGCGAAAGATCTCGAAGGTCAGGTTGCGTGCATTCTGACTCATGCCCTACCCCGTCACGGCCCGCCAGGCGTCACGATCGAGCCTGCTGCCCATATCCTCGGTCGATTCCAGCCTGCCATGGCCTCGTTGTTCATCCAGCACACGTGCATTGTGGTCCTCGAGAGATTCGCTCATTTCGATTCGCTCGTCGGCCCCGTAGCCGCGATATCCGGGTGGGAGGTCGATAAGCCCGGTCGGCTCGTAAGTGAATTCAGGCTCGCCGGCATCCTGTGCCCAGCGGACGAGCGTCCGGTTCAGCCAGTCACGATCGTTGCGCAGCGGGAAATCAGTGCGGAAATGCGCGCCACGACTTTCCGTTCGCGCCAGTGCGCCCTTCGCCACCGTCATCGCCAGCCGCAGCATGCCTTTGAGCCGCAGCGCGAATGCGAGCTCCGGGTTTACGCCCGGGTCCTTGCATCGCAGTCCGGCATGATCGCACTCATCAAGCAATTGTCCGAGTTCGCTAACGGCCTCCTCGAGCTCGTCGCCATTCCGGAAAATGCCGACCTTGTTCATCATGACCTCGCCCATCGCATCACGAATGTCGTAGATGCTGCGGCCGTTCCCCGTGCGCGCGAGCCAGTCGCCGGCACGTTGTTCGGCAGCGGCCAGCGCATCGAAACCAATACCGGTATCGGCCCGCAACTTCGTGCCTTCGGCGTGTTCGGCGACGCGGCGCCCGACGAGTCGGCCGGTCACGATGGTCTCGGACAGGCTGTTCCCGCCAAGCCGGTTGAAGCCGTGCATGTCCCAGCACGCGGCCTCGCCGACTGCAAACAGCCCTGCAAGGCCATAGGCCTGGCCGTCCTTGTTTACACGGACGCCGCCCATCGAGTAGTGCTGCGTCGGTCGCACCGGAATCAGCTCCTCAGCCGGGTTGCGGCCGACGAAGTCACGGCAGATGTCCCAGACCTCGAGAAGCTTGGTCCTCAGGTGTTCCTCGCCGAGATGGCGAATGTCCAGCCACAGGTGTGGACCGTACGGCGAATCGATGCCGTTGCCATCGCGCATGACCTGCGCCATGTGCCGAGAAACAACGTCACGACTGGCGAGCTCCTGTTTCTCGGGCTCCGCCTTGACCATGAATCGCTCTAGGTGCCGGTCGAGCAGGTAGCCACCGTCACCTCGACACCCTTCCGTGACCAGGATCCCGCTCGGCACGAGCGTCGTCGGATGAAACTGCACGGCTTCCATGTTGCCGAGCGGTACGATCCCGGTATCCAGCGCAATCGATGCGCCCATGCCTTCGTTGATCGTCGCGTTGCTCGTGTACTGACCGTAGATGCGGCCGTATCCACCGGTCGCGATCACGGTCGCCTTGGCCAGCACGACATAGTGCGAGCCGGTTCGGAGACAACGGACGACCGCGCCCAGGCAGCGGCCGCCGTCGTGTACGAGTGCGACCGCCTCGGCACGATCGCGGACCGTGATCCCGAGCCTGACGACCTCGCTGTCGACGGCATAGAGTGCGGCGTGTCCGGTACCTGCGGCTGCGTAGCAGGCACGCCATTTCGCGGTCCCGCCGAAGTCCCGGTGCGTGATCAGTCCGTCGTTCTCGAGGGCCTCGTCGATCTCGACTTCGTTGCCCTTGATGAAATAATGGTTTTTGCCGCCGCGCACGCGTGTCCATGGCACGCCATAGTGCGCCAATTCCCGAACCGCGACCACCGCCTCTTTCGCAAAGATGTTCGCGACCTCCTGGTCCGCGCCCCAGTCGCTCCCACGCACCGTATCGAGGAAATGCACGACCGGGCTGTCACCGTCGGCCTTGGCACAGTTCGCAAGAGCCGCCTGCATGCCCCCCTGCGCCGCGCAGCTGTGGCTGCGCCGCGGCGGTACCAGCGACAGAATCAGCGTGTCATGTCCGGCTGCCGCCGCCTCGATGGCACATCGTTCGCCGGCAAGGCCGCCGCCGATTACGAGGACATCCGTCGTTACGAGGCGGCCGGTCATGTGCTGCCTCCGTCGATCAGGAACGCGAGCGGCGGTTCGACCCAGCCCGCAAGCACGACGAGCGTCAGTGCGCCGATAACGAGCACGACCCAGAAGATCACCTGTTCGATACGGTGCAGTGCCTCTCGCGACAGCCACAGGTCAGCGCCCCACTTGATGGCGAGGCGATAGAGGCCGACGCTGGCATGAAATTCGACGCAGAGCAGTAGCACGGCGTAAGGGATCCAGAGTCCGGCGGCGACGCGCGCTGTGGAGGAGATCGCTTCTATTCCGGCGATGTCACCGAACAGCGGCGTGAAGATGTCGATGCCGATCAGGACGAGATGGAAACTGCCGAGCACAAGGATGATGAAACCCGTCCGAACCTGCCAGATCCAGAGCATGGATTCGAGATGCGGACGAAACGGCGAATGCTCGGTGCGCGTCGGGACGTACTCGCGCCCCGAATTTCGCAGGCCTTTCGCCAGGGCCTGTATGCGGCGTCGTTCCTCGAGCTGCGCCGGAATCTTGCGCGCCGCGTAGATGGCATGGACCACGAACAACGTGAAAATGATCAGAACGGTCGGCTGCGCGATGTAGAAATCCTCGAGCATTGTTGCCAGCCAGTCGAAGCCACGTTCCCCGGTCAGGATCGAGCCGACAAGCACCACGTGCCCCCACATGAACAGCGCGAGGAGCAAGCCGCTGCCGCCGCTGATGATTTCATGCGTGAGCTGTCGCCTCGCCGCTGTCGTAACTGATTTGGTCATTCGGCGGTAAGCACAGACAATATGTCCGGGTTCTCCTCGTCTTCGGCCAGAACGACGTGACAGGTCTCGCAATCGTTGGACACCTGCTCGCGATCTGCGGTTCGCATGCTGCGCTTGTGACATCGCAGGCAGCCGTCCGACTGCTCGTGCCCGATGTGGTCCGGGTAAACGTCCCACCAGACGTTCATGCTCGGAAAGACGTTGACCGAGTAGATATCACCAAGTGTCTTCGCAGCGGCATCGATGAGCGCCGCACTCTCACTTGCGATCTCCGGGTAGTTCTGGTTGTAGAAGGACCTCAACTCGCGGTCGATCGCTGCGCGTGCGACGGCATGTGACTCGTACTCCTCACGGATCACACGCATGCTCTCGCGTTTGACGAAAGGAAGCGAACGGTCGATCAGCCCGTCCTCGATCGCGTTGTCGACCGCCGGTCCGGGCGATTCATAGATATGCGACGGACGGTTGTGACAATCGACGCAGTCCATCTCGCGCCAGACGCCCTCGTCTTCGGGCGCATTTCGAATCCCGTACGTCGTTACCTCGCCGCCGCCGATGGCGAACTGAATCTCGTAGATCTCCTCACGGGTTTCGTCGGAGCGATAGCGAATGCTGACTTCCGGATCGACATGCCAGTGAATGCCGTGTGAGCCGTTGGCACGTTCGCCGCCAACCTTGAGAAGAATTGCCGACGTCAACTCCGTGTTCTCTTCGTCTTCCTCGTAATGCTTTATCACCCGCAGCTTGTCGCCCACGAACTTGGTGGGCCAGTGACACTGCTCGCAGGTGTCGCGCGCCGGGCGCAAGTCGTGCAGCGGCGTGGGTACCGGACGCGGATACAGATCGAGAGTTACCGAAACGAGCTGCCAGGCACCGTCGAGCTTGGACTTGACGAACCAGTTTGCACCTGGACCGATATGGCATTCGGCGCAGGCTACTCGCGAATGTGGCGAACGCGCGTGGGCCGTGTGCTCGGGTTCCATGACCGAATGGCACGCAAGGCCGCAGAACTCGACGGTCTCCATGTAGTGGATGCCCTTGTACGTAGCACCCGAAGTGATGACGATGAACACCAGAGCGACGCTGAATAGCGACAGCATGCTGCGTCGCGTCGCGCTGTCGTTGAGATCGAACACCGGGAGCGTCAGGCCGGCCTCGCCGTCCGGCCGACGCCGCAACTTGCGCCGGTGCAGTGCGTTGCCCACCGGAATCAGGACGACGCCGACAATTACAATCGCCGGCAGAACGAGGTAGGTCAGTATGCCGAGGTATGGTCCGCCTTCGTAGCCGAGCAGTTCCACGACGAACAGACAGACAATCAGTACGAGACCCGCGATCGCGAGTGCCGTACCGAGCAGGCTGATACCGTTACGTGTTATCGACGCCAGGAAGTTCTTGAACACGGCTAAACCCATCATCCATTAGTGCACTTCGTCACGCTTTTCTGTTCTGAGTCGAACCGCCGCCGCCTCGCGTGGATTGAGTTGCAAGGTGCACGATATAACGCCGGGTCAACCTATTTACATACGCGGATACCGAGAATCCGATTCGGTTCATTTCCGTAGCGTTTGGCGCATAATCTAAACGCGGCCAATGCCGCCAAAATCGCCTCGGAGACGTACATGCGGATCCTCTTCGCTTTCTTCGTTGCCTGTGTGCTTTTCGTCCCTCCAGTGAGTACAGCAGATGCAGATAGCGACTGCATCGAATGCCACGATGAACTTTCCGACTTCACGGTCACGCCGCACGGCGAGACTGAGTGCCTCGAATGCCATTTGGGCGCCGATAATCGACGGCACCGTCGCGGGCTCGAACCGGTCGACTGCGCCGCTTGCCATGACGACATCGTCGAGGAACAGTCGGTCAGCGTGCATGGCGAACACGGCACGCAGTATTTCGAGGGCGCGGAATTGCCGGGCTGCGAGAACTGCCACGGGGATCTTCACACGATGGTTCCTGCAGCGGACCCTGCGTCCCCGGTCCACCCAGGACAACAAGGCGAAACATGCGGTACCTGCCACGGCTCGGGCAAGCCTGCACCGCCGGGTGTGCGGACGCTTCGGCCGATCGAGGCGTATACAGCGAGCGTGCATGCCGAGGCGGCAGGTAACGGCTACGGAGGCCCGGCCTGCAGCGACTGCCACACAGCGCACTCGCCTCTTCATGCAACGGATCCCGCATCGTCAATTCATCGATCGAATGTTCCCGATACCTGCGGTGACTGTCATCGCAAGATTACGCGGCAATTCGAGCGCAGTATCCACGGCATGGCGGCGCGGGTTGGTGTAACCGAATCGCCCGTCTGCACTGACTGCCACGGCGAGCACCGCATCCTGGCTGTCGGCTCACCGGACTCACCGGTTTCGGCAACCAACATCCCGACCCGCGTTTGCGGCCCGTGCCACGCGGATCTCGAACTGAACGACAGATACGGCCTGGACGCCGATCAGGTGCCGTCCTATGAAGACAGCTTCCACGGCCTCGCCTCGCGAGGCGGCTCGCAACGCGTGGCGAACTGCGCAAGCTGCCACGGTGTGCACAATATCCTGCCGTCGAGCGACCCCGACTCCTTCATCCACCCGGACAATCTGGCGACAACCTGTGGCAACTGCCACGAAGGTGCGGGAACCCGATTCGCCATCGGTCCCGTTCACGTTCTGGCTGACCACAAGACGAACCTGGTTGCGTACTGGATTCGGGCAATCTACATACCGCTGATCTGGATCACCGTGGTCGGCATGGCGCTGCACAACTTGCTCGATCTGGTCAAGAAGACACGCACCTACTCGCTGTGGCGACGCAGGGCGCCCGACGACTGTGTGATCAAAGAGCGCATGTCGCTGCCATTCCGGATCACGCACGGTGTTGCGGCCGTGAGCTTTATCGTGCTCGTCGTCACCGGCTTTGCACTGAGGTACCCGGAAAGCTGGTGGGCAATACCGCTCCAGGCCTGGGACAGCGAGCTGCGTGGCATCGTGCATCGCATCGCCTCGGTAGGCCTGATGGGCGCCTGTGTCTTCCACTTCGTGCACGTCGCCGTCAGTTCGCGTGCTCGCAAACAGATGGCGGCATTCTTGCCCAAGATCGCCGACTTCACGGAGTTCGGGCACCGCTTGGCCTACAACCTGGGTCGGCGTGACGCGCCTCCCACACCGGTCCGCGTCGGCTATGTGGAAAAAGTCGAGTACTGGGCGGCCTTGTGGGGCACGGCAATAACGGCGGCTACCGGACTGATAATGTGGTTCGAGAACTGGACCCTGGCGTGGCTACCCGGATGGGTACCGGAGGCTGCCTCGGTACTGCATTTCCTCGAGGCAATACTGGCGACTCTCGCAATTCTCGTCTGGCATTTCTACTTCGTTATCCTTGACCCGGCCGTTTACCCGATGGACACATCGTGGCTGACGGGCAAACCGCCATTCGCGAGGGCGGAGGAACGCGGCGAGGTCGTTCGCGAAGGCGACGGCGATCATCCGGAGGATACGCCAGCTTAGGTCGGACCGGCGGGGTAGGCAGGACACCGGCCCCGTCGATGACTGCGTGACCTAAGCCAGCCGACGGCGAGAAGCGGTCGGCCGCATCTCAGCGCCAACTGGCTAGTTTCTTGCTGGATAGCCAAGTGGAAAATCGTCGTCCTCATCTTCATTGGCCCTGGTCTTCTTTTGCAACTCCAACATCTCTGCTCTTCGATAAGACAAAGCCTGATACCGGTCAAAAAACAGCTCCATCTGCCGGCTGGACAAAACACTCGGTGCAAGTTCAAGAACAAGGCGCTCATATTCGTCCATCATGTCAATCCGGCTCCCGACTTCCTCGACTGTTCCGGGTAATGCGTTTGGATTGGCAACAGCCTGCTCGCGCCCCTGCACGTGAATCAAGATGTCCAGCAATTGATCCTGCTGCCTGTCAGTAAGCGGTACTCCGTTCGACCGGAGGTACTTCGAAACCAATCCGGCCTCCTCGTATTCAGCCTTGTTTAGCTCCATAGTCAGCAGTTTCTCCAGCTTGATGTCCCCAATAATTGCGGCGATTCCTGCCCGCCGGTCTTCCTCGGCGATTGGCTCCGGCCTGTAGTTGCGCATGATCGTCTTGCTCATCCAGACCTCTACCAAGAAGTCAGTCAGATATCGCTCCTCAGTCTCTGTCAGTCCCAAGTGCCTGAATAATTGCGCGTACGTAACGATTACGTCATTGCCAGTCTCTTCTCGCAGCCACACGAGATCGGCCCTCGATTCGGACTGAGGTTCCCCCGCTTCGGAGCTACCGGTCTGATAATCGTCGACGTCCGGATCGGCAAAGCCACGTGGTTCAACCTCAACTCGCGGACCGGGCTGTGATTGGTCAGTGTTTGCCGCGTAAGGTTCGCTACTTCTCGGCGCTTGGTGCGGCCAGGACAAGACGGTGAAAGCGATTACCGCAACGACGAGCAACATCGCAACGATGCCCCAGGTAGTTCGTTTCACATCCATAACCTCGGGACTCCGACGACCGCTATCGGTTATCAGCGGAAAGTGTACATTAGATCAGGCGACTGGCTGCTTCCAATGGCGGAGAATTGAGCTACACCCAGCGTTTCACCGCATCGACGGAGTCTGTCGGGCCTGTGCTGAAGCAGATCTTCGCGTCAGGCGCATGTTCGTGCACAACGTTGATGAGTATCTTAGTTGTTCTGGATCGACGCGTTTGCAGGCATTTCTAACAGTGAAATCCTGGCAAGTGATGGTAGTGGAGCATCATTCGAGAGTCTCGCTTGACTGATTCGAAGTCCGAAATGATGCTGGGCCGGAGATTCAAGATTACGCCGCCTACGACCGGTTGCTGCTGAATTTCTCCCAACGCCTGATTCGATCCGAAGATCCGCGCCGAATAGACGAAGAACGGCTTGGTGGCCAGATCCGCCATCCCCCGTGCCTCATCTGGCGGCAAAAACTCGGCCTTTTTGGCAAAACACTTCTGCTCCGAGGTGATCATAAACGTCAGTCTTTCCTCAAAGGTGCCGTCGATTGCCCACAGGCCCGTCATTCCACCGCTGATGGACATTACTATGCCCTTGTCTCCTTGCGGGGCCTTCAGCCCGACATCGATTATCTCGATTTCAAAGTCTTCGCTCACATCGTGCATCTGCCGGTAAGAAAGACCGGTTCGGAAGAACACGGTCGCCGGCTGAATTTCACCGGGAGCTTGAGCCGCGAGATCCACGAGTTTCTCGTACTGTTCTCGCAGCATTTCTTCGCGCCTCGCGGGATCACGAGGCACATATAGACTCATTGCCTCTCGGGCCATCTGTTCGTCGCTGGCTGGTTCGGCGAGGCACGCAATGGGAAGACACGACGCGAGCAGAATGGCGACAACCGAGTGGTTTCTCATCACGGTTTTTTTCTCCGAGTGACCTATGGACCAGCCGTCCGGGTAGAGTCATTAGGCCCCCAGAAAGTGTCGTTCACATAGCGGACGTGTGGCAAAGAGCTGCGCCTCTGGCCCAGCGGTCTCCAAAGGGCAACAACAGAGTCATCTGAAACCCGCAATCCGGTCGGCTGAGCGTCAACGATAGCCGAAGAGCATTGTGTAGACGATCAGCGTCAGCAATACCAGTCCGAAAACAAGCGCGACGGCGCCGAATATCTTGAGCGCACGCGCTTGCCGCTCCGGATACGGGTCTTCGAGGCGATTCTCCAGCTCGCCCGATGCTCGCATCGATTCGTACTCATCCGGTTTGTCGTACTTCAGTTCATCGACCGGAATCTGGCCCGTGAAAATGACCGGATCCATCGGGAACTTGTCCGGCCGGAAGTGCGTATTGAAGAAGTGGATCGTGAAGATGAAGCCCACCGCGAGCAACGCCTCATCGCTATGAACGATTGTGGCGACATTTACGGCCCAACCTGGAACGAAGTAAGTGAAGAACTCGGGGAACCAAAGCACGAGGCCAGTGCTGCCAATGATGATGATGCCCCAGCCTACCGCGAAGTAGTCGAATTTCTCCCAATAGGTATACCGACCATAATTGGGGCGTTCGCCGCGGCCGAAGAACCACTTGAACGACTGCATGAACTCACGGAGATCGCGGCTATTGAAGATGATCGAGTTCGGACCCGTGATGATCTGCCACCAGGTTTCCTTCGTCTTCCGCTTGCGGCTGATGACGTCATAGAAATGCGCAATGGCGACGATGAACAGCGCAATCGCGGCAGCCCGGTGCTGGAAGCCCATGCTTTCGAATCCACCCAGGAAACTGGATACAGCTTGTGCCCAGCCCATGTAAGAGAACTTCAGGGCCATGCCCGTAAAGGCCAGTGTGAGGAAGCTGATCATCATCACGATATGCATACCGCGCTGCAGTGGGCTGAAGCGGCGGTAGACCTTGCCTTTCGGTTTCTCGCGGACCAGCGCTTTGTGGGCCTGCCACTCGTCGCGGTTCAGCAATAGCCTCACCACCCACGCGAACGAATGCAGGAACGCGAACGTCAACGTGCCGACGAGCAGCGCAGTCATGCCCCAGAACGACCAGAACAAATACGGGTAACGCTCGCGGTCATGGTGCGTCGCGTGCGTCAGGTAGCCTGCGAATCGCCGGTGCGATCCTTCGTGGCATTGCCCGCAGGTCTCAACGACGTTTTCCCGGCTGAGCATGGAATTGGGATCGGTGGGCGGCAGTATGTCGTGCGTGCCGTGGCAGTCGTAGCATTTCGCGACTCCCTCCGCTCCGAGGCGCGATACCTTGCCGTGGAACGTGTCGAAGAAGGTCTCCGTTTCGTCAGTATGGCAACGGCCGCACTGCTCCATCATCAGGGCACGGAATCCGACGTCCTCGGTCTGCATGATCGTGTGCGAGGCGTGACAGTCCTCACAGGTCGGATGGTCGTCTTCGGTGATCGGATCGTCAGTCCAGTGAATACTCGCCCGGAACTGTTCCTCAATGCCGTGGTGGCAGGCACCGCAGGTCGTGGCGATATTGGCCGGATTGACGGGCGAGTCCGGGTTTTCGGGCGGCAACTCGGAGTGGGCGCCATGGCAACTGGCACAGGTCGCCGTGACGACGAGCCCGCTTTCCATCAGCCCCCGTCCGTGCACGCTGTCTTCGTAGCTACCGACGATATCGGCAATGTCGGACTCGATCCTCGACGCGGCGGGTTCGCCGATGCGATGACACTCACCGCAAAGCTGCGGCACGTTGCGCGCGTAGGTCGGGGACTCCGGAGATTCCTTGTCAAACGTAGCGTGTTTGGCGTGACAGTCCTGGCATGACGGCGCATCGGGGTCGCCGTCCACAAACAGGATGCCGTGCGTGCTGGCCTGGTATTCGGTGACCTGTTCGGCGTGGCAGATACCGCAGTCCACCGGCGTTTCGATTGTTTCACAGGCGCGCTCGTGGGATACGGAGGCGCCGGTATGGCACTGGGCACATGCCGTCTCGGTGTGCGCGGAGTCATTGAACGCGTGCTCATCGACGAACAGGCTCACCGTCTCCCCGTCCCGGGTCATCGTCAGGTCTTCCTGACCGTGGCAGGTCAGGCAGTCCTTGTCGGCCACGCCATTCGGGTAGAAGACATTGCGGATTTCGTGCGGCGCATGGCAGTCGACACAGGTCGGAATGCTGCCGGGGGCCTCCCGCCAGAGCTCACCTTCGATGACCTTGCGATGGACGTTCTCGATCTGCCCATGGCAAGTGGAGCAGGTAGCCGCAACGTTGTCGGCGTGAATACTGGATTTCGGGTCCGTGTGAGGCCGGATGTCGTGGGCCGTGTGGCAGGACGTGCAAACGGCGGTGACGGTCAGACCCTGCCGGAACAGGCCCTCGCCGTGGATGCTCATCGAATAGTGTTCGAGGATGAAGTCCTGCGAGATCTCGTGAGTCTCCGTGACTGGCGACCCCTCCTTGTGACAGGTTCCGCAGAGCAACGGAATGTTCATGACCGCCGTTGGCGCCGACGGGTTCGAAGACGTCAGGACATCGTGCTTGCCGTGGCAGTCGGCGCAACTCGGTGCCATTGGATCGCCAGCAGCTTCTGCCGCGCCGTGCAGGCTCGCACGCTGCTCCCTGGCTTCCCGCCGGTGGCAGGCAGCGCAATCAACGGTCTCGAGATCTTCCGCGTGCCGGCGCCGTTTCGACCCGGCCAGGTCTTCGTGACACTCGATACAGGCGAGATCGGCATGCGCGGATGCCGCAACGATCTCCGCGTCGATGTACATCGGGATCTCGTCGTCGCCGCGAAAGCCGGTCAATTCGGGATCGTCGTGGCACCGGTAGCATCGTTCGTCCTCCTGCGCCTGCACAGGTGCCAGCGCTGCCCAGAGGATGGCGGTTGCCAGGAGCGGCAATATCCGGGTGCCCGATTTCATAGTCCTGCGTCCTCGATGCCTGCGCATTTGTTAAGCCAATCCAGGTGCGCTGGCCATTAGTGTTTTCCGAGGCGTGGACATTCATGCAGGTCCGGAACAGACGCTCAGGCGTAGAGCGGACCGATGTCGATGTAGATTTTGTAGTGGGCGATCAATTTGCCCTGGTACTCGAAAACATTGGTAAAGGGCAAGGTTATTTCCGAGTCATCGTGACGCCGGTATGTCACTTCGCCTTCACACACCAGCGTCCTGCCGCTGCGGAGGGAATTACCTATCGCATGGCGGCAACCGGCGATGGTTGCGAAAAAGCCGTCAACGGCTTCGCGAATGGCCGCGCGGCCGCGTACGGGCGGTGCCGAGCCAAAACGAAATACCGCGTCCTCGGCCAGGTACTGGACGAAGGACGCGGCATCCTTGTTGTCGATGGCGGCAAACAGGCCGCCGGTATCGCTACCGGCGGTGTCCGCGGCCGTCATTGAATACTGCCGTAGTAATGGACGAGCGCTTCGATTTCGTCTGCCGACAACGCGTCGAGCTTGTCTTTCATCTTCTTCGGTTGATCGCGCGTTTCCGCGGCGTATTCCTCGAAAGTAGAGCGCAGGTATCCCATCTGCTGCCCACCGAGCATGCTGGCCTCATCGTCCAGGTTGGTGCCGGCGTCGGAGTGGCAACGATCGCAGTTTTGCATGTGGATCTCTTCGCCGACAGCCGCCAGTTCTGCGTCAAACTCCTGCTTGGCCTTGACCCAATCCATGTTGCCGTAGTGCACGGCGAGGGCCTCGATGTCATCGTCGCTGAGATCGGCCACGGCTTTGCACATGTCAGTTGGGGGCCTGCTGGTGTCACCAATCCTGTATTCGGACTCCGCGCAGGGCCGCGCTTCATCCTGGTAAATGTAGAGATTATCGGCGATGACGAACTCACCCAGTCCGGCAATGGTCGGCATATCACTCCACTCGCTGACGCCGCCTTTACCGTGACAGCCGTCGCAATCCTCGATCAGAGCATCGAGATCGGCCGCTGCGACTGCCGGGAAACCGAGCACAAGCATCGGAATTATCGAGAGAATATGGCGTTTCATTACAACCTCCTCATGGTCCGGGAAGACCCAAGCGTATTGTACCGAGCATAGTTCCTGCGTCTGCTTGCTAACTTCCGATGCGCCATAGGTAATTGTCGCGATACGAAAAACCCGTTGAATTGCCTAAAAGAAACATTAAGAAAGTCCGTTCCTGACGCGCAGCGGAACGGCCCCAACAAATCAGGCACCAGCAACCTCCAAGGGGATGCCCATGACACGTTCATTTCGCCGGACTACCCGAATTGCAGGATTGATGCTCGCGAGCGCATTGCTGTTCGCGTGCGATGGCTCGACCGGGCCGGCAGGGCCAGCTGGCCCTTCCGGAACCGCGGGTCCTCCCGGACCTCCGGGACCTCCCGGACCCCCGGGGTCCGGCGGCACGGCGGTCGCCTATGACACGGCGGAGAAGATTAATGTCGAGATTCAGAGCATTGATATTCCGGCCGGTGGAGGTGCACCGACGGTCACGATGCGACTGTCGAATGATCTCGGTTTCGGGCTGCGGGACCTACCGGCAAACACCGTTGGCTTCGTGATGGCACAGCTCTCGCCGCCACCGACTGCCGGTGCGTCGAGCGAGTGGCAGGCCTACAACACCAACGGCCGCACGACGCCGCCCGACGTCCAGGCCGGGTACGAGTCGGCGACGGCCGGGACCTTCACGGACAATGGCGACGGCACCTACACCTACACTTTTGCCCAGGCCCTGACCGACTATCCGGCCGGTCCGGTCTTCGATGCAACCAAGACACACCGCCTCGGTCTCGAGATCCGCACCAATCGCGTGCTGCCCGAGAACATCCCGGCAAACAACGCGCCGTATGACTTCGTTCCAGCCGGCGGTACACCGACGTTCACCCGCCTGATTGCCAACAACGCGGCCTGCAATGCCTGCCACGACAACCTGTCGTTCCATGGCGAGGCTCGTTTTGACGTCGAGTATTGCGTGACCTGCCACAACCCGTATTCGATCGATCCCGATACAGCGAGTGAAAACTGGGGCGGTACGGTCGACATGACCGAGATGATCCACAAGATCCACTACGGTGAAAACCTTTCCTTCGGCTACCGGATCATCGGCTTCGGCGGTCGTCCGCACGACTATTCCGATTTCCGGTTCAGCCAGGACGTGCGCAACTGCACGACCTGTCACCAGGAATCCGACCCAACGGTACCGCAAGCCAGCAACTGGCAGGACGTCCCGAACCGGCGCGCCTGCGGAGCATGCCATGACGATATCGACTGGGATGCCGGCGGCCACATCGGTGGCATTAACGACGATGGGGCGTGCGCTTCCTGCCATGGTCCGACGTCGACCGTTGACGGCGGCTCATGGCGCGTTGCGGAAGTTCACCGACAGGCGGACCGCGAGGCGAGCGATCTGTTCCAGTACAACATCGAATCGATCTCCGATACCGGCATCGGCGGCTTCCCGGTCGTCGAGTTCTCGGTCACGAACCCGCAGACAGGCACGCCGTATGACATCCTGAGCGATTCCGAATGGACTACGTGCGCCGGCGGCGCCAGCAGGCTGCAGGTCAGTATTGCCTGGGACACCGCGGACTATCACAACAACGGAACGCAGGCGAATCCGGGTCAGCCTGTCGGCATGGGTGCCCTGGCTTGCTTCGGCGCACCGGGAGCAACACCGGTGGCGGGTAGCCCGGGCGTGTTCAGCCTGACCTCACCGATTGCCGTCCCGGCGAACGCCGGCGGCTCGCTCGCCGTCACGATCGACGGGCACCCGGCCCTCGATATCGACGGGGTCACGACCCGTGTCGCTGTGACGAACGCCGTCGCCTACGCGGCCATCACGGACGCAACGGCAATGCCGCGCCGCAATGCAGTCGCCATCGAGAAATGCAACGACTGCCACAACCAGCTCGCCATGCACGGCAATAACCGGACCGACAGCATCGAGGTCTGCGTGGCCTGCCATGCGCCGAACGCGACCGATATCAACCGTCGTGCCGGCCAATGTGCCACCGAACTCGGTACAGACGACGTTACGGTCGATATGAAGGTCATGATTCATGCCCTGCACGCATTCGACGTTACCGGGCAAGCCTACGAAGCCTGCGGATTCAGCCCGTTGCCCAACGACGGCCGTCCGCACACGTTCGACTTCGTCTATCCGGGAAGGCTCAACAACTGCGAAGGCTGTCACGTCGAGGACGGCTTCTACCCGGTCGATCCGTCTGAAGTGCTTGCAACGACCGTTGACGCCAATACGGTCGGAGACGTTGCGGACGACGTCGCCGTTTCGCCGAACACGGCTGTCTGCTCGTCCTGCCATGTCAGCGATCTCGCCAGGAATCACATGATCCAGAATGGCGGCGACTTCGCGGCAGGCAAGGATATGAACAGCGCGACCGTATCATCGGGTACGGAGACCTGCGCCCTCTGCCACGGTCCTGGTGGCCCGTCCGATACGGCGGACGTCCACGGCGTCGGCGAATTCCTGTTCAACTAGGGCGGGAACATGCTGAGCACAACCACGGCAAGATGCACCGCGGCGCTGGCGATGGCTCTCGTGGCCATCGCCTGGGCCGGCGCCGCAGCAGCAGAGGAAAACTACAGCCGCAAAGGCGCCGATACCTGCTTCCAGTGCCATGACGACCAGGCCACGCTCGCGGTCTTCCGCAGCAAGCACGCCGATCCGCGCGACCCCGACGCACCGTTCGGCCACGGCCAGTTGCAATGCGAAGCCTGCCACGGACCGGGCGGTGAGCACGCCGGGCGCGTGCGGCGCGGCCAGGAACGCCCGGCGATACCGGCGTTCGATACTGGCTCGGTGCTGTCTGTCGCGGAACAGAACGCGTTTTGCGTCGAATGCCACCAGTCGGACACGGGCGTCGCGTGGCACGGCAGCACGCACGACATAAATGAAGTGAGTTGTGCCGGGTGTCATACCATGCACGCCGAGCGCGACCCGGTACTGGCGACGTCGACGCAGGCCGAGGTCTGCTTCGGCTGTCACCAACAGCAGCGCACACAGTCGATGAAACCGTTCGCGCATCCCGTGCGCCAGGGCAAGATGGATTGCACGAGCTGCCACAGTCCGCACGGCGATTCGGCCGACACGTTGCTGGCACACAACGAAGTCAACGGCACCTGCTACGACTGTCACGCCGAAGTGCGTGGCCCGTATCTTTGGGAACACGCACCCGTCGTGGAGGACTGCGGCAATTGCCACGACCCGCACGGCTCGAACCAGCCTGGCATGCTCAGCATGCGTGCGCCGATGCTGTGCCAAAGCTGTCATTCGCAGGCCGGCCATCCGAGCGTACCGCAGGATGCGCGCGGGCTGCCCGGAAACGTGCCGTCGAACCTGTTGCTCGGCCAGTCCTGTATGAACTGCCACGAGCAGGTTCACGGGTCCAACCACCCGTCCGGCTCGAAGCTGATGCGATAGGAGCGAAGCGATGATGAACAAGACCATCTCACCACGCTGGACCCTGATCGCAATCGCAATGCTGCCCGCGGTCGGTACGGCACAAGTGGACACGAGCGACTGGGCTTGCGAGTCCTGCCCGTTCGACGAAGGCTACCGCGCAAGCGTCGATGTGGGCGCGATTGCCGTCGACGACGATCAGGCGCGATTCGGCAATTACACCGGCTACGACGAGAACGCCACGTACGCGAGCGTCGACGGTTACGGTCGCTACAACGGCGATGGCTATCGCCTCGACTACGTCATCGAGGATCTCGGTCTCGATTCGCGTGCGTTCGACCTGTCGGTCGGCAGCGAAGGCAGATTCGAGTTTCGGCTGGGTTACCGTGAGCTGCCGTATCGCCGCTTCGATACGACGAGGACGATCTTCGTCCCGACGTCGGGCGAATTCCTGAGCCTGCCACCCGGCTGGGTTGCGGGTGGCACGACCGGCCAGATGACCCAGCTCTCATCGTCGCAACGTCAAACACTGATCGGCACGGACCGGCAGATCCTCGACGTCGGAATCGACTGGAATCCGGGCGAAGCGTTCACCGTATTCGCCGATTTCCGACGGCAGACCCGCGACGGCATCGACATTACGAGCGGCACCTCGTTTGCCCAGGCATCGCTGCTACCGCGCTGGATCGACTTCGAGACCGACCAGGTGGATGCAGGCGTACGGTACACGACTGACAGTGCGAGCCTCACGCTCGGTTACTACGGGTCCTTCTTCACGAACAAGAACCCGTCGCTGACGTGGGAGACACCGTTCGCGGCTTCGCCCGGAACCGACACACTCCAGATGGCGCGCGAACCGGGCAACGATTTCTCGCAGGTATCGCTTTCCGGCACATACCTGCTGGACACCTGGAGCACCGTGCTTGCGTTTTCGGCGGCGACCGGCCGCGGCGAACAGGATGAGGCGCTGCTGTCCTACACCGTGAATCCCGGAATCGTCACGACAGCACTGCCGACGAGCACGCTCGATGCGCGTGTCGACACGATCGATTACGCGGTCACGCTGACCTCGCGCCCGCTCGACAAGGTGCGCGTCAAGTTCGCCTATCGATACAACGAACGCGACAACAAGACGCCCGTCTTTGACTGGAACCGGGTCATCGTTGACCTGCTGTCGTCCGGGGACATCGAACAGAACACACCTTATAGCTACGATCGCGGCCATATGACGTTGAGCGGCGAGTACGCGTTCTCACGTGAGTTGCGTGTCTCGGCGGGGTATGAGCGCAAGGAAGTCAACCGCGACAATCAGGAGGTCGCCGAACAGATCACCGACACGGGTTGGGGACAATTGCGATGGAAACCCGTCGCGTGGCTCGACCTGCGTGCCAAGGGCGGCGCGTCGCGACGCGGTGTCGAGCGGTACGACGAATCGGTTGCGGTGAGCTTTGGTCAGAATCCGCTGTTGCGCAAGTACAACCTGGCTTACCGATACCGTGAATTCGGTGAGGTCGTCGCCTCGATAACACCAGCCGAATCCCCGCTGTCGTTCACCGCCAGCGCACTGTTCGCCGACGACGATTACAAGGACTCTCTCGTCGGCATCAACGGCAGCGAGGAGTTTCGCGCAACAGCGGATCTCAGCTGGACCGTATCGCAGAGCGCAGCCGTATACCTGGTCTGGGGGCACGATTCGATCGATGCCCATCAGACCGGGGCCGAGAGCTTCGGATTCTGGGACTGGAGTGCCTTCCACGAGGACAGGTTCGATCACATTGGTGCGGGCATGAGCTGGCAACCCGACGACGGCAAGTTCGGGCTCACACTGAGCTACGACCGCGGCACGGGAGAAACGAAGATCATGCTCGATAGCGTGAGCGGTGGCCGCAGCGATTTGCCGACGCTCGAGTCCACGCTGGACGCGGCACGCGCCGAAGCGAGTTACGCGTTCTCGGATCGTCTCGAAGGCACGTTCGAGCTTCGCTACGAGCGATTCGATCTCGAGGACTTCGCGCTTGTGTCGCCGACGACGCTACCGGGCGTCCTTACGCTAGGTGCAGAACCTTACGACTATGATGTCGTCGCGTTCGGCATCGGCATCCGCTACCGCTTCGGAACCGAGGAAATATCGCTGGCCGAATGACCACCCCCGGTCGGCCAGCCTCGACTTGCCCGGTGCTACGTCACCGGGCAACTTTTATCGGCGTGTCGTTGTCCGGAAATCCGAGGTGCTCGGACAGGAACTCGCGGAACTCAGCCTTGGTTCGCGGATCGATCAGGTTGAGCGCGCGAACGCCGCTCAGCTTCCTGACCAGTTCGACCGCGGCTGACGTCTGCGCCGCCGGCCCCGTAACGATGTCCGGAACGAGGCCGTAGGCTTTTTCGACGCCGACAACCGCGTACGGATCCGACGCACACAGGATAGTGCAAACGATGTTGTCGCCGAGTTCGTCAATGAGTGCCGCCCCGTTGTACGGCTCGAGCGGCGACGCACCGGCCTCGGCGACGAGCAGGTCAGGCGCCAGTTCGTTAATGTGATGCAGTAACGGCCGAATCGCAGCGCGAAACTCGCGCTCGGGCACGGTCGTCGATGGCAAGCCTGCGTCGACAAAGTCGAATACCTGCGTTGCCCCGGTTTTGAAGAAACTCAGGATGTCACGGTAGCGGCCCGCGCCCGTGAGCTTCGCGCCGACGACGTAGAAACCTGCCCGATCCAGTTCCTTGCAGACACGGCGGCCCGCCGTCGTTTTGCCGGCCGACATCGATGTGCCGACCAGCAGTACTGTCGGAACGTGAAACTCGTGCTCGTCGCTGCGAATCGCAAAGTCGCGCATGCGCACCTTGCGGCCGTTACGGCACAAGTGGCCGCGATAGCGCAGTCGCAATGGCTCCGGCAGCAGCTGCGACAACGACGTGTACCACCCCATAAGCCCGGCGCTGGTCAGCGCATGCATGATGTCGTCGTCGCCGATACTCTGCCAGCTGCCGACACCTTCGAGCGTCGCGGCGCGTTCTCCCAGCGCACCGACGACCCAGTCCCCGGGTTCTACCTTGATCATCAGCCCTGCGCGATCTTCTATGCGATAGAGGGAGGTCGGGATCCCGACGACACCTCCTTCGACGTAGTCGCCCGTCGCCCACGCCGACTTCGGCAGCTTATGAAGCTCGAAGTTGCTGTCATGAAAATCGGCGATGCGCGCCAGGGAGCCATAGATGCGGGTACTCATCGTGTCGATCCTGTGGTCATACCTCCATGGCAGGCTGCGTCAGGAGTATGGTCAACAAGGCCGCACGCTCCAGCGTCTTGTCGATCAGCAGGTGTTCGTGCAGTGCGTGCGCGCCGTCGCCGACCGGGCCGAGCCCGTCGACCGTCGCTGTGAACTGGCTGGTCGTATTGCCGTCCGAACCGCCACCGGCGCGTACCTGGTGGAGTTCGATCCCGAGCGCGTCACCCGCCTCGCGCACCCGTTCCCACAGTTTCTGGTTGCGAGGCGTCGCCTCCATCGACGGCCTGCCGATACCGCCTTCGACATGCAACCGGACCTCGGGATTCGTCGGCTTCATCGAGTGGATGATGTACTCGATCTCATTGCCTGTCGCGACCGTCGGCACGCGCACATCGACCACGGCCTTGCTGTGCGGCGCGATGACATTCGGCTGGATGCCGCCGTCGACCGTCCCGACGTTGACCGTAATGCCGCGGTCGACATCGTTGAGCGAGAACAACGTCTGGATGACGTGCGAGAGTTCGAGGATCGCGCTTGCGCCGGCTTCGGGATCGAGGCCCGCGTGTGCCGCTTTGCCGTGAACGGTGATCGTAAACCGGCCGATGCCCTTGCGCGCCGTCTTGATGTCTCCGCGATCGCCCAGTGCTGGCTCGAGCACGAGCGCGCGATTCGCGTGTTGCGCAAGCCAGCGGATATAGCGTGTCGAGGTACGACTTCCGATCTCCTCATCGGCATTGATGAACAGGATCGGGCGGACAGGCGTTGCGAGGTCGAGTTCCCTGATCGCGTGCAACGCGACGACGAGCTGCGCCAACCCGCCTTTCATGTCGAACGAGCCGGGCCCGTGCACGATATTGCCGTCGACGCGAAACGGTCGTTCGCCGACCGTGCCGACAGGCCAAACGGTGTCGAAATGGCCGACAACGAGCTGCGATGCCTCACCCGCCTGGCGGTCCGCGGGTCTTGCGAATACGTGGCGCGGGCGGTTCGGCCAACCGGTCTCGCGAGATTCGAATCCCACTTCCGCGAGCGCGAGTCGCAGCACGCGGCGCGCCTCGTCATGTGTTTCGGGGTGCGCGGACGGAGATTCCGCTTCCACAAGCTCCCGCATCAGGGCGACCAGCCTGGACTCCTGCCCCATGACGTAATCGAGAACCTTTGCCGCATTGGCGCTGCACATGGTGTTTCTACTTCTTCATAGCCTCCGGAAACGGGAACGCGTTGGATCGATCGATCGTCGTAAAGCGCCCGGGCGACAGGTACGCGAACAACGGCGCATCGTGAATCGTCTCTTGATCGTCGGATTCTGCGTGCCGAACGTAATCGTTATCCGCGTACGCCGCGACGATCTCGCCGGTGATCAGGCAGTTCTCACCGAAGCCATCGATCGTCTTGAAGTGACGGCACTCAAAGAACAGGTAGCTGTCCGAGACGAATCCGGCATCGACCTTTGTGGCCGAGAACGTGTCCAGAAAATGGATGATGGGCTTGCTGCCCTCGGCGGCGCGCGGTGAGGCGGCGAGACTCGTGATGAGGACCTGAGACGGTTTCGGGTAGCTGACGGTGAACTCGCCGGTTCGTTCGATATTCGAGCAGGTAGAATGGCGCGGCGTGCAGACGAAGCCGAAGTAGTTCTGCCAACCCATTGGCGTCACCATGTGCTTGGGCGCCAGATCGAGCGAGCCGTCCGCGTCTCGCGTTCCGATCAGAACGAGCGGCGCGACCGTGAAGAACTGCTCCCAAACGGGTACCGTGATGTCGACGGACACGACATTACTGGGCATCGAGGACTCGTTCATGGCGTCACCTCTTCCTGAAACGCGCCCAGTATCAAACCGTAGACCGGCGGCTCGAGGCTGCAAATAGGTAGTTATCCCAGTCGCTCTGCTATAGTGCCGGCTCTCAACGGGAGCCAACTTCATGACACAGGCCAAATCGGGCGATACGGTCCGCATCCATTACACCGGTACGCTGGACGACGGTACCCAGTTCGACAGTTCCGCCGGTCGCGACCCGCTCGAGTTTGCACTCGGCGCCGGTCAGGTCATTCCGGGATTCGACAACGCGGTCGATGGCATGGCCGTCGGTGAAAGCAAGACTGTGACCATTCCGGCTGAAGAAGCCTATGGCGACCACCATGAGCAGCTGGTCCAGGCGGTTTCACGCAGCGCCTTGCCTGACGACATCGAGCCCGCCGTCGGTATGCAGCTGCAAAGCCAGAGCGAGGAAGGACAGATCATGATGCTCGTGGTGACCGAGGTCGCGGAAGAGTCGATCACCGTCGACGCCAACCACCCGCTCGCTGGACAGGCGCTGACGTTCGCCATTGAGCTCGTCGAAATCGTCTGAGCTGACACGTGCACGAGCTGTCGGTTTGCCTGGCCCTGCTTGACAAGGTGATGTCGATCGCAGAGGAACGGGAAGCCCGTCGCGTGACGCGTATCGAACTCACTGTCGGCCCGCTGTCCGGCATCGAAATCGACCTTCTGGAAAACGCGTGGCCAATCGCGTCGGCCGGCACGCTCGCCGACGGCGCAGATTTCCTGGTCGACGCTGCACCCATCGTCGTGCATTGCAGTCGCTGTGGCAAAGAGTCGTCGGCGCAGAGCAACCGGCTCGTCTGCGGCCATTGCGACGCGTATCAGACCCGCGTCGTCACCGGCGACGAGATGATCCTGCAGCGCGTCGAACTGGAAACTTCAGCAGATCCGGGGTAACGGATCGTCCTCGAGTTCCTCGAGGAATCGCTCGCCGCCGAGCGGCGTCTCGAGAATAACCCGTTGTTCGCTGGCGACGATGCGACCGATTCGCGCCGCTTCCTTCCCGGCCGCCAATTCCCGCCAGACAGCAAGCGCTTCATTGGCCTGTTCCGGCGCGACGACGGCGACGACACGCCCCTCGCAGGCCAGGTAATACGGATCGTAGCCGAGCATCTCACAGACCGATTGCACGGGTTCGCGCACGGGTATCGTCGCCTCGAAACGCACGCCCAGACCCGTCGCCCGTAGTATCTCGTGGCCTATTGAAGCGACGCCGCCGCGCGTCGGGTCGCGCATGAAGCGCAAACCGGTGAACGCCAGCAACGGTTCGGTCAGCGACATGACAGGACCCGCATCGGACACCAGGTCGCCGCGCAGTCCGAATTCCTCACGGGCCAGCATCACTGCCGTGCCGTGGTCGCCGACGGGTCCGCTGACGAGCATTACGTCGCCGTCGCGAATCCGACCTAGGGCGGGTACTGTGCCCGGCAGCCGAACGCCAACCCCGGTCGTCGCCAGGTAGATTCCGCCGCCTTCTCCCCGACGTACGACTTTCGTATCGCCGGCGCTGATGCGAACACCAGCCTCCACGGCGGCATCGGCGAGACTGCGCACAATGCGCTCGAGCCGATCCACTTCGAAGCCCTCCTCGATGAAGGCATTCAGCGTCAGGTACATCGGGCGCGCGCCCGCAACCGCGAGATCGTTGGTAGTGCCGTGCACGGCGAGCGAGCCGATATTGCCGCCCGGGAACTCGAGCGGCTGTACCGTAAAGCCGTCGGTTGTAATCAGGACGTCCCCATCGCCGAGATCGATCGGTACGGCGTCAGCCTGCACATCGATCTCGCTGGCGACGAGCGCCTTCGCGAATACCTCTTCGATCAGCTCTCGCATGAAGCGGCCGCCGTTGCCGTGTGCCAGTGAAATCCTGTCGTCGTCCATCCGATTCAATCTCCGGCGGCCGCAATCTCTGCTGCCTGGCCAAAACTCAACGCCGCATCATTGCACGGCAGCATGGCCGGCAGGAACACCTCGAACCGGGCACGTTGTAGCATCGCCACCACCTGATCGGTCAGAAACCGGTTCTGAAACACGCCGCCACCGAGTCCGACGCGCTGCAGCCCGTGTTCCTCGCGCGCGCGCTCGGCCTGGTCCAGCATGGCCCGCGCCATGCTGCCGTGAAACGCCTCCGCGCGTTCACGGCGCGTGCGGCCGGCATCGCCCAGTAGCGACAGCAGCGGTTCCCAGTCGGTGCGCAGCACGCCATCGTCCGATTCGCGAAGCGCCAGTACGGGACCGTCGCGCTGTTCGCGACACAGCGCCTCGAGCTGCATCGGGCCCTGAGCCTCGAAACTCGTTTCGGGCAGCTCGCAGACGATCGCTGCCGCCGCATCGAACAGCCTGCCCGCGGCACTCGTCGCCGGAGAGTTGATGTCTTTCTGCCACGCACCGCGCGCAATCGCATCGGGGTCGGGGCAGTCAGCCCAGTCCGTGTCGCATTCCCAGTGAAGCGCTGCAGCACTGCGCCAGGGCTCACGCCCCGCCCGCTCGCCGCCCGGCAACCGGAACGTTCGCAAGCTGGCGAACCTCTGCCAGGCCCCGGGTCGACCCACGAGGGCTTCGCCGCCCCAAAGCGTCTTGTCGCGGCCCAGGCCGACGCCGTCCCACGTGAACACGAGCCAGTCGCCATCCCCGCCCTGCTCAGCCGCGACGGCGCTGGCATGTGCGTCGTGATGCCACACTGTGCTCACGGGCAAACCGCTCTCGCGCATGGCCCAGCGGTGCGTCGTATACCCGGGGTGGGCATCGCAAACGGCGTGCCGTGCTTCGACACCGTAGAGCGACTGAAGGTCGGTGGCGACCTGCTGAAACACGCGCAGGCTGCGAGGACTGTCCATTTCGCCGATATGCGGCGACACGACGACGCGATTGCCCCAGCTCAGAGCGACCGTACCCTTCATGTGCCCACCGACTGCGAGCAATGGCATCGCCTGTCGATACGGCAGCTCGATCTCTCGCGGCGCGCAGCCGCGGCCAATACGCAACGGTCGGACACGGTCTCCGATGCGACGGTACACCGGGTCGTCGGCGGGCCTTACGATCGGCCTGTCGTGCAACAGGAAATCGTCGGCGATGTCGGCAAGGCGCCCGACGGCTTCGTCGTTTTCGGTGAGAACAGGCTCGCCGCTGATGTTTCCCGATGTCGCCACGAGCGGACCGCCGAACGCATCGAGCAGCAACTGGTGCAAAGGGCTGTACGGCAGGAAGACGCCGATCTCCGCGAGACCTGGCGCGACGTTGTCGGCAAGCCCGCCAGCGGGCTTGCTCATCGCCAGCACGATCGGGCGCACCGGACCGGCGAGCAGGGACGCTTCGTCGTCAGAGAGCGATACGTAGTTGCGTACAACCGCAAGCTCGTCGGAGTCCGAAAGCGGGAACATGACGGCAAGCGGTTTGTCCGGGCGGCGCTTACGCTCCCGCAGCCGCGCAACGGCGTCCACGTTGCGAGCATCGCAAACGAGATGGAAACCGCCAATGCCTTTCACGGCCACAATCCGGCCCTTGCGTAACGCCGCGACGGCCGCATCCAACGGTTCTTTGGCGTCGGCGAAAGTGATTCGGGGTCCGCACTTCGCGCAGGCCACGGGTTCAGCGTGAAAACGCCGGTCCGACGGGTCGAGATACTCGGACTCGCAGTCTTCGCACAGCGGGAACGACGCCATGCTCGTGTTTGGCCTGTCGTAGGGCAGCGACTCGATCAACGTGTAGCGAGGGCCGCACTGCGTGCAATTGATGAACGGGTAGCGATAGCGACGATCGTTCGGGTCATTGAGCTCGCGTTTGCAGTCGTCGCACATGAAATAGTCGGGCGGGACAAAAATCTGCGCGTCCGCATCGGCTTCGCTGGCAATGATCTCGAAATCGGAGCCGGTCGACGCGCTGGAATCGGTCACCGCCGCGATGTGCGGCGACGACAGCGGCGGTGCACGAACGACGAGATCGCGCTGGAATCGTTCGACGGCGCCTCGCGGTCCACACGCCAGTACTTCGACCTCGCCGAGCTGGTTCTGAACGTGACCACGGATGCCGTGCTCGAGGGCGAGACGGTAGACGAACGGGCGGAAACCGACACCCTGGACGTGCCCGCGCAAGCGGATCAGTCGCGAAATGCTGGCGGCCGCTCCGACGTTAGGCGCGAACGTCACGCTTGCGGCCTTCCCACACGTTCTCGCGAACACCGGACGCCCACCAGATACGGCAAGCGCCTTCGTCCGAGACCATGCACGGCCCGATTGGCTTGCGCGGCGTGCACGCCGCGCCGTACAGGCGACATTCGTTCGGGTAGATCTTCCCCAGCACGACGCTGGCGCAGTCGCAGCCGGGAGGCATCTCGCCAACGCGCTTGCGCGAGGCGTCGGCGTAGGAACGGAAGTGCCGCCGTGCGTCATGTGCCGCGTAGGCCTCTCGCAGCGCGAACCCCGACGCCGGGATGACGCCGATACCGCGCCAGTTCGCATCGACGACGTCCATGACATCGGCGAGATGGCGCCTCGCCCCGGCATTGCCGCCCGGACGTACCGCCTGGGGATAGCAGTTGTCGAGGGCGCGCCGGCCATCGCGCAGCTGCTGCATCACGCTGTACATGCCCGCGACGAGCGACTCGGGTGTGAATCCCGAAATTGCCGCCGGGATGTCATGTCGGTTGACGACGAACTCCCATTCCTCGGGTCCCATAACGGTCGCCACGTGTCCCGGCGCAATAAGCGCATCGAATCCCGGTTTGCCCGACTCGAGCAGCATCGCGACGGCCGGCCAGGTCAGACGACCGGACAAAAGAACCAGCAGGTTGTCGGGCGCGCCTTCGGCCAGCATCGCGGCAACCGGCGCCGTCGTGGTCTCGAATCCTGCGGCGAAAAAGACGACTTTGCGCCGGGGGTTTTCGCGTGCAATTGCGACCGCCTCGGTCGGCGAGGCGATCGGCCGGATATCACCGCCGGCGGCCTTCGCCTGTTCCAGCGAACGCGGCTCTTTCTTCGGCACGTTGACCGGTACGCGAAGCATGTCGCCGAATGCAACGAGCGTTATGTCCTCGTTCAAGGCAAGCTGCATCGCCTCGTAGACGTCTTCTTCGGGGCAGATACACACAGGGCAACCGGGGCCCGGTACGAGTTCCAGGTTCGGCGGCACTACGCCGCGAAGCCCGGCGATTGAGATCGACCGCTCGTGGCCGCCGCACACGTTCAAGATGCGAACCGGGCGCTCGATGCCGAGGTCTTCGAGCGCCGCCAGCCACTCTGTGGCCGTGCGTTCCATCAGCGGACGCCGACCGCCGTGCGCTGTTCGCGCAATGCGTCGAGTTCGACCCGCAACCAGTCGAGCCAGGCGTCGAGACCGGTACCCTTGCGCGCCGACACCTCCACGACAGGTACTTCGCTCGCGAGCTGTCGCACGCACGACTCGGCGTAAGCCGGATCGAAGTCATGAAGCACAGGCAACAGATCGGCCTTGGTCACGAGCACAAGGTCCGCCGCGCGGAACATGACGGGATACTTGGCCGGCTTGTCGTGGCCTTCGGGGGTCGACAACAGTGTGACGTTGCGGTGCTGGCCAAGATCGAAACTGGCCGGGCAAACGAGGTTGCCGACGTTCTCGATGAAGACGATGTCCACGCCGTCCATGGTCAGTTCGTGCAACGCGTTGTGAACCATGTGTGCATCGAGGTGGCACGCGCTGCCTGTACTGATTTGTAACGCGGCTACGCCTTTTCGCCGAATCCTCTCGGCGTCGTTCTCGGTTTCGAGGTCGCCCTCGATCACGGCAATACCAAGGTCGTCGCCCAACGCGTCGATGGTCGCTTCCAGCAACGCGGTTTTCCCGGCGCCCGGCGAGGACATCAGGTTGACCGCGAGCACATTGTGGCGAGCGAAATGATCGCGGTTGTGCGCCGCCTGGTGATCGTTTGCGTCGAGGAGGCTCGTGAGGACCTCGACAGACTCGTGGCTGACGAGGTGTTCGTTGCCCGGCGTAATGTTGCAACCGCAGGTATCACACATGATTTTCTCCGAGCATCTCGTCGAACAGCGCCCACGATTCGGCCGCTTCTTCGTCCGAGACCTTCTGTATAGCGTAACCCACGTGAACGAGCACGTGATCGCCGGTCTTCACTTCCTCGTGCTGGAGCATGAACAGGCTGACCTCGCGCTCGATGCCCCGCGCCTCGCACGTGCACTGGTAACCGTCAATGGCCGTGATTTTCATCGGAACCGCAAGGCACATTCGGAATCTCCCGACTGGCATATCATGCATCGCTAATATACTTTATCAGCTTAGCCTTGTGCAGCGTGGCTAACAACCACGTGCTAGGTAGAATCCTCTATCGCAAGTCCCGGGAGTGCTGGTATGCCCATGACGCGCCTTACCCTGCTGCTGGCCGTCGCACTGTCGGCCATGTGCGCGCTGGCCGAGGCTCCCGCGATCGTTGCAGCCTGCAAGTCTTGTCATGCCGAGGATGGCAGCGGCGTCGGTATTCAGTTCGTCCCGGTCATCACGGGCATCCCCGCCGCGCACATCGAAGAGGCACTGTACGCTTACAAGGACGGTGCGCGACAGTGCATAGCGGAGCCCGCGATGTGCCAGACCGCTGCGCTTCTGACGGATGAGGACATTGCTGAACTGGCTGAGTACTACAGCAAACTCGAACGCCCGTCGCTGAATGAGCCCTACGACGCGTCGCTCGCCGAACGCGGGAAGCAGCTGCACGACACGCACTGCGCGCGATGCCACGTGCCGCCGGACGATCCCGACGTCGCCGACGCGCTGGGGTATCCGCTGCACGGTCAGCACCCGGCCTACCTTCGATACGCGCTACGCGCCTACATCGACGGTACGCGCGAGCACCTGCTCGAACAGATGAAAGAGAAGATGGATCTCCTCGAAGACGGCGACGTCGAAGCACTGGTCAATTACTACGCCAGTTACTGACCCGACTGACTGTGGTAACGTCGCAGCGCGTTATCGCGTTCAGCATCTGACGCCTAGGAGCAACCCATGTCCCGTCGACTTCGTCGAAAAGGCCGGCAAGGCCTGGACGCCATAGCATGGCGATGAAACCGAGCACGCTGCGTATCGGCTATCGCTACCGCCCGAACCGTCTCGCGGCTGACTACGACGCGATCGTCATCGGTTCGGGTATGGGTGGGCTGACCACGGCGGCGCTGCTCAGCGAACTCGGCTGGAAGGTCTGTGTTCTCGAGCAGCACTACACGGCGGGCGGTTACACGCACTCTTACGAACGCAACGGCTACGAGTGGGACGTCGGCGTGCACTATATCGGTGAGGTCGGCGCACCGACCCGTTCGCGCAAGATGTTCGATTTCTTGTCCGACGGCAAGCTCGAATGGGCTCCGATGGCCGACGAGTACGATCGCTTCTACATCGGCGACAAGGTCTTCAACGCCAAAGCCGGCAAGCAGGCGTTTCGCGACAACCTGGTGCGGCAGTTTCCCGATGAGGCCGAGGCGATCGACGCCTACATGAAGCTGCTGGATCGCTCCGGTGACGCGTTGCAGTCGTTCGGCATGGAGCGGGGCTTGCCGACCTGGGCCCGCCGCGTGATGCGGCCGTGGCTTGCCTGGAAACGTCGCGGCGCCTTTCGAAAGACGACGTGGGACGTCCTGTCGTCACTGACCGGCAACCGGGATCTCATCGCCACGCTGTGTGGCCAGTGGGGCGATATGGGCATGCCACCGAAACGCTCACCCTTCATGGCACACGCGATGATCGCCCGGCACTACCTGTACGGCGGATTCTATCCGGTCGGCGGTTCATGGCGCATCGCCGAGTCGATCATTCCGAAGATCCGGGCGGCCGGCGGCGAGGTATTCACGTACGCAAAGGTCGACCAGATCGTGGTGGAGAACGGCCGCGTCGCCGGCGTCGACATGCAGGATGGCCACCGTATCGACTGCGGTTGCGTCATTTCATCCGCCGGTGTCGACAACACGTTCAATCACCTGCTCGAGGCAGACATCGTGCAGCGTACCGGCTATCGCCGCAAGATCGGCAAAGTCAAGCCGAGCTTCGCGCACCTTGGCGTCTACATCGGTCTTCAAGGAACGGCCGAAGAACTCGGCTTGCCGAGGACCAACTTCTGGATCTATCCGTCGAACGACTATGACGCAGCTGTCGAGGCATTCATGAAAGACGCCGAAGCGCCTTTCCCTGTCGTCTACATCTCGTTCCCGTCCGCCAAGGACCCGGACTACGAACGACGTCACCCCGCTACCGCCACGATCGAGATCGTAGCGCCGGCGCCGTACGCCTGGTTCGAGCAATGGCGAGGTGGCACCTGGGGCAAACGTGGCGAGGACTACGACGCCTTCAAGGCTGAGCTGGGCGAGCGCCTGATGGAGTATGTCTACGAGAAGCTGCCGCACCTGCGTGGCAAGGTCGACTATTACGAGGTTTCGACTCCGTTGTCCACGAACTGGTTCGGCGGCTACCAGCACGGTGAACTCTACGGCCTCGAGCATTCGCCCGAGCGCATTCGCCAGACCTGGTTACGGCCCAAAACCGCCATTCCCGGACTGTGGCTGACCGGGCAGGACATACTGACCTGCGGCGTAACCGGCGCGATGATGGCCGGACTCATCACGACGATGAGCATGATCGGCCCGCGGCGGATGGCGCCGCTGATGCAGAAAATCTACGCCTGAGCCCCTGGCGAGCCTGCCGGCGGGCTGTTACGACTTCTGATGGGCGTGCGCGACGAGCACGTCGCAGGGCACGCGATCCAGCGCGCGTGCGGCCGTGCTGCCGACCATGCGCTGCTTGATCCTGCCTCGCGCAAGGGCGCCCATGACGACGAGACTCGCGTCATTGGCCATCGCGTACGACGGCAGGATCTCGTCGGCGCGTCCCGGCAGCATGTGCGTGCGCTCCGGGTCAAGATCGCACTGCTCGATGAGCGCATCGAGAGCCAGACGATGTTCATTGCGAATCTTCCTGTCGAGGTCCTCCACGGACAACTTGACGGGCTTGAACGACCACGTCGCGCGAGTACCGATTTCCTCGATGCTCTGGTAGGTGTGGACGACGTCGAGCACACCCCGGAATTTCGTTGCGAGGTCCCTCGCAAATTCGACAATGCGCTGGTCGAGATGGGCTGGTTTGTCGTGCGAATGGACCGGATCGACAGCCGCAACGATCAGAGGTTTCTCTTTCCACTCACCGGGTTTGACGAACCAGAGCGGGTACTCGAGTTCGCGAATCAGGTCCCAGTCAGTATCCCGTAGCGACGCCCGCTCGGATGGATCGTGGTAGTGCGTGCCTTTCAAGACAAACTCTGGCTTACGCGCCGCCGCCTCGCGCCGGACCAGATTGGCAACATGCCGGTCGGTAGACCGGCTGATCTCGACGGCAATGCCGCGGGATTCGATGTCGGCCAGCATCGCATCGAGTGCTGCCTCCTGCTGGACCCGAATCGACTCCGCTATGTGTTGCGACTCGAGCAGGTAAACGTAGCTCTCTCCGAGGTAGTCAGTAACCGGGTCGCAGACAAGCAGGTGCAGACTGCAGTCCTTCGCCTTTGCCAACCAGATGGCCCGTGCAACGACTTCTTGCGGGTAGTTGTCGAATTCGACAACGCACAGAATGCTAGTCATGACACACCTCCTTACACCGACCCATACTCAGGTTATCGACGCGCTGCAACCCGCGCACTTCGTACATTTACGCATTCAACCGTCCGGGTTCGGGCATCAAAATACTCCTGTATACATCAGGCGTAGCGCCGTTATTGTGACAAACAGGCGAAACGTGATCCGGAAGGCCCGTTCCGAGATCCGGTCGATCAGCTGCTTCCCGACCCACGTGCCCGCGAACGCAACGAGCACGGACAGTGCGATGACGACGACATAGGGCCCATAGTCGAATCCGTTTACCGCGTATCCGGTGATTTTGAATATCGCCATGCCGGTTAGCGCCGCGCCCATCGTGCCAACGACCTCGCGACGGCGGAGCCCGGCCTGCAGAATGACTGCATGCAGCAATGCGCCATACGCGAACAAGGTCGACAGGAACGAATGCACGAATCCGACGATTCCCCAGGGGTGTGCAATGCGCGGCCGCCAGCTAATGGCCGGCAACCAGATCGCGATGAGCATCAGCACGCCGACGGCGATTGCAATGACCTGCTCGGGCAACTCGACGTAGAGTCGCGATGCGATCGCAACCGCGATGAAGCTGCCGACCAGAAACGGTCCCGCGATATGCCATCGGATGTGTTCACGAAACACGACTACGCGCGATGCTGTCGATCCCACCAGCAGCGTGGAGTGAATCGGCACGATCGCACTGACTGGAAGCACCGCGCTCGTCACGGCGAGCACGATCATAGCGCCGCCATTCGCGAATGCGGCATTGCACACGGCCGCGACGAAGCTGCCGATGACGATCACGTATACCGCGTGCTCAGATATTCCGATCGTTGCGGTCCAGTCCATGTCTGCATCCGGTGTCTCCGGCACATGCGCCGGACGTCGAGACCCGATAATACGGATTCTGGCAGGTGCAGCCGGACTTTCGACGTTCTCAGCCGGCCGCGGGAAGGACGTGCCAGGCGATGCTCAGGAAGTGACAGACGCCACCCGCGAGCACGAAGACGTGCCAGACGGCATGGTTGAACGGCATGCGGTTGAGCGCATAGAACACTGCCCCTACCGAGTAACTGATGCCACCGGCTACGAGCCACGCCATACCGTTGGCGCCGATGGCACCGGCGATCTGCGGTGCGGCCGCAACCGCCAGCCACCCCATTACGAGGTAGCTCGCCAGCGCAATCTTCGGGAAGCGGTGCCGGAACCAGAGCTTCTTGATAATGCCGGCCGTCGCGAGCGCCCAGATCGTGCCGAACAGCCACCATCCCGTGTCCGTACGCATCGCCACGAGAAGAAACGGCGTGTACGTGCCCGCAATCAACAAATAGATTGCGCAATGGTCGAGCAATTTGAAGATCTCGCGATGGCGCGACGCGTACATCGAGTGATAAACGGTTGACGCGAGGAACAGCGCAATCAACGTAGCGCCGTAAATCGAACTCGCTGCGATTCTCCAGGGATCCGCAGCGCTAATCGACACGTACAGCATCCACGACAGAGCAGCGATGCTCAGGATGACACCGATACCATGCGTAATCGCGTGGATAATCTCCTCGAGGACGCTGTATTCCATCTGCTCTTTGTCGGTCATGGCCGGATAGTAATGCAATCGGCCCGTTGGCTATATCGATTTCGCGCCAAATACTGTTTCAACAGGCTGTTAGAATGCGGCAATGCGCCGAATCGCACTGATTCTGATCGCCGTAATCGCACTCGCGGCCTGTGCCGGCCAGTCGCCGCGCGAGGACGTCGTCACGCTGTCGCTCGTTGGCTTCAATGACGTTCATGGCCAGTTGCACGAGGACGCCGACCGCAGGGGCCTCGTATCGGTCTCAGCCTATGTCGAGGCGCTTCGCAATCTCCGCAAGCTGGACGGCGGTGCTGTGCTCCTGATAGATGCGGGCGACATGCTTCATGGCACGCTGGAATCCAACCTCGCGGAAGGCGCGCCGATCATCGCGGCCTATAACTCGCTGGGCGTGGCGGCTGCCGCTATTGGCAATCACGAATTCGACTTCGGCCCGGTCGGTCCTGATGCCATTCCGACGCGGCCTGATCAGGATCCGCGCGGTGCGCTCAAAGCGAGGGCGCGTGAAGCGGATTTTCCGTTTCTGGCAGCGAATTTGATTGATGCGTCGACCGGTGAGCTCGTCGACTGGGACAACGTCCACCCGTCAGTAATGCTCGATGTCGCCGGCTTTCGCGTCGGGGTTGTCGGCGTGACTTCGATGAACTCGTTGCAGACGACGATCGCCGCTAACGTGCGCGACCTGAGCCTCGAGCCGATTGCCGAAGCGGTCGTGCGCGAAGCGACGAGACTGCGCGGGGACGGCGCGCACCTCGTGATCGTCCTGGCGCACGCGGGCGGCCGTTGCACGGCGTTTGACGATCCGCAGGACACGTCGTCATGCCGGATGGACGGGGAAATCCTGCGCGTCGCGAGGGAACTTCCGCCCGGACTGGTCGATCACATCATGGCCGGGCATGTGCACGATGGCATCGCACACGTCGTCAACGGAATATCGATCACATCGAGCTACTCGAGCGCCCGCGCATTCAGCCGGACGGATTTCGTCATGAACCGGTCCAGCGGCGAGATACTGGACCGCCGTATCTATCCGCCACAGTTTCCGGACGCCGTGCTCACGCCGTCACTCCGCTACGAGGGCCAGGCATTGCAGGATCACCGGGAGGTCGCGGCCATCGCCGAGGTCGCTCGGGAAGTCGCCGATAACGTGAAACTCGAAAACCTCGGCGTCACGCTTACCGCGGCGTTTCCACTCGCCCGGGATGTCGAATCGGCGCTCGGCAACCTGATGACCGAAGCGATGCTCGACTCCTTTGACGGCGACGTCGCAATTCACAATGTCATCGGTGGCATCCGCAAAGGGCTCCCGGCCGGCGAACTGACGTACGGCGCAATCTATGAAATGTTCCCCTTCGATAATCTCGTAACGATTCACGAGGTCAGCGGCGCGACATTGCGTGAGATCATCGCGCGCAAGGCGGCGACTTTCCGCAAGCCGGGCTTTGCCGGCATGCGCGTCTTTGTCAGTTGCGATACAGACGGTATGCAGGTGGAAATGCGCCTCGACGACGGTCGGGAAATTCGCGACGACGACCGCATTCGCCTGATCGCCAACGACTTCCTGGCGCTCGGCGGCGATGACATCCTCACACCGGCCATCGAAGGCGACGGCCTGGCCATTCTCCAGGGCCTGCCGCGAACCCGTGACGCGTTGCTCGCCTGGCTCAGGGCGAATCCCGGCGAACTCGACCCGACGGCACTGCGTACCCATGACAGGCCGAAGTGGAACGTACCGGCACCATTCCCGGAGGGCTGCGTCTACCCGGCCACCGACTGAGGCGCTAAGCCAGTTCCTCGTCTATCGCCTTTTCGATGACTGAACGTATCGGTCCTTCCATGAGCTTCAGGGCGAATCCGAGCTGCACGTAAACCTCGATCTCGTCGTCGGCGACCTTGAGATGCCCCGACACGCCCCGGCCGGTGACCATGAGATTGTCGCCTTGCCAGTTCGAACGCAGGGACAGTTGCGGTCCTATATCGGCCGCGATCCTGTCGGCGCGGTTGCGCGCCTCCTCGATACCCAGGTTGTGCCTGCGCCGAATTATCATTCCCGAAGCCCCAAAAAAGCCGTTCGTTTTTAGTGTGAACACCCTAATCCTAGCAGCTAGGATTCAACCATCATAAGGAACCGACCCCCCGGAGAAATACGATGGCAGGCAAGAAATCTACCAAGAAACAGAAAGATACAGAAGTCCGCGTAAGCGATCTCGCAGGACAACTCGAGAATGCGTTCGTGGCTGGCCTCGGAGCACTGGCAGATGCGCGCAAAGAAGGCCTCAAGCGTTTCGAATCCCTCGTCAAGGAGGGCGAGAAGTTTCGGAAGAAGACGACCAACCGGACCGAAGCGCTGATCGACGACGTGCAGGGCACGATTCGCGAAATGGCGGACGACGCTCAGTCCAGGGCCTCGGGTCTGCTCGACCAGGTTCGCGGCAAATCCCGTCTCGACAAGCTACAGAGTGCGTTCGATACGCGCGTCGCCGACACGATGGACCGCCTGAACGTGCCGAGCAAGAACGACATCGACGCAATCAACAGGAAGCTCAACAAGGTAATCAAGCTTCTCAACGAACAAGGTAAGCCTGCTGCGAAGAAGAAGACCGTCAGCAAGCGTACTACCAAGAAACCGGCCGCCCGCAAAAAGGCCGCCAAGAAACCGGCTGCCCGCAAAAAGGCCGCCAAGACTTCAAAGAAAACCAGCAAATAGGACGTAAGAGATGATCGACAAAGTTGAAACCCCCAAGACGGTAGTCAAGAAGGTTGAAGAGACGAAGGCTGCGGTCAAGAAAGCAGCAACCAGGAAACCTGCAGCCAAGAAAGCAACGGTGAAGAAGGCACCGGCCAAGAAAGCTGTGAAGAAACCTGCTCCGAAGAAGACCTTCTTTGAGCAGTTTGAAGACAGCCGTATCGCTGTACCGTTCAAGTTCGCCAACAAGACCTTCATGGCAGGCATCGGCGTATTCGCGCTCGTGCAGAAAGAGTTCGACAAGCGTTACAACGAATTCGACAAGAAGTTCGACAAGTACGCCAAAGACGGCGAGAAAGTCTTCGACAAGTGGGAAGACCGTGTTGAAGACTTCCGCAAAGACGTCGAGAAGAGAGTCGACGACGCACGCGGCCGCGTACGCGAGACCTTCAAGAAAGCTGCCTGATCAACCCCCCCTGACAGCAGCTTCTGTGCTTGCGGGGCCGTTCGCGGCCCCGCTTTTTTTGGCCATGGACGGCCTTATGCCGCGACGCACAGGGACGTGCGAGAGCGGCGTTGCCATGGACGGCCTTATGCCGCGCCCCTTCTACTACGTGTCGTAGTGAGCCGCCAGGTCACCAACGTATTGGCCGGTATCAGACGCCGAAAACGGCTTGAGTACGTTGAGAATCGATCCGGCAATGCGCAGCGCGTTGTCGTCCGCCGTGGCCGAGACGCCCGACAGTCGGTCGAAGCGCTCCGAAAACAACGCGATGACAGCCAGGTTGCGCGCAACGACCGGTGCGTCGATGTCGCCAATGCTGAACCAGCCGGCGTCGGTTAGAAACCTCAGGTAGATCTCGAACAGGCGCGCCAGCGTCCTGGCGAATTGTCCGAGAACGCGATCGGCACGCGGGTAACCTGCAGTCAATGCCTCGAGATCCCGAAACAGGAAGCGGTACGCCGCCGCGAGTTCCAGCAGATCATGCAGGAACACCCAGAAATCGTCGATCGAGATAGTCGCTTCGGGCGGCGCCAGCACGCGCGCTGCGTCGGCCTGGAATTCATCGAGCAGCGCGCCAACGATCAGCTCCTTGCGGGGAAAGTGGTAATGCAGGTTGCCGGGGCTGATGTCGACTTCGTCGGCGATCAGATTCGTAGGCGTGCCGGGTTCACCGTGTTCGTTAAACAGCAGCAGACTCGCTACCAGGATGCGATTGCGGGTATCGCCTTTCATGCGCCTACGATGCGGCAAATACCAGCGCGATTCAATGGAGCGCGCACCGACCGCGCCCTACGGGTTTGTCCGTACCTCTGTTCTTGATCCAACGTATTGAGAAATGGACCTGAAAGCGGAATATACGAGCCAGATTATTAGTTTTTTCTAATTTTCTGATGGAAGAAGCGTGCCGCTCGGCATCTCGAGAAAAATCGCATGAAACCCGGATCACTCAACTGTTGGGAGAAACCATCATGACCACAGGGCATGAACGACTCAGACACGCCTTTCTCCTGTTAATCGTCTCACTCGGACTGGGATTGGCAGGCTGTGAAGGCGACGACGGCGCACCAGGTGCAGACGGCGCCCCAGGTGCTGCCGGAACCCCGGGCGCGGATGGATCTAACGGCATCAACTGCTGGGATCTCAACGCAAATGGCGTCGGGGATGTCCCCGATGAGGACATCAATGGCGATGGCGTCGTTGACGTGCGCGACTGCAATGCCTTTGCCAGCGGCGCCTACGAAGTCGACCAGCTCCACAAAGGCTGGTTCACCGAGAATACATACGAAGGCACGAAGTCTTGTCTGAACTGCCACGGCAAGATCGCCGATGAGTTCGTTACGACGGGCCACTTCACGTGGGAAGGCGTCGCGTCTAATATCGAAGGATTCGAGGGCGGAATTCACGGCAAAAACGACATCCTGAACAACTTCTGCATTGCCGTACCTTCGAACGAAGGCCGCTGCACGCAGTGCCATGCGGGATACGGCTACGCCAGCCAGGCGTTCGACTTTGGCGATACCGATAGCGTTGATTGCCTTGTCTGCCACGACCAGACGACAACCTACGCGAAAGCCAAGACAACGGCCGGCCTGCCCGAACCTGCGGTTGACCTGCAACTCGTCGCTCAGAGTGTCGCGATGAACGGCGGCACGCCTACGATCGACAATTGCATCGATTGCCACGCAAAAGCCGGCGGCGGCGACAACGTCAAACACGGCGATCTGTCGATGTCACTCGTCAATACGACGCGCGAGTATGACGTGCACATGGGAACGGACGGCGCCGATTTCGAGTGCGTCGCCTGCCATCAGGTCGAGCGCGATGTCGATGGCAATATGTTGTCGCATGGCATCGGCGGCATGCCCTACCACTCGGTTGACGAAGGCGAAATGAAGCAATGCGACGACTGCCACGGCAACGCACTGAACATTCATGCAGGCAGCACTGTCGAAGTCGTCCTGAACGTTTCCGCGCATGAGAGACTGGCTTGCCAGGCCTGCCACATTCCGGCATTCGCGCGAAACACCTCGACGAAGACGGAATGGTATTGGGATGACGCCGGCCAGGATATCGATCCGATTCCGGTCGACCCTGCTACCGGACGTGCGACCTACGATAAGAAGAAAGGCACCTTCGTCTGGGCCAACGACGTACGCCCGACGCTACGCTGGTTCAACGGCAAGTACGAAAAGGCCCTGATCAATGTGAACGATACATTCGTCTCGCAGCCGGCCGTGCTCGCCGATCCGCAGGGCGACTTCAACGATCCAGATGCCATGATCTACCCGTTCAAGAAGATGATCGGCAATCAGCCGTACGATACGGACGACAACCAGATCCTCGTGCCGCACCTTTTCGGCATGGCCGGTGGTCCGAACCCGTTCTGGGTTGCCTACGACTGGGATCTCGCGCTGAAGGACGCCGATGCGATTACAGGCCAGGGTTACAGCGGAAACTTCGGCTTCGCAGATACGGTCATGTACCTGTCGGTCAACCATGAAATCGCGCCCAAGGAACAGGCCTTCGGCTATGACGGCAACTGCGGTGACTGCCATCTCGGTGCCGTCATCGACTGGCAGGCCCTTGGCTGGACGGACGACCCGGTTAGCGGAGGCAACCGTCTCTGACGAACCCCCTTGCCATAATAAACAACAAACATGGCATTTGAGGCGCCCGCAAAGGGCGCCTCGTTTTACTGGGGCGTACTCTCGCTGCCGGCCTGCTGTCGCACGATGGCAAGGTGCTCGACGATTTATCCGAATTGGCCGACCCGGAGGCCGATCTCGCGCTTATAATGAAACGTGGCGAAAAAATAAAAGCGAAGCTCTAGCGACGGCGGGCCAGCAGGCCCCGGGGTGGCAAAAGAACCGGTGATAAACCGAAATATCCGCCTACAATTCAGCGCGCTAAGCTTGCCGCACAACAAGACTGAGAGGACCAGCTCATGCCCTATTCTACTGCCGATATCCGCAACGTCTGCCTTGTGGGACCGAGCCATTCGGGAAAGACCCTGCTGACCGAGGCATTACTCCAGGCCGGCGGGAAGATTTCCGCGAAAGGCTCGATCGAAAAAGGCACGACGGTTTCCGACTTCACCGCGCGCGAAAAAGAAGTCGGCCATTCCCAGTACAACTCAGTCTGTCACCTCGATCACGAGGGCATCCACGTCAACCTCATCGACACACCGGGATATCGCGACTTCTTCGGTCGCGCGTTGTCGGTCATGCCGGCGGCCGAAACGGCGGCGATCGTCATCAATGCGGCAGAGGGCATCGAGATGATGGCCCGCCGCATGATGGAAGCCGCACACGATCAGCGTATGAGCCGCATGATCATTGTCAACAAGATCGACGCAGAGGACGTCGACCTCGAGAGAGTGTTCAACGACATACAGGAAGCCTTCGGCCCCGAATGCCTGCCTATGAATCTGCCGTCGGCGGACGGCACTAAGGTCGTCGACTGTTTCTTTCAGCTGGAAGGCGATGAGACGGCATTCAGCTCGGTGAAGGAAGCGCACGTGCAAATCGTCGATCAGGTGGTCGAGGTCGATGAAGAGCTCATGGAGCTGTATCTCGAGCAAGGCCAGGAACTGGAGCCCGAGCAGCTGCACGACCCGTTCGAAAAAGCGCTGCGCGAAGAGCACCTCGTGCCAGTCTGTTTCGTCTCCGCCGAGACCGGCGCGGGCATCCGCCAGCTATTGCAGATTCTCGAGCGCCTGATGCCGAACCCGACCGAAGCCAACCCGCCGATATTCCTGAAGGGCGAAGGCCCGGATGCCGAGGAAGTATCGGTCACGACGGATCCCGGCGCCCATGCCATCGCACACGTGTTCATGGTCAACGTCGACCCGTTCAAGGGCCGGCTTGCTTTGTTTCGCATCCACCAGGGATCGATCGATGCCGGCAACCAGCTGTTCGTCGGCGATGCGCGCAAGCCGTTCAAGGCGACCCAGCTGCTCAAGGTAAACGGTGAGAAACACGGCAGGATCGAACACGCGGTCCCCGGCGACATCTGTGCCGTGCCGCGCGTCGACGAAGCACACTATGACGCCGTGCTGCATGACTCTCACGATGAGGATCATTTCCACCTGAAGCCGATCGAGCTGCCACGACCAATGTTCGGGCTTGCCATCCGTCCGAAGGAAGACAAGGAAGCGCAGAAAGTCTCCGATGCATTGCACGTCGCTGAAGCAGAGGATCCATCGATCGAGGTAGAGCACATCGTGTCGCTCAATGAAGTCGTGTTGCGCGGTCTTGGCGAGTTGCACATCGCAACGGTGCTGCAGCAAATCAAGGACCGTCACGACATCGAAGTCATCACGCAGCTGCCGTCGATTGCCTATCGCGAGACGATCACGGCAAAAGCCGAAGGACACCATCGTCACAAGAAACAGACCGGCGGCGCCGGCCAGTTCGGCGAAGTGTACCTGCGCATCGAGCCGTTGCCGCAAGGCACCGGGTTCGAATTCGGCAGCGAAGTTGTCGGCGGCAATATCCCGAGCCAATTCATTCCGGCGGTCGAAACCGGCGTGAAACAGGCAATGGCCGAAGGCGCCGTAAACGGTTACCCGATGCAGGACATCCGAGCCGTTGTCTACGACGGCAAGCACCATAATGTCGACTCGAAGGAAATCGCGTTCATTCAGGCGGGCAAGAAAGCCTTCCTTGAAGCTGTCGCCAATGCACGCCCAATCGTGATGGAGCCGATCGTCAACGCGGAATTCACGATTCCGACCGATGCCGTCGGCGGCGTGACCGGTGACCTCTCAGGCATGCGCGGCATGATTACCGGTACCGATGCCCTGCCCGACAATCGCGCAGTGGTATCTGGCCAGGTGCCGTTGCAGGAACTGCAGGGTTATCACTCGCGGCTGAAATCGCTGACAGGCGGTGACGGCAATTTCACGATGGACTTCAGTCACTATGCCGAAGTGCCGCCGAACGAGCTCAAACAGCTCAGGGAGGCCTCCGGACGGGCCTGACAAACAGGGTCGGGGAGAAAAAGGGCGCCGCGAGGCGCCCTTTATCTTGGCCGTTACATCAGAACGTCAATAGCGACCGTGCTGTTTGAATATGTAGTTTGAGAGCTCGACGAATTCGGTGTTCATACGATGCACGATACGATGCGCCGACCGCGCCACCGCACGCATGACTTTGTAAACAAGGCGCGGATTGCTCTCTATGATGCCCTCGAACGCCTCGCGGGACAGGCTCAGCACGTGCGTCTCGCACAAGGCTCGCAAGCTGACCGTGTGCGGCGCTCCATCGATGAAGCTCAGCTCGCCCGCCAGTTCGCCGTCGCGCAACACCGCGAGACTCGCGAAATCATCTCCGGCGGTGCGCTTCACGACTTCGAGCTTGCCCGTCAGCACGACGTGCAGTGAATCCTCACTCGTGCCCTCCTCGAACAGAAAATCGCCGTCAGCGAGCTCACGTTCGCTCATGAGGGCGCCCAGCGTCGACACTTCCTCGTCAGAGAGCTCGGCTCCGAGCGACGAGTGGACGATCAATCGTGCGATCTCGTTCATGGTACGTACTATCCGCTGCGGTTTATACGGGGTCAATTGGGGCAACCCACATCGCGCCGTCGGCGCTTTGGAGCGACAATTACGGCATGACCAAGCTAACCCGAAGTTACATGGTGGGGGAAGGTGCGGGCCAATTGCTCTACGAGACCATTGGCACCTGTTTCGAGCGTGTCGTCAATCAACACCCCGAGCACCTCGCTCTCGTCGTTCGTCACCAGGACATCCGCTGGACTTACGCCAAGCTCCAACAGGAAGTCGATCGACTGGCCGCCGGCCTGATCGCCCTCGGTATCGAGCCCGGAGACCGCGTCGGCGTCTGGGGTCCCAACAGCTACGAGTGGGTCGTGACACAGTTCGCGACCGCGAAGATCGGCGCGATCCTCGTCAACGTCAATCCCGCCTATCGACTGTTCGAACTCGAATTCGTACTGAACAAGGTCGAGTGCAAAGCGATCATCGCGGCGGAAAAATTCAAGAGCAGCGAATACCTGACCATGCTCAACGCGCTCGCACCCGAGCTCGCAACCTGCGAACCGGGCTACCTGCGTGCGGGAAAACTGCCGCACCTGACGACCGTGATTCGTATGGGTGCGGAACGCTCTCCGGGGATGTTCAATTTCGAGGACGTCTGCAACCTAGGCGGCAATGATGAGTACGAGCGTCTCAATGAGCTCCGGAATACTCTATTGCCCGACGACGCCATCAACATCCAGTTCACGAGCGGTACGACCGGAAATCCGAAGGGCGCCACACTGACACATTGCAACATCCTCAACAACGGGTATGAGGCTGGCAAGGGCATGGGGCTGACGCCCGATGACAAACTGTGTATCCCGGTGCCGCTCTATCACTGCTTCGGCATGGTTCTCGGCGTACTGGCTGCCGTTACGCACGGTGCAACCATGGTCTTTCCGAACCCGGTGTTCGACCCGCTGACGACGCTACAGGCCGTCCAGGCCGAGAAATGCACGGCCTTGCATGGGGTGCCGACGATGTTCGTCACCGAGCTCGACCATCCGGAATTCTCGACCTTCGACCTGTCGAGTCTTCGGACCGGAATCATCGCGGGCGCACCCTGCCCCGAGAAGCTGATGCAGCAGATCATCGACGACCTGCACATGGAAAACGTCCTGATCGGCTACGGCCAGACCGAGGTCAGTCCGATCAACCACATGACGCTGCCTGAGGACTCCCTGGAGAATCGCACGCAGACCGTTGGCCGGCCGATACGGTATGTCGAAATCAAGATCGTCGATTCACGGGACCGGGTCGTGCCGATCGGTGAGCAGGGCGAAATCTGCACCCGCGGCTACTCGGTAATGAAAGGTTACTGGGGCGACCCAGAGCAAACTGCCGAGACCATCGTGGACGGCTGGCTTCACTCCGGCGATCTCGGCACGATGAACGAAGACGGCTACGTGCGAATCACCGGCCGCATCAAGGACATGATCATTCGCGGCGGCGAGAACATTTATCCGCGGGAAATCGAGGAATTCCTGTACACGCACCCGAAGATCGCGGAAGTGCAGGTCTTCGGTGTCGAGGACCCGAAGATGGGCGAAGAGGTCTGCGCGTGGATTCAGCTTGTGGACGGCACCAAGGCCAGCGAAGAGGAAATCCGCGATTTCTGCCGCGGCCAGATTACTCACTTCAAGATCCCGCGTTATGTCCGGTTCGTCGACGAGTATCCGATGACGGTTACGGGTAAAATACGTAAAATTGATATGAGAGCCATGATGGCGGAAGAGCTCAGGGGAGCCGCCTGACGGGAGACTAGCTATCGTTTTCAAGAACCGGCTGAGAAAGCTCGAAGCGGCGATGGACAACGCGGAGAGCTACGAGGAATGGAAAGAGGCCGCCATTGAGCATGACGAAGCCTCCGGCGCAAAGCGCTGGAAGCAGATGGATCAGTCGATCCGCTACGACTTCGTCGCCATTCGTAACCGCCTGGATCACCTTCGGGCGCTGCGCGCCCGCCACGACGACCGCGGACTGTTGTTCACGCTGAACGAAGGCATCCACGGCAACATGGGCGGGATGGGCAGGAACGAGCTCTACGGCAAAGCCAAGTTCGGCACCAAGGGTCTCATCGAGGCCTACGTCGACGAGATCACGCTGGCTCTCGAACACCTCGCCAGCCCCAAGGTCGATTGCATCACGTTCGAGGAGAAGCTCGACTTCTTCCAACGCGCCAGTCATTGTTTCGGGCGCTCCGCGCTCATGATGAGCGGCTCCGGCACGCTGCTCTACTTCCATCTCGGCGTCGCTAAGGCTTTGTGGCGCGAACGACTGCTACCGGACATCATCTCGGGTTCGAGCGGTGGCGCCATAGTCGGCACCGTGCTCTGTTGCAACACCGACAGTCAGCTCGACGAGTATTTCGAACCGGACTGGTTGCCGGGCAAGGAGCCGCCTTCCGGCCTTCTGGCCCGTATCTCGTCCACGTTCGGCACGGACAGGATCACGGCGGAGGACATCTGGGACGTCCTTGAGAAGGTCATCCCCGATATGACGTTCGAGGAAGCGCTGAAACTGACGGGCCGCCACATCAACGTGTCGGTAGCACCGTCGGAGAACCACCAGAAATCGCGTCTGCTCAACGCGGACACGTCGCCGAACGCTTTCCTGCGCGAAGCCGTGCTGGCTTCGACGGCGATACCCGGTTTCTTCCCGCCTGTCGTTCTCATGGCCAAGAACGACAAGGACGAGCGGCAAGCGTACACGACGCGTCGTTGGGTCGACGGTTCGCTCAGCGAGGACCTGCCGGCCAAACGTCTTGCGCGCCTGTACGGCGTCAATCATTACATCGTCAGCCAGACGAATCCCTACGTGCTGCCCTTCATCGACACGACAAAGCGCAAGACTGACGCCGTGTCAGAGCTGAAGTACGCTCTGATCGATACGACACGGGCCTGGGTAAATGCGGGGGCGGCGATTTTCGAGAAACCGCTGCGCTGGATTCCCGAGATCGAGCGAGCCGCAAACTCGGCGCTGTCGATCATCAACCAGAGCTACGTCGGCGATATCACGATTGCCCCGCGCAGGAAGCTGCACAATCCGCTGCGCGCGCTGTCATGGCGAACGAATGACGAAATCCGCGAACTCGTTGTGGAAGGCGAACGCTCGACTTGGCCACGCATCGAGCGGATTCGTATCCAGACGCAAATCTCGCGCACGCTCGATCCGATCCTGCGCAGCTATGAAGACCAGCATATCAGGCAGTTCGGTAAACCGGCGCCGGCCAAGAAGACCGCCCCGGCACGGAGAAAGGCCGGTTGATCCATACCGACGGGACGCTCGAATTCCGCCATAGCGAAGCGCGCGGCTCGAGCCGCCTCTACAGGCAATCGTGGCTGCCGGACACCGATGCGCGCGCCGCCGCGCTGTTGGTGCACGGCCTTGGCGAGCACAGCGGCCGCTACGAGTATTTCGCGGCATCACTTGCCCGACGCGGCATCGCCGTGCACACCCTCGATCACTACGGTCACGGCAAGTCCGATGGCCATGCCGGTCATGTTCCGCGTTTCAGCGTGTTTCTGGACGGCGTGGCGGCACTGCTCGACGACGTCACGAAGGCTTCCACCGAAATGCCGATGTTTCTGGTCGGTCACAGCATGGGTGGCCTTATCGCCGCCCGCGTTCTGATGAGTCGCCAGGACGAGTTCCGGGCGGCCGCCCTGTCGGGCCCGGCGTTCAGGACCGACGAAGCACCGCCGGCGATCGTGTTGTGGCTGAACCGCCTGATTTCGGCATTGGCCCCGACCCTGCCGATGATTGCCCTCGACCCGACGCTGGTCAGCCGCGACCGGGCCGTCGTCGAAGCCTACGTCAACGATCCGCTCGTGCATCATGGCAAATTGACGTCGCGAATGATCGCCGAGATGTCGAGGGCAATGGACGATACCCTTGCACGCGCACCGGAAGTGAGTCTCCCACTGCTCATCATGCACGGCGAGGCGGACAAGCTCACGGCACCGGCAGGATCGGTCGAATTTCACGCCGGCGCGGGTTCCGCCGACAAGACGCTCAGGTTATACCCGGGGCTGTTCCATGAAATCTTCAACGAGCCCGAGCGCGACGAAGTACTTGCCGATCTCGGCGACTGGCTGGAGACACACCTGTGACCGCCGAGCTGTTTCGCGACGATGCCTATCTGAAAACCGCCGATGCGAACGTGACGGACGTGGGTGACGGATATGTCTTCCTGGATCAGACCGTGTTCTACCCGCTCGGCGGCGGCCAGCCGGGTGACACAGGCACAATGCGCTGGGACGGCGGCGAGGCGCGCATTGTCGACACACGTTACGTCGACGGCGATATCGGCCACTTCGTCGACGATGGAGCAGACGTCCCCTCGTCAGGCACGATAGTGGAACTGGCGATCGACTGGGACCGCAGGTACCGGCACATGCGGATGCATACCGCGATGCACCTGCTCGGATCGATCCTGCGTTACCCGGTGACGGGCGGCAATATAAGTACCGAAAAGAGCCGCCTCGACTTCGACATGGAAGACACGGTGGACAAAGCGGCCGTCGGCGAAGCACTTGCGAGGCTCGTCGCGGAGGACCACGCCGTCAGCTGCCGCTGGATCACCGAGGCCGAGCTCGACGCCAACCCCGAGCTGGTGCGAACGATGTCCGTGCAACCGCCTCGCGGCAAGGGCTCGATTCGCCTGCTCGACATCGCTGGCGTCGACCTGCAACCCTGCGGCGGTACGCATCTGCGTGCGACGGCCGAAGTCGGCGCCGTGCGCGTCGGCAAAGTGGAGAAGAAAGGACGCCGGAACCGGCGCGTCAATATCCATCTCGACGACTGATCGGGGACAATGACATGAGCGAATCCGCCAGATCACCCGCTTCCGCAAGGCGTGCAGGACCCGTCGAGGGGCGCGAGCGCTTCGTCAGCCTCGACCTGCTCCGCGGCGTCGCGATCCTCGGCATCCTGGTCATGAATATCTACGCCTTTGCGATGCCGTTTGTTGCCTACATGAATCCGCTGCGAATGGGAGGCACCGAACCCTGGAACATCGGTACCTGGATCTTCACGCACGTACTGTTCGACCAGAAGTTCATCAGCATCTTCGCCATGATGTTCGGCGCCGGCATCGTCCTGATGAGCGGCCGCGCCGAATCGGGCGGCAACAAGCCCGCCGGCTTCTATTATCGCCGTCAGCTCTGGCTCGTTGTCATCGGGGCGATCCATGCCTACCTGATCTGGGTCGGGGACGTCCTGTTCATGTATGCGCTGATCGGCATGCTCGCTTACCTTTTCCGCAAACGCACACCCCGCACACTGATCATCGTTGCCTGCTGCCTGTTGCCGTTCACGGTGCTCTTCAATTACGGCAACGTCTATCAGACGGCCAAGATGATGGGCATGGCGGCCGAGGTCGAGACGCTCGTCGAACAGGGCGAGGAACTCGACGACGAACAACGCCAGTTGCTTGACGACTGGGCGGACATGCGCGCCTTCATGATGCCCACGGACGAAGACATTGCCCTCGAGGTCGAGGTCTATCGCGGCGATTATGCCGGCATCGTTCAGTATCGCGCACCGATCGTCGTAATGATGCACCTCTTCTTCGTCTTCGGCTACGGGCTGTTCCGCGTTGGCGGCCTGATGCTCCTGGGTATGGCGATGATGAAGCTGGGGGTGTTCACGGCACAGCGTTCAGTCGGGTTCTACAAGCGCCTGATGCTGGGGGGCTACCTGCTCGGCCTGCCGTTGACTGTGTTCAGCGCGATCGATCTCCATGCGCGCGACTTTGAACCGCTGTACGCGATGTCGACGGGCAGCCTGGCAAACTACTTCGGCAGCATCCTCGTCGCGCTCGGCCACATCGGCCTTGTCATGCTGGTCGCGAAGAGCGGCGTGCTGGCGGGCCTGATGAGCCGGTTCGCAGCGGTTGGGCGGATGGCACTGACGAATTACCTGATGCACTCGGTCGTCCTGACCACCGTGTTCTACGGCTACGGTCTCGGTCTGTTCGGGTCCGTGCCGCGACTCTGGCAGATGGCGTTCGTCGCCGTGGTCATCGGCTTCCAGCTCTGGTTCAGCACGTGGTGGCTCGAACGCTATCGCTTCGGGCCCGTCGAATGGCTGTGGCGCACGGTCACTTACTGGCGCTCGCAACCCATGCGCCAGCCGGCTCGCTAACCGATCGCCTCGGCCGCAGCCCGTGCGGTCAGAACGCAGCCCGACAGGAACGTGCCTTCGAGGGAACGTCGGCCGCTGGCCCCGCCGCCGCCAAAACCGGCCGCCTCACCGACGGCGTACAGGCCGTCGATAGGCCGGCCGGCACGATTGAGCACACGACTCGACAGGTCGGTCTGTATCCCTCCCAGGCTCTTGCGCGTAATCAGCCGCAGCTTGATGGCAATGAACGGCGGGTGGTCGGCGAGAGGTGCAGGCTTGCACGTGCGAATGCGATCTGAGCGCCAGGCTCGCGCATGCGCGATTCGACGCAACTGGTCGTCGTTCCACTGGGACGGCCCGCGGCGCACGTTGTCGTCGAACGTCGCCACCGTGCGTTCGATGGTCTCGAGTTTCACACGATCGTCACCGCTGAGTGCGTTCATGCGCTCGACGAGCCCGGGCAGCGTATTGGCGACGATGAAGTGATCGCTTTCCTCTTGCATCTGCCGCACGAGGCGATGATTGCCGAGGAGCGTCTCTTTGAGGAACGGCAGCATTCGACTGTCCCGAATGTGAGGATTGTGCTCGGCGCCGGAGATCGCAAACTCCTTTGCCGCAATACGCCAGTTCAACAGCTGCCATGAATACGGTTGCTCGAGCTCGCCGAGACGCCGGCACATTTCGTGTGTGTCGAAGCCAGTCACGAGCGGCACCGGACCGATGCGCTCACCGGTCGCGTCGAGCCACAGCGCCGACTTGCAGGGTATCAGGCTCAGACCGTGGTTCTCGAACTGCGGGAACGGGTGGGGTATGCCGGCCGCATAATTCCACATGTTCTCGAGGTGCGTAACGCTGCCGCCATGACGCTCCACAACCTCGTGCAGATACCCGTCGCAATAGGGATGCGAGCCGTTCAGCAATTCGGACGGCGGCTCGTCCCAGAACCAGTTGTCGCGTACCTTCTGCAGATTGCCGTTGATACCGCCTGTCGCGACCACGACCTGGTCGCCGTGAAACTCGCGCTGCGACCCGTCAGCCTCGATCGTGCCGCGGCAACCCGTGATGCGCCCGCCCTCCTCGAGCAGTTCTTCGACACGACAACCGAAGACGTACTCCAGGCCGTCAGAGTTCGGGTGCCCGTTGATCAGCGACGAGAAGCGTTCGACGAGACCCAGTCCGGTGCCCCACAGGATGTGGTACCTCGGCACACTGTTGCCGGGGACAAAATCGCCCCGCTCCACCCAGTTCACGGCGGGCATGAAACGCATGCCTTTGCCTCGCAGCCACTCGTAGACGCGGCCGGCACTATGCTCGACGTAAGTCTCCGCCCAGCGTCGCGGCCAGACGTCGGTATCGCCGTACTCGGCAAACGACTCCCAATCGGCCAGTGCGAGTTCAGGCGTATCCTCGATACCCATGCGCCGCTGCAGCGGGGTACCGACCAGCGCCATGCCACCGAAAGCAGTTCGCGCGAGTCCGCCAACGTTCGCGGCCTCATGGCGGTCGATCAGCGTGACCGAACGGCCTTTCCCGAGGCATTCGTGCGCGGCAACGAGGCCGGCTATGCCGGCACCAATGATGACAACGTCGGAACGGGAATCAGTCACGCCGCCCATTTAGCCACAGCATCACCCCGAACTAAAGATAGTCGATCAACGGCCGACATACTGATCATGGA
>JAAUYD010226962.1_pt1 | contig 65035 bp, 61 predicted proteins | sample 7278101 | NCBI WGS metagenome assembly JAAUYD01 (sample SAMN14350128, study PRJNA611818) | marine sediment metagenome | isolation source: surface marine sediment (0.6m) | place: French Polynesia: Moorea | collected 2018-08
AGTTAAAGAACGTTACTACTCGGTTGCAAGGAATAACCGAGTAGTGTTTTTCTGGGTATAATTGAGAAATATACAGAAAACAAAGCTATGAATGAAGAAGTTAATGTAAGTCAAGTTCAACAACCCATTACCACTGCACCCCCTGAAATTTATCAAATTATTGAACGAGTTTTGTCCTTAGAAAAAAGTAAATTATCGCTGCGATCGCCTCGAAATATTAATGATGATATCGTTCAAATTATTAAAGAAGTGATTCAATGAAATTATTATCTATTAAATTATGTAATTTTAGACAATTCTATGGCAAAACTCCAGAAATTTATCTGGCATCTGGTGAGCGCAATACCACAATTATTCATGGCAATAATGGAGCAGGAAAAACGACATTGTTAAATGGGTTTACTTGGGTTTTATATGAAAAGTTTACTGCTGCTTTTACCTCTTCTGAACTATTAATTAATAAGCGGGCGATTATGCAAGCTGATATCGGAACGTCAGTAGAATGTTGGGTAGAAATTTCTTTTGAACATGAACATAAACAATATCAACTTAAACGACAATGTTATGCTTGTTTAGATAAAAATGGGAAAATTCAATACAGTAAAAATAATTTTTATATGTTAGTAGCAGGAGAGGATGGTCGTTGGTATCCCCCTCTAGAACAACCTGATGAAATTATTAACCGTATTTTACCAGAAAGTTTACATCAATATTTCTTTTTTGATGGGGAACATATTGATCATATTTTTCGCAGTAATGATAAAAGTCGTATTGCCGAAGATACTAAAGAATTATTAGGGGTTAAAGTATTAGATCGTTCCATTGACCATCTAAAAAAAGCAGAAAGAACCTTACAAGAAGAACTACAACTTATTGGAGACATTAACATTAAAAAAAAACTCAGAGATAAAATCAAAGTAGAACGAGAAAAAGATAATTTAGAACAGAAAAAAGAAGAGATTATCGAATTTATCAATTCTCAGGAGTTACAGCAGCAAGAAGTATCTGAAAAATTGATGAATTTAAGCAAAAATGAAGAAATCAAAAACTTAAAAATAAAATTAGAAAAGCAAGAAATTAATTTAAAAAATGAAATCAGAGAATTAAAAAAACAAATAAAACAGTCTATTTCTAATCAAGGTTACTTAATTTTTTTGAGTAATATTATTCCTAAATTTAACACAATTATTAGTGATTTACGTCAACGAGGAGAATTACCCAGTGGAATTAAACAACAATTTGTCCAACAATTATTAAACCGTCAAACCTGTATTTGTGGACAGGAATTAATCGAAGGAAATGATTACTATGAACAGGTAAAACAATGGATGGATAAAGCGGGAATAGCGGCTATAGAAGAATCTGCTATTCGCTTAGAATCTCAAGTACAGGATATAGAACAAAAAGTTATTAATTTTTGGGAAAATATTGATGAAAAACAAGCTAAACTAGAACAATCTAGACTAGAATTGTCTCGGGTTGAAACAGAATTAGATGACATTAATCAAAAGTTTCGTCATTATCCTGATGCAGACATCAGAAAACTTCAAGAAAATTTAGACAAAATCAATCAAAAGATTAGAGAATTACAATTAGAACAAGGTGGAATTGAACAACAATTAATCACCTTAGAAAACAAATTAGAAACTTTGGATAAAGAGATCACCAAACAGAAATTAAAAGAAGAAAAACAAATTTTAGCTAAAAGAAGAAGTGACGCAGCAAAAGAAGCAAGGAACCGATTAATTGAAGTCAGAAGTCGCTTGGAAAAACAATTCCGTCTCTCGTTAGAAAAACGTGTCCAAGCTATTTTTGGTTCCATTTCTTTTACCCCTTATATTCCTCGTCTCACCCAAAATTATGAGTTGAACTTAATTGAAAATACATCAGGAATAGCGGTTCCTGTTGCAGCGTCAACGGGAGAAAATCAAATATTAAGCCTTTCTTTCATTGGAGGAATTATTGATAGTGTGAGAAAGTGGAGTCATAAAAATACTTTAATGGGACCCGATAGTAGTACCTTTCCTATTGTGATGGACTCTCCCTTTGGTAGTTTAGATGAAATTTATCGTAGACAAGTAGCGAAATCAATTCCTAAATTAGCTAACCAATTAATTATTTTAGTCACCAAAACACAATGGCGTGGGGAAGTTCAAGAAGAAACTAATTATTACATTGGAAAAGAGTATGTTTTAGTCTATTATTCTCCTAAACCTGACTGTGAAAAAGATACTATTTCTCTTAATGGGGTTAGTTACCCTTTAGTTCAACAAAGTCCCAATGAATTTGAATATACAGAAATTATAGAAGTTAGTAGAGATAATTAATCAATTATCTCTACAGAATTTATTAACTTAAACTTTTACGGATATGCTCCTCAATTTTCTTTTTCTTGCTATCATCTTTTAGAGAGAAACTCCCAAAATTTTCGCTACTTCGGTTGACATGACCCATAATTTTTTGCTTACGATCATCTTTGGGAGTCGTTTTTGAAACGGGTTGAGGTTCAGGAATGGGTTCTGGTTTAGGAGAAGGGGGTGGTGTGGGTTCAGAGGTCTTTTTTGGGGAAATATATTGAGTTCCGTTGGTACTCTGTTTTAAGTGTTCTAGGATACGTTTTTTACGGTCATTCATGGCCTGATAACTAATGTGTGAAGTTTTGTAACTAAATTGTAGAGGATTTCGTTAATTTCGTCACTATTGATAACTTGAAAGTCATTTAGGTAGTTCTTGTATTTAAGAAATGCTGATGTTTGGATATAATCAATAAAGATTGAGTTTTTCACTTATCAATATGTTTCATCATTTTCAGAAATCATAATGACGAATGACAAGCCTGAAGATTTATTTCCATCAAATAAAGACATAAGTAGTATCATTCCCGTTGATAACACCCAATCTAGTTTAGATCCTGTTGAAGAAATTTTATATGAAAAAATAAAATCGGCTAAAACTCCTGAAGAAACACAAAATTTTCTTAATTTAATAGAGCAACGTCAAACACAATTAGCTCAAAAAAAATATACAAACTTTCAATTACAAGAAAGTCAGAATCAAATCAACTATGAACGTAAATTAATTAGATTTCAAGACAATATTGCCATCACCTTCAGTATTATTGCTATTATTGTAGGGATTGGTTTATCTTTCACAGATGTCATGCCTTTAGTTAGTCCTTTACTCATTGTTCTTGGCTTTGTTAAACCATTAGGATTTACAATAAAAGAAGTGATAGAACTCATGATCAGTTTAAGTGGAGGAGGTAATTCTGAGCAAAAATCTAAAAATGAAGACTCGTAAAATAATCAACTTTAGGAATTAAATTATTATTAAGGTTTATGATAGGAGAAAATATGCAAAATATTAATAATGAAATACCACAAACAAGAGACAAAACACAAGCTAATAGTCAAATAAGAGTTTTAATAGGTATTTACTTATCTTTGTTAGCTTTTACTTTAACTCTACTATTGATTTTTGCAAAAATACCTCTTGAAGTACAGCAAATCATCGTTATTATTATAGCTTTTTTAATTTTGATGTCATTTGCAAGCTTCAAGCAAATTATAAACCCTGGAACTAAAAAGACATTTTTGGATAAATTTCAAACACACTTTGATAACCGTATTATTACTTATAATAATAGTCACTACTATGAAAATCAAAATCTTTACTATTCTCAGCATAAGAATATAGTAGAAGCAGCTACACAAATTCAACAGCTTCTTGAACAACTTTCAGCAAACCATTCTGTTTTAAATGAACAAGATAAAGTAATAGAAGCGAATTGGGTAGAAACAATTGAAGATATTGAAGAATCTAGACATCAAAAATTAACGGATGAAGAAAGAAGGGTTGTTGCTAAAGTGATGACAGAGATTGAAAATAATAATCCGTTGAAAGATCGTTTATTAAAAGCTTTAAAAGCAGGAGGAATAGCTGCCTTTAAGGAATTGGTTAGACATCCACTTACTGGATTTGTATTTGCTGCTATTGAGACTTGGCAAGAAAATGAATTGAATAACATAACAACAACTGTTACTAATCACAATAAGGAGGAATAGAATTATGTTAGAAACAGTTTCCAAAACTGATATTATTTATCCGAGTTCAGATGGTGAACCTGTGGCAGAAACTTATATTCATTTGTATGCTATTTTAACCACCTTAGAAGTCCTGAAACAATATTTATCAGGACAGCAAGCGACCGTATTAGCCAATCAATTTATGTATTATAGTCAGGGACTGCCAAGAATGCGAGTTGCACCTGATGTTATGGTAATCTTTAATGTGGAACCAGGGGGACGAGATAATTATAAAATCTGGGAAGAAAAAGAGGTTCCTCAAGTGATTTTTGAAATGACTTCCCCAAGCACTAAAAATCAAGATCAGGAGTTTAAAAAGACATTGTATGAACAATTAGGAGTCAAAGAATATTGGTTATTTGATCCTAAAGGAGAGTGGATTTCTGAAAAGTTAATAGGTTATCGTTTAAGAAATGATGTTTACGAAATCATTAAAGATAATCGTAGTGAACCTTTACAGTTAAAATTAAAAGTTGAAGGGCAATTAATTAGTTTTTATCGAGAAGATACAGGAGAGAAATTATTAATTCCCGAAGAGTTAGCAACCGCTTTGAAACAAAAAGAAATTGAGTTACAACAGGAAAAACAAAAGGTGTCTGAAATGGAGTCTATGCTAGAAAAATATCGTCAGCAGTTTGGAGAGTTATCGGAATAATGTTCTTATTTTTGTCAGATTATGCTCAAAATTAATATATTATGTTCCTTACCACTGATTATTTTAACGAAATCATTACTTGTTGTAAAAAGAGTTCTATTGGTAAACAATTACCAACAGCTTTATATGTTCATGGGAGTGCTATTACTTCTCTTGATATAACGTTACAAGAATACGAAAAAAAAGCAAGATTAACTGAAGAAGTTGCAACGGCAACGATTATTAAATTTAACACAGATAAGCCGATTATTTCCTATTTATTTTATCCTCAATTTGATACCGATCCCCATCCTGCATTAACTTTAAGTATTGTTGTTAATTTAGATACAGAACAAGTTAGTTATTGGGACTATAAACAGAAAAAAAATCCTCCTATTCTCCATAGAAAAGAAACTTTTATTACCTCTGATTATCCTCACTATGAAATGTTTGCTCATTTGACGAAGATGGAAGAAGAATTAGAGTTATTAACCTTAAATGCACCCATTGGAACTAAACAAGAATGGGAAAAAAGATTAAACCGTAAACGGATTATTTTTGAAGGACATTATTTAGCTTGTAATTGTCCTATTTTCCCTAAAGAAACTATCAGAATTCAAATAGAACGACACAAAGCTGCTATTGTCAGGAATACCTTATCTCGTCCTGTTCGTTTAGCATTAGACTTATTATTATTTGATGAAGAAACCACATTTTTTGACTATGGATGTGGTTACGGGGGTGATGTAGAAAGAATTGCCGAAGCAGGGTATAAAAGTCAAGGATGGGATCCTTATTATTGTCCCGATAATCAAAAATATATCGCCGATGTTGTTAACATAGGTTATGTCATTAATGTTATCGAAGATGTCAATGAAAGACGAGAAGCTTTACTCAATGCTTGGGAGTTAACTAATAAAGTTTTAATTGTTTCCGCACAGGTTTTAATTGATGATAGAGATAGAGGGGTTATTGCTTATGGAGATGGCATCATTACTAATCGTAATACCTTTCAAAAATACTATGAACAAGAAGAACTAAAATTTTACATTGATCAAGTTTTAGAGGTTGATTCTATTCCCATAGGATTAGGTATTTATTTAGTCTTTCGAGATGAAATAGAAGCACAAAAATTTCGCGCTTCTCGCTTCCATTCCCGTGCAAAAACTCCGAGATTAATTACCAAAGTAAGACGATTTGAAGACTATGAACATCTCTTAAAACCCTTAATGGAATTTTATACCGAACGGGGACGATTACCAGCTAAAGGAGAATTAAAAAATGAGGAAAAATTAAAAGAAGAATTTAGAAGTTTTCGTCAAGCATTTAAGGTTATTTTACAAGTTACGGAGGAAGATGATTGGGATATGATTACGGAAAAACGTCGTCAAGATTTATTATTATATCTCGCCTTAAGTCAATTTGATCGCCGTCCAAAAATGCGGGAATTATCCCCAGAAGTTAAGCAAGATATTAAGGCATTATTTGGGAGTTATAATAGTGCTTGTATCATGGCTGATGCCATGTTGTATCAAGTAGGAAATTTAGAAATTATTGCTCAACTTTGTCAAAAACAAACCATTGGTAGAAAGCTAAGAAATTCCCTACTTATTCATATTAGTGCCTTAGAAAACTTAGAACCTTTATTACGTTTATATGAAGGGTGCGCTAGTCGTACTGCGGGAAGATTAGAAGAAGCTAATATTATACAATTTTCTTGGCGTATTCCTAAGATTACTTACTTATTTTATCCTGATTTTGACAACACGCCTCATCCCCCTCTTCACAGTCGAATGCAAATTCAATTAAGTAATTTGCGGGTTAATTATTCTGATTATACAGAAGATGAAAATCCTCCAATTTTGCATTACAAAGATAGTTTAGTTTCTCCTGAGTATCCTCTATATGAAACCTTTAAGCAATTAACTGAAAAAGAGAAAGAATTAGGGTTATTAGATGATTATCGTAAAGTCAACCATTTACAAGGATGGTTAAACTGTCTAAAAGAAAATAATTTAACCTTAGAAGGACATGAATTAAAACCTAATACATTAACATAAACCTTTATTATATGTTAGATAATTGAGGAACTATTTAACTTTAATGATAGTCTATTAATTTCCTTTGCTTAAATTAATTTTATCTAATATCAAAAAATGATTAATATAGCGTTTCTCTTAACGAGTGAGGTACATCTAATATTTAATCCCTAACTCCTGACTCCTGTTCGCTAGAGCCGGAACGGAGTGAGGAACTCCTGACTCCTAAAACTAGAAAACTTTGTACCTCACAAGTATGGGAACTGCTATATTAACGATTGACATATTAGAGTTGATATTGTTATAGTTTTGGGAATAAGAAAATTGCTCAATTGTGGTGTGTGGGAAGTCTAGAAAATGAGATTATCTGTGGTTATTCCCTGTTTTAATGAAATTGGAACCATTGGTCAAGTTATCGAAGCGGTTAAAGCATCTCCTGTGAAAAATTGTGAGATTATCGTAGTGGATGATTGTTCAACGGATGGAACGAGAGAACTGTTACAATCTAAATTAGAACCTGAAGTCACTCAAGTGATTTATCATCATAAAAATAAGGGAAAAGGGGCTGCATTAAGGACAGGTTTTGCAGCAGTAACAGGAGATATTGTTATTGTTCAAGATGCAGATTTAGAATACGATCCACAAGAGTATCCTTTAATGATAGAACCTATCTTAAAAGGTAAAGCTGATGTGGTTTTTGGTTCTCGTTTTCAAGGGAGTCGTCCCCACCGAGTTGTCTATTATTGGCATATGGTGGGTAATAAATTTTTAACCACATTATCCAATATGTTGACTAATATTAATTTAACAGATATGGAAACTTGTTATAAATCCTTTAGACGAGAGGTAATTCAATCCATTAAAATTAAAGAAAGTCGTTTTGGGTTTGAACCAGAAATTACGGCAAAAGTAGCTAAAATGGGTTGTCGTATTTATGAAGTTGGTATCTCTTATTATGGTAGAACTTATAAAGAAGGGAAAAAAATTGGCTGGAAAGATGGATTTCAAGCAATTTATTGTATTTTAAAATATAATTTATTTAGCTGATATTACTAATGTATATTAACATGAATATCAAATGATAGAGGTACTGTTGAGGTATGGAAAATGGTTGCAACACCGCAAATCAAACCGATAAATTTTGAGGAGTTTCTAGAATGGTATCCAGAAGATGGTAAAGCCTATGAATTAATTGAAGGTGTAATTGTTGAAATGCTTCCCACCGGTTCTAATGAGGATATTAGTGGTTTTCTTATTGCTGAATTAAACTGTGAAATTCGTAAACAAAATCTCCCTTATTCCATTCCTAAAAACTGTTTGCTTAAACCCCTTGCCCCCCGTTCTGGATACTTACCCGATGTAGCGGTTATTAATCGAGAACAAATCAAAGATGAACCTCTCTGGGAAAAATCATCTGTAATTCAAAATGGTCACACGGTTCCTTTAGTAATTGAAGTTGTTAGTACGAACTGGCGAGATGATTATGGACATAAATTTGTTGAGTATGAAGCAATGGGCATTTTTGAATATTGGATTGTAGATTATCGCGCTTTAGGGGCAGTTCGTTATATTGGTAAACCTAAGCAACCAACGATTACCATCTGTCAGTTAATTGAAGGGGAATATCAGATGGAAAAGTATGTTAAAGGCGATCGCTTAAAATCGAGTATTTTTCCTGAACTAGAATTAACAACTGATGCAATTTTCCAAGCAGTAGAATGAAACGGCAATTGCTTCAAAATATTTCTTATTTTAGCTTTTGCAATAATGATTTTTTCCCGATTATGATATTTACTTCTTATGCGTTTTTGATTAGTCACCAAAGATTAAATTAATGATGATTTAACTATATAATTCCCTGAAAATAGTTAAAAAAGTTACTCATTTTTGATAAATTAGGAAAGGGTTAAAATAAAAAGGAGATACTACATTGTTAACGCTGGGTGTTAATATTGATCACGTTGCCACTGTTCGTCAAGCTAGACGAACCGTAGAACCCGATCCGGTTGCTGCGGCTGTACTGGCAGAATTAGGGGGCGCAAACGGTATTACGGCGCATTTAAGAGAAGATCGCCGTCATATGCAAGATCGAGATATTCGCTTACTTAGGGAAACTGTTCGTACCCACCTCAACCTAGAAATGGCTGCTACAGAGGAAATGGTAGCGATCGCCCTCGATGTTAAACCCGACTACGTTACCTTAGTGCCAGAGAAACGGGAAGAAGTCACCACAGAAGGGGGCTTAGATATCGCTGGAAGCCTCGAAAAATTAAAAAACGTGGTGGATCGTCTCCAGAGTGCAAATATCCCTGTAAGCCTTTTTATTGACGCAGATGAAGTCCAGATCAAAGCCTCTGCGGATACCCAAGCTAAGTTTATCGAACTCCATACCGGAAAGTACGCCGATGCCCCTAACCCAGAAATTCGTCAAAAAGAATTAGAATCGTTAAAAATGGGCTGTGAACAAGCATTAGGCTTAGGCTTACGGGTCAATGCTGGTCACGGTTTAACCTATATTAACGTTTATCCTGTGGCTTGTTTACCAGGGATGGAAGAACTCAATATTGGTCATACCATTGTCAGTCGTGCGGTGTTAGTCGGCATGGAAAGGGCAGTTAGAGAGATGAAACTAGCCATGAGAGACTGTTTATAAACAAAATCTTAAGACGGTAGGGTGGGCAAATCAGAAATTGATCTAGACTACTCCTCAAGCAAAAAACTTTGCCCACCCGACAAAACTGGGTTTTAATGTTCGTGTAACAAACGCTTTGTGAGAGGGGAATTATAAATTATTAATAAACCCTGACCTATAATGTCCCCTTGGGTTGAATAATGGAAATTGGGTAAATAGCAATTAATTATTGAGCAATGACCACCTATTATTACGTTTTAGCCAGTCAACACTTTCTTTTAGAAGAAGAACCGCTTGATGAAGTGTTGAGAGAAAGAGTGAGAGATTACGAAGAAAAAAACAAAGAAATTGACTTTTGGTTAGTGAAACAACCGGCTTTTATTGAAGCGCCAGAATTTGCTGAAATTAAGGCAAAATGTCCTCAACCTTGTGCTGCTATTATTTCTAAAAATTCTGAATTTATTACATGGTTGAAATTGCGTTTAGAATACGTTGTCAAAGGAGAATTTGAAGCTCCTTCTTCTAGTATTCCTGACCCTATTGCTTCTTTGGAACCTGTTTCATAGCAGTTTTCCTTTGGGTAAAATAGGAACTTTCTAGTTTTGAGGCAGGAGGCAGAAGGCAGAAGGAATTGAGAAATATAAAAATTCTAAATTCTAAATTTGCCTCTATGCTCCTTCAACTTGTCAACCTTAACTATCAGGGGTGAGTTCAACAGTTTTCACCTGTCCTAATTCTCCGATCGCTTCTGCGGGTTTATTGTTAACAGATAATTTAACAGCCCCTGCATTTCCAGCACGAATGGTCAAGCTTTCTTGAGCATTCCAACTTTGTTGCTCTCCTTCTTCTAAAATTCCTTCATATTCAACTTTCCCATCCACTTTAACTTGTAACCAGGAGTCTCCTTCTAGTTGCAATGCAGCAGTAATGGCTTTTTCCGTGGTAGGTTCACTGGTAATATTATTGGCTGTTTCTGTGGGTATAGGTTGAGTATTCTCTGTCACCTCAGATGAGTTGTTAGTTGCTTCTGGGGTTGTTTGAGGAGACACTAAAATAGGGGAAGGTTCTTCAGAAGAGATAATGGTTTCTGGTTGGGCGATCGCATTAGCATTTTCTGTGGTTTGAGGGGTTTCCTCTGGTTGAATAGGTGAAGCAGTTATCTCTGGTTGGGTTGCAGTGGGACTCGGTTGAGTGGGTTGGGAAGTGATTTCAGGTTCAGGAGTATCTGAGGTGGTGACGGTTGGAGTGGTTTGAGTTTGTGCCGTTTGTTCTGTTTGAGGAGGACGAGAAAAAAGATAAAATAACCCGGCGATCGCTCCTCCTAAGACCAATAAATAGATCCAATATAATTGTAGTTGTTTGAGCCAAGAAGTTCCGGAGGGTTCGGTTGTGTCTTCTGAAGGATGAACCAAGGTGCGGGGTTTAGATTTAACGGCAACGGATTTATGATTATCTTTATTAACCAGGGTAGGGGGAACCTCTTGACCTATGTTGGACTCCACTGTAGGAGGGGCAACTAAGTTGGGGGAAATGGTTGGTTTTTCCGCTTCAGAAGCGGTGATTTGATGGGATAAGTTCTGTCCATCTATTCCTAAAGCTTCCCCGTAACGACGGATAAACCCTTGTACGTAAATTAATTCGGGTAACTGGTCAATATCAGCACTTTCTAAGGCTTTAAGCATGGGTAAACGGATAAACGTGGTTGAGGCTATTTCTTCAATACTTAAACCCTGTTTAACTCGTTCTTCCTTAAGATAAGTGGCAATTTTTTTAATTTGTTCAGCTTGAGTGGAACTATATTTGTTCATCGGTACGTTTATGGTTAATAGGATTTTAAAAAGGGTGACGCATAATCATGGAAACTAGATTCCATGTTAGGAAATAGTAACATTAACTTCAGTTCGGTTTCAGTAATTTAGAATTAGTGGGGAGTCAGAAAATGAAAACCCTATAATTTTATCCCCAAAACCTGAGTATAAGCCCCTCTCGCTTGAGTTACGCCGATGGTTCTTTGGGAGGCTTCGATCATGGGACGACGTAAACTAACAACAATAAACTGCGCCTGTTGTGCTTGTTTTTGAATCATTTTTGAGAGTCTTTCTACATTAGCCCCGTCTAAAAACATATCCACTTCATCAAAGGCGTAAAAAGGAGAAGGACGGTATCTTTGCAGGGCGAAAATAAAGCTTAAAGCGGTCAATGATTTTTCGCCCCCCGACATAGAACTTAACCGTTGTACGGGCTTTCCTTTGGGGTGTGCAACAAGATTTAATCCTCCTTGAAAGGGATCTTCTTCATTTTCTAATTGTAGATAGCCGTCTCCTTGGGAGAGGGTGGCAAAAATGTTTTGAAAGTTCTCATTAACCGCGTCAAAGGATTCTTTAAATGATCTAAATCTTAGGGTAGTAAAGTTTTCTATTCTTAATAATAATTCGGTTCTTTCTCCTTGAATCGTGGTTAACTTTTCGGTGAGTTCATTTAATCTTTCTTCGGTTTTTTGATGTTCTTCTAAGGCTAACATATTAACGGGTTCCATTGCTTCTAAGCGTTTTTGTCCGTTACGAATCTCTTTTTGTAATTGTTCGATGTGAGGGGTTAAATCTGTGGTATTTTCATCAATTTCTGAGAGTAAAGGAACGTCTGGTAAGGGATCGGGTAGTTCATTTTGTTGATTTTCTTGTTCTTCTTCTAATGTTATTAAATTTTCTTTTCTTTCCTGTTGAGTGGTTTGTAATTTCTCTAAGTTCCAGATTTTTTGCTGATGATTTTTTTTGATTGTAGTTAATTGTTCTTCGGTGCGATCGCGTTCTTTTTTGGTTTCTCCTAATTTTTGGGTTAATTCTTGTAACACAGTTTCTAGGTTACTGATTTTATCGTTAATGGTTTCTAGCTGTTGCTTAATATTAGTTTTCTCATCATTTAACTTGACAATTTGCTCTTTGTCTGCTTCTATTTTATCTTTATTTTCTTTAATTTTTTCCTCTAAAGAAAATAATTGTCGGTTAATTTCTTGGAGTTTATTTTCTCCTTGACGTAGTTCTTTTTCTCTTTCTTGTAGTTGAATTTCTTGACTTTTAATTAAGGTTTGAATTTCTTGCCATTCGCTATGGGTATGGGATTCTTCTAACTTTCTAAGTCTATCTTGTTTTTGTTGTAATTCTGTTGTTAATGGAGGAATTTCAGCAGCAAGAATTTGTAATTGACTGTCTAAGGTTTCTGCTTCTTGTTTATGGCGAGATAACTGTAAGCTTAACTTTTCTTGTTGTCCTTTCAATCGTTGGATTTCTTTTTCTAACTGTTCACGTTTTAATTCTTGTTCTCGTCCACTTTGTCTTGCTTCGGTTAACTCGTATGATAATTGTTTAATTTGTTCAGATTTTTGTCGTAACTTTTCTTGGTTACGAGATAGCAACTCTTCTAAATCAGTTAATCTTTGTTTCAGGGATCTGAGTTCTTGAGACTCTCCTTGCACTAAGGTTCCAAAGCGAATAGAAGATCGTTTTGGGCGACTGCCTCCTGTCATCGCCCCACTGGTTTCTAATAAGTCTCCATCGAGGGTAACAATACGCTGTTTTCCTAAGTAGTGTCTAGCCTCATTTATAGTTTCAAAAACAACTGTGTTACCGAAAACGTAAGAAAATATTTTTTCATGTTCAGGGCGACAAAGCACTAAATTAATAGCTAAATCGATAAACCCTTGTGCATGGCGCAAACTGTTATCTGTTTGTCCACGATAGGGTCTAATTTTTGTTAAGGGTAAAAAGGTTGCGCGTCCTGCTTTTGCTTGTTTTAAGAGCTTAATTCCCGCAGCCGCGATAGTATCGTCTTCGACGACGACATAACCTAAGCGCGATCCGGCTGCAATTTCTAGGGCTAATTGATAAGTGGGTTTAACCTGTCCAAGTTGTGCCACTAAACCACAAATACCAGGTAAATCAGAGTTTAAAATAAGTTGGGTTGCATAAGTTCCTTGAGCTTCTTGTTGTGCTTGTTGAGATGCTTCTAAACGGTCTAATTGTCTTTGTTTTTCTCGGTACTCTTTATCTAAACGAGCTTGAGTTTCTTCGAGGATACTTTTATCTTGTTCTGCGGTGGCTAATTGTTGAGCAAGCTGTTGTATTGTTTCTGCATGGGGAATGGATAACTGATTATATTTTGGTTGTTGACTGTTTAATTCTGCTTCAAGATTTTCTAGTTGTTTACTTTCATCTTGAATATTATTTTGTAACTGTTGATATCGTTCCGTTAGCTGTGCTTGTTGCGTTAATTGAGGGTTTAATGTGTCCTGTAACGTGGAAATTTGACGGCTTAATTTTGCTTGTTCTTGTACCCAAGCATCAGAAGCTTCAGCAACGGCTGCTGCTTGTTTTCTCACCATTTCTAGGGTGTGATAATTCCGATCTCTTTGTTCTTTTAGGAGGGGTAATGTTTCTTGTTGTAAACTCTGATTATCTTGGGTTAGATGCAAGAAGGTTTGCTGTTGTTGGCTAATAATTGTTTCAGTTTCACCTATTTCTTTTTCTGTTTGTATAATTATATTCTCTAATTCTTGTTGTCGTTGTTGTCGTTGGTTTCGCTGTGCTTTTTGGGTCGCTAGTTGAGACGCAACGGTTAACTGTTCATCTTCTCCTAATGCTTTAACCTGACGGTTTAACTCTTCTAGTTTAGCCGTATTTTCTCTGATTTTTTCAGCCAAATCATTAATCCCTTGATTTAATTTTTGTTCTTCCTCTTCCCCTACAGTTATTTGAGTTTTCAGATGAGATATTTTTTGCTGTAATAACTTCCATACTAAAACCGTTTCCCATCCTTGTTTTTCCTGAATTTGTTGTTTTAATTTTTTATATTTTTCTGCTTTGATTTTATCCGCTGCTAACCGTTCTAAAGACCGTTTTAACTCAGTTTCAATAATCTGACATCTTTCTTCCCTTTCCCTAACTTCTTCTAAGGTTTCTTTGGTTTTTTCTATTTTGCGATCAAATTCTGCTACTCCAGCTAATTCATCAATAATATTCCTTCTTTCTTTCCCATTCATACTAATAATACGGGTTACATCCCCTTGCAACACCACATTATATCCTTCAGGATAAATTCTCAAACGGTTTAATTGTTCATGAAGTTGACTAACATTACAAGGTTGCTCATTAATATAATAAGTGGACGAATAACTACCCCCTTTTGTTACTCGTAACCGTCGGGTAACAGTCCATTCACTACTGGTAATTAACCCATTTTCTATGGTTGTTTCTTCGGCATGATTACCATTGCCATTATTGTTATTTTCTTCTGTTAATGCTATCTTAGTAATGGGGGGATTATCTCGACTAAATTCTTCTAAATCGGTTAAATCAGAAACATCGAAAGTAACAGAAACATAAGCTTCTTGAGTCTTACGATTATTGCTATGATTATGATTAATTAAATCTGGCAATCGTTCGGCCCGCATTCCTTTGGATGTAGCTAAACCCAAACAAAATAACAAAGCATCCAGTATATTAGATTTACCCGACCCATTGGGGCCTGATACCACTGTAAACCCAGGCAAAAAAGGAATGGCAGTGGTTCCACCAAAAGATTTAAAATGAGATAATTCGATGCGCTTGACGTGAACCATAGGCGCGTTAGGATCTAACTTAAAGCTAAACTAAGACCTGATCTATCTAGTTTAACAAGTTACGACCCTTTTATGGGTACAAAAGTTTCAGAAGGACTAACATTTATATAAGACTAAGTTGCGATCGCTCCACTTTAACAGCAATTGCAATCCCCTCCCAACACCAGAGCTTGTAAATTTTAGACTAGCTCAACATACTATTCAGGTACGCCAAAAAAATATTCTTATGAGAAATGTGGAAAAGGGAAATAAAACGTTATATGAATTAGACTTCGGAGAATGGATTGAGCAACAGGCGATCGCACTCAAAAATAAAGATGCTAGTGCTTTAGATTGGGATAACTTACAAGAGGAAATAGAATCATTGGGAGCTAGTGATAAGCGAGTAATTAACAGTCTTACTCGCCAATTATTGATTCATTTACTGCTATATGCTTATTGGTCTATTAATCGAGATTTTTATCTCTCTGGTTGGAAGATTGAGATTAATAATTTTAGGAACGATTTATCTGATTTTTTAGATTCTAGAAATTATTATCAGCATTTTGAAAATAATCTTGACAAAAATTATAGTAAAGCTTTCAAACAGGTCGAGTTAAAAGCTGAAAATGCTAATTTCTCTTTTAATTTACCCTTAAAATGCCCATTTACAATTCAACAAATATTGGACGATGATTGGTATCCACCCTTGCTCAACATTGACTCAAAATAACCTCTAAAGCTTGTTGATGTAAGTTTAGGTTAGAAGCGGCCAAAACTTCTGTAGAATGGCTATCAAGGGCATTTCCTTGCCAGTCTGTGATGATTCCACCAACCCCTTCTATGATAGGAATTAAAGCACAAAAATCGTAGTATTTTAAGTCTGATTCTAAAACAATCATGGGCATGGCAGTCCACCCCATCGCTAACGATACATAATTGTAACAATCTCCCCCAAAAGCAGTGCGACGACACACCGTTTGTAAACGAGAGGCGATCGCTTGTTGACGAGGAGTAATAAACATTAGGGGAGTTGTCGAAGTCAGACACGCTTTTGCTAGGGGATAATCATCGTTATTTTTGTAGGGATTATTAATAGTTTGATGGTTAAAAAGACTGGGTTTTCCGCTGATTCCTAACCATCTTTCTTGTAAGATGGGTTGATTAACACAACCCAACAAAGGTAAGTTATTATTAAGGTCAACTAAACCAATCAATGTGCCAAAAATAGGTAATCCTTTGACAAAAGAGGAGGTTCCATCTATGGGATCGAGTACCCACGCATAACCATTATTTGAGTGAATATTGTCCCCCTCTTCCCGAATAATTCCATCATCAGGACATTCTTTTTTAATGAGATCAACCATTGCATTTTCTGCTAGGTGATCGGCAATAGTAACAATAGAAGATACTTCTGTTATTTTCGTTTCCGACTCTAAATTACTTTGACGAAAATATTGTTTAATAATATTCCCTGATACGTCAGCTAACTTATTCGCTAATCTTACTCTTATGTCTAAGGTTTCATGCTTCATTTTTTAGCTGTTCAATCACTTCTAATAAACGATCAATCTCTTCATCAGTTCCTACAGTAATTCTGACATAGTTACTAATACGAGGATGTTTGAAATATCTAACTAATATTTTTCGTTCTTTTAGTTTATTATACAGTTCTGCTGCTTCGATCCACTGAGGAGAAGCAAGGACAAAGTTAGCATCAGAATCAAACACCAAAAAACCTAGATTTCTTAAGGAAGTAATTAAACGAGTTCGGGTGGTTCTAACTTTTTGCCAAATATCTTGAAAATAATCTTGAAACTGGAAACAATTAGCTCCTAATGTCTGAGCAAGTCTATCTAAGTTATAAGAGTCCCTTACTTTATCCATTTGTTTAATAATATCTAGAGAACTAATTGCAAAACCCACTCTTATTCCTGCCAAGCTATAGCTTTTTGACATCGTACGAGAAACAATTACGTTATTATATTGTTTTATAAACTCCCAGTGATCTTCATCTGAAAAATCAACATAAGCTTCATCAATTAACACTACGCCTGTTGCTTGTTCACAAGTTTCTTGTAAATATTGTCGGTTTAAATGTTTACCAAGGGGAGGATTAGGAGAAGCGATAAAAATTAGTTTTGCTTCAGGACAAATTAAAGGGCTATCTAATTCAAACTTGTCATTAGTTGGAATCGTTTTAATAGTTGCCCCATGTACCTTAGTAATGGTTTCATACAAGGAGTAAGTTGGGTCCAAAAAAGCCACAGTTTCCCCAGGATCAACAAAGGTTCTTAGGGCAATATTTAAGATATCATCTGACCCATTTCCTGCTAAAATTTGCTCATAAGGAAATCCAAATACTTCACTAGCTGCTTTACGTAGTTTAGTAGAAACTGGATCAGGATATAACCGAACTTTCTTCAATTCTTCCTCTAAACTATCAAAAATTTCATCAGGAGGAGCATAAGGATTTTCATTAGTGTTTAGTTTAATGTAATCTGTGGTTTGGGGTTGTTCTCCAGGGACATAACCAGGGGTTTGTTGAACACAGTCTCTAATGGGTAACATATTAAGAAGTTAGAAGTCAGAAATCAGAAGTTTTTTGTCATTAAGAGTTATAAACTTCTAAAAAACAATTTGCTTTCAAACATCACGTTTGATAAGCAGTTATCCAGCCTAAAAAATTTAAGCAGGTATTATCTATAATAATAACTTTAACCTAACAATAATCTTCTTAAGAAAAAATAAGTAATTTTGTCCAGTTGTCAGAGTTTAACGGCCATTGTTTGGTACAATGAAAAAAAATTTTAAACTTTGTAATCTTTCTGTAGAATTTCAATTTTTAATTTAATTATGTCTATGTCTTCTTTACCTCTGCATGAACGTTCTTTATCCTTGGATCATGAAAGATTAATTAACGTATTGGCCTACAAACCTAACCTATTAATTATACAAGACCTGGATGGGGTTTGTATGGGGTTAGTTAAAGATCCCCTTACACGAGTTATGGATACCAACTATATAGAAGCAACCCGATCCTTTAACGGACATTTTTATGTGTTAACTAATGGGGAACATATTGGAAAACGTGGGGTTAATTTAATTATAGAACGTGCCTATGGTGATGCTAATTTAGTCAAAGAAAAAGGGTTTTATTTACCTGGTTTAGCAGCTGGTGGAGTCCAATGGCAAGATCGTCATGGTAACGTTTCTCATCCTGGGGTTAGTCAGAGAGAATTGGACTTTTTAGAGACAGTTCCCAAACAGATTGAAGCTAGTTTTAAAGCATTTTTTGCTAACAATAATTATAACTTAGATAATCAGGCGATCGCAGGTTATATTCAAGCATCTATATTAGATAACAAAGTATCTCCTACTGCTAACTTAAATGTATTTCATGAGGCATTTATTGAACAAGAAGATTATTACTTTAAATTACAACAACATATTAAACAATTAATGGATGACTTATTAATCAAAGCAGCTAACGAAGGGTTAGAAGATTCCTTTTTTGTTCATTATGCACCCAACTTAGGAAGGGATGAAACTGGACAAGAAATTGTGCAAGAAGCTAAAGGGAAAGACTCAGGAACCACAGACTTTCAATTTATGTTAAAAGGAGGTATTAAAGAGGTTGGAGTCTTAGGTGTTTTGAACCGTTACTATTATCAAAAAACAGGAAATTATCCATTGGGTGAAGATTTTACTGTTAGAAATGCCCCAAGAAATCACCATGAATTACTTGCTTTAATTAAAGATAATTTTGACCCAAACCAAATGCCAACAATGGTAGGTGTTGGGGATACTATTACCAGTAAAGTAGTGGAAAATAATGGGAAACTAAGCTTTGGTCGAGGGGGTAGCGATCGCGGATTTTTACAACTAATTCAAGAAATGGGTCAAACATTTAACACTGGTAATATTATCGTTTATATTGATAGTAGTGCAGGGGAAGTTAAGAATAGAAAACCCTTAAAACTTGAAGAAAATAATGGTCAAAGCTATGTGGTTGAAGGACCAGGAGATCCCAGAGATAAGAACGATCCTTTAACTTTAAATGTTGCTTTTCCTGGAGGACACAAACAGTATATTAATTGTTTCCGAGAAGCAGCAAAACGACGTCAATCAATTAATAATTCTTAATTGTAGGGTTCTATAGCGTTTCTCTTAACAAATGAGGTAAATTTGTAGGGTAGGCAAGGGCAAAAATTATCCTTATAACAAGGTTTTAGATTTAATTATAGCATTTCCTGGACTCATGAGGTATACTGAGTATTCAACTTCTGAACTCCCAAACTCCCGAACTCCCAAAACTAGAAAAGTTTGTACCACACAAGTATGGGAACTGCTATAGCATTGCCCACGTTATACGTTTTTTTATATTCACCTACTTATCATTAAGCCCTAAAAATTATGCCATCAAAACTCCTTTGGAACTTGGGATAGAATGAGCGCGACGGGGATCAATTTCTAAGGCCATTCTCATAGATCTTGCAAAGGCTTTGAACGTGGCTTCTATGATATGATGGGAATTGATTCCATCTAATTGTTTAATATGTAAGGTCATCTGACTATGATTAACAATAGCTACAAAAAATTCTCTGACTAATTGTGTATCATAAGTCCCCACTCTTTCCGTTGGAATTTGCAGGCCATAACTTAAATGGGGTCTTCCGGAAAAGTCTAAAGCAACCTGAACTAAAGCTTCATCTAAAGGGGCTAAAAAATGACCAAAACGCACAATTCCTTTGCGATCGCCTAATGCTTTTCCTAACGCTTGACCTAACGTTATTCCTACATCTTCATTGGTGTGATGATCATCAATTTCAATATCACCTGTTGCTTTAATATCTAAGTCAATTAAGCCATGAGAAGCAATTTGATGTAACATATGATCCAGAAAAGGAATACCTGTTTGAGCATGACAATTTCCTTGACCATCTAGATTTAAACTAACGTAAACATCCGTTTCTTTTGTCGTACGAGTAACCGTAGCCACTCTATCAGGAAAAGAAGGAATAATAGAAGAAGAATTTGTATGAGGATTGTTGTGAGTTTGCATAGATCTAGTATTAACTTCCAATAGTAATAAGAGAGTGTTTATTCAAGGAACATTAAGAAGCAGTTTTGTAGGGTGGGCAAATTCAGAGATTTATCTGGACTACCCATAAAGTAGAAAACTTTGCCCACTCTACCGTCTTAAGATTTTATTTATAAACAGTCTCTAAGAGGCATAATTATATTATGACATTTAACAAGCTTCTCTATCAGGATCACACATCGTATCTGGATCTTCTCCCACACCAGAAACTGGATCAATATAATAATTATAAAATTCCGTTCCTGTGGCAACATTAAATACCATTATATGACCATTATAAGGATTAAAAACTACACGAGATTGGCGATCATTGCCAATAAATTCTTTAGATCCGATCCGTTTTAAGATACCTCTAAATCGATATTCTCCTTCCGTTATTTGCATCACTAAACTGTTGATATCTTGAACCTTTACATAAGTTTCTGGATCTCTATTTTGAGCGATTTCTATGGAATTGATAGTAACATCAAAATCTAAAGCAATTCCTGGACAACTAAAGGGTAAAATTGCCGATAAAATACCAATAGAAATAACTGATTTAATGTATTTCATCCCATTAACTCCTCCCAATCGATTAATACTTATGTTTAGGGTAACAATTTCTTCAAATTTCGGGATACTTTTGAGATCATCAACCGTCGTTGATATTCAAGGGGTAAAGACTATGATAGAATTGCTGCAATTTGTCTTGTCCCCAAAAGACTGAGACAGTTGACTATCTTGTTATAACCCTCCTTTTCACACAAACTCAAGTATATTTATGAAACTATTAGATTCTAAAGGCCGTTTATTTGGAAAAATTAGTATCCTAGATTTAGGGGCTGCTTTAGCTATTTTTTTAGTCATTGTGGGTATTTTTGTCGTTCCTGGTAAGTCGGGAACCAGTACCATTGCTCAAGTTGCTAATAAACCCATCGAAGTCGATGTTATTGTACGAGGTTTAGGAGTTAGCGATCCTCAAGCTCTTATCAACCAGTTTAGCGAGGATAAAAAGACGAATATCGTTATCCGTAATCAACCCTCTGGATCATTCGAGATTAAAGAGATTAAACCCCTTCCCCGAACCACCGTGGTTCCTCAACCCGATGGCTCCGTTAAAGCTCTTCCTGATCCTAGACCAGAAGTTGTTTATTTTCAAGATATGATTCTAACTTTAAAAGGTGAGGCGCAAATGACTGATACGGGTGCAGTGGTTGGTCAACAAAAAGTTAAAATTGGGACTTTAATTGAGTTAGAAGGTAAAGATTATAATTTTAATACCAGTACCATTGCTGTCAGAATTATGAAATAAAAACATCATTAATTCTTCCATAATTAAGTCATGAATTTATCAAGATTCATGGCTCTTTTTTTGTTATTAATAAGATAGTACAAGGCGCATGATGAACCACATAATTACTTACGCTTCCTAAGAACATTTCCTCTAAACCGGTTAACCCTCTACGTCCCATAATAATTAAATCAGCTTCCCAATTTTTGGCTAATTTTATAATAGAAGAACTGGGATTTCCCATCATACATTCCCATTCTGTCTTAATACCTTCTGATGATGCTTTTTGACTGTATTCTGTTAACCATTGTCTGACTTTTTCTTTTTCTTGTTCTAAATTTTCTCGCCATTGAGGAACTAATTGAGTCACTTCAGATGTAGTAAAGGTTCCATAAGGGGTAAAATAAACCTCCGAATGAATACAGTGAAATAGCTTTAAAATACTGTTATTTTTGTCTGCTATTTCTAATGCTTTAGGAAAAATAGTTTGACAGTCATGAGTAGAAGCGAGGGGAACTAATATTTTTTTATACATAATTATCCTTTGTTGTACTTTTACATAGTCTCTTGAAGTTGGAAAGTGTCCTTGATTGATAATAGTTTATCTGATGAAAATTCCCCCCGTCTTCCTATCTCCTAGTTTCCCCATCTTTACTACTTATGTCATTTTTTCTTCTTTCTTTTTCCTGGTGAGGCACGATGGGAACCAAAATACTTTTCACTACGATAACGAAGCCAAACTCTTAATACTTGGGTAATTTTTTCTTTTTCTTGTTTACTTAAACGATTATATAATAATAAAGCCTTTTCTCGTTCTCGTCGACAAGCTCGATTATATTGTTATGAGTTTCTATTAACATTTGACTGGGGATTCGCTACACTAGAATGGGTGTCTAAATTTTGTCCTTCCTATCCCACTATCCATGGCCACAATGTCTAATACCCTCGAAACAGAATTACAAACCCTACAACAAGAGGCAGAAAAGGAAATTACTGCCGTTGACAGTTTAGAAGCATTAGAACAACTGAGAATTAACTATTTAGGGAAAAAAGGTAAACTCTCCCAAATTTTACGAGGAATGGGTAAGTTAAGCGCGGAGGAACGTCCCCGTGTGGGTTCTTTGGCCAATGAAGTGAAAGAAGCCTTACAAACCAACTTAGATAACCAACGTCACACCTTAGAAACTGCTAAATTAAAGGCACAATTAGCAGCAGAAACCCTTGATGTGACTATGCCAGGGGTTAGCCGTCCTTTGGGGCGTTTACACCCTCTTAACAGTACCATTGATCAGGTATTAGACATCTTTGTGGGGTTAGGATATCAAGTGTCAACGGGTCCCCATGTGGAAACAGATTATTATAACTTTGAGGCGTTGAATATTCCGCCAGATCATCCTGCTAGGGATATGCAAGACACCTTCTTTTTAACGAATAATATATTGATGAGAACTCATACCTCTCCTGTACAAATACGCTACATGGAAACCCATGAACCACCGATTCGTATTGTAGCCCCAGGAAGGGTTTACCGTCGAGACACAGTAGATGCTACCCATTCAGCGGTTTTCCATCAAGTAGAGATTTTGGCGGTGGATAAGGGTTTGACGTTTACAGACCTTAAGGGAACTATTAAAGCGTTTTTAACTCAAATGTTCGGGGAATCATTACCCGTTAAGTTTCGCGCCAGTTATTTCCCGTTTACGGAACCTTCTGCGGAGGTGGATGTGCAGTGGAAAGGGAAATGGTTGGAGGTGATGGGTTGTGGTATGGTTGATCCTAATGTCTTAAAAGCAGTGGGTTATGATCCTGAGGTTTATACTGGGTTTGCTGCGGGTTTAGGGATCGAACGCTTTGCGATGGTATTACATCAAATTGATGATATTCGCCGTCTTTATAATAGCGATATACGGTTTTTAAGTCAGTTTTAATTAATTTCTTGGCAATCTTGTCATCAAATCTTCAAAACTATAAGGACATTGTTCAGGAAGGGTTAACTGGTATTCACATAATACTAATCTTTTAGCCCTTTCGTATTCTTTGTCTATATCTATCTTGTTTAAGAGGGTTTTAGTGAGTCGTCTTTCAATTTCATCTTGAAAGTTATTAATTTCAGTTTTCCAGTGGTTTCGAGGATAAGTATTAGGGGAATAGTCGAGTTTTAGCTTATGTTCAATTAATCTTTTAACCAAGCTACTGACAGCATGAATTTGTTCTTTTCCTAAGTCTTCTATTTCCTCTTTTAAGTTACCCCAGTCAAGAGATTTTAGATCATGATTTTCTAATGCTTCTGCTTGTTTAATCGTCCATTCCAAAAAGTCAGTTTCATAAAGATTGCTCATTTTTATGATTCTATCTGTTTCGATTTTATCGTCTATGAAACTCATGGGTTAGACTCCTACGTTAAGGGTAAAAAGATAGTAAAAATCTCACCTTGTTGCGATCGCTGACGGACAATTAATTTACCCCCTAAACGATTGAAAAGGTTTTTAGTAACATCTAAATTTAAACTAACACTCCCAGTTTCAGGTTGCAATAACAACAGTTGTCCCAAGGCTTTAAAAGGGTTATATTGTCGATAAGATTCTGTTTGAAATTGTAATTTTAATTGATGTCCGGCGGTACTAACCTGCACTTTAATTTGTCCCCCACCAGATAAACTACGGGTACATTTTTCAATTAACCCACTTAACACTTGATCTAACATTCCTGGATCACTAACCACTTGAGGCAATTTTTTAGGAAGTCCTACTTCTAAATTTACATTACGTCTTTGTGCTTGTCGTTTCCACCGAGGAATCGATTGATGAAATAAGGTGTCTAATGATGTTCTAACTAATTGTACAGAATAATCTTGATCCCCTTTACTTTTCAATTCTGTTGCACGGAAAATCAATTCCATTCGGTTGATTTGTTCACTACATTCTTGATCGATATTTTCCAATAATCGACTCATTTTTGGCTCTAAATTTTTACTCCTCAATAATAACCGCGTCATGGTACGAATACTGGTTAAAGGAGTGCGAATTTCATGGCTTAATGCTTGCAGTAAAGCAACATCGGTCGCTTCTTCAATGGTAGCAGCAGTAAAAGCATTTTTCTTAGATGCAGTCTTTTGATTATCTATAGTTTCTAAGTCTTGAGTGTAATGATGTTTCTGCGCAAGAATAGGAGAAATTTGAGGAAAATAATGCAGCAATAAACGACTAAATTCCGTGACAACTTGATAATTGGGAGTAGAAGGGGTAAATTGTTTAACTAATTCGTCTAAGTCAGAAAGTTGAGGATGATTGACTAAATCTAGACGCGATCGCAACCCTAACCATCCTTGAGACACCACATCGGGATCGAAGGAAAATTGAAAGGCAGGAAGTCCTAAATCATTTTCTCCGAGTACCATCAATAAAGAAAAATGATCGGTTAAAATCAAGCAAAATTGCTCAGTTGCCAAAGGATCTTGAGGAAAGATAGGAAATTCTGCAATATCTGGTTTATGGTTGCTACTGGGAGACTCAGAAAACCCTGGCAGTTGAAACTGTTTCCAACTGTGTGAACTCATTTGCAGGGTAAAAATACCTGTCCATACTGTGTTAGTTAGGCTAGGATGACATAAAATAGGGGTTGGGGCTGATAAAATTAATCCTTGAGGGTTATTTGTGTCGGAGGTGGTGGTATCTAGGTAAGATAATAGTAACTTTTCTAAGGAGGCGATCGCACTTACCCATTGTCCTTGGGCCTTGAGTCTTTGTTGTTCAATTTCTATCGCAGTCGGTTCAGATTGAGAGGGGATAATGTTAACCCCTGGATCGCGGTTAATAATATCGCTTAATTTTTCTAATAACGCCTCAGAAATTATCATAAATTTTTTTAGTCTAACCCATTCACCTCTATTCCTTTTGATGATAAACGGATTGAAACAATTACGACAGTAGTAGAACCGAACCGATAAAGTGGCAATGTCCCCTATATTTTAAAGGGTAACTTGACTGAGAATATATTGAAGGCGATCATAATCATCCCTCAATAAAATACTCAGAGTTCTTCCTACTTTTACCAACCAATCTTTATCCGCTTTTCTTAAAAGATAAATGTCCCTGATCGCAGCAGCAATTAAAGCATCCACGGGAGCATCTCGCACTTGTAGTAATATCCGTAAAAATTCGACTTCCTCGCTAAAATTGATGATTTCTGCTGCTTCACAACGATAAACCCCTTGATGAATTTGAGGGGGACGAGGGGGCAAATATTGATACACTTTACCTAAGTTATGACCATTACCGTTTTTGACATTTTGAGAACTTTCAAAACCCACAATGGTTGCTTTAAATTCTGTTTTTAACATGGCAAAAATTTGGGGTTGCTGTTCTCTTAATTCTGCTAAAGATAACCCCAATGCTCTTGCACGATGCACTGAATCAATGGGAGTGGTGGTAGCATAAGTAACAACGGCTACAATTTTGTTTCCTGACTCTTCATCCAAGGATTTTACCCAACTGCCAAAGGGTGGCATCACCGGAAAACTTAAGTCTTCCGGTTCCAAACATTGGGCTAAAAATTGGGTAGTGGATGTTTCAATAACTTCGGCAATATGGTCAGGATGACGACTATCTGTGGTAAATTGCGGTAGGGGAAGGCGCATAAGCGATTAAGCATCTAATCTGCTAGTTGAGATTGCAGGGGAGATTCAGAGAAAAGGCTGAGCTTTTGTACTAAAATTTCTTCTCTCAGATTTTTTTGGGTTACTAAACAGCTTCAATTTCTGATAATTGAAATGTTACCAATTTATCCCAGTTTCCTCCTTCAAATAAGACCGCAGCTTGACCATCACTGACTCTCTGTACCAGTCCTTCAAAACGATAATAAGTATCATTGGGATTAGTTACTCTGACAGTAGTTCCTGGTAAAATTAGCATAATTTTTATTGACTAAATTATTTCTTAAATAGTAGCATATCTTTTTTTACTTAACAATAATAATTATATTCTTTTTAGAAATTATTTCTTGATTTTGCTAAGATTACTGAAACTATAATTTAATCGCTAATGGATTGATAAAATTCTAATGTTTTTTCAGCTAATGCTTTATTGGTATAATTTTCTAACACTCTTTGATACCCTTTTTCAGCCAATTCATGAGTCAAAGTCGGATTTAACATCAATTGACTTAAACAGTTGTTTAATTCTGAAGCATCGCCTTCAGGGAAAATCAAACCAGCGTCTTTAATAACGTTAGGAATTTCTCCAGAATTAGAGCCAATTACAGGCACTTTACAAGCCATTGCTTCAATTAAAACATGACCAAATTGCTCTTTCCAACCCACAGCGGTTAAGGTTTTAAATTGATAGGTTGTTTCTGAAGGTAAAACTAAAACATTCATCAAGTTAATATACTGAGAAACTTGGTCATGGGCAACACTTTCAACCATAATTAATTTATCTTCTATTTCTATATTTTTAACTTGTTGAAGTATTTTTTCTTTCAGTTCTCCTCTCCCCAATAATAAGAGCTTCCAATTCCTTTTTGGTAAAGATTCAAGGGACTTTAAAAGGGTTAAAATCCCTTTTTCTTCTACAAATCTTCCTACAAAACCAATAACAAAATTATCTTCTTTAATTCCTAGTTTTTGAGCTAACTCAGGCTGTTTTTGTGGTGAAAATAAAACTTCATCTACTCCTAATTGGGGCATAACTTCCACCGCTTTATTATAACCATGATCTCGAAGAATGTCAGCAGCGTCTTGATTTCCTGCTATCAATCCATCGGTATTACTTAAATTATATTTTTCTAAATAAGAAACAGGCAATTTTGATTGATAGGGAAGATTCCACCAAGTGAAAAATAGGTTTTTTGCTTTTAGATTTAACCATTTATTGAGAGTAATTAATTGAGCATAAGCAAAGGATTTAACCCCTTGTTCTACTTGAATAATTTGAGGTTTAAACTCATTTAATAGTTGAATAACATCTGTTCCAAAAGTCAATAATCCTTGATTATTTTGACTAAAATTAGAAATAGGAATAACTTTAAAATTATCTTCAATACGAGGTTTAGATTCAATCATTTTGTTTTGAACCCCTCCTGGTTTCCATTTTTTCGGAACCACGATAGTCACTTCAATGTTGGGGTTAAATTGTGCCAAAGTTTTAAATTTTTCACAATTAAGATCAACGATATAAGTATGACTAGCAACTAAAATTTTCATAGTTAATTCATTGAAGTTATCAAGAGTTGAAACTTAAGAAACAGATTCTAAAGATTGATTAGATGATAATTGATGATAATTGATATCATTTTTACTGTAGATTTGTCCATCATCCCACTGAGATAGAATCATCGTTTTAATCCCATCTATAAATCCTAAAAAGTAGAACAAGAAACGGACTAAAATTTTAATGGGTGATCCCCCTTTATTACAAGGAGGATTTCCTAAAACATGACAGTCAAACAGTTTAGTATATAATCGGACTTGTTCTTGCCAATTTAAGTTTTTTAAAGCCATCAAAAAATGATTATGGTAGAAAGTTATTTGATAGGCAAAAGAACGGGTACTGATGTCATGACATCCTCCAGTTTCTTCTCCTAAATGAACTAAGTAAGCATCAGGTTCATACCAAATTTTATACCCTGTTTGCCGTAAACGTAAACAAAAGTCTGACTCTTCTCTGACAGCATTTCCCCTAAATCTTTCATCAAACCAAACATTGTATTTAGTAAAAATTTCTCTTCGAAAAGACATATTACAACCACGAGTTGATATAACTTCTTGAGGTTTTGTGGTATGAACCAGATCAATATGATACCAGGCAATGCCAGGATCCATTGCTTCTGGGGGCAATAGTTCTATGGTGTAAGGATTTTCAGAATTATTGATTTTTCCGGAATCAGCTAATTTCATCCTATCTAAAACTCGTCCCGCTACGGCTCCAATTTCTGATTTTTCTTGATAGACTTTTATATGATTATATAAGTAATTATTAGGCAATTCAACATCATCATCAATAAAGATAATAATCTCACCTTGAGAACGACGAACCCCATAATTTCTAGCTGCTGGTAAACTTGCCCAATTAACCCGAAACCATTTTATTTTATCAGTTTTAGCTAGGGTGTCTAGATAAGTTTGAATCGTGGGATCATGAGTTTCTGTTTGATCCACAACTAAAATTTCAAGTTGAGGATAATCTTGTTTAAGAACATCCTCTAGGGTATCTTTTAAGATTTGTTCTCTTCTATAAGTTGGAATAATAATTGAAATTGAAGGATAAGACATAATTTTTTAAGTTAAAAACTAAATCACTGATGGTGTCTTTTTTCGGGTTTTAACGCGCTTTTTCAGTGCGTCTTCGGCTGCTTGTTGGGCTTTAAGTTTAGCTTGTTCCTCCTTATCAATGAGAGGCATTCTTAAGATAACACCTGCAAAAAACCAATAATAAATAGCCACTGGATCCGTATCTAAAGGATACCAATAAGGGAAATAACTAATAATTAACAGAAATACCCAAAACCCAGAGGCAAAACTTTTTAAACATTGATCTTTGAGACGACGATAAGCTTGAAAGGTTAAAATACACAAATGGGTAACAAAAATCATGAAAGCTGCTAAACCTAAATAGCCAGTTTCAAATAGGAGTTTGGGATGATAAGTTTCTACAAGGGCAACATCGCCAAATATTCGAGTTGAGTTGGTGGCAACCCCCAACCCTCTACCCAAAATACCTTCTTGATTTCTGATGGCATAATCGAACTGTTCTAATATAAATAAATAGGGTGGAGAGGCATTCCAACGAGATACAAAACTGTCAACTCGCTCTTGAATAAAATCAGGATTTAGAAAAGACAATCCCAAATATAAGACAACAGATAAGCCAATACCAATAGGAATAAATCGCTTAACATCGGCAAACTTACCAGTCAAAAATAGCATGACAATAATTACAGCGGGAACGACAGCTAAAGCTAATCTTTGTCCACAAATGACAGCGTTGACAAAAACCATAGCCATGCCAACTAATCCACAATTCCTCCAAAAGAAAGCTGGATCACTAAAAGCAACTGAAAAACAAATGGCTGCATTTCCTATTAAAAACCACGCCCAATGCCAAGGAGAAACAAATGTTCCAGGTAATCGAATTTGTCCCTGACTTGGTGCGTATAAAAGAGCTCCTCCAACAAAGCATTTTGCATCCAGTTTAGGTTTAAATAAATCCTCCCCTACTAGGTGATTAGTTCCTTCACATCGCCCCGTTTTTAACATCCAATATTGGATGAATGCTAACCCACAACAAATAATGGCTAAAATCACCAATAAACGTCCTAAAAAAACTAATCTTTTTTTATCTTTAATTAAGTAATAAGCACAAAAAATCAAGGGTATATAGCCAAGTAATATTTTGAATCCTAATAGTCCTTGAGCGAAAGGAATTGCCTTTTTGCAAGGAGTGGTAATAACAATACCCCTTTCATCTAAAATTAAGTTTCCATTAGCATCCCGTAAAAATGTATCGTATTCACTTAAAGAATCACAAGCGGGTAAAAATTGTTTAATTCCATTAGCGAAAAATAAAGTTAATAAAGCACAAATTAATAAAAAGATTAAAGTTGTAAATAATGGTTTTGCAACAATAAGCGGCTTTCTTTTTTTTGTACATTCTTGCATTAAACCAAGAAGAGCAGGAATATAAAAACCATCTTTAGAAAGCTGAAAAAGGGCATTACCACCACCAATCCAATAGGTAACAGTACCACTAAATGGCATATAAATAAGAAAAGCCCATAACGCTGTGCGAGGGTAATTGTAACAGAGTACAAATGAAGGAATTAATATTGCCACCGATGCACCAATTTTAGGACTGAGGGTAAAACTAAGAGGAACACCAACAAGAATGGCAAAGAATAGGGAAAACCCTATTAATCCCATGAGTTTCCGTCTTGCTTCTCTGGCTTGACGTTTTTGTGCTAATTTGTCTTTGAGGTCTAATGTCTCCTTTTGTTGCTTTTTTGATTTTCTTTTGCTCTGAGAACGTCTCATTAGATCTTGAAGGGTTTAACTTTCCTTCTAAATTATACCCACTTATTCAAAAATTTTTCTCTTTTTTCCTAAGTGCTGCTTCTATAGGAAGATCTCCAAGTTGAAACTTCTCATTTTATGATATGATAAATTGTTTTATGCAGGTTAAAAGTTATTTCTCATGTTCATCTCACCCATTATTTTAACCTTAATCATTTTATTTTTAGCTTTGATTAGTTTTGTTTGTGAGTTTTTTCCTGTGGATACCACAGCGATCGCTATTACAGTTTTATTAATTTTATGTCAATTAGTTACCCCTGAAGAAGGAATTTCCGGATTTAGTAATTCAGCAACAATTACCGTGATGGCTATGTTTATTTTAAGTGCTGGAATTACGAGAACAGGAGGGTTACAAATTGTTAGGGATTTACTTTTTCAATTAGGAGGAAAAAGCTTAAAAAAGCAAATTGCTTCTATGGGGATTATTGTGGGATTTATTAGTGCTTTTATTAACAATACTGCTGTAGTAGCCGTTTTTTTACCTATCATTGAGGCTTGGGGAAAAAAACGAAAAATATCCTTATCAAAGTTATTAATTCCTCTATCTTATACTGCTATTTTGGGAGGGGTTATTACGATTATTGGTACTTCTACTAATATTTTAGCCAGTGGATTATCAAAGGAATTAGGGTATGGTGAATTTAGTATTTTTTTGATCACACCCATCGGAATACCCGTTTTTTTTATTGGATTAATTTATTTAACTTTTATTGCCCCTAAAATTTTACCCGATCGCAAATCCATTAGTAATGATGGTTTAGATGTTGATTATGACATGAAAGATTATGTGAGTGAAATTATTATTACTCCCCGTTCTAGTTTAATTGGACAAACCTTAAGACAAAGTGGAATTCAAAGAAAATTTGATATTGATGTTCTAGAAATTATCCATAATGACATTCATTTTCCTCAACCTTTAGCAGATAAAATTTTATCACTGGGAGATATTTTATTAGTGAGGGGAAGTAAAGAAGATTTATTACAAATTCGAGATGAAAGGGGAGTTGATATCTTAGCTGATGTTAAATTTGATCAAGAAAAAATCGAGGATGAACTAACTTTTGGAGAAGATAAAGTAGCAGAAGTTCTTATTTTGTCTAACTCTCGTTTAATTGGTTCTACTCTCAAAGATTTACGGTTTAGACAAAGATATAATGCGACGGTTATTGCCATTCGTCGAGGGGAAGAATTATTACGAGAAAGATTAGGTAAAGTTCGTTTAAAATTCGGGGATTTATTGTTAGTTCAAGGACCCAAAGAAAGCTTTATTGGTTTACAAACTACTAGAGAATTATTAGTATTAGAAGAAAGAGATATAGAAACCCTACGACAGAATAAAGCTTATATTGCCATTGCCATTGTTTTTAGTGTCGTTGTTCTAGCTGCTTTCAATATTTTACCTATTTTAGTGAGTAGTTTAGTTGGGGTTATATTGATGATTTTTACAGGATGTTTAAAACCTGGAGAAATTTATGGTGCAGTTCGTTGGGATATTATTTTTCTTTTAGCAGGATTAATTCCACTAGGAATTGCTATGGACAAGTCAGGAACTAATGAATTAATTGCTAACTATATTGTCAATCTAGGTTCTTATTTCCCCAATTATTTTGTTTTAGTTCTTTTCTACTTTTTTACAGCATTATTGACTGAAATTCTTTCTAATAATGCTGCTGTTTTATTAATGTTACCAGTCGCCGCTGAAGTCGCTAAAAATCTCAGTCTTAATCCCATTGCATTCATATTAGCGGTTATGTTTGCTGCTTCTAATAGTTATATAACCCCTATTGGATATCAAACAAACACGATGGTTTATGGGCCAGGGGGATATCGGTTTTTAGATTTTACCCGTGTGGGACTTCCCCTAACCCTATTATTTACTTTTATTGTTCCTTTATTGATTACAATCGTCTATGGTTTATAATTTAATTTATCGATAATAGGGATAGGATCTATAGTTACGGATAGAACGAGAATTACGATTATATCCCCGATAATTTCTGTAGGAATTGTAACCATTAGAATAACCACAATTGTAACAAGTTCCCCGTTGATCTCTTTGAATGGTAATTCTTTCTCGGAAAGTATAATTTCCCCTACCTCCATAATAAGAATTTCCTCTGGGATAACTATTACCTATTCTGGTATTAGGAGCAATAATTGTCCGATGAACCCCAGCATTAGGATTAAACCGAACTCGGTTAGGATAGGCTAAGGTTTCTGTTGCCAAAATCCCCAAAGACAGGGTGATTCCTAAAAATAAACTTAAGGATTTGTTGATCATTGGTCTTAACCTCAACACTCATGGGAGAATCTTAATTTTTTTAGGAGATTTTCCTATCTCTATTCTACCTTGCTTTTATTTGTTGATATAATCATTTTGAGCAGTTTGTGCTTATTGATGAAGATATAGCATTTCCTGGACTCATGAGGTACAGTTAATATTCAACTTCTGAACTCCTGCTGCGTAGCACAGGCGAAGCCTGCCCTCCTGAACTCCCGAATTCCTAACTCCTAAAACTAGAAGAGTTTGTACCTCACAAGTATGTGAACTGCTATATTCAGCAGAGCAGTTTTTTCGTGAAGAAGATGAAATTAAATACGTTTTAGAAGATTAAGTTAAATTTATCAACCATGAAACCAGGTGATATTATTTTAACTTGATTGCCTATGATGAGGTAATCTAAAAAAATAGAACAAAACACCCTTCCAACCATTTCACCTAAGCAAAGTAATTCTATGGGGACTGCTAACCGCATTTGGCTATACGATACTACCCTCAGAGATGGGGCCCAACGAGAAGGAATTTCCTTATCCTTGGAGGATAAACTGAAAATCGCCCGTCAACTGGATAAAATGGGTATTCCCTTCATTGAAGGCGGTTGGCCGGGGGCTAATCCCAAAGATGTACAGTTTTTCTGGAAATTACAAGAAGAACCCCTCACTCAAGCGGAAGTAGTGGCCTTTTGTTCTACCCGTCGTCCTAATAAAATAGCAGCAGAAGACCCCCTGTTAAAAGCGATTTTGGCTGCCGGAACCCGTTGGGTGACCATTTTTGGCAAATCTTGGGATCTCCACGTCACAGAAGGGCTAAAAACCACCCTAGAAGAGAATTTAAAAATGATCGCCGATACCATTGAGTATCTCCGCAGTCAGGGACGGCGTGTTATTTATGATGCAGAACATTGGTTTGATGGTTATCTCAATAACCCTGAATATGCCCTAGAAACCCTAAAAACCGCTAAAGCAGCCGGGGCTGAATGGTTAGTGTTATGTGATACCAATGGGGGAACCTTACCCCATACCGTCAGTCAGATTGTTCAAGATGTAGTGGTTGCCTTAAACATAGAACCAGACAATGGAAGTCCCCAGTTAGGTATTCATACTCATAATGATTCAGGAACTGCTGTGGCTAACGGGTTAGCGGGTGTGGTAGAAGGGGTAAGAATGATACAGGGAACTATCAATGGTTACGGGGAAAGGTGCGGTAATGCTAACTTATGTACCTTAATTCCCAATTTACAGTTAAAAATGGGTTATCACTGTTTAGAAAACACCCAGTTAACCCAACTGACAAAAACCAGCCGTTTAATCAGCGAAATGGTTAATTTAGCCCCTGATGATCACGCACCTTTTGTGGGACGTTCCGCCTTTGCTCATAAGGGAGGCATTCATGTGTCTGCGGTGCAGAAAAATCCGTTAACTTATGAACATATTAAACCCGAAAATATTGGTAATGAAAGGCGCATTGTTATCTCAGAGATGGCAGGTTTAAGTAATGTTTTATCGAAAGCAAAAACCTTCGGTATTGAATTAAATAAAGAAGATGCTGCTTGCCGTGAAATTTTAGCAAGAATCAAAGAATTAGAACATAAAGGGTATCAATTTGAAGCAGCAGAAGCCAGTTTTGAACTGTTAATGCGTCAAGCATTAGGGCAAACAAAAAGCTTCTTTCAACTGCAAGGATTTCAGGTTCATTGTGATAGATTGTATGAAGAAGGAATGCCCTACAGTAATGCCTTAGCCACCATTAAAGTAACCGTTAATGGAGAAGATAGATTAGAGGTAGCCGAAGGAAACGGACCTGTTTCAGCGTTAGACACTGCGTTACGCAAAGCGTTAGTAAATTTTTACCCCGAAATTGCACAATTTCATCTTACCGATTATAAGGTAAGAATTTTAGATGGCGGTGCCGGAACTTCAGCCAATACTCGTGTTTTAATTGAGTCAAGTAATGGTCATGAACGCTGGACAACGGTAGGAGTTTCTCCTAACATTTTAGAAGCTTCTTATCAAGCCGTGGTAGAAGGAATTGAATACGGTTTATTATTAAAATCAACCATGAAAAAGCCAGCTAAATCTATTTCTTGAATATTCTGTTAATTCACTACATTAAAGTCTAAAAGAACTTAAAAATATGAGTGAAATTACACCAAAAAGAAATCGAATCAAAAAACTTGAAAAAAATAAAAAAAATTGGGAAACTTTATTATCGCAAGATAAAGAATTATTGAAGAGATTTTTATACGATAAAAATTAAGAATCTGATAGTTCGCAGATGATCTTTTTGAAAAAATTATCAAAAGCTTGGGTGATTTTTATTTTTGGCTAATGCTTTTACAAACACAGGGTATTCCCTGATTATATCCATGAATTTGAGTCAAAAACAGATTAATTCATAACAAAATGTGAAAATTTTGGAACCTAAATTAATCCCTCATATATCTTAAAGAATGTAATAAGAGTGTGAGGAGATTACACGAATGTATCTACTGCAAGCACCTGTAGAACTTCCCATTGACGAGGTACAGGTAGAACGGGTCAATGTTTTTGTAGACACCCTTAAACAACAAGTTACCAATTTTGGCTTAAAATTTCTTGGTGCGATCGCTTTGTGGATCGTAGGACAATGGCTGATCAACAAAGGGGTTCGTTTAATGTCCCGCGTTCTCAAGCGACAAAGTATTGAACCGACATTGATTGCTTATTTAGCCAACTTTTTAGGCGTTGCCTTAAAAATTGTCTTAATTGTGGCTATTTTGGGCTATTTTGGCATTGAAACCACGTCTTTTGCTGCTTTATTAGCTGCTGCTGGGGTTGCGATCGGGGCAGCTTGGGGAGGACTGTTAGCCAATTTTGCGGCCGGCGTTTTCTTGGTTATTTTCCGTCCGTTTGGGGTAGGAGACTTCATTTCTGCGGCCGGAGTTACGGGAACAGTTGAAGAAATTGGCCTATTTGTCTCAACTATTAATACTCTTGATAATGTGAGAACCATTGTGGGCAATAATAAGATTTTTTCTGATAATATTCAAAACTTTTCTGCGAACCCTTACCGTCGGGTTGATTTAGTGGCGCAACTGAATCATAGTGTTAATCATGCAGAAGCTATTAATTTATTACAACAACGATTAAGTCAAATTCCTAACGTTATAGATGACCCCAGTCCAGATGTAGAAATCTTGGAGTTTAATCTTGCCGGTCCTGTTTTAGCGGTTCGTCCCTATTGTAATAACGAACATTATTGGCAAGTTTATTTTGATACAAATAAAGTTATTCGTGAAACCTTGGGTGATGCAGGTTATCCTGTTCCTGAACAGCATTATGCGATCCGTAGAACTGAAGAATTAACCTAACCTAACCTGAGTTCGACGAAATTAGGTTACGGTGATGTGAGGGAGTCAGGAGTTCCTCACTTCGTTCCGGCTAAGCGCGAACAGGAGTTCCTCACTTCGTTCCGGCGCTATCGCACAGGAGTCAGAATATTTAATATTTTGGCAAAATAATGAATAATAAGGGATCTAATTCTCTAAAAATGAAATTTTCTTGTTTATATTGCTATTTTATTCTACTCTCTCCTGACTCCGACTATTCTTACTCCTTGTCAAAACTCGTATATTTCTGATATCAAACTCAGGTTAACCTAAGTTCCACTAAAGATTATTCGATTAAAACAAAACACCAGACCTCTGCTGGAAATAATAGTCCTCAAGGTCTGGAAACATTAACTCTAACCGATGGCAACTTTTCGAGGTTACAGTTCAGCCTGCTGCTGGCGCAGACTTAAGAGTGTTGCGTCAATTTTCGCCAGTTCAGGCTCTATTTGAGCCATTACTGTCTTCTTAGGCAGTTTAGCTCGTTTAGCTGTTGTCATTGTTTCCGATAGAAGTCGCTCCCGATATTGTTCAAATTGCTCAATGACTTCTGCTAGGTCTTCTGCCGTTACTTGTTTCCCATTCTCTTGAGTTTGGGTCATATCTGTTGTTTCCTAAAATACCGATAATTATTTTATCGTGAAGTCTTCCCACTAATTGATCCTATGTTGGAAGACTTGATGAGTCTTTACAATTATTTAGATAAACAAAACACAAAACATTATATAACTAGAGCTAAATAATCTATATAAACAAGAGGAGACTTAATCAATGGTTTTTGGACCTGCCTCTCAATTAGGAGTCAGTTTGTTTGAAGAGACACCACCTGTGGAACTGGTACCAGGGCGTTCACAAGAAGAAGTAGAAAGCGTTATCCGCGCTATCTACCGTCAAATTTTAGGGAATGCCTATGTGATGGAAAGTGAACGGGCTACGATTCCTGAATCCCAATTTAAACGGGGAGAATTGAGTGTACGGGAGTTTGTGCGTGCTTTGGCTAAGTCCGATCTTTATCGCACACGCTTTTTTGAATCTTGCCCTCGCTATCGGTTCATTGAGCTTAATTTCAAGCATTTTCTCGGTCGCACCCCCGATGGGTTAGAAGAGATGAGAACCCATAGCACCATCTTAGATACCCAAGGATTTGAGGCAGAAATCGATTCCTACCTGGACAGCGATGAATATCAGAACGCCTATGGGGAATATTTTGTCCCCTACTACCGAGGCTATAAAACCCAACCTGGACAAACAATGGTGAGCTTTACCCATATGTTTGCTATGTTACGGGGAGCTTCAAGTAGCGACCTCAAAGGCAGTACAGCAGGAAAAAAACCTGTTCTCAATCAATATGTCATTCAAGAAACACCTCTAGCAGTGATTCCACCTTCCGGTGGCAGTGCGGGAGAAGGTTGGTCATTCCAAGAGCCAACTATAGGCTCTCGTACCCGTCTTGGCGCAGGAGCCGGAGAAGAAGGTAAAGTTTACCGAATTGAAGTCACTGGCTATAGTTCTCCAGGTAAAGTCAATCGAGTCTCTAAATTCCGCCGAAGCAACAAAGTTTATTTAGTCCCTTTCAATAAACTATCTCAAGAATACCAGCGCATCCACCAACAAGGGGGTGTTATTTCTAGTATTACTGAGGTTTAATGTTTCCAAAAACTAAATAACTGGTAATTTAGTCCAGATAAACCAGTCATGAGAGGATTAAAAAATTGGAGTTTAAACTCAATTTTTTAATCTTCCGATTTGAACGAATAATTGATGATTGATTAATATTCTCACTTATCAATTATTGAACATTCTGAATTCTTAACCTAATGATAAACGAGGAGAACGGTCATGAGTGTAATTTTAGATACCCCTTTAGAACTTTTCCCGTCTCGAAATCCTGACGAAGTGTCCATGATTATTCGGGCAGTGTACAAGCAAGTATTAGGTAATCCCCACATCATGGAGAGCGAACGCTTAGTCAGTGCTGAATCTCAGCTATGTAATGGGAATTTAACTGTCCGAGAGTTTGTGCGAGCCGTAGCAAAATCTGAGTTTTATCGCAGTCGCTATTTTGAGTCCTGCGCCCCCTACCGTTTTGTTGAACTGAACTTCAAGCACCTATTAGGGCGCGCCCCCCAAGATCAAGCAGAACTGTCGAGCCATATTCGCCTCTGTATTGAGTCTGGGTATGATGCGGAAATTGATTCTTATCTCGATAGCGATGAATATCAGCAGAAATTTGGCGATAATATTGTCCCTTACTATCAAGGGGCGCAAAGTCAAGTGGGGTCTAAGCAAGTGGGTTACAATCGCACTTTATCCCTCTATCAAGGCTATGCTGGAGTTGATAGTGCTTTTAGCGGCTCCCGTTTGGTAGATGAAGTGGCCAGTAATCAAGGTGGTAAAATTGTTCTGCCAAGTAAGGGAGGACGTTTAGGCATCTCCCAAGATGCCACTGCTAAGACCTTTAAAATTGTGGTTAAAGGGGCAAAGTTTGATTGTCCTCGTCGCATTAGTACCAGCGAGTATATTGTCCCAGGCGATCGCATGACTCCCCAAATTCAACGGATTCATCGGGCTGGTGGCAAAATTGTCAGCATTACTGAAGTCGCTTAATTATCCTGGCTAAAAGAAGGGTTTGATCGGCTTTGACGGCTTCTGCTGAGTGCCTTGTTCAAGGTACAATGGCAAATATACAAAGTATTGTATTAGCTGGTATTTCAAAAAGTTTTGGGATCTCCTAACTTACTGGCATCTCCTACTTATTTTTAGAGCGAATTTAACAATTCGCTCTATTTATTGAAAATCTTGTTATGGATATTACTCAATTCGTTGAACTTTCCCTAGGAAGTTGGCGTTCTCAACGCAGCGCACATCATCTAGCTTTCAGGCACTTTGAACAAGTAACTTCAACCATTGATATTATTGCCCTAAAAGAGTCCGAGCCAAACGTTATTGATCTGTGTCAATCATACAAGATTGACCCGGCTTTAGCTGCTCATCCTTTTCGTATGAGTTGGGAAGGAGAAACAGATTGGGATGAACAAGAAGAAGCCTTTGAGGGGACGACCATTTTAGTTCCTATACCCGATCCAGACAATCCCAAAGCGGGAAGATTGCTACGAGATCAAGGCTATGCAGAAACCATCCCTTCTGTTGGTCAGTATCAAATTACCGAAGATGGCACCTTTGTGTTAACCACAGCTTATGATCGCGCTATGGCTGAAGAAAAAATTTGGTTTATTAATCCCAATTTTCGCCTACGAGTCTCTTTGATTAAAACAAGTCAAGGGTCAGGAGTGGTTACGGCTTCTTTTTCCTCAGAAACTCGTGTTCTTGACCCCAAATCATGATTTATTGACCCTATCTCTTTCTTTGAAAAATGCTTCAACAGCAATTAAGCGTAACCTTAGCCCACTGGCTTGCAGGGCATTTCAGCAACCAAAAACAAGCAGCCGAAAGTCCCAAAGATTACCCTCATATTCGGGTATTTTTTCGCCCTTTATCTTGGGATTTTTTTGAGGGGATTGGCTTTTATTCTGAGCAAGCTTACGATTATGATCTTTGGAGTCCCTATCGTCAAGGAGTCCATCGATTTGTCCAACAAGAGGGACAGGTAATCATTGAGAATTATGGACTCAAAGAGCCTATACTTTATGCAGGGGCAGGAAGAGAACCAGACATTCTCAAAACCATTACCCCTGATTGTATTGAACGTCGTTATAACTGTTCGATGATTTTTCAACCAGAGGGGAATTTATTTCGGGGGAAAGTTGAAGGAAATCATTGTTTAATTACCCGAAATGGTTGCCAAACTTATTTAGTTAGTGAAGTAGAACTCACCCAAAACACTTTCGCCAGTTTAGATCGAGGGTTAGATATCAATACCCACAAACAGGTGTGGGGAACAGCAACCGGTCTGTTGAGATTTGAAAAACGTCAAAGTTTCGCCCCAGAACTTCCCGATTTTTCAGTTTCTGCTTGATACTCTATTACCTTTCAGTAACATAAGTAAGCGATATGTATAAGGCGTACAAGTATAGGATACAGCCAAATACCGAGCAACAGGTAGCCCTAGCTAAAAGCTTTGGGTGTGCAAGGTGGTATTGGAACTATAGTCTAAACTTGTGCCAAGAAACCTATAAAGCGACAGGAAAAGGACTGTCAAGAGGATATATTCAGGGTTTCCTGCCACAACTCAAAAAAGAATATCAGTGGCTAACAGACGCTTATTCTCAATGTTTGCAGGTTGTCGCCTTAAACTTATCAACAGCTTACAAAAACTTCTTTGATAAAAGAGCTAAGCTACCTAGATTCAAGTCAAAACACGGCAGACAATCTATTAGTTATCCTGCTAATGTCAAGTTTGAAGGAGATTATCTAAAACTCCCTAAAATTGGCTTAGTTTATTGCGTCCGTCATCGAGAATTTGAGGGGACTATCAAAACAGTTACTATCTCCAAAAACAGAGATGGTAAATACTATGCAGCCGTTTTAGTTGATGACGGTAAAGATAAACCGGAAGCCTCAACAGAAGGTAAAGCTATAGGTATTGATTTAGGATTAACTCATTTCTGTATTACCTCTGATGGCTCAAAATATAATAATCCTAAGCACTTTGCAAAGCATCAACGTAACTTAAAACGCAAACAACAAAAGCTTTCTCGTAAAAAGAAAGGTAGTAACACTCGTATCTTAGCCAAACGATCAGTTGCTAAAGTTCATTCTAAAATTGCTCGATGTCGAGAGGATTTTCTACACAAACTATCCCGTAAGATAGTCAACGAAAACCAAGTTATTGCGGTAGAAAATCTCCATGTCAAGGGAATGGTAAGAAACCATAATTTAGCACCCACCCCTCTAGCTCCCCTCCTGGGAGGGGATGGGGGTGGGTGTGGTTGGGGAATGTTCTGTACAATGCTTAAATACAAAGCAGAAAATGAAGGAAAAACCTACATTGAAGTTGATAGATTTTTTCCCAGTTCTAAGACTTGTCATGTCTGTCTAAATCAAGTAGATAGCTTATCTCTTGATATTAGAAATTGGACTTGTGATCATTGCCAAACTACCCATGACCGTGACATAAACGCATCAATAAATATTAGAAATGAAGCCTTACGGATACTGCGAGTGCGTAATTCGCCGTCGCACGGCGAATGTAAGACGCACTCAAGACAGTCGTTAGGAACTAGCGATACTACCAATGGAGGGAATGTAAGACGGCTAGGGGGCAAGATTTCTTGTCTGTTAGACGCAACTCCCAATGAGATTGGAAGCCCCAACTATATTGCTTGCAATTAGTTGGGGTAGTTCACAGAGGCAGCTTGCTCTAAATGAATTATTTTCTAGTTGCATTAGCACTATTGAATCGTTATGCTTCCTCCAGTTGCTCAGAAAAAAATGCAGGCGTGGATTCGCAGCCGTCACTTAATCTGTTCAGGCAATTTTTTTATTTTTGAAAGTCTAGATTATTCCGCCATTGAACGATTTGAAAAATGTGTCACCAGTTTAGGCGGAACTTTAATTTCTGTTGAACCCAAAAAGCGAGTTTGGCTAGGAAATCACCGACAAATTTTTCTCTATCAAGCCAAGGCAAGTTTGCATACTCCTCATCATGAATTGAAACAATATTGGTTTAAAAACGGTAGTTTTCATACCCGATTTTCAGAAAATCCTTAGGTGGTGCGCTCATATACTCTTGAATAAGGGATGTGTGTCTAATATTTTAGACAACTTGACATTGAGCTTATTTGAATATAGTATTGAAGTAGGCAAAGCCTAGGGGTAGTCGTATGACTGCCGCACAAACCGCTAAATAAAAGCGGTTTTGTTGTATTGATAATTAATCATCGAAACAATAATACTTGATGCCCAAGGACCGAATCTGCTCAGATTGAAGATAAGAATCTACAATAAGTTGGTTATTTTTCAAGGCTAAAAAAGCTCTATCATCAGGCTTATCTTTACTTCTAGCAACAGGAAAAAGACACAGATCCGCTAATTGAAGCTCAGTTCTTTCTTTTGATTTACCTTCTATTCCACGTAATAGTTGTGAGAGGTGTTCAGCGGATATGGGAGAGTATTTGTTAGCATTTTCAGGATTAAAAGGGTGTCCTGTCGAACGTAATTCATGAAAGTATTTTTCGATTAATCTATCTTCTTTTTTACCTATTTTTTCATAGTAAACCATTATGGTTCCATTCTGACTATTAGCATATTTAGCAGAACGTTCTACTAAAATTGAAAAAGCACTTTTCATCATTTCCCAAGTTTCCTGTCCATATTGATTTAGATACCTGTTTAAATAACCTTGACGAGAGATTACACAAGCATGAACAAGAATAGGGTTACTAATTATTACCTGTGTTAAGTCTTCTAAAAATTTAGTGTGTTGTTCACTAGACAGTTTTCCTAACCAGGCAAATTTTTTCTTTTTAGAGCGTATTTCACTTCCATGTAAAGGACAGTTTAAAGGGATATTCCACCTCTGTTTAAAAGCATCTACTGATGATTTAATAATTGATTCATCTGATCTTTTAACAATAATTCCCCCCATAGCAAAATAAGGAGTATTATCTTGAGGGTTAGGTTTTGGACTACCGCTCTCATCGAGAAATAAAGCAAATTCTTCTTTCATAGCTCTGCTAATTTAAGCCGTAATAGATTCATCCATAACTGATACCAATTCTCTTTATCAATAAGAGAGATTATTATAAGTTGAGTTAAGCAGAGAAAGCAGGGAGAGAATAACATCAATTAAGTCTCTAGTAACTTTTGAGAATTGGTATGAACTTCTTTATTATTGTGCTAATTTTTGATTTTGTTCAATTAACTTCGATAGTAGAGAAGGAGAAACACAACGACGTTCAGAACAATAACCCATTAAATTAACGCCGTTCATCATTTTAACTGTAGTAACCCTAACACGAAAATTATCAGTTATGAACCAAGCGCGTTCTTGACCTTGATTTCGCTCATATTCCGTATCAATTGTCAATACTCCATCATCAGAAAAATGGTAAGCACTAACCACAGGAATTCCCTCTACATAACCTCGATTTCGTAAAAACTTGCCTAAACGTGGATTGGAATTGTGGGGAATATCTACTAAAATTGCAGCATAGTTCGGGTTAGGTTCTTTCTCCTCTAAATTATCTTGCCAGGCGAAACTAGCACCACCACTGACCAATGCGGGATCGACTCCTTGTTGTTGGCAAACCTCCAAAACCCGTTGATCATCTTTATCCAAAACTTTAACAATCAAGTTAGAGATCCCTGACTCGTCAGCCAAGGAATCGAAACGATGAACTGTACGCTGGGAAAACCAGACTCCCTCACTTTTACGAAAGAAATCCATCATGGTCATGGGAGATGTCGGTAACATTTATGTTTTATCCTTAATTAAAGACGTATCACTCAACTAACTCATTTTCCCATGAAATCCCTTGCTCCTCACATTACCTCTTTTCCCCTATCCGTTGATGAAATAAAACAAGCTCTAGCGAATGGTCAAAGTTTGGCCGATAAGAACTTACAAGGAATCGATTTAAGCCAGATGGATTTATCCCAAGCTAATTTAAGCGGTGCCATCTTAATTGGGGTTAACAGTCGGGGAACTAACTTTCAGGGAGCTAACTTACAAGGGGCTGACTTACGGGGGGCTAACTTGCAGCTTGCCAACCTAACTGATGCTGATTTGCAAGATAGTTATTTACATCGTACCCAATTACAAGGATGTAATTTGAAGGGCGCAAACTTAAAGTCAGCTAAATTGCAACTGGCACTTTATGATTCTCTCACTGTTTGGCCTGAAGGCTATGACTATCGCAATTCTGGAGCGGTGGGGCCTTATGCTAACCTAGGAGGCGTTTTCCTCAATACAGCTAATTTAAGGGGCGCAGACCTACGTTATGCCAACTTAAGGGGAGCTTACTTGAGTGGGACTGATTTGACAGGGGCAAATTTAGAAGGAGCCGCCTTAAGTGGAGCTAATCTTCAAGGAGCTTTTCTCACAGGGGCTTACTTGCGTCAAGCTCGACTTATTGGTGCCGAATTACAGGGAGTTGACTTGCGAGGAGCAGACTTGACAGAAGTCAGTTGGGAACAGTTACAGAGTATTGCTGGAGCCGATTTTACAGGAGTTCAAGGGTTGAGTGAGTCAGATTTAGCTTGTTTATGCAGTCGTCCCCCCCAAGAATTGGGGACTTGGAATTCCTTCACTCGCTCTAATACAGGGAAGAGTCTTGGCTGTTCCTAGAATCAGTAGATCAAAAAGTTGCTGGTTTGGGCTGCAAGGGGGTTTCGGAGTGGGGAACAGGGGAGATTATTTTAAAGATTTTGAAGCTTATAGCAGTTCCCATACTTGTGAGGTACAAACTCTTCTAGTTTTAGGAGTTAGGAGTTCGGGAGTTCAGGAGGGCAGACTTCGCCCGATGCTCCCCAGCAGAAGTTGAATCTTAGGTGTACCTCATGAGTCGAGGAAATGCTATATTCATGTTCCACTACATAACCATCCCATCCGAAATCATTGGTGAAAATCCTGAAGATGACTAATTAAATGGTCAAAATAAGGCGTTAATTCCTGCTGTTGTTCAGGTTTGAATTGCTGTAAGCTATGAATTTTCAAATTTTCTAAACCACAGATCATGGCATCAAGAGGAACCTGCAATTCTTGATAGAGTAATTCCATATTTTTGAGTCCTTCTGTGCTGGTAAATTCAGGACTGTTTCCCGCAATTCCATAGGTGATACAGCGCAGAAAATGCCAGAAATCTCGCCAACAAGCTTCCGCTCTTGCAGGGGGGTAAAGACCACCACCTAATTCTGTAATTTTGGGATAGGTTGCTAAAACTTGTTCTCTGGCATAATTAACAATTACATCGGCTTTGTCTCGTAAAAATCTTGCTTTTTCAACCCCCGATGATCGCTCTGAGGACAAAGCTTTAATCTGTGCCAACTCATCATCTGTCAGATAGCGTCCTTGATCATCTGCTTGCTGAAAAATTCGCAGCACTTCATCCGTATGTGAGCTTTTCCAACGGTTAAAACTAACAATTCTGGCTTTGGGAATTAATTGTTTAGCTCTTTCGCTTAATTGACTACTCATAGAAGTTCTCCATAATTTGGTTAGGTGGGCTATATCCGAGTATTACTAACTTTATCCGAAAAGTTAGTCAAATATACTCAGATATAGTTGTATATTGACGAAAAATTGTGGGACTATTTTGTTAACTAGAGACTAATGATTCCCCAGGCCGCTAAGGCAACAGCAATGACCCCAATGGTTAATAACCCTGCCCCACCAAGAGTAATAACTTTACCCGTTATACGAACCCAGGCTGGATAAGGGGGTTGCTGCCATGCCCAGCGATAAGTGGGTTTGAGAGGACCAAAATAGCCCATTTCCTCTAATTTAGTACGGTAGTCGGCTCCGTATCGAGGCATACGGGCAAAGGGTAACGCCCCTTGAGATTGGCTCGGCAAGATTCGTCGCCGTTGGTAAGGAACGATATCATAGCCGAAGTTATTGAGATACTCCTCACTGTTGAGCAACTCGTTAACGAATCCTTCTAACCCTTTAGTCGCTACGACAATAGACCAGGCTCTCTTTTCTTGATCGCTGTAAACATTCCGTCCCAAAACCCGTTGGACACACATCTCCACAAAACGATAGTTGTTATTCGGCTGATAATTGCGCGTCACAAAAGGTTCAGACAGTAATAGCCCGCGAATAAAATCCCGTACCGTGATTTCGGCACATCTGAGTTGAGATTCTAAAGTTTTTTGGCGGTTGGACTGTAGCATTTGCTGCTCATTAAAAATCTGTCGGTAGGCTGCTCGGATTAAATTATCCATATCAGCAGGTGAGAGAAGATCCTCGGTGTTATAAATTCTTGGTTGTTCATCACCAAAAACTTCATAGCTAGCCACACGCTGGTTTTGACTGGTGGGTGAATAGGTAAGTAGGGGAATTGTCATATTCTTATTTATTGGGTAAAAGACTTTATTTTGAGCAGTTGACTAAGTAACTTGACTCAATTTTTATTAGTTTTGAGCTTATGACATCAAGGCCATCCTGAGTCTAGCTTGGTCAAAAAACTTAATATTTTTTTCCTTTCCCATCAAAACAATTCACTTGCTCAGCACTAAACCGCTACCAGTTGGCGTTCTAAGTCGAAGAGAAATCCATGTATGTACTCTTCTGTCCATGCTTCCCCATAGAGACGAGTAAACATTCCTCTTGCGGGATCTTTTTCGGCGCGGTAGGCAATATAACGCCTTTGTGCCACAAGAATATCTTCAAGTCTTTGACTATCAGTAATGGGTTGGGCTTGTTTTACGAAATTTACATAAGCTTGTAGATAGTCCTTAAAGGCTTCAAAAACTCGTGTAACGACCACTTCTGTTGCTTGGGGACGAGTCCACAAGAAAGCTGGAGAAAAGAAGGGTTTTGCTTCTTCTGGAAAGTCTCCGCCCCAGGGTAAATGCTGTTGGTGGTTTTGAAAGAGGGGTAAGATAGGCTCAGTATATTGCTGCTGGTAAACACTGTCGTGGAAGAGCGGTTGCATATCCAAAGCAATGAGGTGTCCCCCAGGTAATGTAACTAAATCTGCCCCAAAAAAAGGTAAATCATAAGTTAACTGTGGGAAAATGACAAAGTTGAGAACTTGCAGGGAATCGCCCCCTTGAACGTGAGCGGCTCGAATTTGTCTTAGTTTGGGAGATTTAAAGGCATAGCTGCTAGTAACAACTTTTTCGGCTCTTTTTCCCTTCCCTGTAATCTCTTCTTTTTTCTCAAACCCTTCGGGAATAGGATAGGGTTGCAAGGAAAGCTGGTCTTGCATTAGAGAAATAGCATAATCTAGGAAAGGTTGGTAGAGGGTCATAAGATTAGACATTCAACAATAGTTTATAGAAGCTAGATTAAGTGTTAAGGATCAACTTTTCTTAGCAGCAACGGCAACAGCATCTTCAAACAAAAAGTTATGGAGAAATTCTTCAGACCATTCATGTCCAAAATAGCTACTAAACAACCCAGAAGCTGGATCTCGTTCTGCACTATATTGGTCATAATCTTTCTGTGCTTTAATGATCCGTTCAATCTCAATAGAATCTGTCTTTGGCTCAGCTTGTTCTACCAGTTGCCAATATAATTGGATATATTCTTGATAAGCAGGAAACAGTCGCTCTGTAACCGTCTGAGCATCAGTTTTGGCAAATAATAAATAAGGAGAAAAATATTGATTGGCATCATAAAACTTCATTTCTAAATCTTGGGCTAATTCATTATATTTAGCGCGTATGGGTGCTATTGGTTCAATATATTTCTTTAAATAATCTGGGTCACGAAATAGGGGTTGAAAATCTAAAACCACTAAGATTTTTTTCTGCCCAAAAGCTAAAAAATCAATTCCCAGTAACGGTAGATCATACTGATGGTTGGGATAAATAACACTATTAAAAATTTGGGCAGTTTCCCCAGCATTAATATAGGTGTAGCGTATTTTTCGCAATTGGGGACATTCATAGCACCAACTTTCAATCATAGCGGGATTTTTTCCCCGTTGGCTGATTTGGAATTCTAGTTCTGGGGTAATCGGTCTACTTTTTAGCTCAAAGCGACTAAACAGTTCTTGTTCTAGGTATTGGAGAAAAGGCTGAAACATAAAATGAAGGAAAGAGATGAAAACCTTTTCTGACCATAAAGAACAACCATTATCTCTGTCTCATTTTTGACCAAGAAAGTCACAAATCTTGACATACTTCCCACACTTCACGGATGAGGACGAGGGGACTGGGGGAGACGGGGAAGATGGGAGGACTGGGGGACTTTGGAAACGAGGGAGATGGGGAGGCAGAGGGAGCAAGATAGAAGATATTAATATTCTTCCTAGTCTTCCCACACTCCCCTCTCTTCCCACACCCTACACCCAAGAGCGAAGCGACTTCACACCCCACACCCCAAACTAGATATCTCTAGTTATTTTTGCGAACTGGTGTTAATTCTGTGTTCCCTTGATTCGGCATCCCACTCCTCCTCTTTCTTGAAGACTCTTGTGTGCTGCATCTTTAGGACTAAAAATTACTTTTTTCACTACTTTCCATTCTTTCACCATCAAAGTCTCAAACTTTTCCTGTTGTTCTGGTGGTCCTCCGTTTGTGATGTAATAGTTACATCCATCTTTTCCTTCTACGAATTCACCGTTGAAAAAGTTATAAAGCACGTTATTTTCTAGTTTCTCTCGTCTGACTTGTATCCCCGCTGCTTCTAAATCTTTTGTTGATTCTTCCTCTAGTTGATATTGTAACCTCAACTTCGCTGCCATTTTCTCAGTTGTTAAACAAGGAGCTATTTCTGCCATTTCGATCGCATCTTTAAGGCTTTCCCGACTATCATTGACAATAACGACACCATTTCCAATAAACAACATACCCATATCCAGATGGAATTGTCCTGGCTGTTCTACACAGATAACTTGCTCAATGCTTTTTAACCCAAAATCTTCACAGATGATTCTCCTGACATCATCCCTATTTAATTGATAAATATAGGTTGTTGCATCAATTGCATCTTTGCCAATTATAATCACTGGTTTACCATTTATATCTTCTCCTGTAATCATATTTCCTCCCTCTATATAAGCTCTGATGTGACCCATGTCTTGTCTTTTGACTTGCGCTGCACACTCTCGTTTTAACCCCATCTTGAGAGCATTAACGGTTATCCCAAGAGGAATCCATAAATGATCTTCTTGTAGTGCTTCTTCTAAGTTCTCTGGGTCGATCTTCCCTCGCCATCGATGTCTCCTCCCCTCTGTCATCGCCCATTGGAGTAGTTTCTCATTGAATTGATTGAGTATAGCCGCTTGCCCATTTTGTAAGTATTCTACAGTGTCTTCTGTCCATTTCCACACAGAGAATTGGCTTTCCGTTATTCTGTACTCAAGTGTCTTATACTCATCTTTTGCTAATTCCTCCTCAATATCCTTTCGACTTTTTCCGTTAGTCAAGATTTCTAGTTTTAGCCCAAGTTCTGCCACTGTTCTAGCAAAAAATTTTAAGTAATCTATTTCTGTCTCAATCAGTTCATTGGTCTGACTTCGGGTATAACTCATATGCAAAACCTTTATTCTGCCACTTGGGGTCTTCTTATGGGGTAGTGCTTTTCCCGTATCTACATTCGGGAGAAGTTCCCTAATGCTTTGTTTAATCAACTCAATTTCTTCTATGTTCGAGTCTGCTTCTCTTTCCATCTTTCTTAACTTGTCGTGCAGCACATCTAGCAACGGCTCCTCCGCTTGTGCTGTTTGATGATGACTCAGATTTTCCATTTTGGTCTTTAAAGGGTAATGCGATCGTAATCTAGCTTCTTGATCCTATGGGAATACTGCGTAGGTTTTGAAGACTTTATTCAATTCTTCCTAGTCTCCCCACACTCCCCACACTCCCCACACTCCCCACATTCCCCACACCCCAAATAGATATCTCTAGTTATTTTTATGAACTATTAACCCTACTCCTGAAAGTCTAATAGTTAAAATATTACAAAATGTGACTTTGTTTTTCATAAATGAGACACAACAAACCTTGAGCCTTTATTGTTTGGCAAGAACTTGGTTAGTCACAAAGACCAAACAACTGACTGACCAATGTCGAAAACTAACTTTTGTCTAATCGATTAAAGGAGAACTCAATGCTTGACGCTTTTTCAAAAGCTGTAGTTGCAGCTGATGCCAGCACCAACCCCGTCGCTGATATGGCTGACCTCAAAGCTTTCGTTGATAGTGGTAACCGTCGTCTAGATGCTGTTAATGCCATTGCTAGTAATGCAAGCTGCATGGTTTCTGATGCTGTTGCTGGAATGATCTGTGAAAACGACGGTTTAATCAAAGCTGGTGGTAACTGCTATCCCAACCGTCGCATGGCTGCTTGCTTACGGGATGCTGAAATCATTTTACGTTATGTAACCTACGCCCTATTGGCTGGTGACGCTTCCGTTCTTGATGATCGTTGTCTCAATGGTCTTAAAGAAACCTATGCAGCTTTAGGTGTTCCTTCCACCTCCACTGTTCGTGCTGTACAAATCATGAAAGCTCAAGCTGCTGCTCACATCAAAGATCAACCCAGTGAAGCCCGTGCTGGTGCTAAATTACGTATTATGGGAGCTCCCGTAGTAGATGATCGTTGCGCTAGCCTAGTTGCTGAAGCTTCTAGCTATTTTGACCGAGTAATTGCTCAACTAAGCTAGTTTGATTAACAAGCAAGACTTGTTCAGTGAAAACATCAAACAATAATCAATACTACTATTTAGGGAGATCATTAAGAAATGAAATCAGTTGTTACCACCGTTATTGCTGCTGCTGATGCGGCAGGTCGTTTTCCTAGCACCTCAGATTTAGAATCTGTACAAGGAAGTATCCAGCGTGCTGCTGCTCGTTTGGAAGCAGCCGAAAAGTTAGGTGCTAATCTTGATGCTGTTGCTAAAGAAGCTTATGATGCTTGTATCAAGAAATATCCTTATCTGAACGATAAAGGGGAAGCTAACTCTACCGAAACCTTCAAAACTAAGTGCGCTCGTGACATCAAGCACTATATGCGCCTCATTCAGTATTGCTTAATCGTAGGTGGTACTGGTCCTCTTGATGAGTGGGGTATTGCTGGTCAACGTGAAGTTTATCGCGCTTTAGGATTACCTACTGCTCCCTACGTTGAAGCTCTCAGCTTTGCTCGTAATCGTGGTTGCGCTCCTCGTGATATGTCTCAGCAAGCATTAGTTGAGTACAATGCACTTCTTGACTATGCTATCAACTCCTTATCCTAGTCCATTAACCGATTAATAAAATCGGTACATTTGTGACAGGATAGATTATAAAAGCGCAAGTCTAGAGATTCTTTGCTTTTTTGCCATACCGAATCAGGTTAGGTAATAGTCAAGAATTCCTAGGCTTGCTACTATTTCTTTTGTAAATAAACCCTTTGCTAAAATTCAATCCCGTCACATCGTTCAATATGTGGATGAATTATTTAACTTTCAGAGTTAGTGATACGCTCAAGTTGAGAAATCGCTAGTTTTATGATTGAGGGAACAGTTGTGGTCGCTTCAGACTTTAAAGCCTCTTGTAACGGTTCTATGGCGATAGGATCGCCAATTTTCATTAAGGATAATGCTGCGGATTTTCTTGTTTCTTCATCAACATGAGCCAATAACTCAACCAGTTTAGGAATGGCGGGTTGATAAGTCAAATTGCCTAAAACGGCTGCTGTTTCACAACGTACATTCGAGTCGGAATCATTGAGAGACTTGACCAAAATATCCAATAGTTCTTGATCGCTTTCTTCAGCAGCTACTTTAGCGATCGCCCCGATCATGGCAGCACGAACCACTGGGGAATCATGGGAAATTCCTTGATGTAGATGCTCTTTCGCTTTAGCACCAATAAAAGCCAGGGCCCAAGCTGCATGACCTTTAGCACTTTCTGGAACATCTGAGGAACCTAAAATATCAAGCAAGGGAGGTACACCTGCTTCTCCCATACGGGCCAATGCTCCTACAGATGACCCTTGAACCACAGTATCTTCGTCATTGAGAAAAGAATTAACTAACTGGGGAATGGTTTTCGGATCAGCAATTAGGGTTAAAGTTTTGGCCGCAGCCCTTCTGACCACAACATTTGAATGATTGGCTAAAGCGTTCAATAGAAAAGGCGTTGCTGGTTGACCAATTTCCCCTAAAGTCTGTGCAGCACGGAGTCGAGTCATTCCCCGCGTATCCCCCAAACATTCAACCAAAGACGCTAAAAGTTCCTCGTCACTAGAATCAAAGGTTTTGACACGAATTTCTTCAGCAACCTTATAGAGTAAGTTATCTGTTTGTTCTTGAGTTAACACGATCAAACCATCCGTTCCATTAAAAAATCTACTTATGGGGACTTAGTATCAACTGCTGATTATATCACGGTCTAGAAGCTAGAAATCAAGGTATAATATAAGACTAACGAAATAAACCCATAAAGTTTATGGATAAACGCTTTTTCAACTTCTTCAATCTGACAGAAGACCAAGCGATCGCTCTTTTAGATACCCCTCAAGACCAGATTAACGAAAACGATTCTCGCTACATTGCTGCCTCCCATTTGGTCAACTTTCCGACAGAACGAGCTATCAATGCGTTGATACGGGCAGTCCAAAATAACGACCCCACTCTCAATAATCGTATTGTACGTCGAAAGTCTATCGAAACGTTAGGGAGACTCGAAGCTAAACAAGCTTTGGCAGTGATTCATACCTGTTTAAACGATGATGACTGCTATACAGTAGAAAATGCTGTCTGGGCGATCGGAGAAATTGGAACCACTGATGCTAATCTCCTCGAAGATGTCGCTCAGTTACTTAACAAACCTGGGCAAACTTACCGCGTCATTATCCATACCCTAACTAAGTTAAATTACGAACCAGCTTTAGAGCGAATTCGTCTATTTGTAGAGGATCTTGACCCTATCATTGCAAGTGCTGCGATTACTTCAGTGTGCCGTTTTACCAAGGATTATGGTCAAATGGGGAAAGTGGTAGCCATGTTGCAACACCCAACTGTGTTAGCGAGGCGATTATCTATTCAGGATTTAATCGATGCTCGTTATTACCATGGCATTCCCAATATAGCCCGATGTCCTGTTTCATTGGTGTTTCGTCTACGAGGGATTCGGATGCTGGCAGAAGCAGGTATTCCCACCGAGGAAATCACGTTTGAAATGATTCAACCCCATTTAGAGCAGACGTTGCAAGATCATCCCAATGATTTAGATTTAGTGCATACCTATGAAGCAACGCCAGATTTAAGCATTTTGGTACGAACTCTATACGAAACTGATTTTGGAAAATGTTATTTGGCTGCAAAAACGATTCTTGACCATTATGCAGATACCGCACCTGCTGCTCTATTAGCGACTTATGACGAAGAAGCCAAAAGTGATTACGGAGCGCATTTTCATGTCATTAAACTACTAGGCTGGTTGAAATATAAACCAGCTTATGATGTACTACTGGAGGCGTTGCATAATCGTCAACCTCAGTTTCAGAAATCACGGGCAGCAGCAGCGATCGCATTGGGGGAACTGGGGGAAACAAAAGCTATTCCTGTTCTAAAAGCCACCCTCTCTGAAAAAAACTGGGTTTTAAAATACGCTGCATTGATGGCACTTGAAAAACTTGGCTGCACAGATAGTCATGCGATCGCAATTAATGACTCTGACTGGTTGGTTCGAGCAAAAAGCCGTTCACCTAGAACTCCAAGTAATTCATTATCAGAGTAATTGTCAATTTTTTCCACTTCTTTGATTTGTAATCCTATGACCACAGACTCTTTATTTGACAGACTAAAACACCCTAACCCCCATCTACGGGAGCAAGCAATGTTGGAAATTGCTGAATCTCGCGATGAAAATACCATTTCTCGTCTGATTAGTATTTTGGATGAACAGGATACCACTTATCGTCGGGCAGCTGTTAAAACATTAGGCGTGATTGGAGTAGATGCTGTCCCATCGGTGGTTGAATCTTTGCTCCATAGTGATAATGTAACGGTACGGGGAAGTGCAGCTAAAGCTTTAGCACAGATTGCAGTTAATTATCCCAATATACCTTTTCCTGACGCTGGTTTACAGGGATTGAAAGCTGCTATCAATGACCCAAACCCGGTGGTTCATATTGCATCAGTAATGGCGTTGGGTCAAATGGGTTCGGCTGCTTTTGATATTTTACTGGAGTCCTTGAAAACAACAGATAACGTAGCCGTACAGGTGGCCATTGTTAACGCACTCGCCTCCGTTGGAGATCCAAAGTGTACTGAAGTTCTGACAACATTTGCCAATGACGAATCGGTGGATTCCTATGTACGGGAATCAGCTACGAGTGCTTTATCTCGTTTGGATTTAGTGATCAACTATAACCGAAGTTAGAGGGTGAAGATAGAGTTTAGGGATTGGGAGATGGGGAGAATAAACCCTACACCCCACACCCTACACCCCACACCCTGTCTTCACTTTAACCTCTTTTTAGTTTTGACTAGCTTAGGTCGCTTTTTTGGGTAAGATGGGCTTCTAAGAACCATAACCGCTTATCAATCTCACGGGACATTTCGGTATATAAATCTGCGGTGTCTGCATCCCCTAATTCCTCGGTTTTATCAATAGCTTCACGCAAATGCGCCCCATAGGTAGCGTAGCGTTCTGCTAACGCTCGAATATGCTCAACACCCTCCACAGCATCAAAGGGATATTCAGGAATTAAGGATTCATTGGCTGCAATTCTAGCTGTTCCCATAGCCGTTCCTCCTAAAGCGGTAATTCTCTCCGCCACCATATCCACATACCCCTCTAATTCTCCTGCTAAGGTATCAAATAATTCGTGGAGTTGATAAAAATCCAGTCCTTTAACGTTCCAATGAGCTTGTTTCGCTTGGGTTTTTAAGTCTAAGCTAGTTGCTAAGGTTTGAGAGAGAATACTAACAACTTTTTCCCGAATATCGGCGGATAAATCAATACGAGTGGGATAAAAACGAGCTTTTGATGATAGGTTAGAACTGTTCGTAACTTGTGCAGTAGCCATAAATCTTTGTCTCTAGTAAAAACTTTACCTATTCTTATCATAACAATATTTAGAGCCTAATTATTAATTAAGATCTTTAAGCGTTTTTGGGGTTGGTTAATAGTCTATTATCTTTAATATAATATTATTTTATGATGACAGATTGATGAATGAATGAAACTCAAATTAGTTTTTTGATTGATTATGTAAGCGCAGCAATTCGTTTATCAATTCCTTTGGGTTTTGCTGCTTTAGGGGGAATGTGGTCAGAACGTTCTGGGGTTTTAAATATTGCTTTAGAAGGAATGTTATTAACAGGTGCTTTTGTTAGTGCTTCGGTGGCTTTTCTTACTAATAATGCTTGGTTAGGACTCATAATAGGAGCTATCATTGCTGGATTAGTGGGCTTATTACACGCTTATTTATCCGTTACTTTAAAAGTCAATCAAATTGTCTCAGCGTTAGGTATTAATTTATCAGTGAGTGGATTCACTGCTTTTTTTAGTCGACTTATTTTTGCGAACGGAACGACAAAAACGTTACCCAAACTGTCTTTTTTTGAAGGGGTAATCAGTTCAGAATTAAAACAATTTTTATCTCCTGAAAATCTATTTTTATTTTTCTTGATCTTTTGGGTCATTTATAGTATTCACTTATTATTCTATACTCATTTTGGCTTACGGGTTAGAGCAGTCGGACAACAGCCCTTAGCAGCAGAAAGTGCAGGTATTTCTATTAGTTTGATTCGTTATTGTTGTGTTATTTTATCAGGGGTATTATGTGGGATTGGGGGAGCTTATTTAGCCTTAGTTCATATCCGATATTTTGCTGAAGGAATTGTGGCAGGAAAAGGCTATATTGCCTTAGCTGCGGTTATTTTTGGACGGTGGCATCCTCTAGGAATAATGTGTGCTTGTTTTTTATTTGGAGCAACGGAAGCCTTGCAGTTAAGAATACAAGCCTTGACTGTTAATATTCCTTATCAATTCTTAAATATGTTACCTTATCTTGTCGCCTTATTAGCTTTGTTAGGATTAGGGGGTAAAAAAGTTTCCCCACCCAAAGCGTTAGCTGTTGCTTATCACAAAGAACTTAGAGAGTAAATTTCCCACGATTTTAGGTAAATGCGGATTTTATAAGCCCCGTCCTACGGACTTTGTTCCTCGTCCGAGGCTTTCTCCCGACATTTCTGGTAAGTTCACGATAGAATAGTCAAGATTTGATAAATTCTGACAACTTAGCAATGAGGAGTGTGCGTTGTGTTGAGGAAAATTCACTGGCAAACAACGAAAATTTGGGGGAAACAGGCTCTAATTTTTTCCTCAAAACCTTTACTAAGACTACTCTCATCAGTCATTGCCTATAGTTTCCTCATCACCCCGTCCCATGCACTCCTGGGGAAAGTTGGAGTAGTGAGAAGTCCTGAAAATCAACAACAATGGACTTCCATTCGTAACCGTCTTTTGGCCACAGGCATTCAATTTTGCTTGATCGAAGGTGACAACTGGAAGACAGCAGAAGATCTTAGAAACGTTCGCACCCTTTTTCTCCCCAATGTAGAAAACATTACTGGACAACAAGCAGAAGCCTTAGAAACCTGGGTAAACGGGGGCGGAAACCTTGTTATTAGTGGACCGACGGGGAATTTATCAGAATCTGCTGTTCAAGACCAATTACGGGCTGTATTTGGGGCTTATTGGGGCTTTTCTAATTCCAATCCTTCTACCATCAGAGTCGAAGAAAATAATCAACTTTCCTTAGTGAACTCAACCAGTCTGAGTGATACTTTGATCGGGGGTGTGGTTATTCCCAGTGCCATTACCGCCCAAACCCTTGCTGTTTGGTTAACAGAAAACAAACCCCCCGCAGTTATTACGAATAATCAAGTCATTTTTTTGGGGTGGCGTTGGGGTATAACTGGAGTAACTTCGGCCGCCTTTGATGTCACTTGGTTAAAAACTGTCTTAAACCGCTACGGCATTAACGAAGGGAACCAATTAGTTGCAGAAAGAAGCGTGGATATTCCTCCCTGCAATATAGTAGATATCAATCCTCCTCAACAACCTTTCCCTATTTTGCCTCCTGCTTATATTCCCCAACCGGAAGAAACTCAAACAGAAGAAGAAGAACCTTTCATTGAGATAGAATTAACCCCTGAGTCTTCTCTTCCTTCCCAAACTTTAATTAGCGATCGCCGTTCTCAAGGGTTCAATTATGGTCTAACTAGGCCGATGATTTCTCCTCAACAAGCCCAAACCATGACAGGGGAGTTATCTAACCTCATTGCTCGCTTTGAAAGTACCCTGATCGCAGCCCAAGCCCATAATCAACCCATTTCCAATCAAAATAAATTGGCCTTCCGTCAATCCCAAGAAGCACTATACCAGGCTAAAATTAGTCTGCAAAACTTTCAGGGATTATTAAACCAAAGACAGTACGACCAAGCGCGACAACTGTGGCTAAAAACCCGTCGGAATCTTTGGGATAATTATCCCACGGCTCAACCCGTAGCGCAAGCAGAAATACGGGCTATGTGGTTAGATCGAGGAACAATTGTCAAAACTCGCTCAGAAGCAGAGTTAGCGGTACTGTTTGACCGTATGGCCCAAGCAGGTATTAATACGGTATTCATGGAAACGGTTAACGCTAGTTACCCCATTTATCCTAGCGGAGTCGCCCCGGAACAAAACCCCCTCACCAAAGGGTGGGATCCCCTTAAAGCTGCGGTAAAATTAGCCCACGAACGAAACATGGAACTTCATGCTTGGGTATGGATCTTTGCTGCTGCGAATCAAGGTCATAATAAGGTGTTGGAACAACCGGAAGACTATTTAGGTCCGGTACTTTCCCGTAACCCTGACTGGGGAATCACTGACAAAAAGGGTAATTATTTTGATAAAGGACCACAATTTAAAAAGGCTTTTCTTGACCCAGCTAACCCCAGAGTTCAAAAATATTTACTGTCTTTATTAGATGAAATTGTTCGTAATTATGATGTAGATGGGATTCAATTTGATTACATTCGTTATCCTTTTCAACAACCCCAAAATAATCAAACTTTTGGTTATAGTAAATCTTCTCGTTATCTATTTAAAGAAATGAGTGGAGTTGACCCGATAGAAATTTCTCCGAGTCATCCTTTATGGAATCAATGGACAGGGTTTCGTATTCGTCAAGTTGATAGTTTTGTTGCTACCGCATCCACTCATTTGAAAAAGGTTAAACCTGAGTTAATTATTTCGGCTTCTGTGTTTCCTATTGAACAACGCGATCGCCTGTTTCGTTTACAACAGAATTGGGAAGAATGGATGGAAGAAGAATGGGTTGATATGATCGTTTTGATGACCTATGCCCTGGATACTGGTAACTTGGAAGAACGGATTAAATTAGCTTTTGATGATAGTTTACCTCAATCGGCTCTGGTAATTCCTGGATTGCGTTTATTAAAAGTTCCTGACCCTGTAACCATTGATCAATTACAATTTGTTCGGAATATGCCTATCAGTGGTTTTGCTCTCTTTGCAACCGAAAACTTGACTCCTTCTTTACAAACTTTATTAAGTCGTATTCAAAGACCAGAAAAAAACCAACCGTTACCCTATCGTCAACCTTTTCAAACCGCTTTAGCTCGTTATCAAGCCCTACAACAAGAATGGGACTTTTTAGCTCATAAACAACAGTTGAAAGTGGATAAAAATAGCCTCAGAAAAATTGATAATCAAGGAGAACAGTTAGAGAAAGCTTTAGAAAAATTAGCAGCAGAACCATCAGGACAAAATCTGAGAATAGCTCAACAAATTTTAAGACAATTTCAACAACAATTTCCTAACTGGATGAGAAACCACAAGCAAGGTTATTATTATCAAGTTGAAGTTTGGGAAAACAGACTAGAAACATTAGATAAATTATTAGTGTATGGTGAAAGGAAAATGAGCAGAGGTTCTACTTTCTAAGCGTTAGTTTTAAGCTGATGGCTGACGGCTGATAGCTGAATGCTTATACATGATTTAAACTTTATGGGTAATTAAGAGTAGTCCCGAACTTGGCAAACCTAGGGTCTTAAGATTTTGTTTATAAACAGTCTCTTACAGACAGTAGATAAATATGATATGATTTGAGAGACAACGTTTTGGGTTTTCTGTTAGGTAATATATGGTGACAATAAAACCATGAAAATTGCTTTTATTTTGGGTCAGTTTCCAGCTTTATCGGAAACCTTTATTCTCAATCAAATCACAGGATTAATTAACCGAGGTTATGACCTCGATATTTATGCGATTCAACCAGGAGACGTGACAAAAATTCACCCTGATGTTGAAGATTATAAGTTATTAGAAAAAACTTACTACGATCAAAGACCTGAAAATAAATATATTGCTTATTTAAACGCATTTAAACTATTGTTATTGAGCTTTTTTATCCAACCTTGGAAACGCTTGCCAGTTTTATTGAGGATAATAAGTTCAGCAAGACCAGGAAAATTATCAAAATCTTTAGACCTATTTTATGCAGCAATTTCTTGTCTAAAACATCATCAAGACTATGACATTATCCATTGTCATTTTGGGATGTTAGGAATCAAGGCTTTAAAACTTCAAGAAATAGGGGCAATTCAAGGTAAGAAATTAATTACCTCTTACTATGACGTAGATGTGACAAAGTATCCAAAAATTGCAGGAAAAGATGTCTATAATGAGTTATTTGAAAAAGGCGACTTGTTCTTAGGACTTACCCATTCCATGAATAAACAAATTATAGAATTGGGTTGTCCTACTGAAAAACTGCAAAAATTACCTACTATTAGTGTTGATTTATCCCGCTATCAGTTTCGTCCTTGTATCCTTAAACCCGATGAACCCATTAAACTATTAACAGTAGCAAGATTAGTAGAAACAAAAGGGATTGAATATTCCATTAAAGCTGTCAGTAAAGTCATAGAAAAATACCCTGATATTAATCTTATGTATCGAATTGTTGGTACAGGACAACTAGAAAAAAAATTAAATAATTTAATTAATAATCTTGGAGTTTCAGAACAGATTCAATTAGTAGGAGGAATGACCCAAACAGAAGTTAGAGAAATTTATGCTGATAGTCATATTTTTATTTTAGCCAGTACCACAGCTACCAATGGAGATCAAGAAGGTTTACCCACCGTTTTGCAAGAAGCGCAAGGAATAGGTTTACCTGTTGTTTCTACCTTTCATAGTGGTATTCCTGAAGGAGTAGTTAATGAAAAATCAGGATTTTTAGTTCCAGAAAGAGATGTAGATGCTTTAACAGAAAAAATTGAATATCTTGTGAAAAATCCCCAAGTTTGGGAAGAAATGTCGTTAACAGGACGAAAATTTGTTGAAGCTAATTATGACATGAATAAAATTATGGATCAATTAGTAGAAATCTATCAAAAATTACTCAGTTAAATTTAATTAAAATATTATAATGAATGTTGTTTTTTTCACTCATTACTCGGACTTATATGGTGCTAATCTCGGTCTGATTAATCTAATAGATGGCTTAAAAAAATATCAAATTAATTGTCATGTTATTATTCCCAAAAAAGGAAAAATAGGCAAAGAATTAAAATCACGAAATATTCCTTTTGCTATTATTCCTATAGAATGTTGGATTGATATGCCAAAGAGAGGGAATAATCCTAGTAAAAAATTCTATTGGAAGCTGCAAAGATTATTGAAAAATATACAATTAATTCCCCAATTAACAAAAATAATTAAAACTTGGAAAACTGATATAATTTATACTAATTCTGCTGTTATTAATATTGGATTAGTGGTAGCTAAAATCTTAAAAATTCCTCATGTTTGGCATATTAAAGAATTTGTTGATCGTGATTATAATTTCCAGTTTGATTGGGGAAAAAAGTTTTTTCAATATTCTGTAAAAAATTCAGAAGCTGTCATTACCATGTCTCAAGCGTTAACCGCTTACCATTTTGGAAATATATCCATACCCTCTCTTCAAGTAATTTACGATGGAATTGCTTTTCAATCTAAGTTTGATGATTGGTATCAGTTGAGTCATCCTTACCCTTTCGATCAAGATCAAGTTTATACCTTGGCTTTAGTGGGTAAAATTTATCCCCAAAAAGGTCATGAAATAGCAATAAAAGCTATGGCAATATTAGCAAAAAAACATGGAAATGTGCGTTTAATTATTGTTGGTTCAGGGGAAAAAAGTTACGAAAATTATCTTCAAAAATTAACCCATGAATTAGGAATTGCAGATAAGGTTGAATTTTGGGGATATCTCAACGACCCTTTTAAAGCTTATTTTGCCTCAGATGCAGTTTTGATGTGTTCTGCGAGTGAAGGGATGGGACGAGTGACTATAGAAGCGATGGCTACTTGTCGTCCCGTCATCGGTTATGATAACGCAGGAACCTCAGAATTAATTGAAAATGAGTCCACAGGCTTACTATACCAAAAAAATGAGCCTGAAAGATTGGCTGTTTGTATGGAAAGGTTGGTAGAAAATATTTCTTGGTCACAAACCTTAGGACAAAATGGCTGGAAAATAGCTAAACAAAAGTATTCCATTGAAAATTTTGTACAACAAGTGTATCACGTTTTATCTTCCTTATCAGCCAAAAGTTAACAATTAATTTTGATACAATATTTTAGTAAACAATTAAAATTATTACAATATAAATTCAGTTCAAATTTTTATGTCTCAACGTTCTATTAATACTCCTAAAATTTTTTGGAAAACTCCCCTCGCTTGGTTATCAAGTTTCTGGGAATTTTCCCGTCCTCATACCATTGTAGGAACCAGTTTAAGTGTCTTAGCTTTATATTTAATTGCTTTAGCAACTGTAGATAATACGGTTAGTTTGAATCATATTCAGGATTTCTTGATCGCTTTACTTGCTTGTTTATGTGGCAATGTTTATATTGTGGGATTAAATCAACTAGAAGATCAAGAAATAGATAAAATTAATAAGCCATATCTTCCCTTAGCATCAGGAGATTTTTCTGTTAAACAAGGCCATTATATTGTTAGTATTACAGGAATTTTAGCTTTAATTATTTCATTTTTAGGAGGTTGGTGGTTAGGGACAACAGTGGTTATTAGTTTACTCCTTGGAACTGCTTATTCTTTCCCTCCTATTCGCTTAAAACGATTTCCTTTGTTAGCTGCTTTTTGTATTTTTACTGTTAGGGGAATTATTGTTAATTTAGGTTTATTTTTATACTTTACTCACTGTTTTACTGAAACCGCTTTTTTAGTCCCGGAAGTTCTAATTTTAACAGCGTTTGTGGTTATTTTTACCATTGCGATCGCTATTTTTAAAGATGTCCCTGATCTCGAAGGGGATAAAGAATATAATATTACAACTTTTACAATTTTGTTAGGCAAAAAAGCGATATTTAAAATTTCTTGTGCTGTTATTTTTGTTTGCTACTTAGGAATGATAACGATTGGGGTTTTATCTATATCTAATATAAACAAACTATTGTTGATAATCTCTCATTTGGGATTACTAGCATCACTGTTATGGCGTAGTCAAAGAGTCAATTTAGATGAAAAAATTTCCATTGCCCAATTTTATCAGTTTATTTGGCGATTATTTTTCTTAGAATATTTACTATTTCCTCTTGCTTGTTTGCTTTAATGTAACATTTGATAAATATTTTAACTTTAATCTGTTTAAATATTGGGTTTGAACCTCATAAAGTGGTACAATCAAAGGTGCTTTATCCATAAACAAGGAAGCCATAAAACGGATGGCCATAGCTTATATTATCGGACTAGGAAGATCAGGTATTGCAGCAGCAAGATGTCTTAAACAAGACGGATGGGAAGTGATTATTAGCGATCGTTCTACCAATCCTAATTTAACCCCTTTACAACAACAATTACAAACAGAAGGAATCACAGTAAAATTAGGTCATACTCCTGAGTTAAATACTACTCCTTTACCTAAATTAATTGTAGTTAGTCCTGGTGTTCCTTGGGATATTCCTTTTCTGATAGAAGCCCGTCAACAGAATATTGATACCATAGGAGAGTTAGAATTAGCTTGGCGATATCTTCAATCATCTCCTTGGGTGGGTATTACAGGAACAAATGGTAAAACCACCACCACTGCTTTAGTCGCAGCTATTTTTCAAGGTGCAAAATTAAATGCACCTTCTTGCGGGAATATTGGTTATGCCGCTTGTGAGTTAGCTTTATCTCAATTGAAAAAAAATAGCACTTTTAACTATGATTGGATCATTGCAGAAATTAGTAGTTATCAGTGTGAATCATCCCGAGAATTAAGCCCTAAAATTGGTCTTTGGACAACCTTTACATCTGATCATTTAAGTCGTCATAAAACCCTTGAAAACTATTACGCAATTAAAGCATCTTTATTGTATCGTAGTGAATATCAAGTCTTTAATGGGGATGATCCTTATTTACATCAAACAGGGTTGCATCAATGGGCCGATGCTTATTGGACGACTGTAAAAGGTAAAGATAATTTACTCTGTAATCCCAGTAAAGGGGTTTATATTCAAGATAATTGGGTTGTCGCTTTTGGTGAATTAATTTTACCCTTAAATCTCTTTAAAATGCCAGGTTTTCATAACCAACAAAACCTGTTAATGGCCATTGCAGCAGCTAGATTAGCTGGAATTGAAAAAGGAGCGATCGCCTCAGCTATAGCAACATTTACAGGGGTTCCTCATCGCTTAGAATATATCACAACCATTGATGGAATTGACTTTATTAATGATAGTAAAGCAACTAATTATGATGCAGCAGAAGTCGGTTTATTATCTGTAAAATCTCCTACTATTTTAATTGCAGGAGGAGAAGAAAAAGAAGGCGATGATAATCAATGGATTGCACAAATCAAATCAAAAGTTGCTAACGTTTTACTAATCGGTGAAGCTGCTGAAAATTTTGCTAAACGTCTCCATGATGCTAATTATCATCATTATGAAATTGTGGAAACTATGGAAAAAGCAGTAGAAAGAAGTTTAATATTAGGACGAGAACTTAATGCAAAAGTAGTTCTTTTATCCCCTGCTTGTGCAAGTTTTGATCAATATCAAAGCTTTGAACATCGAGGAGACCATTTTCGAGAATTATGTCAACAACTGAATTGAAGAAGAAGTCAGAAGCCAGAATTTTTTTATAAATATTTGTTTTCTCTCGATTCCTTCCTTGTCCCGAAGAAGTAATAAAATTAATTTAAAAATAAGCTAATTTATGAACCCCTTAATTATCTTGAATAATTAGTTTTTTTATATGCTTGTTTCTTAGAAAAATGAGATATAATTTTTGGTAATGAGGTTGTGTCAACCCGTATTTACATATATTTTTTCTAAAAATCAATAGATTATTTGGGTATTTTCACGAGTCCGTTTATTCCACAGTAATAGTTACTCTAGGATTAGATAGGTTAAATTATTGATTATTATCATTGAATCTTTATTGATATTGCTTCTAGCTAACCAGTAGAAGTTACAAAGTATTTGTGTTGTCTCGTTATTTTGAAATAATCATTGTTTAACCATCATAATTTTCTCTTTCTATCCAAAAAGTAGTTTTTAATTACCATGAATAATAATCAAACTTCCATCGAGTTTTCTTCAGCCAAGTATTCAGGAATTGAAAAAGATCAACCCTTTCCTAACCAAATAGAAATTACTGTTACTCGTTCTGGAAATCTTGATAATTTTAATAGTGTACAACTTCATTTACGTCGCGGAATGACAACTGCTGAAGAAGGTGTTGATTTCGACGGAATGTTTTCTCAGTGGATAGATTTTGAACCAGGACAAACTGAAAAAAAAGTTTATATTGATATTTATGATGATTTTGAGTTAGAAGGAACAGAAAATATTGAATTAAAATTGATTGCTGATTCTACTGATCCTTCTGTTGTTTTAGGAGAAAATATCACTACAACTGTTTCAATCTTTGATAATGAAACCACTTATCTAGAATTTGAATCAGCTAAATATGTCACCGTTGAACAGGATGACCCCGCTATCAACCAACTGGAAATTACCGTAACTCGTAGTGGAAACCTAGATAACTATACCATGGGAGAAGTACGAGTCATCAACGGAACAGCCGAAGAAGGAAACGACTTTTATTTCGGAGATATTTGGGCTAACTTTGAACCAGGACAAACCACTACCACCCTGTTAATCGACGTTCCTGATGACTGGAATCTAGAAGGAACAGAAAGTTTCCAATTACAGTTAGTAGATGATCCTTACAATACAGACATTGAATTAGGAGAAAACGCCACCACTACCATTGAAATTTTAGATAAACAAACCACTTATCTAGAATTTTCTTCAGCTAAATATGTCACCATTGAACAAGAAGATCCCTTCCTAAATAAACTAGAAGTTACTGTTACCAGAAGTGG
>JAAUYD010036194.1_pt1 | contig 64855 bp, 69 predicted proteins | sample 7278101 | NCBI WGS metagenome assembly JAAUYD01 (sample SAMN14350128, study PRJNA611818) | marine sediment metagenome | isolation source: surface marine sediment (0.6m) | place: French Polynesia: Moorea | collected 2018-08
GAAGTCGAAGTCCTGCAACGTCAGGTTGGCTTCCTTGAGCATGTCGGACACCGCGTAGGCAGGCGCCATCAAGAGTCCTTCGTCGTCCATGAAGTTGACGGCGGCCGACTTGAAAAAGGTCAGGTAAGCAAGGACAGGCACGTTCTTCTTGCGCGCCCAGTCCTCGGAGGCGAGCAACACGGCCGCGGCGCCGTCGGTGAGCGGTGTGCTGTTGCCGGCGGTCATGGTGCCTTCGCCGCTGCGATCGAACACCGGCTTCAGTGACGAGAGTTTCTCAAAGGTCGTGTCGCGGCGGATGTTGTTGTCTTCCTCGATATCCATGAACGGCATTACGAGATCTTCGTACCAGCCTTCGTCATAGGCGGCCGCCGCTTTCGTGTGGCTGGCTAGGGCAAGCTGATCCTGGTGCTCGCGTTGTACGTCCCATTCTTTCGCTGTGATCTCGGTACTTTCACCCATCGACAAACCGGTGCGCGGCTCGGTGACGCCCGGAAGCTCGGGTTTCAGGAACGACGGACGGAATCGCAACAGCGGTTTGATGCGGTCGCCGAAAGAACGCGCCGCGTGCATGTCCAGCAGCATGCGGCGATACGGATCGGGGTAGACGATCGGTGCATCACTGACTGTATCGGTCCCGCCCGCGATACCGGCTTCGATCTGGCCCAGCGCGATCTTGTTCGCGATCACTGCCGCCGCTTCGATACTCGTTCCGCAGGCACGCTGCAGGTCAAAGGCGGGTGTGCGGACGTTCAGGCCGGAATCGATGACGCTTTCTCTCGCGAGGTTCCAGTCCCGTGAATGCTTGATCACGGCACCGAGAACGACCTCGCCGAGAATCTGCCCCTTGAGATCGAACCTGGAAACTACGCCCTGCAGAGCGGCGGTCATCATTTCCTGGTTCGATACGCCCCGGTAAACCGAATGCGAGCGGCAAAAAGGAATTCGCGAGCCACCGCAAATGGCAACCCGTATCGCCCTTCCATCGTGCAACATACTCTGGCCTCCGTTCTTGTGTTCGTTGCGTACGCGACGCAACTTTACACCATTCGGATAAGCGACCGTAGGTTAAACTGCCGCGATGACCGCGGGGCGCAGCAACGAGATCCGGACACAAACCGCGGCGATCGCCCGGCTTGCCGGACCACTGGTCGTCAACAATCTCGCCGTGGCCGGAATGGCCTTTGCCGATGCGGTCATGGCGGGCCGGCTCGGCGCCGAGTCGCTTGCCGCGGTCGCCGTTGGCAACAGCACCTGGTTCCTCGCCTTTACGCTCGGGCTCGGCATTCTGATGGCCATTTCGCCGATCTCCGCCCAGCTGTGGGGGGCAGGGCGCAGGAAGAAGATCGGGCGCTACACACGCCAGGGCATCTACCTTGCCCTGATCATGGGTGTGCCCCTGATCTTCGCCGGCCAACACCTGGTCGAGCCATTCCACGTCTATATCGGTATCGACGAGGGGTTCCGCGACCTCGCGGTCGGCTACACCAAGGCGATCCTGTTCGGCGCGCCGGGCATATTCATCTTCCTGGCATTGCGCTTCACAACCGAAGGCATCGGACATACGCGGCCGATCATGTACACGTCGATCTTTACGCTGGCGAGCAACGTGTTCCTGAACTACGTCCTGATGTTCGGCAAGTTCGGCGCCCCCGCACTCGGCGCCGTCGGTTGCGGCTGGGCGAGCGCCATCTCGATGTGGCTTGTCATGTTCGCGCTGCTCGCTTACGTGCTGATCAGTCCCCGGTATCGCGAATTGAAAATCTTCGCGCGTTTCGCGCCGCCGCGACTCCATGTGCTGCGCGAGGTCATCGTCCTCGGCTTCCCGATCGCGATAACGATCACGGCCGAAGCCGGCCTCTTTGCCGCCGTATCGATTCTGGTCGGTACCCTCGGTGCTGCGATCACGGCGGCGCACCAGATCGCGATCAACTTCGCTACAACGTTCTTCATGGTGCCGCTCGCGTTGAGTTCGGCGACGACGGTCTATGTCGGCCAGCTCGTGGGTGCGAACGAGCCGGAGCGCGCGCGCTTCGCCGGTGCCGTCGGCATCGGGCTGTGCGGCGTGTTCATGACGTTTTCGGCCATCGCGCTGCTCGTATTTCGGGACGGAATCGTCGGCCTGTATACGGATGACATGGCCGTGCAGACCATCGCGCTGAGCCTGCTGTTCATCGTCGCCATCTTTCAGGTAGCGGATGGCATCCAGATTGGCGCGGCGGGCGCGCTGCGCGCCTACAAGGACACGCGCGTGCCGATGGCAATCAATATCTTTTCGTACTGGATCGTCGCGTTTCCGCTGGCCTACTCTGCGGCGCTAGTCTGGAAGTCACCGCCGGCCACGATCTGGCTGGCGTTCGTGGTCGGCCTGACGCTGGCGGCGGCGCTGCTGAGCTGGCGCTACTACCGGATCTCGAAGCCTCAGCCCTGACCGAAGTCCGGGCTGTCGCCCGCGAGGTACTCGTCTTCCTCCGGCGTGTTCTCACGTCCGAGCAGCTTGTTGCGATGTGGAAAACGGCCGAACTGGTCGATGACGTCCTTGTGCAGCTCCGCGAAATGCGCGCACACCAGGAAGGTCTCCTGGTACGTCGGCGATACGGATTCGGCGAGGCGATTGTAGAGCTCGACCGCCTTCGCCTGCACCTTGGCAGATTCGGCATGTTGCAGCGGCATGTAGAAGAAGACTCTCTGGATCGGCGTGAGGCCTTTGTCTTTTTTCTCCATCGCGCCTTCGACGCACAGCTTGAGGGCCAGCCTGTCCTTCGAAAACGCGTCCGCCTTGTTGCGGAAGATGTTGCGGCGAAACTGATCGAGCAGCAGGATCAGCGCAAGACGCCCGCGCGGCTCCGCTGCCCAGTGATCGAGCTTGCCTTCGCTCGCGAGTTCGACGTCCTCTGAGAATTTCTCCTTGATCTCCGCGTCGAACACGGGATCCTCGCCGAACCAAATGTCCATGCGGCGGTCGATCTGCGGGGCCGTCAACTCCTGTTCTTTGAACCAGAACGCGAGGATCGCGTCGATTCGGGCGGCATCCACGTCGGTGATCGTGGCGTCCATGCTTTCGCTGAGGAGTTTGACAGACATATTGTGAGAACCCTGTCACAGTTTGGGCGGATCCGACCATTTAGGGCCGTGGTTGCCAGTAGACTTTAGCAGATGATGAGCGCCGCAAACCGAGCACTGTGTCTCGCCGTGGCAGCCTTCGTGTTTATGGCTGGCTGCGGCGATTCGCCCTCAGAACCCGAGGCCGAGTTGCGGGCCTGGGTCGATGCAGGCATTGCGTTCGTCGAAGCCAAGCAACGGCGTGCCGTCGTCGGCATGGTGTCCGAAGCCTATGCCGACGGTCGTGGCAACGAGCGTAGTGACCTCGACAAACTGCTGCGCGTCTACTTTCACAGGATGAACAACATCAAGCTGTTGCCGAAGATCGAGGAGATCACGATCTACGGGGACACGGCGGCACAGCTCGTGTTGACGGTCGGTATGGCCGGCACCAACGAAGGCGTTCTCGGCTTCAGCGCCGACGCCTACCGATTCGAACTCGAAGTCGAGAAGGACGGCACCGACTGGCATCTGGTCTCGGCGCGCTGGGGGGAGCTTGGTGATGAACTCAGGTAGACGATATCTCGTAATCGTTCTTGTGGCTCTGACCGGGCTCGGTGCTTGCGCGTCGGTCCCCGAGAACCTCGTCACCAGGCCCGACGTGCAGCTGCGCGACGTGCAGGTATTGGGCCTCGGCTTCAAGAACCAAACGTTCCTTCTGTCTTTCGATATCCACAACCCGAACCCGTATCCGTTGCCCGTCAACCACATCAGCTACGGGGTCCGGCTCGACGGCCTGCGTTTCGCGAGCGGCCAAACCGAGAGTGACATCTCCGTGCCGGCCGGCGGCGATGCCGAGTTCGCGATCAGCGTCGAACTCGACCTGCTTACGACGGCGCCGCGCCTGCTGTCCATTGTCCGCGAGGGCGTGCGGCGCGATATTTCCTACGAACTCGAAGGTAAGCTCGGCATCGATATTCCAATGTCGCCCCCCGTGTCCTATCGCAGCAACGGGTCGATCCGTCTCCACTCCGGTGGTTTCTAGCGCAACCGATGCGAGCCCCGCCGAGCTGATCTATACTGATTGACTCGCGGCGCGCTGCGCCATCTCTAAACAACTGATTTCGGGGACGTTTTCACACGGACCCCGCGGTTCGCATGACTGAGGTGACAGCTAAAAACCTGCTGGACCCGGCGCTGCATCGAGACAGTTGCGGTTTTGGGCTCATCGCCAATCTCGATGACCTGCCGAGTCACTGGGTCGTCAGTACGGCGATCGAGGCGCTCGGGCGCCTGACACATCGTGGCGCCGTCGCCGCGGACGGCAAGACCGGCGACGGGTGCGGACTGTTGATCAAGTTTCCCGAGTCGTTCCTGCGGGCCATCGGAGAAGAACTCGGCTTCTCGCTGAGCAGGCGATTTGCAGCGGGCACCGTGTTCCTCAGCACCGGCGACGCCGCCGCCCGTGCCGCGCGCGACACGATCAACCAGGCGATCGCCGACATGGAGCTCGAGCTCGTCGGCTGGCGCGAGGTACCCATCGATCCGTCGGTCTGCGGCGAGCAGGCCCTTGCAACCCTGCCGCGCATCGAGCAGGTCTTCGTCAATGCGCCGGACGGCATGCCTCGCGACGCCTTCAACCGCAAGCTGTTTCTCGCAAGACGCCGCGCCGAGAAACAGCTCGGCGAAGGCGAAACCTACATCGCCAGCCTGTCGTCGGTGACGATCAGCTACAAGGGCATGATCATGCCCGCGGCACTGCCCGATTTCTTCCCGGACCTGCGTGACGAGCGCATGGAATCGTCAGTCTGCGTTTTCCACCAGCGCTTCTCGACCAACACGCTGCCGGAATGGCGTCTCGCGCAGCCGTTCCGCTTCCTGGCGCACAACGGCGAAATCAATACGATCCGCGGCAACCGCAACTGGGCGGTTGCGCGCGCGAAGAACTTCATGTCGAACGAGCTCGACGATATCTCGGATCTCGACCCGATAATCTCGATGACCGGTTCCGACTCCTCGAGTCTCGACAACATGCTCGAGGTCTTGCGCGCGGGCGGCATGGACATCCTACAGGCTATGCGCATCATGATTCCGCCGGCCTGGCAGACTGTCGACAACATCGACCCCGACATCCGCGCGTTCTACGAGTTCTACGATTGCCAGATGGAGCCGTGGGACGGCCCGGCGGGCATCGTGCTCACCGACGGCCGCTATGCCGCCTGTTGTCTCGATCGAAACGGACTGCGTCCCGCGCGCTATGTGATTACGAAAGACAAACACATCACGATCGCCTCCGAGGTCGGCGTCTACGAGTACGACGAGAGAGACGTCGTCGAGAAAGGGCGTCTCGGGCCGGGCGAGATGCTTGCGGTCGACCTCGTCAACGGTTCCGTGCTCGACACGGACGACGTCCACGACATCCTCAAAACGCGTGCGCCGTACAAGAAGTGGCTCAAGCAGGGTGTGCGCTACCTGGACTCGCTGCTGGTCGACCCGCGCATGGCCGCCGAGCCTTTCGATGCGGACACGCTCGCGACCTACCAGAAGATGTTCAACCTGTCCCGTGAAGAGCTCAATGAGGTCATCGCGGTGCTCGCCAAGGCCGAGATGGAGGCCGTGGGTTCGATGGGTGACGACACGCCGATGGCCGTGTTGTCGGAGCGCGTGCGCTCGCCATTCGATTATTTCCGGCAGCAGTTCGCCCAGGTTACGAACCCGCCGATCGATCCGCTGCGCGAGCGCATCGTCATGTCGCTGCAAACCAACGTCGGCGGCGAATCGAGCCTGTTCGACATAGGCCCGAGGCACGCCGAGCAGATCATCCTGAACTCTCCGGTGCTGTCGCAGGCGAAGCTCCGCCAGCTGCTCGGCCCCGACATGTTCGAGGACAGCCACGTGTTTGTCGACCTCAACGTCGACGAGACGATGAGCCTGCCAGAGGCGCTCGAGATGATCTGCGAACAGGTCGAACAGGGCGTGCGCGACGGCAACCTGATCGTCATGCTCTCTGACCGTTACCTGAAACCCGGGCACCTCCCCGTGCACGCGTTGCTCGTCACCGGCGCTGTGCATCACCATCTCGTGCAGACGGGGCTGCGCTGCGACTGCAACATCATCGTCGAAACCGGCGTCGCGCGCGATGCACACCAGATTGCGTGCCTGATCGGTTACGGCGCGACGATGGTTTATCCGTATCTCGTCTACCAGTCACTGCACGATATTGCGACGCGCGGGAACATCGATCGCCAGCAGCAACTTGGCCGCAGCTACCGCCGCGGTATCCGCAAAGGGTTGTTCAAGATCATGTCGAAAATGGGCATCTCGGCGATCTCGAGTTATCGTGGCGCGCAGCTCTTCGAGATCGTCGGGCTCAGCGACGAGGTCGTCGAGCGCTGCTTCCGAGGCACGACGTCCCGTATCCAGGGTACGAACTTCGATGATCTGTGGAACGACCAGAAGCAACTCGCGGCTGCCGCCTGGGAGCCGCGCGAGTTGATCAACCAGGGCGGCCTCTACAAGTACGTGCACGGCGGCGAGTACCACTGTTACAACCCGGACGTGATCGCCACCCTGCAGTCGGCCGTCCGTACCGGTGAATACGAGCGCTACGAGGCGTACGCGAAACTCGTTAACGAGCGTCCCGTCGCGACGCTTCGCGACCTGATGGACATCAAGCCGGCGGGCGATCCAATTCCGCTCCACGAGGTGGAGTCCGTCGAGAAGATCCTGCCTCGCTTCGATAGTGCCGGCATGTCGCTCGGCGCGCTATCGCCCGAAGCGCATGAGTCGCTTGCGATCGCGATGAACCGCATCGGCGCACGTTCGAACTCGGGTGAAGGCGGCGAAGACCCGTCGCGCTACGGCAATGAGCGCATGTCGAAGATCAAGCAGGTTGCATCAGGCCGTTTCGGCGTCACGGCCGAATACCTCGTGAACGCAGAGGTGATACAGATCAAGATCGCGCAGGGCGCGAAGCCCGGTGAGGGCGGCCAGCTGCCGGGGCACAAGGTCAATGACATGATCGCGAAGCTGCGCTACGCGAAGCCCGGCGTCGGCCTGATCTCACCGCCCCCGCACCACGATATCTACTCGATCGAGGATCTTGCGCAGCTCATTTTCGATCTCAAGCAGGTCAACCCCGAGGCGCTGGTCTCTGTGAAGCTCGTCGCCGAGCCCGGTGTCGGGACAATCGCGGCGGGCGTCGTCAAGGCGTACGCGGACCTGATCACGATTTCCGGATACGACGGTGGTACCGGGGCAAGCCCGCTGAGCTCGGTCAAGTACGCGGGCAGTCCGTGGGAGCTCGGTCTGTCCGAAACGCATCAGGTACTGCGCTCGCAGGACATGCGCCACCAGGTGCGCCTGCAGACGGACGGTGGGCTCAAGACCGGCCTGGACGTCGTCAAGGCAGCGCTGCTCGGCGCCGAGAGTTTCGGCTTCGGCACGGGTCCTATGGTGGCGCTTGGCTGCAAGTACCTGCGTATCTGTCATCTGAACAACTGCGCGACCGGCGTTGCAACGCAGAACAACGTGCTTCGCAGCGAGTACTTCATCGGACTGCCGGAAATGGTCATCAATTTCTTCCGGTTCATCGCCGAGGAAGTGCGACGCATCATGGCCGAACTCGGCATCGCAAGGTTCGAGGAGCTGATCGGCCGTACCGACCTGATCGAGCTGCAGGACGGCGAGACGCCGCGCCAGGCCCGTCTCGATCTTTCGCCGATCATCTCGACCGACGGACTCGCCAAAGACGCGCCGCAGTTCTGCACCGATCCGAAGAACGACCCGTTCGACAAGGGAGAGCTCGCCGAGGCCATGGTCGAGGCTTGCCTGCCGGCGATCGAGGAGAAGACCGGCGGGCGGTTCGGTTTCGAGGTGCAGAATTTCAACCGTTCGATCGGCGCGCGGCTCGCCGGCGAGATCGCCCGGCGACACGGCAACGAGGGGATGCGCGATGCGCCGCTCGACATCATGCTGCGCGGCACGGCCGGACAGAGTTTCGGTGCCTGGAACATTTCCGGCCTCAACATGACGCTCGAAGGTGATGCGAACGACTACGTCGGCAAAGGCATGGCGGGCGGACGTATCGTCATTCGCCCGCCGCAGGATGTCGGCTATGCCGCTCGCGAGACGGCGATCGTCGGCAACACGTGCCTTTATGGTGCGACTGGCGGTGAGATCTATGCGTCGGGCCGGGCGGGCGAGCGCTTCGCGGTTCGCAATTCGGGCGCATCTGCGGTAATCGAAGGCTCAGGCGATCACTGTTGCGAATACATGACCGACGGCGTCGTCGTGGTACTGGGTCAGACCGGCGTGAACTTCGGGGCCGGTATGACGGGCGGTTTCGCCTACGTGCTCGACATCGAGCGCGAGTTCGTCGATCGATACAATCACGAACTCATCGACATTCACCGCATTTCGTCCGAGAACCTCGAGGCGCACCTGCACCACCTGCGCAATCTTTTGCGCGCGCACGTCGAGCATACGGGAAGCGTCTGGGGCGAGGCGATTCTCGACGACTATCGCTCCTTCCTGCCAAAGTTCTGGCTCGTCAAACCGAAGGCGGCGGCGCTCGGTACGTTGATCGAGTCACTGAGGCAGGCAGCGTAATGTCGAAGCATCCATTGCAGTTTCTCGAGGTGCCGCGCAAGGATCCCGAGAAGGAAAACGTCGAGGACCGGATTGCCCACTACGGCGAGATCTACGGTTCCTATGACGGTGCCACTGCCGCGGCGCAGGCCGGTCGTTGTCTCGATTGCGGCAATCCGTATTGCGAGTGGAAATGCCCGGTTCACAACTACATCCCGAACTGGCTGAAGCTGATCGAGGAAGGCAAGCTGTTCGAGGCGGCCGAGCTGTCGCACCAGACCAATTCGTTGCCGGAGATTTGTGGTCGGGTCTGCCCGCAGGACCGCCTTTGCGAAGGCGCATGCACGCTCGAGGACGCCAACGGGGCAGTAACGATCGGTAGTATCGAGAAGTACATAACCGACGAAGCCGTCGCGCAGGGCTGGCGACCCGACATGTCGAACGTTATCGACACGGGCAAGCGCGTGGGCATCGTCGGTGCCGGTCCCGCGGGCCTCGGCGCGGCCGACGTGCTCGCGCGTCACGGGATTCGTTCGATCGTCTACGATGCGTATCCCGAGATCGGCGGCCTGCTCACCTACGGGATCCCGCCGTTCAAGCTCGAGAAGCACGTCGTCAGGCGCCGCCGGGAATTGCTCGAAGGCATGGGCGTGCAGTTCGTTCTCAACACGCGTATCGGCATCGACAAACCGTTCGAGGAGCTCGTCGACGAGTACGACGCGGTATTCCTGGGCATGGGCACGTACGAGTACGTCAGAGGTGGCTTCCCGGGCGAAGACCTCCCGGGTGTAGTCGAAGCGCTGCCCTATCTTGTCGGCAACGCGTACCGCGAGCTCGGTCACGACGAGGCCAAAGCGCCGTACATCGATCTCGAGGACAAGCGCGTCGTCGTGCTCGGAGGCGGCGATACGGGCATGGACTGCAACCGTACGGCGATCCGTCAGGGCGCCGCGAGCGTAACCTGCGCGTACCGGCGCGACGAGGAAAACATGCCCGGATCACGCCGTGAGGTAGCGAACAGCAGGGAAGAAGGCGTTACGTTTCTCTTCAACCGGCAGCCGGTCGAGATACTCGGCGACGACCACGTCACCGGCGTGAAAGTCATCGAGACCAAGATGGGTGCGGCCGGAGCAGATGGTCGTCGTCGGCCTGAGCCGATCGAAGGAACCGAGACAGTGCTTCCCGCAGATGCCGTCGTGATCGCGTTCGGTTTTCGCCCCGATCCGCCGGAGTGGTTCGGCGATTTCGAGATCGATACGCTCGACAGCGGTCGCGTGCTCGTCAAGTCGATGGGCGCGGTTCCCTATCAAACCAGCAACCCGAAAATCTTCGCGGGCGGCGACATGGTGCGAGGCTCCGATCTCGTCGTGACAGCCGTTCACGAGGGCCGCGAGGCGGCGAAGGGTATCGCAAAGTTCCTCGGAATCTAGTCCGCCATGAGCACGGTTCTGTGGGCCAACTATCTTGTTGACAGTCAGGTTACGTGCGCCGAGTCGGACTTGTACGCGCTTTGCAAGCACGCCGACAAGCTCGACAAGATTTGCCGCAAATACGGCGTCTTGCCGTTTCTCGATACGCACGATTCGACCGACATGCAGTTCAATATCGGTGATGCGGAGTTCCCGGAGGGAATGGAGTCGACGGACGAGATCATGGCGGCCGACGGAACCTGGGTCGACGCGCAGGCGGCTGTCGAGATGCTCGAAACGCTTCTAAAGGTTGTACGTGAAGAGAACTTGCGATTCGGTGTCCTCGGCAACGCGCATCGCGAAGTCGTTGCCGAACTCGAAGAGAGTATCGAGTTCGCACGAGCGGCTGCAGCCAAGTCTGCGAAGTTCAACTTCGCCCTCGTAATGTGAAGTGACACTCGCTCAGTGCAGCTGGCCGGCGACCTGTGGTTGGCCGAATCCGCTCTACCTAGTGACCGTTCTCGGACGTGGGCGATCGCTTCTCTTGTGATTCAGACGAGCTTGTTCTCGCAGTCCGCCTTCGTTCTCGCGGCTTTCGACTTAGCAAGCGCCGTAGACGAAGCACCATGGCTACGGTGAAATCCTCTACATCATCAAAGAATTGGATCAGGGACTCCATAAGAAGAGATTCTTTGTCCGTGAATGTTTCTTCGTCTTGCTTGCGCAATTGCCTCTTCGATCTTACGTCCAAACAACAAGCATCTGACTTCGATGCAACATAACCTGGCGTACCGACGGGAATCGGCGAACAGCTGCCATAACCAAGCAAGAGCGTGGTACGGTTCGCGAATGACACGCAACTGTCTGATTGTTATTGACATGCAGAACGACTTCCTCGAGCGGTTGGAGGACGATAATTCTGCAGCATTGATCGCAAACACCAATCAGCTGATCGATATCTTTCGAGCGTCGAACTGTCCTGTAATTTGGGTCCAGCAACTGCTTAGTCCCGACCTGAGTGACGCTCCCTTGCTGATGAGGGACCGTCAGATATCGGTTGTGATTGAAGGCACTTCAGGGGCCGAGATTCACTCAGACTTGTCTCGTCACGACGAGGACACCGTCGTAACAAAGAAACGCTATAGCGCTTTCTTCGGAACCAACCTTGAGCAGTTCCTCAACGAGCTGGCTCCGCAGCAGCTCACATTGGCTGGCGTGAATACGCACGCCTGCGTTCGCGCAACTGCTATCGACGCGTATCAGCGGGACTTTCGAGTCCTGCTGGCATCGGATTGCCTTGCCTCTCACGACCCGGAACATGGCCGAGTCTCCATGGCGTATATGGATAGAAATATCGCTGTGGCTATGACGAACGATCAGATATCAGACGAGATGACGTAACTCGGACGAATAGCTGACATGGGTCTGACGCCGCCATTCTAACGTGACAGTCCTGGATGGCCGGAGATCACCAGACTTAGTCGATCGCAATCGGTGTATCGCAAGAAACGTGCGAAAATCCCGTAAGGGACATCAAGTCGGGGTCGATATGTATAAGTCTGAAAAGTTCTGGAACAAAACGGCTAGCCGTTACGCAAAGAGCCAGATTTCCGACGAAGCGACTTACCAGAGAAAACTCGCCGAAACACAAGAGTTCTTCAGACCCGACATGCGTGTTCTGGAGTTTGGCTGTGGAACAGGGACAACAGCAATCCACCACGCGCCGCATGTACAGCACATAGACGCAATAGACATATCAGAGAGCATGCTACAGATCGGCCGCGACAAGGCCAGAAAGGCGGGCGTCGATAACCTCACGTTCACTCGCGGCACGCTGATTGATTTCAATGCAAAGAACGCCAGTATCGACGCCGTTCTGGGTTTGAACGTGATTCATTTGCTGCCGGACAGGGAGGCGGTGATCGCAGAGGTAGCACGGATTCTCAAACCTGGTGGCATCTTCGTGAGCAGCACCGCATGCCTGGGCGGTTCCCTCCTGCGCTTTATCAAGCTAGTCGCTCCGCTCGGCAAGATGTTGGGACTGATGCCGGATGTTTTCATCATGACGGAAGAAGAATTGGCTGACGAGGTCATGCGCGCAGGCTTCAAGATCGAGCGCCAGTGGAGCCATGGAACAGGTGATATCGCGGTCTTCCTGATCGCACGAAAGACATAGGCGGAGCGACGTCATATCCAGATTTCGCCACCGTTTTCGTCTCTATCTTCTTCGGGCAGCTAGTTGCTCCTTTCGGCCAAAACCAGCTGCTCAGATGCTCTCCACTTCTAGGTACAGAAAGAAGTGAATTTCCGGCTGTTCTCCTGTCTTCCGAAAAGATAGCTTTTCGTGGCTGGCACCTGAGACTCGCTTGCCGATAAAGGCAAGCTGCTCGTCAATCGCTTCAATGGTTGCCGTCTGCAGCACGACGTCATCGAATACTCTGTGCAGTGGTTTCAACTTCGGATTTTCGTATGTTCCGCCATCAGATTCCAAGGCGATGGCGAGTTCTTGCGGTGCATGTTCCCTCAGCTGTTCAAAGACCTCGCGCTGGAACGATGGTTCGACGCGTCCTCCATAAAGTATGACGATTTTGAGATTGTCAATGTGACCACTGTTTTCGAGCTCGGTGATCGCATCCTTTAGCGTTGGTAGTCCATATTGCGGCGCTGCCGCGAACGTAATGGAAGCGTGATCTTCGGTCGAATCGGAATCGTCTTGGAATACCTGCGCCTTCCAACCGGCCTGCGCGGCTGATGCAAATAGCAGTAAGAGAAGCGGAAACCTACTCATATACGCAGAATCCCGAGTGGCTTGATTGGGTCATTAGCAGAACCTCATCATAACCCGGAGGCGGCTGCCCAACCGGGTCTGAGCAATCGGCTTAGCGCTCTTCCTGCCAGTTGTTCGTCACTGGACGAATGCTCTCGGCACTTGCTCCAAGCCCCTTCGGTCCCCGGGGTAGGGTGAGCCGCATCGGCTGCCCGTCCCGATAGATCTCGACGACAACGGGCTCGCCCGCAATGCCCAAGCTTCTCATGGTCACCAATCGCATGTTGTAGTACACGCGCTCGCCGGCATATTGTTTTGCCGTCGGCCATGGCAATCGTCCTCGAAACAGGTATACTGTGCATTCATACAGTACATCATTAACTCTCTGATATTGTTAGAAATACCGGTGTCTTTTCAAGGAGAAACAATGACAAACATCAAACTGAAGTACTTCGATTTCGATGGCGGGCGCGGCGAGCCGGTCCGTATCGCCCTGCATTACGGTGGCATCGAGTTCGAAGACGATCGCATCTCGTTCGAGGAGTTCATGCAGACGCGAGAGCGCGCGCGATTCCATTCAGTGCCGATAATGGAAATCGACGGCACGGGCGTCACCCAGACCAATGCAATGCTGCGCTACGTCGGCAAGAAAGTCGGCCTGTATCCCGAGGACGATCTGCAGGCATTTTTCTGCGACGAGCCAATGGAGGCGATCGAAGATTTGCTGCATCGAATCGTCGCCACCTTCGGTCTCGAAGGCGATGAGCTCCGGGCAGCCCGCGAGACACTCGTCGCCGGTTGGCTGACGACATTCGTCAAGGGCCTCGACGAACTGCTTGCTCGCGGTGGCGGCGAATACTTCGCCGACAACCGACTGACGGTCGCGGACCTGAAAGTCTTCGTTCAGACGCGCTCACTGGCGAGCGGCACGCTCGATCATGTGCCGACGGACATCGTCGAAAAACTGGCACCGGCGCTGGCCGCGCACCGCGACCGAATCGCAGCGCACCCTGTCGTTACGGCGTACTACGCAACGCGATAAGGTCGGGCAGTGAATTGCACGTAACTCGGACCGGGTCTATGCTGAGCGTCCGATAACAAAAAGGGGAATGCAATGCGCACGGTAATTGTTGCGACAGCATTGTTGTTTGCGCTTTTCTCGCCGCTCGCGATGAGTGCCAAACTCGCGAAGATCACGAGCATGGAATACGGCGCGTCGGGCGCACCGGAGATGTACACGATCATGTACGCGGACGCGGACGGGAATCTTCGCATCGAGGGATACGGCATTATCAGCACAGCAACGTCGTCCGGCATGGCAACGTCGTCCGGCGGCAACGTCAAAATGAACTACAAACCCGGCGATCTGCGCGACCTGATGGTTTTTCAGGCGGCAGAGCGACGCATGCTGTTCTTTGACCGCGGGCAATGCCGCGTCATGAACACCGAGGGACCCGACGCGACTGCGATGCCCGGCCTGCCGCCCGATGCGATGGCAAAAATGCAGGCAGCCATCGCGGAGATGGAAAAGGAGAATCCCGAGCTCGCGAAGATGATGAAAGAAAAAGCCGGTGCATCCAACATGCTCGGCTCGATGATGCGGGAGCCGCGCGAGACGATCGTCGAGGAGACCGGGGACGATCGCACCATCGGTGACTATGACACGATGGGCTTCAAAGTCTACGAAGAAGGTGCCGAGCACGACGTAACGCTGGTTTGGGCCGCCGATATCGATGACGTCGAGGGCGGTCGGCTGGTCGGCAACGCCATGGTTGGATTCTTCGGTGCCTTCAAGGACATGATGGAGAGCATGGGGGCCGGTGGGCTCGCCTCAACCGGGACGGCGAGCGCCGTGATGGAGAAGATGGAAGATTTCTATCCGATCGAGACGAAACATCCGCACGGAAGGTCGACGTTGATCAGCGCTGAGATGGGCGGCGAGGCGGAGTTCTACCCCGACTGCCAGTAGCGTCAGGCGATGGTGCGCAACGAGACGGTGAACTCGACACCGCGGTCGACGTTCTCCGCGCTGATGCGCCCACCGTGACCTTCGGCGATCAGCCTGGCTATATACAGGCCGATCCCGAGGTGTCGCGAATCCTTGCCGCCGCGAACCGAAACCATCGAGTCGAACAACTGTGTGCGCATGCGTTCGGGCAGTGCCGGTCCCGGGTTCGCCACCGAAAGGTGTAACACGCCTTCCGATCGCTGCAATCCGATGTCGATGGTGTCGCCGGCGGCACTGAAGTCGACTGCGTTGTCGACAAGCTTGTCGAGCATCTGGATCAGCAGTTCAGGCGCTCCTGTCATACTCGCATCGTCGAGATCGCAGGCGAAATGAAACTCACGTTCGTTGTAAACATCGCGATACGCATCGATGGTCGAAACGACCACGGCCCTGAGGTCGAAGCGCTCGGGCTCGGCATTAGCCATCAGCTCTTCGACACGACTGGCCTCGCTCATGGCATTCAGGATATGGCGCAACCGGTCAGCACCCTCGCGCGCGCGAGCGGTATAGCCTTTCGATTCCTCACTGAGCGGTTCGTGCTCGAGGTTCTCGAGCGACGACGTGACGATCGCCAGGGGCGTGCGCAGTTCGTGGGACAGTTTCGATGCGAGCGAACGGAGGTACTCGTTGTACTCGCCGAGTTGCTGGAGTACCCAGGAGAAACTGCGCGACAGGTCGCCAACCTCATCCTCGGCAAGCGCGCTGGGGAGGCTCTTCGTCAGCTCCTCGCTTTCAAGCGCCTTCTCCGCCGCGATCGATAACGCCCGAATTCGTCGCGACAGCCAGGTGGCATAGCCGAGCAGTACCGCGGCGACGACGATCGTCGTTACGAGGGTAAGGTTGATCAGACGCGACAGCCCGGCATTGCGAAGACTCAGTACTGCATCGGTTCCCTGTTGCAGAATGACGGAGCCTGCGACCTCGCCGTTCGTCGTCACGGGCGCTGCAACCGCGACGACGGCCCGGCCGCTCTCGAAGCTGCGAAACCAACTCGACGACTCGCGACCACCCAGTGCCGAAGCAACGTAGGGTTGTCGCTCCCGCCCCAGCGCGTCGGGCCCGGCAAGGGCCGCGTCGACGCCCGGTTCCATCAGGAGTCCATAGATGCGTCGTGCAAGTCCCGACTCGGCGCCGTCGCCATGACGCAAGACCCCGGCGGAGGCGACGCGCCAGCCACTGGCGTTCGTTAACGTCAGTCGCATCCCGTCCTGGACGAGCGCGGCTGCAACCTCGTTGAGCTCGGTGATCTCCCGCATCGCCATCCCGGGGCCGCGGCCCCCAAAAGAGCTGCTCAGCACGCCGCGTCCACTGTCGTCGGCTGTGTTGTAGACGATGACACCGAGATGCGTGCCCAGCTCGCCCGCCGGGATACGGGCTTCGATACGATAACCGCCCGGAATGTCCTGCCAGAAAGCCTCGATCGATGGCTCCGGCGCGAAGCCGCTGGCGCTCTGTTTGTAGCTACGAATCGGCCCGGGTGCCTCGGCCGCGAACGACACGGCTTCTTGCAGGTACAACGGGCTCGCGCTGGCGAGCATCACGCGGTCAGCGAAGCGCGATCTGCTCTCGATCAGAATCGACTGTCCTGTCGCATACACGATCTGCCGGTCCGTGACTTCGACGTACAGGTAGATGGTCGAATCGTGGGAGCCCAGCGCAAAACGCACCGGACCATCGACACCGCGCATCTCACTCAACGAGTCGCTCGAGATCGACCAGTCGTCGACGTAGCCGTCGATCCGTGGGCGCGACGACAATGCGTGAACGTAGACCTGGTCGTCAGTCGAGAATTCTGCCTCTGGCCGCGGGAACTCCCGGTCAAACTGCTGGAGCGACTTGGCGATGGCGCGCGCGGTGCCCGCAAGCATCTCTTGCTGACTGACGCGAAGCGCACCCTCGGTTTCGCGAACGAACTCGCAGCCAGCCCACGGCAGCAAAAGGGTCAGCAGACTGACGAGCAGCAACTGACGCCGGAGGTTCATCGCAAACTAGTCGGCGAGCCAGCGATAACCCATGCCATAGACGGTCTCGATTGCGTCGAAGTCCGGGTCGATGGCATGGAACTTGCGGCGGATGCGCTTGATGTGTGACGTGATCGTATTGTCGTCGAGCACGGCCTGTGCGGCGTCCATGAGCTGCTGGCGGTTTTTGACGTGGCCGGGGTAACGCGCCAGGGCATGCACGAGCCAGAACTCGGTCAAGGTCAGGCCGACCGGCTGGTCGTGCCAGTGGACGGTCATGCGCTCCGTGTCGATCGACAACTCTCCGCGCGTGATGCGACCCTCGTTGCCCTGTGGCTGCTGCATCGCATCGAGGCGCCGGAACAATGCGGCAATTCGCGCCATCAGGTGCGGCAGGCTGATGTCCTTCGTCAGGTAGTCGTCGGCACCGAGCCTGAGCCCCGACACCGCGTCGAACTCGCTGTCGCGGGCCGTGAGGAAGATAATCGGCAGGTCCGCCGTGCGGGCGCGCAACTCCCGGCAGAGCTCGAAGCCGCCTTCGACGTCGTCCCTGAGATTGATGTCGATAACGACGAGGTCGGGCAGCCGGCTCTCGAACGCCTCGAGTGCGGGCTGACGCGCGTCGTAGCCGTCAACGACGTAGCCCTCGCGGCGAAACGCCGCCGCATAGTTATCCCGGATTGCCGCTTCGTCTTCGACGATCGCGATTCGCTTAGCCACCCTGGCCTCCTTTTCTGACGGCCACAATTTGCCACATTCCGCCGGTGCATTGCCATGACACGGGCCGCGCCGCGGCCGATTGCCGCCTTCTAATGAAAGCATCGACAAGGGAGGCCGAAATGCAATTCGCCAAGAACGATCTGCGCTCTTTCCTGTGGTTACTTGCTCTGCTGCTGGTTCTGCAGGCGATGCCCGAGCCCGCCACCGCAAACGAGGCCGCACCTGACCAGACGCAGGCCGGGAGCCTGCTCTGGAAGATGCGCGACGGATACGCGACCGCAACCACGATCAATACCGACGCCGAGCTGAGGATCAGCGGGCTCGTCGCACGTGTGTCGGTACGCCAGGAGTTCCGCAACGAAGGCGAGGAGTGGGTCGAGGGCATATACGTCTTTCCGTTACCCGACAAGGCTGCGGTCGACCGCATGCGGCTGCATATCGGCGACCGCTTTATCGAGGGGGAAATCCGTGAAAAAGAACAGGCCCGAAAGGAATACGAACAGGCAAAGCAGGCCGGCAAGAAGACCAGCCTCGTCGAGCAACAGCGTGCCAACCTGTTTACGACACAGGTGGCAAACGTCGCACCGGGAGAGCTGGTGGTTGTCGAGATCGAGTACCTGGAAGATCTTCGCTACGAAGATGGCCGATTCAGCATCCGGTTCCCGATGACGCTGACACCGCGGTATGTCACGGACCAGGTGACCGATGCATCGACGATCACGCCGCCGCAGGTCACCGCATCGAAGAATCACCGGATCTCGTTGCGCGCCGAAGTGAATGCCGGCATGCCGCTCGAGATCATTGCGAGTCGCTACCACCCGGTGAGCGTCAACGAGAAAGATGGCCGCTACTTCGTCGATCTGCGCGACGCCCAGACGCCGATGGACCACGACTTCGAACTCGTCTGGCAACCGGTCAAGTCAGCCAGGCCGCGGGCGATGGCGTTCGCCGAGACGATCGGCGGGCAGCCGTATCACCTGCTCATGGTGATGCCCCCTGACCAGGAGCTTGCGCCGCAGGCACGGATCGCGCGCGAAACGATCTTCATCATCGACAGCTCGGGCTCCATGCACGGCGTGTCGATGTCGCAGGCCAAGCGCGCGGTCAAGCTGGCACTCGAGGCCCTGCAACCCGAAGACCGTTTCAACGTCATCGATTTCGATTCCTACACGACGGCACTGTTCCCCGACAGTGCGCCGGCCGACGCCGGCAACGTCGCGATCGCCGTCGACTTCGTCCGCGCACTGCGGGCCGATGGCGGCACGGAAATGCGGCCCGCGCTGAAGATGGCACTCGCGGCCCCGCCGCGCGAGACGCACCTGCGCCAGATCGTGTTCATCACCGACGGCAGCGTCGGCTACGAAGACGAGATGTTCACGATGATCGAGAACCAGCTCGGCAACGCGCGGCTCTTCACGGTCGGCATTGGCTCGGCGCCGAACAGCCTGTTCATGCGCAAGGCGGCCGAAGCCGGGCGCGGTTCCTACACGCTCATCAGCGCGCTGCACGAAGTGCGCGAGAAGATGGACTCGCTGTTTCGCAAACTCGAAAACCCGCAAGTCACAGACATCGAGGTTGCGTGGCCGGGCGGCGTCATCGTCGACGCCTACCCGTCGACGATTCCCGATCTCTACCTGGGCGAGCCCGTCACGGTCAGGACACGGGCGTCGAATGGTTTTCGTGCCGGAGACGCAGTGCAGGTCAGCGGCAACTCGGTGAGCGGCGCATGGTCAGCATCGCTGCCACTCGATGCGACCGCCCAGAGTGCCGGGGTTGCCGCGCTGTGGGCGCGCGCCCGCATTGGCGAGCTCATGGACACGGAGCGCCGTGGCGGCAGTGCGGATGAAACGCGCACCGCGATCATCGAGACCGCGCTCGCACACCACCTCGTCAGCAAGTACACGAGCCTGATCGCCGTCGACAAGACGCCTGTTCGGCCGGCGACCGACCCGTTGGCGAGCGAACAGGTAGCGAACCTGTTGCCGCACGGACAAAGCATGAACGCAATCTTTGGATTCCCGGCTACCGCAACCGGTGCACCGGCACGTCGCATCATGGGCGCGGCATGGTTGCTGTCGGCGGTGCTGTTCCTGGTCATGCTGCGCGCCAGCGGGCGGTTCTCCCGTGGCCGCCGCACATAAACTCGGGTACGCGATAGTGGCGGCCCTCCTGTGTCTTGGCTTCTGGCAGATGGGCCAGGGCGCCTACATCCCGGCGAAGGCCTGGCTTGCGCAGGAACTGATGCAACGAGCCTGGACGCGAACGGCCGATGGGGAAACCCGTGCCGTGCCGTGGCCCTGGGCCGACACCTACCCGGTGGCCCGGCTCACTTCAGGCTCGCGCGACGTCGACTTGATCGTTCTTGCGGGCGGGTCGGGCCGGACGCTGGCGTTCGGCCCCGGACACCTCAGCGCCAGCGCACTGCCCGGAGAGCGAGGCAACACGATCATCGCCGGGCATCGCGATACGCACTTCGGCTTTCTGCGTGACGTCGGGCAGGGTGAGCTGCTCGGCGTCGAGATGCCGGACGGAGAACGACACGTCTACGAGGTCATCGGCATCGATGTCGTCGATTCGCGGCGCGGCAGCCTGCTGCTCGATACGGACATGCCAATGCTGACGCTTGTGACCTGCTATCCGTTCGATGCGCGCGAAGCCGGCGGCCCGCTGCGTTATGTGGTGACCGCGCGGTTGCTGATATAGCGGCTTGAGTTTCACGGGCTTTCCCTGTATTCGTGCCGCATGGAACCCCGTGCCGCGAAGCTGACTCAGGGGCCCGTAGGGCGCCACCTGACCGATATGACCGTGCCGATGCTGTTGGGCATCACGATGCTGATGGCACAGTCGTTCATCGATGCGTATTTCCTTGGTATGGTCGGCGATCGCGCGCTGGCCGCCTACAGTTTCGGCTTCCCGATCCTCATGATCGTCACAAGCGTCGCGATCGGTCTCGGCGCCGGGACATCCTCGGTCGTTGCACGGGCGATCGGCGCCGATGATCAGCGGCGCGCACGGCGGCTCTCGACCGACAGCCTCATTCTGTCCTTCCTGATTACGGCCCTCGTGTCGGTCGTGGGCGTACTGACCATCGATCCGTTGTTCCGGCTGCTCGGCGCACCCGAGAACATGATCCCGATGATCCGCTCGTTCATGACGATTCTCTACGGCGGCGTGCCGTTCGTCGTCGTCGGCATGGTCGGCATGAGCAGCATGCGCGCGACCGGGGACACGGTGCTGCCGAGCAAGCTCATGATTGCGGGCGCGGTACTGAACGTGATTCTCGATCCCATCCTGATCTTCGGCATCGGCCCGATTCCTGCCATGGGGCTGGACGGCGCCGCGACGGCAGGGCTCATTGCGCGTGGCGCAATCTTCGTCGGCACCGTCTACCTGCTGCGGCGCAGGCTCGACATGATTTCCTACAACAAGCCCCGGCTGCCTGAACTGCGAAGCTCCTGGGCCGACATACTGCACGTCGGCATTCCGGCAGCAGGCACCAATATGATCGTGCCGGTCGGGCTCGCCGTCGTTACGGCAATGATTGCGCGTTACGGGCCCGAGGCAGTCGCCGGTTTCGGCGCGGCGAGCCGCATTGAATCCCTCGTGCTCGTCATCTACTACGCGATGTCATCGACTATCGGGCCGTTCGTCGGCCAGAACCTGTCGGCCGGAAAGGATGACCGCATCCAGCTGTCACTGCGTCTTTGTGCGGTCTTCTGCATGCTGAGCGGGCTTGCGATCGCCGTCGTGCTTGCGCTGCTGTCGGGCGTGCTGCCGGCGCTGTTCAGCGACAACCCCGATGTGACCAACGTGACGCGCATGTTCCTGTGGATCGCGCCGATCAGCTACGGTGCCTACGGCGTGGTGATGGTCGTCAACGCCGCGTTCAACGGACTCGGCAATCCGATGCCGGGCGTCGTGATCAGCGTGACGCGCATCGCGGCACTGTACATACCGCTCGCGTTCGTGGGGCAGGAACTGTTCGGCATCGCCGGCATCTTCGCGGCCTACGCGGTCGCCAATATCGTATCCGGGGCTTTCGGTTATGCATGGGCGAAGCGCACTGCTCACCGCCTGTGCGACAGGCGTGCCGTGCGCGCCTCATAGGGCTCGTCGATACCCGATGTGCATGCCGATGCCGCGTGCGGCCAGGAACACCATGAACGCGAACCATAGGCCATGATTGCCGAACGGTTGCGTGACGTACCAGACCGGCAGGAAGACGAGGAAAGTTGAAATGAGCATGATGTTGCGCATTTCCCGGGCCCTGGTCATACCGACGTAGACGCCGTCGTAGAGAAAGCTCCAGACCGAGATTAGCGGCGAGGCGATCAGCCAGGGGAGGTACACCATCGCTGTCTCGCGGACGTCAGGCAGATCGGTCAGGGTACGCACGATCAGCGGACCGGCGACAATATAAGCAAGCGTGAACCCGGCCGCGAATATGGCCGACCAGCGCAACGTCAGGTTCACGGTATCGCGCAGGGCGCCGTCGTCCTTCTGCCCCACCGCCTTGCCGACCATGGCCTCGGCCGCGTGAGCGATTCCGTCGAGGCCCAGTGCCGTCAGGTTCTGGAAGTTCATGAGCACGGCATTCGCCGCGAGGAAGGCCGGGCCTAAACGCGCACCCTGCGCGGTGACGAAAGCGAGCGCGAAAATGAGCGCCATGGTGCGAACAAACAGGTTGGCGTTGACTGAGAAAAAGGCCCTGTAAGCAGCCAACTTCCTGAACCGCTCGACGGGCCAGTGGCCGGCGCGCTTCCGGAGCGCAGCCAGCGCAAAGGTCGCGCCAACGGCGAGCCCGGTGTACTCGGCGATGACCGAAGCGAGGGCCACGCCGCCGACTTTCATGCCGAGGACGAGCACGAACAAGAGATCCAGGACGATGTTCGTGATGTTGATCGTCAGGAAGATCAACAGCGGGACCCTGGCATTCTGCAGACCGAGAAACCACCCGATCAGGACGTAGTTCGCGAGCGTGCCGGGCGCGCTCCAGATACGAATGAAGAAGTAGGTTTCGGCATGCAGGCGGGTTTCGGCGTCACCGCCGAGCAGTGCCAGTGCGAGTTTCGATATCGGCGTCTGCAGAACGATCAAAGTCAGGGCGATCGCGAGGCTGACGATCAGTGCCTGGCCGAGCGCGACGCGCAGACCGTCATAGTCGTCTGCACCGTAGCTTTGCGCCGCGATGCCCGTCGTGCCCATACGCAGGAAGTTCATCCCGATGTAGATGAACGTAAAGATTGTGCTGCCGATCGCAACCGCGCCGAGGTAGGTCGAGTTGTCGAGGTGACCGACGACACCCGTGTCGACCATGCCGAGCAGCGGCACGGAGATGTTCGAAAGTATCATAGGCGCAGCGATGCGCCACATTTGGGTGCTAGCCGAAGGCATTCACGCCGGTCAGTTCCTTGCCGATGACGAGCTGGTGAACCGTTTCCGTGCCCTCGTAGGTGATGACGCTCTCGAGATTCAGCATATGGCGAATCGGCACGTATTCTGCGCTGATCCCGGAGCCGCCCAGGATGTCGCGCGCATCGCGAGCGATATCGAGTGCGGCGCGGCAATTGTTCCACTTGGCCAGCGAGACCTGCGCCGGCGTCATTTCGCCCCTGTCCTTGAGGCGCCCGAGCCGCAGTGACAACAGCTGTGCCGTAGTGATCTGCCGCGCCATGTCCGCAAGGCGTATCTGCATGGTCTGCGTATGAGCCACGGGTTTTCCGAACAGCACGCGGTCCTGCGTGTAATCGAGCACCTCAGCGAGACAGGCCTGTGCGGCGCCGATGACGCCCCAGGTAATGCCATAGCGCGCCTGCGTCAGGCAGCTCAACGGCCCTTTCAATGTCGACACACCGGGCAGCACGTTGTCGCCGGGAACACGGACGTTGTCGAAGAACAGCGCACCCGTAACGGACGCGCGCAGCGAGAACTTGTTCTCGATCTCCTGCGCGTCGAAACCCGGCATGTCTTTTTCGACGATGAAGCCTTTGATGCCCTCGTCGGTCATCGCCCAGACCACGGCGGCGTCTGCAATCGTCGCATTCGTGATCCACATCTTCGAGCCGTTGAGGATCCAGTCGTCACCGTCCCGTTTGGCGTGGGTCTTCATGTTGCCCGGGTCGGAGCCGCCGTGCGGTTCGGTGAGACCGAAGCAGCCAATCGCTTCGCCGCGCGCCATCGCCGGTAGCCAGCGTTGTTTCTGTTCCTCCGAACCGTAAGCGTGGATCGGAAACATGACGAGGCTCGACTGCACCGAGACGAAGCTCCGAAGACCGGAATCGCCACGTTCCAGTTCCTGACAAATCAGGCCGTAAGACACGCTGTTCAGGCCGGCGCAGTCGTAGCCATCGATCGAACTGCCGAGCAGGCCGAGCTCAGCCACTTCGCTGACCAGGTGTTGTGGAAACTCGTGTTTCTCGAAAGCTTCGCGCATGACCGGGATAACGCGGTCGTCGACGAAGCGAGCGACTGAGTCCCTGACCATGACCTCGTCATCGGAAAGTTCTGAACGGATGTCGTAGAGATCGAGCGAATTGAGTGCTTTGGCGCTCACGGTGGGCGTCCCAGGGTCGGCAACAGGGCGTTGATTCTAGCAGCCTGTTGAAAGAGTAGTTAGAGGCTAAGCGCGCTTCAGAACGGGATACGGAGGCGCCGGTAGATCACAGAGAGCAGCCACGCGGGGCCGATCATCATGAGCTGGAAGTCGTCGATCAAGCCCCGGATGCCGCCTTTGCCCCAGCGCCCGAGTATGAGCCCGACGGTGCCCGAGACGAGCAGCGCGATCGACAGGCCCGCGTGCGGCCAGGGTGAGGTGGCCAGCCACTGGTGTACTGCCGCGATGCCCAGCAGGAACGGCAGCATGCCGATGGCCAGCGCCAGCGAGATGATGAAGTAATAGATCGCGGTCGCCATCAGGAACGCGCTGCCCCAGTTCAGGAGCGGCGAGATTTCGGGGAATTCCGCCGGCACCGGCATGTCCCACAGGATACCGACGGTGCCGACGACGATCATCGGCACCGCCGCCCAGTAAACGACCGGATTACGGAGGTTCTGGTGGTTGTCTTCGTAGCGCTGCAGCCAGTTGTCAATTTCGGACATACGTCACATTCTACGCGCATACTGTGACCGGTCTGGACATAAAGCGGTCAATTAAGCATGCGTTCAGGTTGTTGGGGTCTACAATGCACGCGACTACTGCAAGCAGGAGAGAAGATCATGAATAGCCGATCTCGAAAGATTATTCTGACCATGGTCACAGCCATGGTCTTCGTCAGCGGTTGCAAAACGCTGGATGCCTACACGCGCGAGGAGAAGACGAGCAGCACGACGAAGGGCGCCCTGATCGGCGCCGGTATCGGTGCTGTCATCGGCCTGATCTCGGGCGACGATGCGGTCGAGCGCCGCCAGCGCGCCCTGATCGGGGCTGGCGTCGGCGCCCTGGCAGGCGGAAGCGTTGGCTACTACATGGACAGGCAGGAAGCCGAGCTTCGTGCCCAGCTCGAAGGAACCGGCGTCAGCGTGCATCGCAACGGCGACCACATCACGCTGAACATGCCGGGCAACGTCACGTTTGCCACCGCCAGCTCGGACCTGAGCCCGGCCTTTTTCGATGTTCTCAATTCGGTCGGCATGGTTCTGGACGAGTACGACCAGACCGTCGTCGAGGTCGCCGGCCATACCGACAGCCGGGGTACGGACGCATACAACCAGGCGCTCTCGGAACGTCGCGCCAGCTCGGTCGCGAACTACCTGATGGGCCAGGGCGTGATGCGCGATCGCCTCATCACGGTTGGCATGGGCGAGCGTTATCCGGTTGCCGACAACGGGACGATGGCCGGACAGCAGGCAAACCGTCGCGTCGAAATCACGATGGTGCCGCTGACCGCGAGCTAAACGCATCCGTTTTGCGAAACGTGATGACGGGCGGTGGATCGAAGTCACTGGCTTCGTCCACCGCCTTTTGCATGACGATGACGACGGTGCCCGCCACCAGCGATTCGTCATCGATATTGGCGATAGCCAAACTCTGCTGATTGCCCACAATCTCGATCTGGCAAAACGTGTGCCGCTCGGCATGGGCGATCGCGTCCAGGTCCGGGGCATGTACGAATGGAACGAGCTCGGTGGACTCGTGCACTGGACGCACCACGACCCGCAGGGCGCCGAGGACGGCGGCTGGGTGCGTTATCGTACCAAGGTCTATTCCTAGACGGTTGTGGAGTAACGCTGAACGTCCGCTATCGTAGCCAGTCAAAGCGGTGGACAATGGTAGGGCTCCTCGTCGAGGGGCCTTTTTGCAGCTTCTTCCGTCGGCCCGAGTATGAACTTCGACAACAGCTACGCCGCCCTGCCTCAGGGATTCCATGCAACGGTAAGTCCCGACGAGGTATCGGCGCCGTCTCTCCTCGGCTGGAATCAAGCGCTCGCGCTCGAGCTGGGACTAGATTCTCTGGATTCCGACGAGGTGCGGCTCGCAAGAGTTTTTAGCGGAGCCGATGCGTTGGAAGGAAGCCAACCGATTTCCATGGCTTATGCAGGCCACCAGTTCGGGCACTTCGTGCCCCAACTCGGCGATGGCCGTGCTGCCTTGCTGGGCGAGGTGGTGACCGGCGCCGGTACTCGCTTTGACATCCAGCTCAAAGGCTCCGGCCGTACGCCGTTCTCGCGAGGAGGGGATGGCAAGTCCTGGTTGGGCCCGGTGCTGCGGGAGTACATCCTGAGCGAGGCGATGCACAATCTCGGCGTGCCGACCACCAGGGCGCTCGCAGCCGTTGCGACGGGGGAAACGGTATACAGGGAGACCCCCATGCCTGGCGCCGTGTTTACACGAGTGGCTGCCAGTCATCTGCGCGTCGGTACGTTCGAGTTTTTTGCTGCCCGAAAGGACGTGGAACTGCTCAAAACTCTCGCCGACTACGCGATCGATCGCCATTATCCTGAAGCAAAGGAAGAGAAGTCTCCGTATGTCGGACTTTTTCGACGCGTAATGGAACGTCAGGCCGAACTGATCGCGCATTGGATGTCGATCGGTTTCATCCACGGCGTCATGAACACCGACAACACGGCGATTTCGGGGGAGACCATAGACTACGGTCCCGCCGCGTATATGGACGAATTCCGGTTCGACAAGGTGTTCAGTTCCATAGACACTCACGGTCGCTACGCGTACGCGAATCAGCCGACCATTGCGCAATGGAATCTCGCGCGTTTCGCTGAAACCTTGCTTGCCCTTGGTGCAGGCAAAGATGAGCTGGAGGCCGTCCTGGCCATGTTTCCAGATCAATATGAGTGTCGTTACCTTGCGCTGATGGGGCCGAAGCTGGGCCTGCACGACGTTGAGCCGGCGGACGCGGGACTAATCGCCGAGTGGTTGAAGTATCTCAACGACAACGGGCTCGACTATACCTTGAGCTTTCGTGAACTGGCGTCGCGAGTGGACGCGCTCGACGAGACCCGGTTCGGAGCCTTCGAGACCAGATGGCGGCAGCGTACGGGCAGCCAGGGCACAACACCGGCCGAGGTTTCGGCCTTAATGAACTCGGTAAACCCTCTTTTCATACCGCGAAATCACTTCGTCGAGCAGGCGATCAGTGAAGCGGTTGACGGCAATCTCACCGTCTTTAACGAAATGAACACCGCACTGGCACAACCGTACACCGAGCAACCGGGCCTCTCGGACTACGCGAAAGCACCGAGGCCCAATGAGCGAGTCACCCGTACGTTCTGCGGGACCTAGCGGGATTACTTGACCAGTCAAATCTTGCGTTGCCACCAGGAAACATTTTGCCAGGCATCGTTTTTGTATCCGACTTCGCTAAATGTCCCGATCTCGACGAACCCGCACGCCCGGTGAAGGGCGATGCTCAAGTCGTTCGGCAAGGTGATTCCCGCGTAAGCGTAGTGAAATCCGAGCTCTCGAATTGAGTCGAAGAGTGCGGAATAAAGGGCCTTCCCCACGCCCCGACCACGATAGTGAGGATGAACGTAGATGGATACTTCGACCGAGTATCGATACGCCTCGCGCACACGGTGGGGCGATGCGTACGCATAGCCGGCAAGTTCGCCGTCGACGTCCGCGACCAGCCATTCATGTGTGGCGATGATCGTCTCGATTCGGGCGACGAATTCTTCGACTGTCGGAACAGAGAGCTCGAACGATATCGCGGTCTCCTCGACGTTCGGCCGATAGATGTCGAGCATCGCCGCGGCATCATCCGATCGTGCCTGGCGGATGATCACCCGCTTTCCAGGAATCCCAGGTAATGTCCGGCCGTTTCAGCCGGACGTTCCAGCATGGGCAAGTGACCTGTGTCCTTCATGATGACCACTTCTGTATTCGGCAGCAGTGGCCGCATTACGTCGATCGAGCTGACATCCGTAATGCGATCGTATTCGCCCCAGAGAATTAGCGCGGGGGCTCCGATATCCGGCAGAACAGGTTCGAGATTCGAGGCCGTGTCACTCATCAAGGACGCGAATACAGTTTGGTTGAACGCGCCGTTATTCATGGCCTGTCTTGCCATGACTCCCTTCAAAGGCCAGGGAACGAAGGGCCGCTTATGCGAGGCAAATGCGAGCAGTCGGTCGAAGTCTTCCGGCGATTCCACGATCAGTGGGTTGTGTCCGTCGGCCAGTGCGCGCCACATATCGCTCTCGTCAGGGACGTCGACGCCGGCGTTGTTGAAAAGGGCGAGTGACAGCACTTGCTCCGGGTACTTGTGCGTGTAGAGAGCGGCCAGATGCCCGCCCATGGAGTGTCCGATCAGGTGAAACTCTTCAAGGCCCAGCGCCGCAACAAATCCGTTTACCCGCTCGCGTTGTGGCGGCAACGAGTAATCCCAGTCCGGGTGGCGCGCAGATTCCCCAAAGCCCGGCAAGTCGGGGGCTATTACCCGGTAAGCGCCAGTCAGAGACTTCGAGAACCGCGTCCAGTTGTCCTTATCACCGCCAAAACCGTGAATGAGTAACACGACGTCAGCATCGTTCGGGCCACCTTCCAGGTAGTGCCAGGTCTCATCGCCGACGACAATGGTTCTGTAAGCCAGGCTGCTCATAGCCCGCTCTGCGCTTATCCCCAGCTTTGCAGTTTGCTCGGGGAACAGGGCCATCAGGCCGACCAGTGCGGCAACGACTATCACCAGATAGGTCAGTATTCTCTTCATCTGGTGGAGGATATCAGTCTGTCGCGGGCACAAAAAAGGCCGCTCTGAGGCGGCCTTTTTCGTTCGACAGACTAATGATCAGATGGCCATCGCGTTGCGCAACTTCTTGATGGCGTTGGCCTCGAGCTGGCGGATGCGCTCGGCCGAGATGCCGTACTCATCGGCAAGCTCGTGCAGGGTCATCTTGTCCTCGGTCAGCCAGCGTGCCTCGATGATATGCCTCGCACGGTCGTCGAGGATATTCAGCGCGCTGGCCATGCGCGTCGTCGCGTCATTGTTGAAGTCAGCGGTCTCGACCAGCTTGGCCGGATCGGAGTCCGGCGCCGGGAGGTACGCCGCCGGCGTGAAATTGCGCTCGTCGTCGCCGTCGGGGGCCGGGTCAAAGATGGCGTCGCGCGAATGCAGGCGCTTCTCCATCTCGGTGACTTCCTTCTCGCTGACGCCTAGGTCCTCGGCGACTGCCTTGGTCTCGGCAGCCGACAGCCACGCGAGGCTCTTCTTCGCCTTGCGAAGGTTGAAGAACAGCTTGCGCTGCGCCTTGGTCGTCGCGACCTTGACGATGCGCCAGTTCTTGAGGACGAACTCGTGGATTTCGGCGCGAATCCAGTGCACGGCGAACGACACGAGCCGAACGTCGTAAGACGGATCGAAGCGCTTGACGGCTTTCATCAGGCCGACGTTGCCTTCCTGGATCAGATCGTTGAGCGGCAGGCCGTAACCTGTGTAGCCCTTGGCGATATGAACGACGAAACGCAGGTGCGCCATGACAAGCTCACGAGCGGCTTCCAGATCCTCGTGATCCTGGAATCGCGTCGCAAGCGCCTGTTCGTCTTCTTTGGACAGCACGTCAATCGAACCGACGGCCTGTATGTAGGCATCAAGACTGCCTACCGGGCCTGCCAGTACGAGATCGCGGCTGGTTGTCGCAAGAGCGGTCGTCATTCAGTTCCTCCGTGTTGGCCAAAATGTTAGCACTCGCGGGATTAGAGTGCTAACAAATACCATAAGTTCCCGATATAAATAAGGAATATTGTTATACATTCAGGGCATTTGGGCGGAATCGCGCCCAGATTATGTTCAATTAAGTCGTGTCAGCGGGGCTCGATCCGCCGCATGTGGCGCGCCGCCGTGAACCACGAGCCGAACAGGCCGAGGAAGATACCGATTCCGATGATGGCGCCGGCTTCGGCCAGGTCCATCGATGCGACCGCGATATTGCTCTGGTAGAGGCCCGCGAGCCTCGCGACGGGGCCTTCCAGCAGGAACAGTCCATAGTAGACGAGCGCGAGCGCCATCAACCCGCCGAAGAGCCCGTACCAGAATCCGGTCCATAGAAACGGCCGCCTAACGAACGCGTTGCTCGCGCCGATCAGCTTGGTGACCTCGATCTCCTCGCGGCGGTTTTCGATGTCCAGGCGGATTGTGTTGCCGATGATCACGACGATCGCGATACCGAGCAGCGCCGCGCCAATCGCGATGGCTTGTCGCACGATATCGAGAATGGCATGGAAGCGTTGCACCCATTCCGTATCGACCTGCACATGCTCGGTCTCGGGCAGATTTTGCAGTTCTTCCTGCAGCAGCACTATCGACGCACTCGTGTTGCCGGCACTCGGCCGCACGACGAGCGTATGCGGCAGAGGATTGTCGGGCAGCTGATCGAGGGCCGCACCGAAACCCGACTGATCCTTGAAGTCGTCGAGCGCGTCGTTCGCGCTGATGAAGGTGACCGACTCGACGTCGGCGCGCTGTGCAATCAGGCCGCCGAGTTCCTCCGCTTCGCGCTCGGCCAGTTCCTGCTTCAGGAATACCGAGAAATCGAGCGCGTTGTCCCAACTGCCGCTGATGTCGCGGGCGTTCTTGATGACAAGATTGATCGCGGCCGGCAGCGCCAGGGTCACGGCGATGACGAGTATGATCATCAGGCTCGAAAACGGATGCCGCGCGAGCCTTCCCAGCGACCCGAGCGACGTGCTTGCGTGACGTGTCAGCCAGATCGAGAACGGCCCGGACGAACGAACCGGGGCGACGGCATCGGCATTTCGCGTCACAGCCACTCGTCGGCCTCCTCGATTTCGGGCTGCAGTCGCCCGTCCTCGAGCGCGATGCGTCTGCAGCCCAGCTTGTCGATCAGCGAGATGTCGTGACTCGCGATCAGAAGCGTGACGCCGACCTCGTTGAAGCGCCGGAAGATGCGCATGACTTCGAGCGAAAGATCGGGGTCGAGATTGCCCGTCGGTTCGTCGGCGATGAGCAGCTTCGGCCGGGTGACGATGGCGCGAGCGATGCCGACGCGCTGCTGTTCACCGGCGGACAGCGTCTCCGGGCGCTGCTTTTCCTTGTGCAACAAGCCGACCTGGTCGAGCGCTGCGCGAACTCGGCGACCGGCCTCGCGATGCCCGACGCCGGCGATGACCAACGGCAATGCGACGTTGTCGAATACCGGCCGGTCAGAGAGCAGCTTGTGGTCCTGGAACACCATGCCGATCTGCCGGCGGTATTTCGGAATTCTGCGGCGCTTGACCCGTCGGGTGTTCTGCCCGTCGACGATGACCTGGCCGTTCGTCGGGCGCTCGATCAAAGCGATGAGTCGCAGCAGCGTGCTTTTGCCGGCACCCGAATGCCCGGTTACGAAGACCATCTCGCCCTTGTCGACGTTGAGACTCAGGCCCGACAGCGCTTCCTGGCCGCCGGGGAATCGCTTCGTGACATTCTCGAACTGGATCATTGCATCAATGCGTCCGTGAACTCTGTCGCCACGAACGGCTGCATGTCTTCGGCAGCTTCGCCGATACCGATGAAGCGCACCGGGACGGACAGCTTGTCCGCGATAGCGAGCAGGATGCCACCCTTCGCGCTGCCGTCCAACTTGGTCACCGTAAGACCGGTCAGCCCAAGCGCCTCGTGAAATTTCTCTGCCTGAACGAGCGCGTTCTGCCCCTGGCTCGCGTCGAGCACCAGCATGATCTCGTGCGGCGCGGTTTCGTCGCGGCGCGAAATCACGCGCTTCACTTTCGAAAGCTCGTCCATCAGCCCGATCTGGCTCTGTAGCCGTCCCGCCGTGTCGGCGAGCAGGATATCGATATCTCGGGCGCTCGCCGCATCCATGGCGTCGAAGATCACGGCGGCCGGATCCGCGCCCGCGTGCTGAGCGATCACCGGTACGTCGTTACGCTCGCCCCAGGCCTGAAGCTGCTCCACGGCCGCCGCGCGAAACGTATCGCCGGCAGCCAGCATGACCGAGTATCCCTGGTCCCTGAAACGGCGCGCGAGCTTGCCGATGGTCGTCGTCTTGCCGGCACCATTCACCCCGACCATCAGGATGACGTAGGGGCCGTCGGGTCTGTCGATGGCGAGCGGTTGCTCGACGGGCGCGAGTATCTCGCATATCGCCTCGCGGAGGCCGCGCTGCAGCGCCTCGACGTCCTTGAGCTCCTTGCGCGCCAGACGTTTGTGCAGATCGGCGATGATGCGTTCGGTCGTATCGACGCCCACGTCGGCCATGACGAGAAGGCTCTCGAGTTCCTCGAGCGTGTCCTCATCGATCTTCCCGCCCGGCGCGAGATTGGCGAGGTCGTACGTGAGCCAGCTGTCGCCCTTGTTGATTCGTGCGCGCAGGCGCTTGATGAATCCTTCCTTCTTCTCGGGCTTTTCCTTTTTCCCAAACATACCGTTACGATTCTTCAACTAGGACAGGGGACCGATGGCCAGACGCAAGCAAAGCGGTAAATCCCAGGCGGGACGGCTGCGTATTGTAGCCGGAAACTGGCGCAGTCGCCTTTTGGATATCGCTGATGTCGACGGCCTGCGGCCCACCGGCGAGCGCATCCGCGAGACTCTGTTCAACTGGCTCGCGCCGACGATCGAAGGCTCGCATTGCCTCGACCTGTTCGCCGGGACCGGCGCGCTCGGACTCGAGGCGTTATCGCGGGGTGCGGCGAAAGTGGTCTTCGTGGAAAAGTCGGCCGCGGCTGCCAGGCAGCTAAGGACCAACATCGGAATTCTCGAGGCGCGCGGCGCCAGCGTGTTGCAGCAGGACGCAACCGACTTTCTTCAAAGCAAGCCGGGGCAACGTTTCGACATCGTGTTTCTCGATCCGCCGTTTGCGCTCGATGCGCTCGAGGAAACGTGTAGACTCTTGGCGGAAACGGGCCACCTGGCGGACAACGCGCTGGTTTACATCGAGGACGATCGGTCGCGAGATGAGCCGGAGCTTCCGCAGCGTTGGCAGGTACTGAAGGACAAGACGGCGGGCAATGTCCGCTACAGGCTGGCGCAGGCAACAGGGAGAGACTAGATGGCGATTTCAGCAATGTACCCGGGCACCTTCGATCCGATCACGCTCGGGCACGAAGATCTTGTCCGACGTGCCGCGCGGTTGTTCGACACGGTCGTCGTTGCGATCGCACGGGATACCGGGGGCAAGGTTCCGATGTTCACGTTCGGCGAGCGCGTTGGCATGGCCAAAGAGGCGCTGGCGCACCACGACAACGTCGAGATCAGGGGCTACTCGGGGCTGACGGTCGAATACGCGCGAGAGAACAGACACCAGGTCATCATCCGTGGACTGCGAGCCGTGTCTGACTTCGAGTACGAGTTTCAACTCGCCAACATGAACCGTGCCTTGACCGAAGAGGTCGAGACCGTCTTCCTGACGCCGACGGACATGTACACCTACATCTCATCGACACTGGTCCGCGAAGTCGCGCAGCTCGGCGGCGACGTATCCGGCTTCGTATCGCCGCAGGTCAAGGCCGCACTCGAGGATCGCTGTTCCTAGGACCGTTGTTCCTAAGTCTGACAGCGCTTGCAGTAATAGGTCGATCGCTGCCCCTGCACGATCGCCGTGATGATCTCGTTGCATGTCCGGCAGTGTTCGCCTTCGCGATCATAGACCTCGAGTTGCTGCCTGAAATAGCCGGGCTCACCGTCGCCACCGTAGAAGTCCCTCAGCGTCGTGCCGCCGGCGCGAATGGCGCGGCTCAGCACGTCCTTTATCGCATCGGCGAGGCGGTCATATCGCGCAAGCGATACCCGGCCAGCCGCGCGTTTGGGATTGATACCGGCGAGGAACAATGACTCGCTCGCATAGATATTGCCGACGCCCACAACAATGTTCGCGTTCATGATGAATTGCTTGATACTGACCCTGCGGCTTCGTGACACAGAGTGCAGGTAGCCGCCGTCGAAGTCTTCGCCAAGCGGCTCAGGACCCAGCTTTTCGAGCAGCGGGTGTTGCGACGGATTGATCGTCCAATGGAACGAGCCGAAGCGCCGCGGATCGCGAAAGCGCAGCATCTTGCCGGAGTCGAGCTCGATATCGATGTGGTCGTGGACCGCAGCCGGCGTACCCTGATCGACGATGAAAACACTGCCGGTCATGCCGAGGTGAAGCATCGCGGTACCGGAACCCGTGTTGATCAGGAGGTACTTGGCGCGTCGACCGACGGACTCGATCGACTGGCCGCGCAGCTTCTTTTCGATGCCGCGGGCAACCGGCCACCGCAGGCGGCGGTCGTGAATACGGACCTCGGCGATCGTCGTGTCGACAATCCAGGGCTCGATGCCGCGGCGGCTGGTTTCGACTTCGGGTAACTCGGGCATCGAAAAAAAAGCCCGCTTGCGCGGGCTTCTCGTTATTTGATCTTCGCTTCCTTGTAGATCACGTGCTTGCGTATCGTCGGATCGTACTTCTTGGTCTCCAGCTTCTCGGGATGGAGCTTCTTGTTCTTCGTCGCCGTGTAGTAGTGGCCCGTGCCGGCGCTCGAGACCAGTTTGATTTTGTCGCGATTTCCTTTAGCCATGGTATCAACCTCCTGCGATTAAACGTGCGTGCCGGCGGCGCGCAGGTCGGCAACGACTTTTTCGATGCCGTGCTTGTCGATGATTCGCATACCCTTGTGCGATACGCGCAGGCGTACCCAGCGGTTCTCGGATTCGAGCCAGAAACGCTTGTTCTGCAAGTTCGGCAGGAAGCGACGACGAGTCTTGTTGTGTGCGTGGGAAACGTTGTTGCCGCTCATCGGGCGCTTCCCAGTCACTTGGCAAACCTTGGACATGACCTTAAGTCTCTGATTTCACTAGTAGTTGCCCGCGACGGGCGGGCAAAGAGCGAGACTTTATACCAGTCAGGCCGCGCCAATACAAGCGCCCGGTCAGAGCAAGCCCCGGGCGGCCAGCGAGGTGGTCTCGCCGCCACCGATAATCAGGTGATCGAGCAGTCTGATATCGACGAGGTCGAGGGCCGATTTGAGGCGTCGGGTGATGTGTTCGTCGGCCTGGCTGGGCTCCGCGACGCCCGACGGGTGATTGTGTGCAAGGATCACGGCCGCGGCGTTGGCAGCGAGTGCCTCCTTGACGACTTCGCGTGGGTAGACGCTCGTCCCGTCGATGGTCCCGCGGAACATCTCGTCGAATCGGATGACACGGTGCCGGTTGTCGAGAAACAGGCAGCAAAAGAGCTCGTATTCGAGGTGCCGCATTCGCGCCTGCAGGTACCCGGCCGTGTCGATCGGGCTGCGAATCGCCTCGCCCTTCGGCAGCGATCCGGCGAAGTAGCGGCGCGCAATCCCGGGCAAGGTACGGATTACGTCGGCCCGCGCCTGCCCGATGCCGCGGCAGGACAGGATTTCGTCGCTCTCTGCGTGCAGCAGTCGATGCAAGCTGCCGAAACGGCGTATCAGGCGCCTCGCGACCCGCGCGCCGAAGATAGGAGCCAGCAGACGGGCATCGTCGTCCATGTCCGCATGCTGGGCTTTCACGGTATGAAGTTACAATCAATCAATCTAAGGGGAATTTCGGATTTCGCGGCATTGGCGATAAGCTGACACCCATGAATATTGTGCTTGGCATTACCGGCGGCATCGCCGCGTACAAGGCGCCGGACCTGGTGCGGCGCCTGCGCGAGCGCGACGCCGACGTCCAGATTGTCATGACGGCTTCGGCCGAGGAGTTCGTCACCGAAACCGCGTTGCAGGCCGTGTCGGGCCGGCCCATTCGGTCGAACCTTTGGGACAAGGAGGCCGAGCGTGCGATGAGCCACATCGAGCTCGCCCGCTGGGCGGATCTCGTCCTGATCGCGCCCGCGACAGCCGAAGTCATGGCGCGACTCGTCAGTGGTGCCGCACCCGATCTCTTGTCGACGATCTGCCTGGCGACGGAGGCACCGATCGCCATCGCGCCAGCGATGAACCACGTTATGTGGAACAACGCGGCAACGCAGGCCAACCGGGCGACGCTCGAGGAGCGCGGTATTCATATCCTCGGTCCCGGCGTCGGGTCACAGGCGTGCGGCGAGACGGGCGCCGGTCGCATGCTGGATCCCGATGCGATCGCGGCCGCCGCGTTCCACATCGCCGGCAGCAAGGACGAGGCCCTGCTCGACGGCAGGAAGATCGTCATCACAGCCGGACCGACACGAGAATCGATTGATCCGGTTCGCTACATCACGAATCGCAGCTCCGGCAAGATGGGATACGCGATGGCGCGCGCCGCGGCTGCCCAGGGCGCAGACGTCATGTTGATAAGCGGCCCGGTCAATCTCACGGATCCGGCGGGCGTCGAGGTTCGGCGCGTCGTGACCGCGCAGGAGATGTATGACGCGACACACGATGCGATAGGCGGCGCCGACATCTTCATTGCGGCCGCCGCGGTCGCGGACTACCGGCCTGCGAACATCGAGGAACAGAAGATCAAGAAATCCCGGGAATCGATGCGTATCGATCTCGTCCGCTGTCCGGACATTCTCGCGTCGGTGGCCGGGCTCGATGCCGGCCCGTTTGCCGTCGGATTCGCGGCGGAGACCGAGAAAGTCGACGACTACGCCAAGGCCAAGCTCGAGAAGAAGAAACTCGACATGATCATCGCCAACCGAGTCGGCGACGACTGCGGTTTCGATCGCGATGACAACACCGTCAGCGTCTTCTGGGCCGGTGGCGAGCAGCGCTTCCCGATGGCGCAGAAGTCGACACTCGCGCGCGACCTCGTTGCGCTCGTCGCGCATCGCTACTACGCTGTGCGCGGTGCCGACTCCAAGGACAACGTCATTGCGATCCATTGAGCTCAAGGTCCTCGACCCGCGCGTCGGGGACTCGATCCCCTTACCTCATTACGCTACCGACGGTTCGGCCGGACTGGACATGCGGGCATGTATCGACGAGCCGCTGACCGTGAACCCCGGCGATACCGTACTCGTCCCGACCGGGCTCGCCATCCACGTCGCCGACCCCGGGCTCGCCGCTGTGTTGCTGCCACGCTCGGGGCTCGGCCACAAGCACGGCCTCGTGCTCGGTAACCTGACCGGCCTCATTGATTCCGACTACCAGGGACAGGTCTTCATCTCATGCTGGAATCGCGGCAGCGCGGGCTATGAGGTGCAGCCCGGGGAACGAATTGCACAGATGGTATTCGTCCCCGTCGAGCAGGTCCGGTTCGAAGTGGTGGAGGAGTTCGATGCCAGCGATCGGGGCGCCGGCGGTTTCGGGCATTCAGGAACTGGCTGACGCCGACGTCGCCGAAACACCCTTCAGGAGCTTGAAGCGTTCGATGTCGCCGTCGAAGCGCTCGATGATCTTCTGCTCGTCCAGCTTGTATTTCTCGAGGTTGCGTTCGTGGCGTTCGATCGTCTCACGGGTCGCGCGCAGATCGGCGGCCAGCGCCTCGTCGATCATCGGGGCGTCGTCATCTTCGCTGTAGGGACGATAGCGCGATGCCCTGTCGCGCAGGCTATCGAGCCGGCGCTTCTGGTTTCTGAGGAAAAGCTCGGTGACGCGCGACTGCGCCTGGAACAGCTCCACGCGGCGGTCCCGGTGCATCATAATCTCGTCCACCGAGAGGTACGTCGCGAGTAGTGCCTGGTCTTGTCGTTTCTGCAGCTCCTGCGCGACCCGACGCTCGTTCTCGAGGCGTTCGGCTTCGAGCTGCTCCGGGGTCTTCTTGCCTTCGAGCTCGTCGATCTTGACCGCGTGCTCATTGAGTACGTCCTTGGGGCGCTCCGCGTATTCGGCCGGAATGCTGTCGCTGTAATGGACGTTGCCCTCGTCGTCCGTCCAGGTATAGACCTTCTTCGTTTCGGCCGCCGTTGCGGCGGACGCCGTCAGTAAAAATGCGATTGTTGCGATAAAAATACGCATAGCTCGAATATGCCAGCAAACCTCTTGGTCGAAACGGGACTGGTTCTCGTTATTGCAGCTTAGTGCGTGGCCCGCCTCATGTAAACTGGTGCCAGATCTCAAGTTTTCAACAACTTACGAGATTACACCGTATTGCTTCCGATAGTTCAGCACCGGTTCAAGGTATTGCTCGTATTCGCTTGATTCTTCAAGAATATCGATCAGATCATCCAGCTGCACAATGCTGATCACCGGAATGCCGAGCGACTGTTTGAGTTCCTGCACCGCGGAGTACGCGCCCTGGCCTCGTTCCTGCCGATCCAGCGAGATGACAAGTCCCGCGATATCCGCGCCGGCAGACGAGATGATCTGGTAGGCCTCGCGGACCGCCGTCCCGGCCGTGATGACGTCATCGACAATCAGGACATCACCGTTCAGTGGTGCGCCGACGACGCTGCCGCCCTCGCCGTGCGCCTTGGCTTCCTTGCGATTGAACGAGTACGGAACGTCGATGCCGTGTTGCTCGGCCAGTGAAGCTGCTGCAAGTGTCGCAAGCGGGATGCCTTTGTAAGCGGGCCCGAAGAGCATGTCGAAACGCACGTCCGATTCGGCGATCGCGGCCGCGTAGAACCGACCGAGTTTGGCGGCGGCATACCCGGTATTGAAGAGGCCCGCGTTGAAGAAATACGGGCTCGTGCGGCCCGACTTGAGCGTGAACTCGCCGAATCGCAAAACGCCGAGCTCGAGTGCCAGCTCGATGAATTCCCGTTTGTAGCCACGCATTGAATACGTCTTCTGTATGATGCCGCTCTGGTGCGGAGTATGACACAGGAGACTGCAGTGTTTCGCGTTATCAGCCTGAACGCCAACGGCATCCGGGCGGCGGCCCGCAAGGGTTTTTTCGAGTGGATGGCGGCGCAGGATGCCGACGTAATCTGTATCCAGGAAACCAAGGCGCAGATGCATCAGCTGACGGACACGGTTTTCTCGCCCGAGGGTTATCACAGCTTTTACGAGGACGCCGAGAAGAAGGGCTACAGTGGCACGGCGATCTACACACGGCATGAACCGAAGAAAGTTGTGCGCGGTTATGGCGACGCCGAGTTCGATAACGAAGGCCGCTATCTCGAGGTACAGCTCGCCGGCATCAGCATCGTGTCGCTCTACCTGCCGTCCGGTTCATCGAAGGAAGAGCGTCAGCTCGCCAAGTACCGTTGCATGGACTCGTTCGCCGAGCACCTGAAGAAACTGAAGCGGCGGCGTTCCGAATACGTCATCTGCGGCGACTGGAACATCGTGCACAAGGAAGTGGACATCAAGAACTGGAAGCAGAACCAGAAGAATTCGGGCTGCCTGCCCGAGGAGCGCGCCTGGCTCGACAAGGTGTTCGGTGAGTGGGGGTGGGTCGATGCGTTTCGGACGCTCGAGCAGGAACCGGAACAGTACACGTGGTGGTCGAATCGCGGAGCGGCGTGGGACAACAACGTCGGGTGGCGCATCGACTATCACGTCGTCACCCCGGGACTTCGCGACAAGGTAAGGCGCACCGAGATCTATCGTGACGAGCGCTTTTCCGACCATGCGCCGCTGATCATGGATTACGATTGGCATCATGAGTGACGCCGGCGAATCCGCCCAACCGAAAAGACCCTGGACCTGGTACCTGCAAGAGAAGCTTGTCGTTATCTTCTTCCTGGGCTTTTCGGGCGGTCTGCCGTTCCCGCTGGTCTATGCAACGCTGACCTACTGGCTCAACGAGTCGGGTCTTGAAAAGAGCACGATCAGCGCGTTTGCCTGGATCGGGTTCGCCTACGCGCTGAAATTTCTCTGGTCACCGCTCGTCGATCGGCTCCACCTTCCCATCCTGACGACCGCACTGGGCCGCCGGCGATCCTGGCTGCTGCTATCGCAGATACTCATCGCGGTCGCCCTCGTTGTGCTCTCGAATATCGACCCATCGCAGGCCATCACGGCTTTCGCGCTGGTAGCGCTGGCGGTAGCGATCTCTTCTGCCACGCAGGACATGGCGATCGACGCCTACCGCATTGAATGCGCGCCGGACGAGATGCAGGGACTGCTGGCTGCGTCGTACCAGTATGGGTATCGCATCGCGATGATCGTAGGTGGGGCCGGTGCTTTGTACGTGGCGGATTTCATGTCGTGGACGATTGCCTACAAAGCCATGGCTGTCTGCATGGGCATCGGCATGGTGACGACCCTGTTGGCGAAAGAGCCCCCGGTACCCGAGGGCTCCAATGTGGATGCACGCATCTTCGACGAAGGATTCGTACGCTGGTTCGTCAATTCTGTTGTCGGCCCGTTCGTCGATTTCTTTCGGCGCTACGGCTGGTTCGCACTGACGATGCTGTTGTTCATCGCCCTCTACCGCATCAGTGACTACGTTCTTGGCATCCTCGCCAATCCGTTTTACGACGACATCGGCTTCACCAAGTCGCAGGTTGCCAGTGTCGCGAAACTGTACGGCCTGTGGGTTGCGCTCATCGGCATCGCAGGCGGCGGCGTGGCCATCGCGAAACTGGGCCCGGCGCGCTCATTGATTCTGTCGGCGACGTTGATCGCCGTGACTAACCTATTCTTTGTCTACCTGGCAGCGACTGGCCCTGACCTGCTGGCACTGACGATCACGATCAGCTTTGACAACTTCGCGCAGGGCTTCTCGGGCACGGTTTTCATTGCCTATCTGTCCAGCCTGACGAATATCTCGTTCACGGCAACGCAGTACGCGTTGTTCAGCTCTCTTTCGGTCTTCGTCGGCAAGCTCGTTGCCGGGTTCTCGGGCAATGTCCAGGAGCTGCTGGGCTACGAGGGCTTTTTCCTGTACGCCGCGGCAACAGGCATTCCGTCGATCATCCTTGCGATCATCGTCGTGCGCTTCACACCCAAACCCCGGCAGTGAAGGAGATCGCTCTAGGGCGCCTCGACGAACTCGAGGATCCGGGTTGCCGCGAGTTCTCGATCGGCGACGGCGATTGGCCGTTCCGCGGGTTCGTCGTGCGCAAGGGTGATGACATCTACGCGTACCAGAACTTCTGCGTGCACGTCGGCCACCCGCTCAACTGGTCGCCCAACCGGTTCCTGACAAAAGACAAGTCGGCGCTGATCTGTGCTTCGCACGGCGCGATGTACGAAATCGAAACGGGCTATTGCTACGCGGGCCCGGGCAACGGCCGCTCGCTCAGAAAGGTAGACGCCGAGATCCGCGACGGGGTCGTTTACGTCACGGGCCCGACGAGTCTCTAATCGCTATATCTTGTCGAGTAACGCGAGCGGATCGTGGTAGCCGTTCGGAACTTCGCTGCCGTCCTTATCGGCGACAAAATCCTCCGGGTCCATGTCGACCGAGCCCGACCAGTCTTCAGGGGCCGCAACCTCGGTCAGCAAAAGGTCCTGCCAGCGATAGGCATCGACTTCGTCGATCGTGCCGTCGAACTGCTGGATTTCGACGGTCTTGTCGGCCTCGTCAATTGCAACCACTTCGAACAGCGTTCCATTGGACCGCTTGAACCATTGACCGATGACGGGGTATTGGATCGACATTGCGCTGACCTGTACTAAATTTTTTGCCTCTTTCTTTCTTTATAGATCATGAGCAGCGCGGCGCAAGTAACACCAGTCGACGATGCGGTGTCCCCGGCGCAATCCCCGGCGTTCGAACTTCGTCTGCGGACGGCCCAGAGGCGCCTCGCCGCCATGCTCGCGCCGTTCGGAGCACTCGAACCGGCTCGATGCAGCAAGCACCTCGTCGATATGCTCGGCGTACGCAGCCCAGTCCGTCGCGATGTTCAGCGTGCCGCCGGGTTTCAGGCGATCGGCGACAAGATCGACAAACCCCGGCTGCACAATGCGGCGCTTGTGATGCCGTTTCTTCGGCCACGGGTCGGGAAAGTAGAGATTCAGCCGCGATAGCGACTCCGGCGGCACCTGTTGACGCAACACCTCAACGGCATCATGCACGATCAGCCGCAAGTTACTGATTCCGGCTTCGCTGGCCTTCAGCATACAGTGCCCGACGCCCGGCTCGTGGACCTCGATGCCGACGAAGTCTTTCTCGGGAAACGCCGCGGCCAGCTCGACCAGCGTCTCCCCGTTACCGAACCCGACTTCGAGCACCATGTCGGCTTCCCGGTTGAACAGCGACCGGAAATCCAGAGGCGCGTCGGCGATGTCGACCCCGTAGGCCGGCCAGAGATCCTCAAGTGCGCGCCGCTGCGAAGTGGTCATGCGACCGGCGCGGCGCACGAAGCTGCGAATCGTTCGTTTCCGTTGGGTCTTGTCGGCCATTGGTCTCGAGATCAACTATCGCTATGTATAGAACCGAATTGGGCTGGCTTTGTCAGGGTGGCGTCCCGTTACCCCGGCGTAGGCCGCCTGGATCGTCCCGAGGTCCTTATCCTCGTCGCCAGTCAGGTCGATGCGCTCGCCGATGCCGATGCGGCGGCAGCCGAAGTCGAGAAAGCCGGGGTACACCGGTACCTTTGCGCCCAGCGCTATCCGATAAAACCCCGACTTCCATCCAGGCCGCTTGCTGCGCGTCCCTTCCGGCGCCAGCGCGAACAGGAACCGGTCCCTTTTTTCGAATTCGTTGATTGCCTGCTGAACCGCGCCGCCAGGTTTGCTGCGATCGAGATCGATCGCACCGAATCCGCGCAGGAGATTACCGAGCGGGAACCAGAACAATGATTGCTTGGCGAAGAAGTTGAGGTCCAGGCCGCCGACATAAACCTTGTAGGTGAGGGCCCAGAAGCCGTCCCAGTTCGACGTGTGCGGCGCCGCGATGATGACGGCTTTCGGCACGTCGGGCGGGCCGCCGACCAGGGTCCATCCCCGCAGTCTCAGCAGCCAGCCGGCTATCTGCTTCCACATGGCGTCTGTCCTTTGAGCGACATGCTGGTGTCGCGCAGACGCACAGAGTACCGTATCCCGATCGACATCGTTATCCGAGGCTGCCGATGCGAACATCCGGATGGATGAAGCGCCAACCCTGGTTCTGGCCGATCAAACTGTTCCTGAAACGCATCTCGGGCAAGGAGCTCTGGCTCAAGCCCGAAGTCTCGCGTGAGGTGCTGCTGAGCGATGGCTGGAAGTACTCTCCCGAGGGTCTTGGCGAGGGATCGATCGTTTACTCGCTCGGTGTCGGCGACTGCATCGACTTCGATCTCGATCTTGTCGAACGATACGGGGCGACCGTGCACACGTTCGACCCGACGCCCTATGCGGAGGAGTGGATCGGCAGGCAGGACCTGCCTGACAAGATCGTGTTTCATCCCTGGGCAGCTGCGGGGGAGAACGGGTCGTTGCGGCTGTTTCGCAGGGTCAATACGCGCGGCAAGCGCTCAACGGTCATGTGGACGGCCGACGACAATGCGGGCGACGCGACGGACTTCATCGATGCGCCGGCCTATACGATCGGGACGATGATGGAAAAACTCGGCCATGAGACTGTCGACTTGCTCAAGATGGACGTCGAAGGTGCCGAGTTCGATATTCTTGAAGGGCTGTTGGCAGCAGACCGGCTGCCGAAGCAGTTGCTCGTCGAGTATCACCATCGATTCCCGGGCATCGGCAAGAAACGCACGGCCGGGAGCATCGCAAAACTGCAAAAGCTCGGCTATCGGATATTCGCGATTGCCGAGACGGGCCGCGAGGTCAGTTTCGTTCTGGAGTAGCCGAACGCGGCGATACGTACATCGTGATGTCCGCCTTCACGACGACGTTGTCATTGGCGTCGATGACCCGCACCGGAACGATGACGTCCAGCGCCTCGCCCTCGACGATCTCGGGGAAGGAGCCCTCGGCGCGAAGATTGGTCGTCGCCTTGGCGATGTAGCTGATCTGCATCCCGCGCGGTATCCAGCGCATCGAAAGCGGAATCGAGACTTCGGTCAACGTGCCGGCGACGAGCTCGCAAAGGTTCGCCATGGCAATCGCGTGGACGGTGCCGATGTGATTCTGGACCTTGCGCCGCTTGCGCATCCGGGCAATCGCGCGGCCGGGCTCGAGCACGTCGAACACCGGGCTGATCGTACCGAAGTAGGGGGCCCGAAAGCAGACGATGCGCGAGAATACCCAGCGACCGAACGCGCTGCCCGACAGTCTTTTCCAGGCGTCGAGGGCCTTCACGGGCGCGCGTACCACGCGCTGATGGCGCCTGCGCCCAGCAGGACCAGTCCCAGCCAGGGCATCGCGCCCAGCGTCACGACCAGGGCGCCGGAAATCGTGCTGGTCGCCGCAGCCGCGAGCCAGTAGCGCTGCCGGCGCTGTTCCTCGAGCTGACGGCGCATCTCTCCGAGCTCGGACGAGTTCAGGTTGAACTGTATGCGGCCGTTGGCGGCCTGCTCGCCGAGATGTTGCAGGACCGCCGGCAGCTCACGCAGCGCATCGCGCAGCTGCGGGAGGTTGTCACGTACGTCCCTGAGCATGGCGCGTCCGCCGACCTGCTCGTCCATCCATTGCTTCAGTACCGGGTGCGCCGTCTTCCAGAGATCGAGCTGCGGATAGAGCTGTCGCCCGAGGCCCTCGATGTTGAAGAGCGTCTTGTGCAGCAGGATCATCTGAGGCTGGATCTCGACGTTGAAGCGCTGGGCGACACGGAACAGTCGCATCAGCACCTGGGCAAACGAAATCTCGGCGAGCGGCTTGTTGAAGATCGGCTCGCACACCGTACGCACGGCGGTCTCGAGCTGGTCGATGCGTGTGCCCGGCGGTACCCAGCCGGAGTCGAGGTGCAGCTTCGCGATTCGGTGGTAGTTGCGGTCGAAGAACGCGAGGAAGTTCTCGGCGAGATAGCGCTGGTCTTCCGGACTCAGCGTGCCGACGATACCGAAATCGACCGCCGCGTACTTCGGTCTCTCGGGATCGGTGTGGATCACGAAGATGTTGCCCGGGTGCATGTCCGCGTGGAAGAAATTGTGCCGGAAGACCTGCGTGAAAAAGATCTCGACGCCATTCTCGGCGAGCACCTGGATGTTCGTACCGGCGGCGCGCAGTGCGTCCATGTCGCTGATCGGCGTGCCGTAAATGCGTTCCTGGACGAGCACTTCCGGGCGGCAGTAGTCCCAGTAGATGTCGGGCACGTAGAGCATGTCCGAGCCCTGGAAATTGCGCTTGAGCTGGGCCGTGTTGGCAGCCTCGCGCATCAGGTCGAGCTCGTCGAGAATCGTGTGCTCGTACTCGTCGACGACCTCGATCGGTCTCAGGCGCTTGCCGTGGACCCAGTAGCGGTCGGCGAGCGAAGCGACCATGCGCAGGACTGCGAGGTCGCGGTCGATTTGTTCATGCACGCCCGGCCGAAGCACCTTGATGATGACCTCCTTGCCGTCCGGGAGCTGAGCGGTATGGACCTGCGCGATCGAAGCGGCGGCGAGTGGCTCGACATCGAAGCGCTTGAAAACCGAATCGACCGGTTCGCCGTAGGCATCGTTGAGGATGCCGATTGCTTCTTCTGCGGGGAACGGTGGGACAGCGTCCTGCAGCTTCGCGAGCTCGTCGGCGATGTCGAGTGGCAACAGGTCCCGGCGGGTCGATATCGCCTGGCCGAACTTCACGAAGATCGGGCCGAGTTCCTCGAGCGCGAGGCGAATGCGTTCGCCGAGCGGCGCAGAGCTGTCACGGCGCCGCGGCGCAAGATAGAACAAAAAGCGCATCGGTCTGAGCAGATGCGTTTCCTTGATGATCTCGTCGAGACCGTACTTCACGAGGACGCGCTGGATCGCGAGCATGCGGAAGATGGTCCGATAGCCGGCCATGTCAGCTGCCGTTCTGCAGGCGGTCGATACGCGCTTCGAGGCGCGCGACGTCGTCGCGCAGGCGATCGACATTGTCGGCGAACTTCTCAACCTCGTAACGGCTCGGCAGGTCGCGGCTCTCTTCCTGGAGATACTCGCGGATGTTCGCGCCCATCGTCGTGCGAGCCTCGCGGCCCCAGTCGGTCACGCCACGCGCGATTTCGCCGAGACGATGGGCCGCGACGTCGCCAACGACATTCGACAACTCTTCTTCGATGTCGGGTTTCGCGAGTGCGAGCAAACGCGAGAAGTCGTCTGCGACATGCGCGTCCCCCGACAGCTCGATGGAGCCGTCGCGCAGCGCCGCCGGATCCGACTCAACCGCCATTTTGGCCAGCGCCATCAGGGAACCGGAGATGACGACATCGGCCTCCTGGTCGCACTCCGTGGCTAATTCGAGCTCGTCATCTCGCACGATAAACCAGGTCGCGAGCCCCGTATTGCTGACGCGAACGGCGATGATCGAACCCGCGAGCGTCTCGCAAAGCTCGCGGGCCGGCGTCGTTTCCCGAATGTTCCGGTTCAGGATGCCCGCGACCGGGCGCAACGCTATCTCGAGCGGGTTCATGGTTCAGATCCGGTAGCCGATGTGCAGCGCGACGATGCCGGCGGCCAGGTTGTGGTAACGGCAGCGCTCGAATCCGGCATCCTCCATCATGGACTTCAGCATCTCCTGGTCGGGATGCATGCGAATGGACTCGGCCAGATATTGGTAGCTGTCGGCGTCATCCGCGACGAGTTTGCCGAGCGTCGGCAGTACCTTGAACGAGTACAGGTCGTACGCCGGTTTGATCATGCGGTTCGGGGCCGAGAACTCGAGGATCATCGCCTTGCCGCCGGGCTTCAGCGTCTCAAGCATCGAACGCAGTGCGGCGTCCTTGTCCGTGACGTTGCGCAGACCGAACGCAATCGTGATGCAGTCGAAAGTCGCGTCGGCAAACGGGAGGTTCTGCGCATCGACCTGCGCGATCGAGACGTTGCCGGCGACGCCGGCGTCGACGAGACGGCGTCGGCCCTGCCTGAGCATGGCGGCATTGATGTCGGCCAGTACGACGCGGCCTTCGGGTCCGACCCTGCTCGCGAACGCACGGGCGAGATCGCCGGTGCCGCCGGCGAGGTCGAGTACGACGTCTCCTTGTCGGACCCCGGCCTGCTCAATCGTGTAGCGCTTCCAGAGGCGGTGAAGGCCGGCGGACATCAGGTCGTTCATGATGTCGTAGCGGGTCGCGACAGAGTCGAATACTCCGCGAACCCGATCCGCTTTTTCTTCGGTCGCGACGGTCTGGTACCCGAAGTGCGTCGTGTTGTCGGAGTCCTGCTTGGCCATTTCAGGGACGGTTTACCTGCTTCGCATCGCGAACTGTACAGATTTGCGATGCAATAGGGTACCGGACACCGTGTTCCAACCAGGGTGTCCGGTGCCCTGTTTACAGGATGTAGCGGCTGAGGTCCTCGTCTCTCGAGAGCTCCGCGAGGTGGTCGTCCACGTAGCCTGCGTCGACGGTCAGCGTTAGGCCGCTCTTGTCCGATGCTTCGAAAGAGATCGTCTCAAGCAGTCGCTCGAGGACCGTGTGCAGGCGGCGGGCACCGATGTTCTCGGTGTTTTCATTGACCTGGTAGGCAACCTCCGCAATGCGCCGGACGCCGCTCTCGGCGAAATCGAGTGCCACTTCCTCGGTGTCGAGCAATGCACTGTACTGCGACGTGAGCGACGCGTCGGGTTCAGTCAGGATTCGCACGAAGTCCTCGGTCGACAGCGACTTCAGCTCGACGCGAATCGGGAAACGGCCCTGCAACTCGGGAATCAGGTCGGACGGCTTGGAGACGTGAAACGCGCCCGAGGCGATGAACAGGATGTGGTCCGTGCGGACCATGCCGTACTTCGTCGTGACCGTTGAGCCCTCGACGAGCGGCAGCAGGTCCCGCTGCACGCCTTCACGGGACACATCGGCGCCCTGGGTTTCCGAGCGGCGCGCCACCTTGTCGATCTCGTCGAGAAACACGATGCCGTGCTGTTCGACGGCGTCGAGCGCTTTGGCTTTGAGTTCTTCCTCGTCGACCATCTTGGCCGCCTCTTCGTCGGTCAAGAGACGCAGCGCGTCTTTGACCTTGAGCTTGCGGGTCTTCGAGCGCGCGCCACCGAGATTCGCGAACATGCCCTGCAACTGGCTGGTCATTTCTTCCATGCCCGGGGGCGCCATGATCTCGACGCCAACGGGGACCGCGGGTACCTCGACCTCGATTTCCTTGTCGTCGAGTTTGCCTTCGCGAAGCATCTTTCGGAATTTTTGCCGCGTGTCGGAATCGCCCGGCGTGGGCTCAGGTTCATGTGTGAAGCCGACGCTGCGGTTCGGCGGCGGCAACAAGGCATCGAGAATACGTTCCTCGGCCGCATCCTCGGCACGAAAGCGCACCTTGGACATCTCGTCCTCGCGGATCATCTTGATCGCGACGTCCATCAGATCGCGAATGATGCTGTCGACCTCGCGCCCGACGTACCCGACTTCGGTGAACTTGGTCGCCTCGACCTTGACGAACGGCGCCTTGGCAAGACGCGCCAGCCGTCGCGAAATCTCGGTCTTGCCGACACCGGTCGGCCCGATCATCAGGATGTTCTTGGGCGTGATCTCGCTGCGAAGCGGCTCGTCGACCTGCACGCGACGCCAGCGGTTACGCAATGCGATCGCAACCGCGCGCTTGGCTTCGTCCTGGCCAACGATGTGTTTGTCCAGTTCCTGGACGATTTCCCTCGGGGTCATCTGGGACATGGCTTACAGCTCTTCAACAGTGATGTTCTGGTTCGTGAACACGCAGATGTCGCCGGCGATGGTGAGCGCTTTCTCGACAACCTCGCGCGCCTCGAGATCTGTGTTCTGCAACAGCGCAAGCGCTGCTGCCTGCGCAAAGGGTCCGCCCGAGCCGATCGCCATCAGGTCATGCTCGGGCTCGATCACGTCGCCGTTGCCCGAAATGATGAACGAACTCTCCTTGTCGGCAACGCAAAGCAGGGCCTCGAGTCGCCGCAGGCGACGGTCGGTGCGCCAGTCCTTCGCGAGCTCAATAGCTGCCCGGGTCAGGTTGCCGTACTGCTCGAGCTTGGATTCGAACAGCTCGAACAACGTGAATGCGTCGGCGGTACCACCGGCAAAACCGGCAATGACACGACCGCCGGCCAACGGCCGGACCTTCCGGGCGTTGCCCTTCATGACCGTGTTGCCCATGCTGACCTGGCCGTCGCCTGCGATGGCTACTTTGCCATTGCGGCGGACCGAGACGATGGTCGTCCCATCAAATTGTTTCATGTCGTATTCCTGCCGGTGCGCGGCCGCGGGCCGCAAAAAGGCTCGCTCCTAGGTCTTGTTCTTGCGGGCCCGAGGATGCGTTTCGTCGTAAATCTGGGCGAGATGCTGGAAATCAAGGTGTGTATATACCTGAGTCGTCGCGATGTTGGCGTGCCCGAGGAGCTCCTGCACGCCACGCAGGTCGTGACTGGACTCCAGCACGTGCGTGGCGAACGAGTGCCGGAACAGGTGCGGGTACACGTTAGCGTCGATGCCCTGCTTCCTGGCCCAGTGTTTGACTCGCGCCTGAACCGAGCGCGCGCTGATCCGCGTGCCGCGCGTGCTGACGAACAGCGCCTTTTCGTCCACATCGGCCAGGTCGCCACGCGTGACGGCCCACTGACGGAGCGCTTTCAGGGCGTGCCGGCCGACCGGCACGATACGGTCCTTGTTGCCTTTGCCGGTTACCCGGACTGTCGCGTCCTGCATGTCGACATCGCCGACATTGAGATCGATCAGCTCGGCGAGACGCAGGCCCGACGAGTACAGCAATTCGAGGATTGCACGATCCCGGTCGACGAGCGGCCCGTCGCCCGGGATATCGAGAAGGCGCGCCATGCGGTCGGCGTCGAGATTGCCCGGCAGGCGTTTCTTCGCCTTCGGTGCCGTGACCGACGTCACCGGGTTCGACGTCACGTGCTTTTCCCGTACAAGGTAGCCAAAGAACGTCCTGATGGCTGACAAGCGGCGCTGGATGCTCCTGGCACTCAGCCCGCGTCGATAACAGGTCGCCGAGAAAGCCCGTGCGTGTTCATTGTCGACGCCATCCCAGCCAGAGACCCCGGCCTTTTCCAGATAATCGGCGAACGCGACGATGTCGCGACGGTAGTTCTTGCAGGTCAGCGGCGACAGGCGTCGCTCGAACTCGAGGTGCCGGATGAAACGCTCGATCCAGCCAGCGTCGGTCATCGCCGTGCTCTAGAAACGTTTCAGCGACCCGGCGACGAGTTCGCCGAGGCGCGTCAGGAAGTCGATGCTCATTCCGGGGTGGAATCGATCGCTGTCGATGCTGCCGACGGCGAAGAAACCGATATCGGCGCCGTCGCCCAGCGGCACGAGCGCCGCCGAGCCGACCTCGTCCGCATCGGCGCGGAACAGGAACTCGCGCTGCGAGTCGCGAATCCGGCCGCAGCGGGCGGTCGTGCCGCCCAGGAACGTTCCGAACGGCTTGAGCGACTCGTCGTCTTTCCCGATGACGCGGAAGAAGCGACCCGCATCGATGTCGTCGAATGCATCCGGATCTCCGAACAGCACCATGACAGCGTGATCCGCACCGAAGCCCGACCGCAACGCCTCTTCGACCGCCGCGACGGTCTTCTGCAGGTCGTTTGCGGCCAGCAGTTGCAAGGTGAGCTCGTGGATCTTCGCCGAGAGCACATCGTTGTCGCGGGCGACCGATATCAGCTCCTTGAGCTGGCGCTCGAGCCGCAGCTCTTTCTGCCGCAGGACCGAGACCTGGCGCTCGACCAGCGATACGGCCCCGCCGCTCGCGTGCGGCAGGATCAATGTGCTGAGCAGCGTGGCGTGGCGTTCGAAGAAGTCGGGATGCGCCGACAGATAGTCATGAATGGTCTGTTCGGACAGGTCTTCCTCGACGTATTCGGGCTTTGCCTGCGTGCTCATAAGTCAATGATTCCTTTAGAAATTGTTTCCGCGTTCCCCGTGAGCCACACTGGCTCCGACCCGCCGCGCCAGCTTACCACGAGTTGGCCGCCGGGCAGGCGAACGTCGACCGTGTCGTCGAGCAGTCCGAGACGCTGTCCTGCCACGACCGCGGCGCAAGCGCCCGTGCCGCATGCGGCGGTTTCGCCAACGCCTCGCTCGAAGACCCGCAGGTCGATGCGGTCGCGACCGGCTATCCGCACGAAGCCGACGTTGGCCTTCTCCGGGAATCGCGGGTGTGTCTCGATAACCGGCCCCAGCGTCTCGACGGGTGCCGTTTCGACGTCATCGACGAGGAGCACGCAGTGCGGATTGCCCATCGACACAGCCGACACGTCATAGGCAAGGCCGTCCACGATCAGCTCGTAACGATCCGCGCGTCGTTCGGCATCGAACGGAATCGCCGCCGGCTCGAACTCGGGCGTGCCCATGCTGACGTCAACGAGACCATCGTCGTCAACGCGCGCTTCGACCGGGCCCGCCGGGCTCCGCATCGTGAAGTCGGCGGGGTGTCCCGGCTGGCTGGCGAGGTAGCTCGCAACACAACGTACGCCGTTGCCGCATTGTTCGACCTCGGAGCCGTCGGCATTGAATATCCGATAACCTGCGGCGAAGTCCGCATTTTGGCTTCTCGTGATCCACATCAGCTGGTCGAAACCCGGCCCGGTGGCTTCATTGCCGAGTGCTTTCAGGCGCTCGACATCGGGCGGTGAGGCGTTTGTTTCGCGCTGATCGACGACGAGTATGTCGTTACCAGTGCCGCGCATTTTCGTGTAGGGAACTTTCATGGACTTTTGGAGTTTGCGTCTGTAGTTTACATAAACCCGAAACGGGTCGACTCATAATCAAACCAACAAAATTGCCCCGGAGAGATTAATGCGGCACATCATGGTCATGAACGCGAAAGGTGGCTGCGGCAAAAGCACGCTCGCAACCAACATCGCATCCTACTTTGCCAACGAGGGCGCCAACGTCGCGCTGGCCGACTACGATCCGCAGCGCTCGAGCCTGGACTGGCTGGATCGCCGCCCGGAGAATCGTCCGACAATTCACGCCGTTGCGGGATTCGAGGACGGCTTGCGGCACTGCCCGCGCAATGCCGATTTCGTCGTGATCGATGCGCCTGCGCGTTCGCACGGCAAGGAGCTGACGGATCTCGTTCGCCATGCCGAAACGATTCTCGTTCCGGTGCTTCCGTCGACGATCGACATGCAGGCGACGACGGTCTTCCTCGATGAGCTGCGCAACGTCGGCAAGATCGAACGCAAGCAGGCGAAGTTCGGGCTCGTGGCCAATCGCGTGCGCGACAATACGCTGATCTTCGACGATCTCGACGAGTACCTGACCAAAGCCAGGGCGCCGTATGTAGCCGCGCTACGCGAGGCGCAGAACTATGTACGGGCCTACACGCGCGGCCTCGGTATTTTCGAGCTGCCGGAGTATCTCGCCTGGCCCGATTGGGACGAGTGGGAGCCGCTGACGGCATGGCTCCGCAGCAAACGCTCGCAGCCCTGAGAACCGTCTAGACACGCTGCTGTTCGAGCGACGCCCGGATTCCTTCGACAGGGTCCTCGTATCCCGGCGTGACGCCGAGGATTTCGCGCATGCGCGTCGTATCGACGACGCGCGATGATGCGAGAAAGGCCAGGCGCGTCGGCGAAAACGTCCTTGCTGCCTCCTCGCGGCTGATTTTCGGCGGAAGCGGCAACGCGGCCTGCCGCGCAACCTCGTCGGCGAACCACGTCGACGTGCGATGGTCGCCGTCGCCGACGTTGTAGACACCGGCCGGTACTGCACGCGAAAGCGCAGCGACGCAACATCTCGCAAGGTCGTCCACGTGAATCCGGTTGCCCGGATTGGCCTCCGCTTCGACGAGTACCGGTACGCGCTCACGAAGACGTTCGAGTCCCAGCCGGCCCGGACCGTAGATGCCCGGCACCCGGAGGACGACAACATCGCAGTCGTTTTCCGAGGCCCAGGCGCTCAGACGATTCTCGGCCGCGACCCGCGGCTTCGACAGCCGGCTCCCCGGATTTACGGGCGTGTCTTCGTCAACGACCGCACCGCCGCAGTCGCCATAGACACCGGTCGTGCTCAGGTAGACGAAGCGCTTCGGCGTTCCCGGCAACCGGTCCAGGAACCCCTGCAGACGCCGATCGTCCGCGCCGCCGGGCGGCACTGTGTGGACGATCGCGTAAGGCGTTGAAATTTCGAAGGGAAAGGCCTCCATCGCGTCGAAATCGACGGTGTGAAACGGCCGCGTCGTCTCGATCGCCGTGCGGCTGAGGCCGATGACCTCGCCTTCTGGCAGGCCTTCCAGGACGCGCCGTCCGGTGTAGCCGGTTCCGGCGACGACCGTCAGCACAGTCTATGCCTTGTCAATGTGTGGGATGGCGGGCAGCGCCTCGCCTGCCACCATACCGAGACCGTCGCGGTAGGCATCGGCCGCAGCATCCGCCTCGCCCATCTCGGTCAAAAGGCTTCCGTATTCCCGGTAGGCCTCGGGGGTCGGTCGCATGCTGATCACGGTCTCGAGATAGCTGCGGGCCTTGCCCCAGAGCTCGTTGCGCAGGCACAGGCGTGCCGCCGCGAGCAACAGGTCCGGGTCCTCACCGTGATTGTTGAGCCAGCCCTCCGCACGTTTCAGCTGCTTTGTCGTGTCGGTCGCTTCGACGAGCCCGAACAGCGCGACGAGCGGCCCGCGCCAGTTCGTGCGCAGCGAGGCGGCAAGCTCCTTTTCGGCGCGATCGTGCATGCCGTTGCGCGTCAGGCCGCGATAATAGGATTCGAGCAGGCCGACGTCGTTCTTGTATTTTCGCGCAACGGATTTCCAGACCTGGTCGAGGACCTCGACGTCCTCGGCGCCCTCGAGCGCTTCGGCGTGCACGCGAATCGTCCATGTGTCGAGCGTGTCGGGCGGCAGGTTCGTGTTCTTGCGCAGGCGTGGCAGCAGTTCGCCCAGCGCCCCCCAGTCCTCGAGGCGGAAGTAGAGGCGACCCATCAGTGCGAGCGCGTGTGTATGGTTTTTCGAGTCTTCCTCCAGGCGTCGCAGCGTCGCGAGCGCCTGTTCGTGCTGGCCCCGATCGAGCTGGAACTCGGCCTGCGTCAGCAGCACGGCGTTGGAGGCTTCGGGTGTCTCCGCGTAGGCCAGCCGCAGCCACTCGTCGCGTCGTTCGTCGCGGCCCTGCAGATGTGCGGCGCGCGCCGCCTGCAGGTAGTTGAACAGTGGCGAGTCGCTCGTACCGGCCGCGCGCGCCAGCATCTTTTCGCCGCGGGCGAAGTTGCCCTCGGCGACCTCAATCATGCCCCGGGTGAGCTTCTGGCCCGAACGGGCCGAACGGTAGCGGCCGGCCGCCTCGCCGAGACGGCGCGGCGCCATGATGATCTTGCGGATCACCCAGACAGCGAGGACGAGCAGGACAGCGAGCCCGACCAGCACCGGGACTGACATCTCGATGACGTAGCCACGGAAATTGATGACGACATAGCCCGGATCGGCCAGCAGGAAGTGGGCGCCGAAGGCGCTCAGGAACAGGACGACAACGACGATAATGCCGAGTTTCACTGCGCGTTCTCGTTTAGCGTGCGGTACTGGCGCAGGAGCCGCAGGGATTCGGAGATGTCCGGTACGTCCGCGGTGAGCACGTGCCCGCGAATCTCGGCGATGGTCTCCAGCGCTCCTTCCACCGCGGCACTTTCGGTATCGAAGTAGTCATTGAGCAGAGCGCTAGTGTCGTCGAGTGTCTGTTCGAAGATGGCCTGCTCGCCGCGGAGCAGTGCGAGCCGTGCAGACTGCAGCTGCAGCGCGATGTTGTTGCGGAGGAAGAACTCGGCGTCGGGTGACAGCTGTGCGAGCCTGGCGCGCTCGGGCGGCGTCACTTTGACGAGGCCGGACATCGCGTTCTTGACCGAGGCCCACGCACGTCCCGCGCCGCTGGTTTCCGGATCGACATCGGCGGCGGGCTCATCGTCTTCGCGAGCGCTCGCCAACGGCAGCGACTCGACGACGCGAGCAAGGCTGGCGAGGGTCAGCGTCGCGCCCTCGATGTCGGGGCGCTCCATGATTTCAAGCGCGGCGAGCTCGTCCGAGATCGCGCGCCGCACGTCCGTCAACGCCGGGTTGGCGAGTTGAACGATGCGTTCGTCGGCCAGCCTGAGCGCCAGCGCGGCAAGGTGCGGGTTGTTCGCGAGCTGCAGCTGCGCATTCGCGATCTGCATGTAGTACTCGGATTCGGCGATGACCCACGCGTCTCGAGCGCCTTCGGAAACGCCGGCGAGCGAGGCGACCGAGCTTTCGAGTGTCGAGATACGCGCAGGCAGTGAGCTGAGCAGACGTATCCGTTCGTCGATGTCCTGGCGCAGCGCCGCGATATCGGCATCGGCCCCTGCATCCTGACCCGCGAGGCCCGTCAGTCGGCTATCGACTTCGTCATAGCGCTCCTGAACGAGCGTTTCCAGGCGACTTTCGACGCGAGCTATTTCGTCGCCGCTGGTGTCCGCCGGCGCACGCCAATCGTTCCACGCGACGTAGCCTGCGGCGGCGAGCGCGACGATCGAGGCAAGAAAGGCAAGCCACGCGACGGGATTCCCCGAGCGCCGGCGCGGCGGTTCTGCCGGCTCCGGAGCGGCAGGCGGTTCGCCCGGCTCGTCAACAGGTCCCTCTGCGAGTTCCTCAACGGGCTGCTCTGCGGGTTCCTCAACGGGCAGTTCCGTGGGCTCCTCAACGGGCTGCTCTTTAGGTTCCTCCTCCGTGGCGAGGGGTTCCTGTTCCTTGTCTTTGTCGCTCATGGTGCTGTTCCGGAGTCGGTGCTGTGCAACGCGATGATGGCCTGGACCATGTCGTCGGCGCCGGGCCCCGCGGCGAGCGCTGGCCGGGAAGCCGGGTAGCGGTCCAGCGCCTCTTTTAACACACGACCCGAGGGCGTCACCAGTGGGGTTGATGCGACCTGCGCGGCGCACCACTCGGGCAGGATTCTCGCCAGATTCGCGAGTGATTGTACGCTCATCACAGTGATCACGTTGATGCTGCCCTGGCGCCAGCGGCGCTCGAGCTCGGCCATCGTATCCGGATCTACGTCGGGGAGACGTCGCTCGTAGACGGACAGGTAATCCACGGTCGCACCACGGGCGCGCAGCTCATCGGCCAGCAGCCCACGGCCCTGTGAGCCGCGAATGATGCGTATCCGTTTGCCGGCGACATCCTGGAGCGATGTCTCGGCGAGCAGGTGTTCGCTGTCAAAGCCGCTCGACGGCAGGATGTCGACGACCCGGCCCGCGGCCTGGATGGCTTCGGCCGTCGCCGGCCCGATCGCGGCGATCAACGCGCCGCCCGTGTATCGGATACCGTGTTCCACGGCGTTACGGCTGATGAAGATCACGATATCCGGCGTTGCCTGCCCGTTCAGGTCGTCCTGGATCGCGTGCGGGTCGCGCGCGACAATCTCGATGACCGGGAAGCAGAACGCCTGCCCGCCATGCTGCTCGATCGCGTTGGCGAGCTCGATAGCCTGGGTGCGCGGGCGGGTGACGAGCACACCGGTTCCTGTGAGTGGTCCTTCAGCCACAGGCCGCCGCTCGCTCGAGCAACTCGCCGGCGCCGCCGGCGAGCATACGCTGCGCCAACCGGTCTCCCAGTGCCGCCGCATCGTCAGGTGTGCCCTGAATCGATTCCCGTATCGACTCACTGCCGTCCGGCATCGCGGCCAGGCCGCGGATCCGGAGTTCTCCGCCTGCGAATTCGGCGAACGTTGCGACGGGTGACTGGCAACTGGCTTGCAGGGTGCGCGCAACGGTGCGCTCCGCAAGTGTCGTTTGCACGGTCGGTGCGTGATCGAGGTGACGGAGCAGTTCGCGCAGATCGTCCCGCTCTTCGAGACACTCGATCCCGAGGACGCCCTGCGCCGTTGCCGGCAGCATCTGCTCGGTCGTGAACTGTTCGGTGATGTGGTGGTCGAGTTCCAGGCGTTGCAGCCCGACGGCAGCGAGAATGATGGCGTCGAACTCGCCGGCCTCGAGCCTGGCCAGCCGCGTATTGACGTTGCCGCGCAACGGCTCGATCCTGAGATCGGGGCGCAGCATTCGCAGTTGCGCCTGCCGGCGCAAACTCGAACTGCCGATTTGTGCACCGCGGGGCAGATCCGCAAAAGCGACGTGATCGCGGGACACGAGCGCGTCGACCGGGTTTGCACGTTCGAGCGTGCTGGCCAGACAGAAGCCGTTCGGCATTTCCGCAGGCACGTCTTTCATGGAGTGCACGGCGATATCGGCGTCGCCGCGTTGCATGGCGATCTCGAGTTCCTTGATGAACAGTCCCTTGCCGCCGATCTTCTGCAGGCTGCGATCGAGAATCTCGTCTCCTTTGGTCGACATCGGCAGAAGCTCGACGTCGCTGACCCCCGGCAAGGATCGCAGACGTGCGGCAACGAATTCGGCCTGCCACAGGGCGAGGGCGGATTTGCGGGTGGCGATGCGAATTCTCACGACTGTCTTAAGCGTTTTTTTATGTCGGCGACGTGCCGGCGACTGATTATCAGGTCTTTGTCCTCGACTTGCGAGCCGTTTCGGAGGATGACGCGGTGCTTGCCATCGGCATCGCGCTCGATGCGCTCGATGCGCTCGAGGGCCACGAGCGCGCCGCGGTGGATACGGACGAAGCGGTCGCCGAATTCGGATTCGAGTGACTTCAGCGAGTCGTCGATCAGGTTTTCGCCGCCGTCATGGGTGACACAGACGTACTTGTGGTCGGCGCGAAAACTCGTCACATCCGCAACCGGGATGAGCCTGATCTCACCCTGCACGAGCGCACACACATGTTTGCGTTGCGCATTGAGTTGGGCAGCGGCCTCACCGAGTCCTGGTGCCGCGAGCCGCGATGCGTGTTCGAGGGCGCTGACAAGCCGCGAACGCCGCACGGGCTTTAGCACATAGCCGATGGCACGCGCCTCGAACGCATCAATCGCGTATTCATCATAGGCCGTCGTAAAAACGACGGCGGGCGGGCGCGGCAGCTCGTTGAGGTGATGCGCGGTTTCGATGCCGCCGAGGCCCGGCATGCGAATGTCGAGGAGCACGATGTCGGGTTCGAGCTCGGCAATGCGCTCGAGAGCGTCGTGGCCGTTGCCGGCCTCTCCGATGACGTCGTAACCGTCCTCGTCGGCCAAGATTTGCGCGAGCCGGTCGCGTGCGGGCTTTTCGTCATCGACAATCAGGACCTTCACGATTCATCTTCCTCGGCGGCCGGGAAGCGCAGCGTTACCGTGAAACGATCGTCCTCATCCCGGACGTCGACATTGCCGCGGCTGCCGTAGGCCAGTTCGAACCGCTGCCGGATATTTGCCATCGCCATCTTGTTTCCCTCGCTGCTGCGCTCCTTGCCCGGCGCGACCGGGTTACTGACCGTGATCACGAGGTGCTTGCCGTCGAGTTCGCCCCGCACCTCGACTTCGCCGCCATCAGGCAGCAATTCGATGCCGTGGTAGATGGCGTTCTCGATCAGCGGCTGAATGGTGAGGCTCGGAATCGTTGCCCGCATCGGCAGGTCGTCGATATCCCAGCGGATGTTGAGACGTTCGCCGAGACGCAGCTTTTCAATGCGCTGGTAGATGGCCGCGACCTCGAGCTCCTGCTTGACGGTCGAGCGGTTGCCTGTGCTCGAGAGATTGGCGCGCAGCAGGTCGGACAGGTCCTCGACGGCTTCCTCGGCCTGCCGCGGATCGGTGCGCGTCAGCGATGCGATCGTGTTCATGCTGTTGAACAGGAAATGTGGCCGGATCAGTGCCTGCAGGGCACTGATGCGCGCCTGCGCTTCGAGCACGATGCTGCGGCGCCATTCGCTCGAGACGTACAGGTAACGCATGGCCAGCGCGATGATGATCGAGCTGATTGCAAACGTGCGCAGGATGAACTCGGAGTGCGAATCGTCGATGATCGACGCGCCGCCGAAGCGCAAAGTCAGCTGCCAGGCAGCTTCTGCAACGACGAGGCAAAGGATCTCGAGAACGATGAAACTGAAGATGAACGCGCGGAGCTTGCCGGCGCTTTCGAGCCGCGTCCTCAGCTGGCACATGACAGCCGTGCCGAGCAGCGCCAGCCACAGGACGAAGAACGAGGTCTTGGACAGTTCGATCAGGAACTGGCCTTGCGGTTCGTGCGCGGCGAGAGCCAGGACGATTGCGACCAATTCTGCAACGAGCAGCACGATGAACAGTGTACCTGCCGAACAGAAATCCGGGAGGTAGACCTGGGTGTCTTCGTTTTGGGCCTCGGGTGCAGCCGCCAAGCGCGCGCTCCGTCACGAACTGCGGGCATTGTAGCGCCCGCGGGCCCTAGTTACAGAATTCGGCGATCTGTTCCTGGATCTTGCGGCTGGCGGCCTGAATTTGCTCCTCGTCGAGGTAGACGCGTTCGCCGTTCTCGTCCACCTTGTACAGCCGACGCGAATTGCGGTAGGTCTCGAGGCGCGCCCGCGCGGATTCGCACGCCTTCTGCTGCTCGGCGGCGATCTCTGCCTCTTTGGCCGCTTCCTGCTCGGCCTTTTCCTGTTCTGCCTGGGCTTCGGTACGTGCGGACTGCGCGTCGAGGCGCTCCTGTACGCGCTCCTCTACGGCGCTGCCGTCGGTTCTCGCGTAACTCAGCTGCAGGAGCTGTTCGGTTGCCTCGCCGCTCGGCCTGTCGCCGTAGTGCACGTTGCCTTCCGCGTCCACCCAACGGTAGATCTCGCTGGCCGCCGCGCCGGCAGCAAACGTCAATGCCATAACCGCAAAGCCGAGTCCGAGTTTTCCTGTCTTCATCGGGAATCCCCCAAGGGCGTGGAATGCCGTTCTCAAGTCCTGGAACGTTATCGCATTAGAACACGATTGGGGAGATCGTTTGTTGACCCGGGTCACACTCGATCCCGTGACCGCAACGGCAGCGCCGGACAAAAAAAGAGCGGGCCATGTGGCCCGCTAACCGACTGACTCAAATGGGGAATTATCGTCAGGGAAATTGTCTGGCGGATGCGCGCCGGACCGCCTTATGGCAAGTCCGGCACGCGCCATGTCCTTACTCCGCCTTGGTGAATTCGGGGTAGGCCTCGAGGCCGCACTCCCCGATGTCGACGCCCTCGTACTCCTCTTCCTCGGAGACGCGGATACCAATCGTCTTCTTCAGAATGAACCAGACGATGAGGCTCGTCACGAATACCCAGGCGAAGATCGAAACGATGCCGTAGAGCTGCCACACCAACGACGCCTCATCGTTCGTGAAGCACACGGCAATCAAGCCCCAGATTCCGACGACGCCGTGGACCGAGATAGCACCGACCGGATCGTCAATGCGGAGCTTGTCGAGCGTCACGATGGAGGCGACGACGAGCAACCCGCCGATGGCGCCAATCGTAGTTGCCGCGAGCGGCGTCGGAGTCAGCGGTTCGGCCGTGATAGCGACGAGACCCGCGAGTGCGCCGTTGAGCGCCATCGTGAGATCTGCCTTGCCGAACCAGAGGCGCGACAGCAGCAGCGCGAAGACCAGGCCGCCGGCAGCCGCCATGTTCGTGTTCACGAAGATCAGCGCTACGGCGTTGGCGTTGTCTACGCCGGTGACCTGCAACTGCGAGCCACCGTTGAAGCCGAACCAGCCGAGCCAGAGGATAAGCGTACCGATTGCCGCCAGCGGCAGGTTGGCGCCGGGTATGGCGTTGACCTGTCCGCCCGGACCGTACTTGCCCTTGCGAGCGCCGAGCAGCAGGACTCCTGCCAGTGCCGCGGCTGCGCCACACATGTGCACGACGCCCGAGCCGGCAAAATCGAGGAACCCGCCCGCGTTGAGCCAGCCGCTGCCCCATTTCCAGAAGCCCTGCACCGGGTAGATGAAACCGGTCAGGACGATCGCGAATACGAAGAACGACCAGAGCTTCATGCGTTCAGCAACGGCGCCCGACACGATCGACATGGCGGTGGCGACGAACACGACCTGGAAGAAGAAGTCCGACAGGTTCGAGTAGTAGGCGTCGCCGGCCATGACGGTTGCGACGTCGTTGTCGGCCGAGCCGAGAAGGCCGGAGCCGATGGTCGAGAGTGACGCGAATACACCGCCTTCGTAGTCACCGGGGTACATGATGCTGTAACCCATCAACATGTACATGATGCAGGCGATCGAATAGAGGCCGACGTTCTTGGTCAGAATTTCAGCCGTGTTTTTCGAGCGTACGAGGCCCGACTCGAGCATTGTGAAGCCCGCCGCCATCCACATGACGAGCGCGCCACAGACGAGAAAGTAAAATGTGTCCAGCGCATAAGCGAGTTCCGTCGCCTGCGCCGCTACTTGTGTTGCTTCCACGATAATTCCTCCGTGTTGTTAAACGGCTTCGGCGCCGGTTTCACCGGTGCGAATGCGAATGGCTTCTTCAAGTTCGGTGACGAAGATCTTGCCGTCGCCGATCTTGCCCGTACGTGCTGTGTTGGCGATCGCCTCGACGACCTGCTCCGCGACGTCGTCCGCGACCGCGAGCTCGATCTTTGCCTTGGGCAGAAAGTCGACGACGTATTCGGCGCCACGGTAGAGCTCGGTGTGACCGCGCTGGCGGCCGAAACCCTTGACCTCGGTGACCGTGATGCCCTGGATACCGATGTCGGCGACGGCTTCGCGCACGTCGTCGAGTTTGAACGGCTTGATAATTGCCGTGATCATCTTCATTTGTTATTCCCCCTGTTCTCAGAGATCGAAGGACTTGCCGAGCGTGAACACGACGGATTCTTCCTCGTCGCCGACGAGATCGTCGTTGGCGAGGATGACGGCAACACCGAGGTCGATTTCGGCGACTGTCGTGCCATAGCCGAACTCGACGTACTCACCTTCGAAGTCCTGCGAAAAGCCGCCGAACTTGCCGTACAGGCCGTCCTTCTCGAGGGTCAGGGCGTAGTAGGTGTAGTCCTGGGTCGGGCCGGAAAAGTTTTCGTACTCACCGACCGCTACCTCGACCGACAGCAGGCCGAAGCCGGCGCCGAGGTTGATTTCCTGGTACGTGTCGTCGAAGTCGCCCGTGTAGAAGTAGCCCGTGTAGCCGAAGCTCAGATCGATCTCACCGATCTCCATGCCGTAGCCGAAGTAGCCGTCGACCTCGAGGCCGTCGCCGACATCGGCAGCCCAGGTACCTGCATAGAAGCCACCGGATTCGAAGTCGATGCCGCCGCTTGCGGACGAGTTCTTCTGCAGAATGCCGCGGAAATGGTATTCGCTGGCATAGCCGACGTTGGCCGACCATTCGGCCTGCGCGAGGCTGCTCGTCCCGAGCACCGTAGCGACGATTGCAGTCTTGATAAGAGATTTCATGTTTACGCTCCCATTGGATTGGTTTTCGTTTCATGCCCCTTTGAGCAGGAACCGTGCCAATTACGAAAACAGGATTCGTTTCAGTGGCTTAACAAAAACGCGGCGGGAGCGATGCTTCGTCGCGGTGCACGAATTCGGGGGTTTGCCCCAAATTGGCACTGGCGTTCGGGCGGGTGCTGCGGTATCACTGCGCCATGAACAACGAATCCGTCGAAGACATTGCCCGCCAACTGACAGAGGCGTTACCCGAAGGGCTGCGATCGATACGCGAAGACCTCGAAACCAACTTTCGCGGCGTGCTGCGTGCCTCGCTTGCGAAGCTCGACCTCGTGACCCGCGAGGAATTCGAGGTGCAGGAAGCGGTACTGCAGAAGACGCGCGCCAAACTCGAGGCGCTCGAAGCACGACTCAAGGAACTGGAAGACACGGCGTAATCGCCGGCAAGCCGCCTCCTACAGACCTGGTAGACGCCACGGAGGGCAAATGGGTCTTGCGATACTGCATTGCCGTGCCCAGTACGGCACGGAGGCGCCGCCCGTAACGATCGAGGCGTTCCTGTCGGGCGGTCTGCCCGTTTTCACGATTGTCGGCATGCCCGAGACCGCGGTGCGAGAGAGCAAGGATCGCGTGCGCAGCGCGATCATCAGTTCGGGCTACGAGTTTCCACAACAACGCATCACGATCAGTCTCGGCCCGGCCGAGATGCGCAAGACCGGTGGCCGCTACGATCTCGCTATCGCGCTCGGCATTCTTACGGCGCGCAAGTACCTCGCCGAAGAAGCGACTCGCGCAGTCGAGTGCTACGGCGAACTCGCGCTCAGCGGCGAGTTGCGCCCGGTCCGAGGGCTCCTGCCGGCCGTCATCAAGGCACATGCGGCCGGCCGCGCCGTGATTGTCCCGCGTGACAATGCCGCCGAAGTCGCACTCAGCGGCGCAACCGTGTTCGGCGCGGCGTCGCTGCTCGAGGTCGTCGAGCACCTGGCCGGCCGCAATGCGTTGGCACTGGAAGCACCTGTCGATTCACCCGCGACGACGTCGGCGTATCCCGACCTTCAGGACGTCAAAGGCCAGGTACACGCCAAGCGCGCGCTCGAAATCGCAGCCGCGGGTGGCCATAACCTGTTGTTCGTCGGCCCACCCGGAACTGGCAAGAGCATGCTCGCGAGGCGTTTGCCCGGGCTTCTGCCGGAGATGGCGCCCGAGGAAGCGCTCGAAACAGCGGCCGTCGAGTCGATTGCGGGGCACGCTCGGACGGCGGACTGGCTGCGGCGGCCGTTCCGCGCGCCGCACCATTCCGCATCGGCAGCAGCGCTCGTGGGCGGCGGCAAGACACTGTCGCCGGGGGAGATATCACGCGCCCACAACGGCGTGCTGTTTCTCGACGAGTTGCCGGAATTCAATCGCAATGTCCTCGAAGGTCTGCGTGAGCCGCTCGAGACCGGTTCGATTAGTCTCGCGCGCGTCGGCCAGCACGCCGAGTATCCAGCCCGTGTTCAGCTCGTTGCCGCCATGAACCCCTGCCCCTGCGGATACCTTGGCGATGCACAGGCCGACTGCCGCTGCAGCGGTGATCGTGTCGCGACCTATCGCAACAAGATCTCGGGTCCGCTACTCGATCGCATCGATCTTCAGGTCGAGGTGCCGCGACCGCCAACCTCGTTATTGCGCAGCAACACGTCGTCGGGGGAGCGCAGTCGCGACGTCGCTGCCCGTGTGCTCGCGGCGCGAAACACACAAATACGTCGATCCGGATGCAGCAATGCGCGTCTCGATGGTCCGGCGCTTGATACCGCATGCGCCGCGAACGACGATTGCTGGGCGCTGCTCGAAAATGCAGCGACTCGCTTCAATCTGTCGGCCCGTGCCCACCAGCGCATCCTGCGCGTGTCCCGCACGATCGCCGATCTTGCGGGCGACAAAAAAATAGCGCCGCCGCATGTCGCGGAAGCGCTATCGTTGCGTTGTCTGGATCGGCGGAACTAAAGAAGAAAGGGTCAGAGGCTAGGGGCTCTGACCCCAAATACTCGAGTCAAGGAGCGTCGACTTGTTGCGTCTTCTGAAGTGGCGCATAACTTGTTGGCCCGTCGAACGGCTATGATTCGCCTAAATTGGCGAGAGAATACTGAGAAGTAATTTGAAACCTGCATACGAATTCACTATAGAGCATGATGAGGAGTCTGCGCGTCTTGCCGCACGAACTGTATTCGCACAGATCTGGCCACTTCCGGTAAAAGTGCTCGCGATCTCATTGCTTATTGTGGCAGCTGGGTTACTGGTGTACGTAGTCAGAGTTCCAGAGCTGTCTGCCTTGGCTTGGTGGCTGGGAGTTCCATTGGTCATTCTACCTATCATTTACGCAACTTTTTTTTGGGTCATGTCGCGTCGCTCGTTTCGATCTTTTTTTGGGAGGCGCAAAGTTGTTCTGACCGAGACAGACATCACAATGTCGTCACGGCAAGGAGTGGTGTCGTTGCCTTGGGATTCGTTTCGGTACGTGCGACGCGATGCGCGTAATGTTTTGCTTTTCGTGTCGGTCGTGATGGCAGTCGTGATTCCAAAATCTGGAATCCCAGATGGTGCGGAAGAGTACATGTTGGCGCGCGTACAAGACAGCAGGTAGTTGGCAGTTGGTTCGAAGGGCGAATCGTTGACGGGATCAGCCGGGAAAGGGCTTAGCCAGTTCGACATAAACATCACATTCGCTCGATTGCCGTATGGAGCCGAGGGAGTTGTTCGCGAAAGCATCACAAGGAGTTTGTATCCCAAAAGTATGCGAACATGAACGATAAAAGGGATGGAGAAGGGCTAAACAAGCGGCTGACTGCAACAGAGGCATTTGCGCACGCACTTCCAGTGCTCGCGTTTGTGGTGCTGATTGTTCTGGCCATTGTGTTGCCAAAAAATGATTTGACGCGAGCGATATTTGGCGGTTGGAACGCGTTCATCATTGTATTCGCGACCCTATCCGGTGC
>JAAUYD010065085.1_pt1 | contig 64793 bp, 59 predicted proteins | sample 7278101 | NCBI WGS metagenome assembly JAAUYD01 (sample SAMN14350128, study PRJNA611818) | marine sediment metagenome | isolation source: surface marine sediment (0.6m) | place: French Polynesia: Moorea | collected 2018-08
CTGGGCCGTTCGCCGGGCGGTATGCTCGGCCACCTCTTTGGTGAAGGCCGAGATGGTCAGCTCCCATGGGAAGAGAATGGGCTCCCCATTGAGCTCGCCGCGTCCCCAGGAGTAGCGTTTCAGCACCCGTTTGCGCTGGATGGCGTTGGGGATCTCGGCCACGTCGAGCAGTTGGCAATTGACGATCTTGGTGTCGGTGGCGATCGCCTTCAGCTTGGCCCCTTGCAGATTGCGGATATAGATGCCGCGCTGGGTGCTCACGATGCGGTCATTGTTGCCGAGGATGCTGAGCATCTTCTGCCGAACCGTCTCCACCGCCATGGTGCCGTTGGTGTACTCCTGCTGAAGGTTTTCAAAGCGCCGTTTCTGATAGGCGTCCAGATCGTTGACCAGGCGGGTTATCTCGGTGGCCTGATCACCGAAGATCTCGTCCAATGTGGTGCGGTTCGTAGCCAGGATGAGCAGATCGACCTTGCCCTCCAGACGTTCAATATCCTGTTTGGTGGCGCAACCGGCCAGCAAAGCGACCGTGAGAACAAGCGCCAGCCACCCGTAACGACGCATCATCTTTCTCTCCTTTCCGCATCTGTATCCGAGTTCGAATTCCGAGTTGTCTCTTGCCGGCCGACCTTCGCGAAGATATGGCCGGCCCCCCAATTCTCAGCGATCTGCCAACCGCAGCTGCAGGTAAACGAGATCCCTGAACGCATCGAATTTGTAGCCCACCTGCCGCAACCGGCCCATCTCTTCAAAACCGGCCTTGCGGTGCAGTGCGATGCTGGCCGCTTGATCCGCCGAAATCGAGGCCACGATGGAGATGTAACCGGCTCGTCGGGCCATGCGCACCAATTCGCACAGAATCCGCCCGCCGATTCCGCGGCGCTGGCAGTCGGGGTGGACATAGACCGAGTTCTCCGCCGTCTTGTGGAAGGTGCAGGCCGTCACGAAGGGCGCCAAGGCACCCCAGCCGACGATGCGGCCTCGCGCCTCGGCCACCAGTACCGGGGTTGCGTCATCGTGGGATGCGAACCACGCCGCACGCTCCGCCGCTGTGGTCTCGTGGGTCGTCCAGACGCAGGTGGAGGTGGCCACGTAGCGGTTGAAGATGGCGTTGATCTCGGCCAAATCGGCCGTTGCTGCAGGCCGCAATCGAAGCGTGCGCATATCCTATGCCGCCCCCCTTCCATGGTCAACGCCCCCTCCCGCGGCCGGTGGCGCGGCAGGCGTGGTTGACGTCCCGACCGCGCCCGCCCCGCAGCGGTCGGCGATGCGCTGCGCCACCATGTGGCCAAATTCAGCGTAGCTCTCCTCGGACGGATGAAAACCGTCCGGAGAGAACTTATCCGGGTGCGGATCAAAGTCCAAGGGGACGTGCACCGCCAAGGGATGCCGGGCAATAATCCGCCGACTGGCGATGTCGAAGCTCACTGCGCGGAGGCCGAACACGGCGCGCAGGGGCTGCGGCAGCAGGGGAAACCCGCCTAGCGGCGGAATTCCGGCGACCGCCACGACGGCGTCCGGGAACCGATCGGCCAGGGTGCTTAACAGGGCCTCCAGCTGCCGCTCCCAGGCGGATAGCCGCGACAGAGCGGTTATATCATTTACACCGACGGACAACACGATAAAATCGGCCGCTGTCTCCGATATGCGGGGCAAGAGCTGGTTGAGAACCTTGTGGGATCTGGCGCCGATGCCGCCATAGGCGGCCCAGTGGATGCGGGCATCGAGCCGTTCAGAGAGTTGGCGGGCGGTCTGGCCGACCAGCGCCTTCGCCAGCACCGGGGCGCCGACCCCTGAGATGATCGAGTCGCCGACGGCGATGAGCTGAAGCGGTTTCCCCGATCCCATGCTGCCCTTTTTGGGCCCCCCGGCCCCGGTGACGCGTGGCGCGTTTTGGCGCAGGCGCAGCGCCTGGGGGAGCACGAAGGGGAAAAGGGCCCAGAACAAGAGGATTCGCAGCATTCGTCACCGAAATGGGGTTCGCGGGGGGCGTTTCGTCAGTTGAATTGCGGCCGCCGGGCGTATTCAATGCATTGGATTCTCAGTATTTGGTGCAATTGACAATCACTTCCGATCCGTTCCTGATCTCCAGAAGTCGAGCGACGTAGGTGCGGTCGTCCATCGAAACGGTCTGCGGTTTGTCGCGATAGATAAATAACCGTTTCTCCTTTTTGGGGGACAAATGAAAGTTGAACTGAAACCGGGCCCGGCTCGGCTCGATCTTCAACAACAAGAGCGAAAGCTCGTCGTCGACTCTCACCAGCGGCGATGCCAGAGAGATCTGAAAGGAGGTGTCGGCCGGGACAGCGGGTGGTGCCGTCGCTTCATCCGAAATGGAGTCGCTTCTTGTCTGACCCGTTTCCAAAACGGCATATTCGGTTGCCATCTCCATGTATTCGCTCAATTTGCCCGCATCAATAATGGCTTTTCCCTGCTTTTCTATGAATGCGTTGACGTTCTCTTTCTCTACATAGTTTTGCATAATGATAAACGACATGAACGAGAAGGTCGCCACAACACCTATGGCAACACCCGAGCCGAAAATATAGAATGGGTGGGCTGTATGATCAGCGTCACGCTTACTCATGGCCAGAATCCCTCACAATTCTCAACCACGTGGAGAACCGAAACGGCTGAGCCGAGGGGCTTCCGCCATCTCTCAACCTGGCGATTCTTCAACGTGCAATAGATTGAATCCCAGTTATCCGCTACGCCGGATGCTAGCGTCCGGTCGCAAGCAAAAGTGGATGGTCTACTCTACCCTATGTTACATCGTTAACGAAAAGATCGGTCAGGAAACAGGTTGGCTGCTGTTCCACAAGATGCGATCGTTTGCCGGCAACACCGGCGCCTGCCACGTACCATGGCCTTTTTGGATAAATCACAAGAATTTCAACACGCCGCGCCCACACCGACCTCAGGTAAGTAGAACGGCGACCGCCATCCCCATACCAAAGAAGAGATGGTTGGCCAAACTCGACAGGGGCGCCTTCACGCCTTCGGGGGACTTGAGGCCCAAAACCCCCAGTCCCAGGGATGGATAGACCCAAAAGACCGAGGCGACGGTCGTTGCGAGGCCGTATGCGAGGGCCCACAGGGGGGACAGCGGGCTTCCCGCCCAGTGATCCCAGCCGAACACGAAGGGAATCGCCAGGCCCACTCCGATGCCATAGTGCGTGAGGTATCCCAATAGGGTTGCGTTGGCAACCGGCCTCAATTCGCCGGGGTGGCGGTAGCGGAAGCGACCGCGCAGCCATCCCGCGGCCATTCTGCCAATGGTGGCCACATCGATTTTGAGAATCCATCCAGATCGTGCGAAGAGATGGTTCAACAGATCCATCGCAATGGTGCCCAGTACGCCGATGAAGACGGCTGTCACGACGCGCTCCATCTCCCCTCCCGTCGGTCGGCCAAAGGATGTCGTCGCCGGATACGGCGACTGTGGGTCTCAAGCACCGCTCATCTCGGCGCGGTATGCGGCGGCCGGACACACCGATTGGCGGCCGATTGCCCGCTGCTTTAGAAAGCCCGCTCTCGCACGATGAAGGCCGAGGAATTGGCGTGATCGATAAAGTTGCCTTCATCCGCCAGCAAGGCGGCGCTCAAGTCCTGTCCCTCGGGCGAATTCATCGCCGCCAGCAGATCTTCTTCCGATTCGAACCAGACCTCCGCGACCCCGTCATATTCGGGCCGCATCCCCCGCGCGCTCCGCATCCCTTCGTTCAAAGGGGTGTCGATGGTATGGGATTGCACATAGCGCTTCGCCCGCATGACGCCGGCATTCCGCATGAAAAATGGGCCGTGCTGATGCTGCCAGTACGCTTGGAACTCCTCGCGCGTCATCTCTGGACGACGGCGCAAACACATGATGAGCTTGATCATCGTTCTACCCTCCCAAAGCGATATCGGTGATGGGGTTGGATCGCATTTTGGATCTGCCCCGCAGCGGAGTTGTCCGCGGCAGCCGCCTCAGGGCAGTTCATCGCTCAACAGATCGACGTGGGCTCAATTGTGCAGCACCGACAGCGATGTCGGGCAGCGTCCCCCGTAAACCATCGCGGGTCGCATCACGGCGTCGTCTTGAGCAGTGACAGGAGCGCGACGGTGGCCGCGAAAATGCCGATGACGAGATTGATCGTGCCTTGACCGACGGTTGGATCGTCCCGGCCGTTGGTGATTCGGTTGCAGCCCCAGTACATCAGGACGGCGCCGGCAAAAAAGAGCCAAGCTCTGATGGCCCACTCTGGGGGAATTTTGTCGACGGGCACGATGAATGAGCCCGCGAACAGCAATAAAAACAATCCTGCGCAGAAGACGGCAAATTTCCCTGACCCCTTGGGTTTTTTCTTGCCCGTGTTGGAATGGTTGCCCATGACGCGACTCCTATGGCGCATACTTCATTGAAGAATGGCCGTTGCAAGCCGCTTGGCGGTGTTGACCGGGGCGTTTCAGCGTGTTCGTGGTAATCGCATTGCTGCCTTCGTTCGTCGCTTCATGCCGCTCAAGTGTCCCTGTGTCGCGGTTTAGCACGCCGCAGTGGCTGAGGTGCTCTGCTTGCCTGTCGGCCAACGGCGTCACCGACCTGGACACAGTGGTGCGAATTCCCAATCGGCCCCTTGTCCATGTCGGTCGTACGGCCGGTGCCCGCGGCCGTGATCTGGCGATTCGCAAGAAGAAAATCCACATCCAGTTTGTGGGCGCAGCCTGCTACTCGGCCTGTCCCTTGCCTACCACAAATCCTCCTTTGAAATATTGTTTGCGAATGTTGGCAGCCTCCTCAATCCATCTTTCCAAGCCGATGGTTTGAATACGGCACAGGTTATAAACTTTCATGTTGTGCGGGTATTTTGCCGCGCCGTCTGCAAGGGGAGCGAGGAGGGCACAGGGAAAATCGTCACAGTCGCAACACAATTGGACCCCTTTTGCTTTGACGCAGTTCAAGGTGGCGCACCCATCGGGCAGATGAAAATGGGCACCATCTTGTTCGCGGCACCCTTTGCAGGGGATCTCTTCCTTGGAGATCCCCAACTTGTGGTGAATCATCTCAGCGAATTCTGCCGTTAGATTCTCTTCATAGATGTCACAATTGAAGCAATCAAGACCGCAAGGTGCTGTCAAAGCTTTCCTGTTATGCATCGTCCCTCCTATCTGATTCGGCCAGCTGACGCCCGGCGTCGGGGCAGCGCGCCTCTCGTCGTCCTTGAGCGCCGCTATTGGACGGTATATCGGGTGAATCTCTCCGCATGACGCGCCATCACCGGACTGGCCTATATCTCTACTCCGCTGAGACGGATAGCGGCGTATACCACGACAAGTGCGCCCCAATATACAAAAAGCCCCCAATAATAGGCGTAATCGGCAAGCGCTCCACGGGAAGGATAGACGTACGCCTTCTCCATGAACCACAAACCGATATTGATATACAGGCAAATAGCGCCAGTCGCTCCCCACGGGTCATACCCCCAGGCATGCCCAAGCATCACACCAATGCTTCCCGAAATCAACAGAGGGGCAACTAGCAATCAATCCGCCCAGGCACACCCCAGGGCGGATCGAACTGCGGTTTGTCTCGCCAGTCTTCACCTTTAGCGACAAGGATGTCTTTCGCCTCTTGGCTATGGGATTTACGAGGATGACGAGTTGGGCCACGAGAAGTGGGGCCAATGTAAGGACACCAAATACGATGTGTATCCACGTTATGCGTGTTGGTTGCAAAGGGCCGCCTCTACTTTAGGATGGCGTTCAGTCCGACAGCGCGGCCAACAGGCCACAAGCTATTCGTGGACCTCCATGGCACCGCATCTCATGTCGTATGGTTTTCATAGAGCCACGCTTTGAAGTATAACTCAGCGATACCGATTGCGAAGACAATCAGCGCGACGGACCATAAGATGATTCGCCCCTTCATCGGAATAGATAGGGCGCCGAATAACAGCCAGCAAAACAGGACGATGGAACCAGCGAGGTTGATCACGATTGCGCCGCCAAGCCCCAGCCCCCGGAATTGTTTTTTATAGCCAATCAATTCCAAAAAAAGCGCCAATCCTATCCCGAATATAACGGCACCTAAGATGCTTGGATAAAAATTGGTGTTCGTGCTGGGCAACCCTAAGAGACGGACCACCCCCATGGGAAATGCGACCAAAAAAATTCCCAGCAGTAGATTTACAACACCATCAACGATCAAAAGTATTTTGGGGGCTAACTTCATTGCATCTCTTGATGACGCGTAACGGTGGTGTAAATAACCGCCGCAAATGGGGCAAAGCGGACGTCACCGCCGAGTTCGCGGGTCTGGTCGGCCGCCCTTGACCGACCAAGACAAGACAAGTGCAAAAAAGCCGGTCATCGCATTGAGGCCGCACCAGGTGATTCGCAGCGATTCAGGCCAGAACTGACGGCCCGCTTTCCGTCGGTTGCGTTCCCAGGTCCAGGCACTGATGGCATGGTAGAGTAGAAGTGACCCTGGTATCCAAGCCAGCGTATATCCCCATTCTGCATTGATGAGCAGCCCCGCGGCCGCAAGGCCATATAGCCACGCCAGCGCCGTATCGGCAACTGCGATTGCATGCGCATAGACCGTCTACTCACTGGGCATAGCCCACTCCTGGAGCCCCAGGCGCGTCACCAGATCCCAATTCAGCACGGATGTGAGCTGGGCAACCCAATGCACGCAGAACCCCATGAGGAAGATCAGGACGGCGGCGACAATATAGGCGTATGGAAAGATGGGGATCATCTCCTTGGGGTTCCTTTCAGCGGCCACCACTGCGCTGCACGGTCGCTTTGCGCGCGACCATGCGATTTGGTCCCATCGTACAAACGCTTTTTACCGGCTGGGTCCGCTATCTTGATTCTTGAAATAGTCCATTGCCTTCAAAACAAAGCGGGCATAAGCCCCGGATGGGCCGCCCCCCATCTCTAACGAAACGTCAATCGTTTCATAAACTTCTTCCTCTGTTGCGCCATTCTGGAGCGCTTGAGCGAGATGCCACTCCATACAGGGTTCACATTTGGTGACAATCGAAATGGACAAGGCCATCAGTTCTTTCATCTTCTTCGAGAGGGCGCCATCTTTGAAGGCCTGTTCTTCCAATTCCATAAATGGTTTGTAGGTTTTGACATTCTCGAGAAAGATTCTGTGGGTTCGTTTTCGATCGTCGATACTTTGCTGAATCTTCTTTTCGGTTAGATCTGTCATCTTGATCTCGCGTAGAAACCGTCGTTATCCAATTTTAGGATGGATAGAAGGGGGAGTGTGGGCAGTTATTCTCCAGAAAGACCGCGGTGAGATGATGGTTTATCCCATATCGGCATGTGGGGCGGGGAAAAGGCCGCATCGGGATCGATGGTTTCCCCGCCGACGATGCCCACATCACTCCCCGGGGATTCGTTACTTGATCATACCCCAACACCACCCCACAGACAAGCGGCGCTTCCATGATATCCAACGATATTAGGGATTAATTGCGTAAAGGGTGCTTTGCGCCAGATCGATCTCGTTCGCCGCTCAGGATATGGAGAATCATGCCGATCTGAGGTGTTGCCGCCGAGCGAGCTTAGGGCAGGCGGCTGATCGCAGAGAGAAGACCGTGAACATGACGGCCAGTGGCGCTGAAATTGGCGCCCAGTGCCGCTTCAACCCTCTGCAAACTTTTTAAATGCATCATCCACGCCCTCAGCCTGCCAGCTGATCCTGTTGACGGCAGGCAGGGCTGTCAAATCGCGCGCACCGCATGCAAACGGCCGACAAGGCCGCTTCAGAGATGCCCCCGGACATTGAAACGGAGGGCGGTTGCATCGGTCGCCGGCAGCGGGTTTCGCCGCTCCCCTCAGCCGTCCACCATCCCGATCCAGCGGATCGACGCGGGCGTGTAGCTGAGGGTCACCGTTCGGCCGGGGTAAAGCTGCTGTTCGGCGACCCGCTCCACCGTGAGCCGTGCGCTGAGGGCCAGATCACCCACCATGATGGTGGCCGTCAACTGACGGTGATTGGGCTCCAGCGCCAGGCGGGTGAGGATCCCTTTTAGGTGGGCGTGGCCAGTAGGCCCCGCTTCGAGCGGGTTGAGTGCGACCGCCTCGGGGGCCAGGAAAGCAACCGCTTCGTCGGCGGGCGGCGGCGGCACCCGGAAGAGTTGGCCGCCATTGAGGCGACGCAGGTAGCTGCCCCGATCATCCACCTCCCAGGGGCCGCGGATGAGATTGCCCTTGGCGCCGCCGATGAGCTGACCGCGGAAGAGACAGAGGACGGTGTCGCAGATGGAGTAGAGCCACTCCCAATCGTGGCTGGCGATCACCAGGGTGGTGCCCCGCTCCCGGCGGGCCTCCAGGGCGGCGGCCTGAATCCGCTGGCTGCTGGCCTCGTCTACCCGGGCGGTGGGCTCGTCCATGAGGAGCACCCGCGGCGTCAGAGCCAGGCGGGCCGCCAGGGCCACTCGCTGGGCCTCTCCGCCGGAGAGCTGGTACCACTGACGGCGGGCGAAGGCGGCGGGATCCAGGCCCACCAGGTCGAGGGCCTCCGCAATGCGGGCCTCGAGGTCACCGCCGTTGCCTCGCAGTTTGAGCCCGTAGGCGATATTGGCGGCCACCGTGCGGTGCATCAGGAAGGGCTCTTGGGGCAGCATGGTGACCGCGAAGCGAACGGCCGGATCGAAGGGCCGCGCGGGGCGGCCGCGGTAGCGGACCTCGCCGCTGGTCGGGGCTTGGAGGAATCCCAAAATCCGCATGAGGGTGCTTTTGCCGCTGCCATTGGGGCCGATGAGGCCCACGATGGCGGGGCCTTCGAGGGACAATTCGGGCAGGTGCAGGACGGTTTTGCCCGCGTATCGCTGGGTGATGTTATCGAGCTGGTAGATGGTCTCGCTCATGCCGCTTCTCCTAACGCCGGCGCAGAAAGCTGACGCTGAGGTTGACGGCGAAGGCGATCATCAGCAGGACGATTCCCAGGGCGATGCCCATGCCGAAGAGGCCCTTGTTGGTCTCCAGGGCGATGGCGGTGGTGATGGTGCGGGTCTGCCACTTGATATTGCCGCCCACCATCATGGAGATGCCCACCTCGGTCATCACCCGGCCATAGGCGGTGAGGGCGGCGGCGAGAATGCCGTGGCGGCCTTCCCAGAGGCTCGTCAGGAGCAGCTGGCGGCGGTTGGCCCCCAGGCTGATGAGGGTGGGGCGCAGGTGGGGGTCCATGCTCTCCACCGCGGTGGCGACGAGGGCGACGACGATGGGCAGGGCCAGGAGGGTCTGGCCCACGGCGATGCCGGGCAGGGTGAAGAGCAGTCCCATTTCGCCCAGAGGGCCGCGGTTGGAGATGAGGGCGTAGACAAGTAGTCCGATGAAGACGGTGGGCAGGGCCAGAAGGGTGTCCACCACCAAGCGCACCTGGTGTTTGCCGGGAAACTCAGTGTAGCCGAGCAGAAATCCCAGCGGAACACCCATGAGCAGGCTGGCAGCCATGGAGTAGGAGGAGACGGTGAGGGTGGCGCCGATGGCGGAGAAGGTCTGCGGGTCGCCCTGCCAGAGCAGGCGCAAGGCCGTGACAACACCGTCGAGAATATAGCCCATGGAGCCGCCTATTTATAGTGCCCGGCCAAGTGTCGACCAGCGGGCGCGAGGGAAAGCGCGGCCCGGAGGATATCACCTCCCGGGCCGCTTGGTGTCAGGCACAGCGACCACGCTGCCGCGTGCAGATCCGAAACGGCCGCATCTCGCACGAATCCAGGGTGAGCCCGCCCGCCTGGCGAACGCACTCACCCTGCCGGTGGCAACGCTTGCTGGCAATTACTTCGCGTTGGGTTTGAACAATTGCTTGCCCAGCAGTTTGAAGTCGCCGATGAGCTTCTGGGCCTCGGGCCCGGCCAGCCAGTCGGAGAATTTCTGGGCCAGGGCGAATTGCGCCTTCTGACATTTTGCAGGATTGATGGCAAGCACGCTGTACTGGTTGATCAGGGCCGCGTCGCCCTCCACCAGAATCTCGAGGGGCGGGTTGCCGCCCCGGGTGTCCGCATACTTGATATAGGTTCCCCGGTCGGTCATGGTGTAGCCCCCCCGCTCGGCGGCAACATTGATGGTGGACAGCATCCCCTGACCCGTCTGAACGTACCATTTGGCCATCTCGGGAACGGGCTTGCCGGCCGATTTCCACAAATGGAGCTCCTTCTTATGGGTGCCCGAGTTATCCCCCCGGCTGGCGAAGATCGCCTGTTTGGCTTCGACGGCGGCCAGCGCATCTCCAACGCTCTTGCCCTTGATCCCGGCCGGATCGGCGGCGGGGCCGATGAGAACGAAATCGTTGAACATCACCTCGCGGCGTTTCACGCCGTGCCCGGCTTCGACGTACGCTTTTTCAGCGCTGGGCGCATGTACGAGCAGAACGTCCACGTCGCAGTTTTCTCCCAATTTGAGGGCTTTGCCGGTGCCAACGGCGGTCCAGCGCAGCTCGATGCCGGTGGCCTTGGTGAAATGGGGTGCCAGATAATCCAGCAGGCCGGTATTGTCCGTACTGGTGGTGGTGGCCATCACCAGTGTCTCCCCGGCCGCCGATGCGAAGCCGGGCAACATCAGCAGTGCCGTCAGAAATAGGACCAACCTGAGCCTGCAAACAGATTTACCCATCATCGTTTCTCCTCCATTTATGACCCTGAATTGTGAATGTGTGGAAGTGGCGTCAGTCCGTATCGCCATCGGCGGCGTTCTGGTAGGGGAAGAGCATCCGCCCGCTATTGCCCACATCGTAGCCGCGGTAGCTCTCCGCCATCGTGCGGAAGTCCTTCTCATGCAGCAGGGCCAGGAAGGCCTGGACACCCTGGTCGAAGAAGCGCTCTTTGGAGATCAGAAAATCGTACCGCTCCCAGCGGATGGGTAGAAATTCGAGGCCCAGCAGCGAGGCCACCGGTCGGATCGCCGGCCCGGCATGGGCCCGGCCGGAGAGCACCTCGAGGCCCACATCCAGGTGGCGGGGCACCTCATGGTCGTAGCCGGCCAACTTCTCCGGCTTGACGCCGGCCTTCTTCAGCTCGCGGTCCAGCAGGAGACGGGTGCCGGTGGAGAGGGACCGGTTGACGATGCGGATCCCCTTGCGGGCCAGGTCCTTGATGCTGCGAATCCCCTTGGGGTTGCCTGGTGCCAGTACAATCCCCTGCTCCCGCCGACAGAAGTTGACCACCACCGGCATCTGCTCGAACTCCCGGGTGGCGTAGTCGAAGTTGTACTCCCGCTCGTTGTCCTGCAGCAGATGACAGGCGGCCATGTGGCAACGCCCCTGACGCAGGGCGCGCAGGCCGCCCATACTGCCAAGATTGCCGAATACGGCGACCTGGTCGCCGTCCTGATCGTTGAACAAACCGATGGTTCGCTCCAGGAGGGGATCGTTGCTGCCCGCCAGTATCAAGAGGCCGTGGTAGGGGGGCAGGAGGTGGCCGTTTTCGGGGTAGTTGAGGGTGTGGGTCTCCACCCACTGCTGCACAAGGTGGGTGGGAAAGAGCCATTTGCCCGTAATCTTGGAGGCCGGCAGCCCCTTGTCGGCCACCAGGGCGTAGACCATCTTTTCATTCACATCCAGAAACTGGGCCACCTCTTTGGTGGTGAGCAGGCGCTTCATGGCTGACCATCTCCGGCTTTGGCATTGTGGTCGTGTCCGCAGAGCCTACTGATGTTGTCGGTATGTGTCAACCGCTTCCTTAATAATTCCATATAAGACAAAAAATGCGCTCAGACGAACCATAAAGACGAGAGACTACCCGTAAAAGACACCCATCATGGCCGGCGCCACCGCTGGCCCCATTCGAGCGAGCCTACCAGCTCAGCAGCGCCCCGAGGAAGCAGCCGCCGCTGCTGGACGAGACGCCCGTATCGGGAATCACGTCTCCGCGGTCGTCGGTGTTGGGATTGTCGATCGCCCCGTAAACGACGATCATCTCCTGATCGACGTAATTCCAGCCGGCTTCGAGGATGTCGATATCCGTGGTGCCCTCGGGCAGGGGCTCGACCCGGATAATGGTGGCGCTGCGGCTGCAGGAGCCGGCATTGTGATCCAGACGATGGTCGTAGGGCCAGGTGACGCCCTGATCGTCCGATTTTGAGGACTGGTCGGGGGGCCCCACCGTTTTTTGAGGCACCACCAGGCGAAAGGGGCCCTCGCCGTCCAGCTTGTTCTCGTCGTTGAGGACGCCCGCCGTCAGCGGCGCGCCCTCCCGCTGGTAGGCCAGGATCGCCTTGAGGCCGCCCGTCACGGCGATGGCGGCGCCCGGAGCGCGTCCCTCCGCAGATGCGGCCCTGTAGTCGCACCAGCCCGTGTCGGGATTTGCGGTCGTGTCCGCCTCGGTGTCGTAGTAGTAGGTCGCCGGCGGATACTGGTAGTCCTCGCCAGCCATGTCGCCGTAGACGTGATAGAAGACGTCGCCTTCGGCGGAGTTTTCGGTCTCCTCCAGCGGATGGTACTGGGACCAGCCGTCGGGGGCGAATACGGTGATACCGGTGGCCGCATCCTGAATACCGGCATCGTCGAGGAGGGTCTTTACAGGCGTCCCGGTGTACTGGGCGTAAAAATCCCCCGAGCGGGAGGTGTTCATCAGCAGAAATTGGGTGTGGGCCCCCAGGGCCTGCAATTGCGCGCGGGTGTAGACGCGGGCGGGCGCCGGCTGTTTGGAGGGATCGTCGGCCGCATTTCCCGGAAACCGGTTGGCGGCGATCTCGTCGACATTGCGATGACCGTCACCGTCGCTGTCGGCGGCGTCGATGGCCGTGATCGCAGCGGCGTCGCGCCCGGCGAGGAAGTAGTCTTTACCGTAGGGGTTGAGGGTGTCGACCACATTGCCGCTGGCATCGTATCCGTAGGCGTAGTGGCACCACTGGCAGCTGCCCAGCACCACGACGCGGTTTTTGCGATCGTCGCGATAGCTGCCACCGGTGTGGCAGAGAGCGCAGTGATCCAGCTTGGTGCCGGCCTTCTCCGGAAAGGCCAGCAGAAACTGGGCCGCATCCTGCTCACCCTCGTGGTGATAAGCGCTCCAGACCGCTGTGGCGGTGAGCCCCAGCATGAGGGCCGACCAGATCATCATCTTCCGCAAATCCATACATCCTCCTTTAGAAATCCAGACCCATTCGCAGGGTGAAGACGGTCTCCTCATCCACATAATCTACCGTGCCGTCGGGACGCACCCGCACCCGGATTCGGTCGGACATGCTGGTGTGGCTGAGATCCAGCACCAGGCGGTACATGGGGAAGAGGAGCCAGTTGATGGCCAGGGAGCCGCTGTCGGCCTGACGCACCGATACATGGGCGCCCGGCGTGATCCAATCCGCGTCGCCCTGGAAACGGGCATAGCGGGCGGCCAATACGAACGCCCCCCAGGTGCCTGCCTCGGGGTTGAAAAAGCGGTGGGGATAGAGGGGCTGTACCACCCCCTGTGAAAGGATGAAGGCTTCACCGGTGAAGGCCCACATGGCACTCAAATAGCCGGCGCTGAAATTTGCGTCGCGGGCCGACTCGCCGGCGGGCTCGAGACCGGTGAAGCGCAGGTGGATCGCCTCCCCGGCAAGGGCGATGGGGCCGTGGCTCCAGAAGGCTTCGAGCCCCAGACGCCAGCGGTCGCCCACCTCCCGCAGGACGCCGAACTTGGTATCGTGGCTGAGGCGGTAAAGCGATCGGCTGCCGCCGAACATACCCGGGCTCTTGACGCCGAGGCGGAGATTGGCGGTGTCGATGGCGGCATAGGTTCCGGCGCCACCGATCTGCAGATTCTGAAGCCACACCGGCCCACCGCCCTTGAAGGGCGCCACGACCAGACGGGCGGCAGCCTCGGGATCGTCGCTTTCGTTGCCGCGGGTGCTGCCGTCCGGCCCGTCGCCGTTGAAGCCGCCGATGGCGTAAGTGCAGCGACCCCTCCAGACCGTCCCGTGCAGCATCACACCGATGTCGCGCCCGGGCCCCAGGCTGAAGCCGAAGGAACGCTCGGCGAAATAGAGCCCTTTGTCGCGGGTCTGCCACTCCAGGCTGAACGGCACCTTGAACTGGCCCATGCGCAGGCTGCGGGGCACTGTGCCGAGCTCGGCGTAGGCGTCGACCAGGTTGCTGGTCTCATTGCCCTGAAATTCATAGGCGAGACGGTACCGCACCCAGCGGGTCAGTTCGCCGTCGAACCGCAGTCGCGCCCGGCGAATATCGAAGCGGTTGTCGGCGCGCGCCGCTTCCAGAAAATAACGATAGTCTGCCTGGAAGGCGCCTCCCAGGCGAAGGGCCATCCCGCCCTCCTCCTCGGATCGGATATAGAAGCCACCCTTGTAGCCGGCAAAGAAAATCCGCTCCGACCGGGCGCTACTGGGAAGCAGCAGCAGCAGCAGGAGCAGAAGGAGGGCCCGGCAACCGCCCCGTCGCAATGGACGCAGCTGTCGCTGAAAAACAGGCGGCGGGGCCAGGGGATGGGTCAGACGGCTGCCTATCATTTGATCCAGCCTGCCGTTCGCACCGCATCGCCGCATTCCGCACCATCGCTTCTGAATACAGATCGAGGAGGTAAGTCTGCCAGAGATAAAAGCTTCGTCAGATTAGCTCAATTTGAAGCATCATATGTCCTTTTCACCCCGTAGTTGTCAATATTATTCAATAAAATATTGTTATATATACTCAAAGTTACTTATAATGACATTATGTTTGAAGGAACCCACGCGTCTGGTTTTCTGTTGACGATCCAAACGTGGACCGATAGATTGTCCAACCAAGCGGCACCTTCGTACCGACTGAAGCGCAACCCTGTGGATCGCCAGCCACCATCACGACGGCGACAGCGCTTTTAGAGACGGATGCGACAACCCACAAGCGCGACGCCGCCCCTGAGGCCGCCCCGACCCCGCGCGACCCAGAGATTTGCCGGACACGGCCACACATCGAAATGCTGAACGACACACAGAAACTGGAAAGCCTCACCCGTCTGGGGATTGAACTCAATCAGGTCCACGACCTGGACATCCTCATGGAACGGATCCTCACCGAAGCACGTCAGTTTGTGAATGCCGACGCTGGTTCGATCTACATTCGCGACGGGGAGCAACTCCATTTCACCTATACCCAGAACCAAACCCTCCAGCGCCGCCTACCCAAAGGGCAGAAGCTGATCTACTCCACCTTCAGCATGCCCGTGGACAAGCACAGCATCGCCGGCTACGTGGCCGCTACCGGCGAATCCCTCAACATCAACGACGTCTATCTGCTCGATCCCACCCTGCCCTATCAGTTTGGCAAGGGCTTCGACGACGCCTCGGGGTACAAAACGGAATCGGTCCTCACCGTGCCCCTCAAGAACGCCGCCAGCGAGGTCCTCGGAATCCTCCAGATCATCAACGCTCAGGACAGTGAGCACCACATACAGCCGTTCTCGGCCACCGACGAAACCATCATGTTCCATTTCGCCAGCATTGCCGCCGTTGCCCTCGAACGCGCCCAGATGACGCGCGCCATGATTCTGCGCATGATCCGCATGGCCGAAATGCGCGACCCCCTTGAAACCGGCGCCCACGTCAACCGGGTGGCCGGCTTCGCCGTGGAGATCTACGAGCAGTGGGCCCAGCGGCGCAACATCGACGCCAAACAGATTGACAAGGTCCGCGACATCCTGCGCATGGCCGCCATGCTCCACGACGTGGGCAAGATCGCCACCTCCGACCTGATCCTCAAAAAACCGGAACGCCTGGACAAAAAAGAGTTTTCGATCATGCAGCTCCACACCCTGCATGGCGCGCAGCTCTTCCTGGATCGCCAGTCGGATTTCGACGAGGCCGCCGGTATCGTGGCCCTCAACCACCATGAGCGGTGGGACGGTAGTGGCTACCCCGGTCACATCGACGTGCACACCGGGACCCCCCTGCCCGGACGAGCAGGACCCGATGGAAGGCCGCTGGGCAAAAAGGGAGAGGAGATCCCCCTCTTCGGCCGGATCGTCTCCCTGGCCGATGTCTACGACGCCCTATGTTCCAACCGCAGCTACAAAGAGCCCTGGTCCGAGGAGCGCATATTCGACTACCTGGAGAGGGAGAACGGCAAACGCTTCGATCCGGAACTGGTGGAGATCTTCTTCTCCCGCTTGGACGTCATCCGCGCCATCCAGGCCCGCTACACTACCGCCAGCGAGCCCGTTGAGCCCGCTGTCGCGCCGCCCGCGCAAACCCTGAAATGGTTCGACGCCGCCCCCCTATAAATCACAAGAAGGGATACCGATGGACAAGCGCCCACCCACACGAGAAGAAGCCTATGCCCTGCTGACCCGCTACAATCAGAGTGAAAGCCTCATCAAACATGCGTTGGCGGTGGAGGGCGTCATGCGCCATTTCGCACGCAAATATGGCGCCGATGAAGAGATGTGGGGCGTGATCGGGCTCGTCCACGATCTGGACTACGAGCAATTCCCTGAGCAGCACTGCACCAAAACGGCGGAAATTCTGCAGGAGAACGACTGGCCGGCGACCTATATCCGTGCGGTGGTGAGCCATGGCTGGGGCATCTGCAGCGATGTGGAGCCCCAGAGCGATCTCGAGAAAGTGCTCTACGCCATCGATGAACTGACGGGGCTGGTGACGACCACCGTCCTGGTCCGCCCCAGCCGCAGTGTGATGGACCTCAAGGTGAAATCGGTGAAGAAGAAGTGGAAGGACAAACGCTTCGCCGCCAAGGTGGACCGCGGCATCATCGAAAAGGGGGCCGAGCGCCTGGGCGTGCCCATCGCCGACCTGATCAAGGAGACCATCGCCGGTATGCAGAGCGTGGCGCCGGCACTGGGGCTGGCGGGCGAGGCAAAAGAATAGAAGCCAGACCAACGGTCAGGGCGGAAGCGGCTCGAGCGCCGGATGCTCTACTGATCCCACCCGCATCCCCAATCGACGATTCAACCCATCACAGCAGCGAGATCGCGATCTCCGACAATTCCGACCGTTCCCCTTTTTCCAGATTGATGTGGGTGAAGAGGTGCTGACCCTTCATCTTCTCGATGAGGTAGCTGAGCCCATTGGACTGGCTGTCCAGGTAGGGATGGTCAATCTGGAAGATGTCACCCGTGAAGACAATCTTGGTGCCTTCACCGGCGCGGGTGATTATGGTCTTGACCTCGTGGGGCGTCAAATTCTGGGCTTCATCGACGATAAAGAAGACCTTCACGATACTGCGTCCGCGGATATAGGAGAGAGGAGTGATGACGATCTTCTCCTCTTCCAGCAGGTCTTTGATCTGAAAGCCGGTGGGGCTCTTTTGTGAGACCTGGTTCTGGATGACGGAGAGATTGTCGAAGAGCGGCTGCATATAGGGGTCGAGCTTGGACTTGATGTCCCCGGGCAGATAGCCGATATCCTTATTGCTGAGGGGCACCGCCGGCCGGGCAATGAAGATCTGACGATAGTAGCGCTTGCTTTCAAGGGCCGACGCCAGGGCCAGCAGGGTTTTGCCGGTACCGGCCTTGCCAGTAAGCGTCACCAGTGGAATATCGCGGTTCATGAGCGCATCCAGGGCGAAGGTCTGCTCGGCGTTGCGGGGCCGGATCTGACAGCAGGTGCGGTGCTCCACCCGCCGCAGACGGTCCATGGAGGGATCGAAGACGCCCAGGGCCGATTTACTGCCATTGCGCAGGATCAGGTACTCATTGGGCAGCAGGTCGTCCGGCAGTTCGATCTCATCCAGACCGATTTCGTAGGGCGTCTCGTAGAGGCGGTCGATCGCCTCGCTGGGGCTGTTCTCCAGCAGACGGGCGCCGGTGTAGAGTTCACTGACATCCTTGACGTGATCCGTGGTGTAGTCTTCGGCGAGCAGGCCAAGGGCCTTTGCCTTCATGCGCAGATTAACGTCCTTGGTGACCATGACGACCCGCTCGAAGCCATGCTGCTTGGCCAGATGGTAGGCGGCATTGAGGATGCGGTGGTCGGGCTTGTCCATGCCGAAGTTGGCCGCCACTTTGGGGTCCGGCGCCGTCTCCAGACAGACCGAGATGGACCCCAGGCCATCCCCCAGTGGCATCCCGCCATTGAAAATCGAGGCGCCCGAAAGCGTGTCCATGGCACGCACGAACTCTCTGGCGTTGCAGTTGAGAATCTCCTTGCCTTTTTTGAACCGGTCCAGTTCTTCAATGACGGTGATGGGGATGGAGATATCGTGCTCGTCGAACTGGTGAATACAGCTGCTGTCGTGGAGGATGACATTGGTGTCGAGGACAAAGAGCTTTTTTGGGTTTCCGGCGTTCATGCACTCTCCGAGGGCCTGTTAAGGGTCAAGGGGACGTCACCGGCTGGGCATATCCTCGACCTGCAACGAAACGGGCATCGTTCGGTTGGGATGACGGGTAGTCGGTGAGCGGCGAGAAGAACGTTGTGCTCAAATGAAAGTGGATCCCATTGACGGAAGTGGTTGCCACAAGCGTGGTTGCCATTCGATGGTCGCACCGAAGGATAGGAGATAATCGGCCAATGACCGCCTGAGGGCCATGACGCATTGAAATTATTGTTAATTTTAACGACAGCGATACTATAGCACAAGAGCCCGGGGACTTCAATAGGGCGAAGCTGGCGAACCCGCTGTCGGCCGGCCCGCAGTCGACTTGCATGCCGCGCCATCAGGATTAAGATAGACCGTTTTGCTGGATGCTGTCGAAACGTCCACCACCGCAACCACCTCAAAACGAAGGATCGATCATGAGAATCGCATTTCCAACCCTTGAGGACCTGGGCCTTGACGCGACGGTCCACAATCACTTCGGCTCCGCCGCATATTTCGTCATTGTGGACAGCAGCGACGATAGCGTCACGGTACGGGCGAATCCGGATCAGCACCATGACCATGGCCAATGTCAACCGCTGAGGGCTCTCGGGGATACCCGGGTCGATGCCGTTGTGGTGGGCGGCATCGGCGGCGGGGCGCTGCGCAAGCTGGCGGCCGGCGGCGTCACCGCCTACCGGGCTGAAGCGGGCAGCGTGGCCCACAATCTGGCACTGTTGAAAGCGGCGCAATTGACGGCGTTCACCGTGCAGATGACCTGCGGCGGCCATGTGCAGATCGGAGACCACATCGGTGGCTGTGGCCACCACTGATGCGGGTGATGGCTCGGACATGTGAACGCTGCGGTTGCGGGAAGGCCGGGCGGGCGACGGTGACAGACTCAGCTGGCCACCTGAATGGAGGTGCCGCGGGGGGTGTCCAGCACCCGCCGCACGGTATTGGCCATCATCTGCAGTGAAAGGGGTTTGAGAAGCAGTTCGCGGGCACCGATGGCGGCGGCCCGCGACTTGTCGATACGCTCGCTGTAGCCGGTGCAGATGATGACCGGCAGGTCTGGGCAGAGTTTGAGCGCCCTGGCGGTGAGCTCGTCGCCGGTGAGATCGGGCATGGTCATGTCGGTGATGAGAAGGTCGTAGCGCCCCTTGTCGGCATGCAGGGCGGCCAGCGCCTCCACTGAACTGGAGCGGGCATCCACCCGATAGCCCAATTGCGCGAGCATGTCCCTGCCCAGATCGGCCAAAAAGAGCTCATCGTCCACGAATAGAATCGATTCCGACCCCCCGGGCAGCGCCTCGGCGGCCTCGCCGCCCACGGTCAACGGCAGGCTGACGATGGGGAAGCGCAGATCGAAACAGGTACCGCCACCCAGGCGGCTCGTCACGGAGATCGCGCCGCCATGGCTCTTGACGATGCCGTGCACCACGGCCAGTCCCATACCCGTGCCGCGGCCGATCTCCTTAGTGGTGTAAAAAGGATCGAAGATCCGCTTGAGCACCTCCGCATCCATCCCGTGCCCGGTGTCCGCCACCCGCAGCCGTACCATCTGGCCGCCGGCGGACGCCGCCTTACCCGACGCCTCCATCCCCGTCGGCGCCTCGTCCAGGATGATGCTCAGTTCGCCTCCCTCCGCCTCCATGGCGTGGGCCGCATTGGCGCAGAGGTTCATAACCACCTGATGCACCTGGGTGGGATCCGCAAGGATCACGTCGTTGCGCGTGTCCACCGTCAATTGAATTTGAACGTTGGCGGGCAGGGTGGCCCGCAGCAGTTTGAGGGCCTCCTCTACCACCCCGGTGAGTTCGAGGCGCTTCTTGAGGGGAGCGTTCTTGCGACTGAAGGTGAGAATTTGGCGCACGAGATCCTTGGCGCGGTTGGTCCCCTTGAGGACCTGTCCCAAGCGTTCATGGGCCGCCTCTCCCGGATCCAACGTCATCTGGGCCAGCTCGACATAGCCCATGATGCCGGAGAGTATGTTGTTGAAGTCGTGCGCTATCCCCCCTGCCAGTGTGCCGATGGCCTCCATCTTCTGGGACTGCACCAGTTGGGCCTCGAGCTGGGAGCAGGTGTTTTCGGCCTGGATCTTGTCGGTGATATCGAAGGCGATGCCGGCCAGCAATGGCGGTTTGTGCTGGCGCAGGATGGGAAACTTGGAGACCCGATAGTAGCGCAGCTCCTCCCCCAGGGAGACCATCTCGATGGTGTTGAGGGCCTCTCCCTCGGCGCGGACGCGCTGGTCGTTGCGTGCCAGTTCATCGGCGATATCCGGAGGCCAGAGGTCGTGATCGGTCTTGCCGATGCGCTCCATGGGGTTCTGATTGAAGAACATTTGACTGGCGGCATTGAAATAGAGATAGCGGCCCTGCTCATCCTTCATGAACGCCAGGGCGGGCAGGTACCGCATGAAGGCATCAAACAGCAGTTTGTTTTCCCGCAGAGCGGCCTCTGTGCGCCGCCGCTCCCGCACCTCATCCTCCAACTGAGCCGTCGCCTGGGAAAGCTTGGCCATGCACTGATTGAAGTGGCGGCCGAAGGGGGTCGAGCGGGCCAGCGATTCTGGAACGCGGCAGGCCAAATCCCCCTGGGCAGCCTGCTGCAGCGCGCCGCGCAGCGGATCGAGGGCGTGCAGCCGCCATGCCACCAGCAGATAGGTGGAGATGGTCACCGCGAGCCCCCCCAACACTATCCAGCTTAGCGACGGCGCGGAGATACCGGGGAAGCCCGAAGTTGCCGTAATGAGGCATCCCAGCAGGACGCCCTGGCAGACGCTCACCCAAATGCTCACACACAGCGCCACCCGGTGGTGGAAGCCACGCGGTAAAATGGCCTTCAGACCGGCTGGATAAGCGGTTCGTATCTTCCCGACGATTGACAGCAAAAAGGGGCCTCCGGATCGACATTGGATGCCCCTCTTATCGCCATTTTTCCAACGATACTTGAGGGTCGGGCGCCTGTTTCGGCCACCGCGCCGGCGGCCACAGGCGGAAGGTCCGCAGCCAATTGGAGCGCTCACCATCCGCGCAAGGGGTTTAGGAGGAGAGGGGCCCGGCCGTGCGCCCTCCAGCGGACGGCCGGCGGCAGTAGGCAAGATAGGCGGCTGCCTGGGCGTCGGCCTTGAAGGGGGTGAGCACCTGGATGGCCCTGGGCAGCTCCTGCAGGGCGATGAGCGAGACCGCCAAACAGAGATGGATCTCCTTTGCGTGGGGATAGCGGCCCGCGGCCGCATCGAGCAGCTTGCGACACGCGTCGTGACGCCCGGCCTTCTGCAGGAGAATCCCCAGACCCAGGTAAGCGCGCTGATGGGGATCGTATTCGAGGGCCCGCCGGAAGAGGTGCTCCGCCAGCTGCGTTTTCTCTGCGATGGCATCTTGGCCCGCATAGTCGCCGTGGGTGAAGGTCATGCCCAGGCGGGAGAGGAAATCGGCGTGAAACGGCGCCAGTTCGGGATCCTCGACCAGTTCGATGGCCCGGCAAAACTCGGGCAGCGCCAGCCAGAACGCCTCCCGCAGGCGGCTGCCGAAGGCCAGCATCTGAGCGTCATCCAAGTGCGGATCGGTTCGGTGGTAGAGGATATCCTCCTCCCGCCGCCGCCAGTAACGGTCGTCCTCGCCGGTGCGCCGGCAGTAGTCCCGGTAGAGCGCCGTGCCGGGAAAGAGGGCCAGCAGATAGAAGATGGCGCTCAGCGGTTTCATCTCCATCATGAGATCGATGGTGGCCTGGATGGTGGCCGACGTCTCACCGGGTGCGCCGTAGATGAAATAGGCCCGCGCCATGATGCCGTGGGCGGTGGTGAGGCGGAAGGTGCGCACGATCGCCGCCGCTTCCAAGTCCTTCCCCAGGCGCCGCCGGATATCGGGATCGCCGTGCTCAACCCCGTAGCTGATCTGCTGACAGCCGGCCAGACGCATCCAGCGCAGAATCTCGGCATCCACGCGGTCGATTCGCGAGATGGCGGCCCAATGAATGGGCAGGCGACGGGCGATGATCTCCCGACAGACGTCGATGACCCGCTCTTTGTCATGGGTAAAGGTGTCGTCGGACACATAGAAGAAGGAGACGCCGCGACCGTGGAGCCGTTCGAGCTGTTCCACGAAATAGGCTGGGGAGTGGCTGCGCACACAGCGGCCCCAGAACTGGGGGGAACCACAGAACCGGCAGTTGGCAGCGCAGCCACGGGTAAGGGCCAAATGCTGATAGGTGAAATAGGTGGCCGGATTGGGTAGGCGGTCCAAATCCTGGAGGGGCTTGGCGCGGCGATTGGCGACCGGACCGGCGGGACCGCGATAGGCAAGCCCGTCGATGGCGGCAGGATCGAGATCCTTTGCGGAGAGGGCCTGAACCAGTCGCAGAAAGGGGAATTCACCCTCGCCCCGGATGATGTAGTCCAGAGCAGGTACATCCGTCAGAAGCTGCTGCCAGAGGAAGGTGGCCCCCACCCCGCCGAAGACGGTGACCACATCTGAATCGAGCGCTTTGGCCGTTTCGGCGATCTCAATGGCCCCCCAGCGGTTGGCGTTCAGGACCGACATCCCGACGACGTCCGGATGCTGTGCGATGAGGGTTTCGCGGATCTCATCGGCACCCGTAGAGAGCTGGCTCCAATTGAGGATCGCCACGGCGTAGCCCTCGGCCTTGAGGAGGGCCCCGATGGTGAAAAGGCCGATGGGGACGGCGACCATATCCTCCTGGTGGATGCGGGCCTCCAGGAAGTAGGGGTGGATGAGGAGGATCTTCATTCCATATCGATATTAGACGATGAATTCTCGTTTCGTCACTGCTGGTCAGGTCCAGTCGTCGCCGCTGTCAATACCGGCGCAGGGGCGCAAGAACCGCGCCCGCAGTCGGGTATTGTCGATAACAGAAATTAGGGGATCGTGCGGCGGGTGTCAAACCGGTGCAGAGCGGTTCGCATCGCCGCTTGTCCCCGTCGGTCGCTGTGCCGCCCGCCAATCGGCAGTCCGCAAGCGCCGTCAATCCGCAGCCGTCGGCCGCACCACCATCACGGAGCAGGGTGCCTTATGGGACACCCGTTTGGCCACGCTGCCGAAGACCACCAGCCCCATGCCGGTAAAACCGTAGGAGCCCATCACCACCAGATCCATAGGCCGCTCATTGAGAAAGGTGAGAATCTCGGTGGAGACATGCCCATCCAGGACGACGATCTCCTGGTCGATCCCCGGCGGCACCCGTTTACCATAGGTGTCGACCATGCGGGTCTCCAACTGGGGTAGGAGGGCGGCCGTCGAGGCTTGGGAAACATCCCAGGCCGTGTCGGTGAGCATGGGGTTGATGGCCGGGGGCAGCACATGCAGCAGCCACAGCCGGGCGTCGAACCGCGTCGCCAGTTCCACGGCCGCGTCGAAGGCGGCATCGGAATTGGGGGAGAAATCGATGCAGCAGGCGATCCTTTTGAGTGACATGATCCACCTCCTTTGACGGGTCACCCTGCCGTGGGGTCCGCCGTCGGTGGAACGGGGGCCAGGTCGGCACGCCGCCTACTCCCGGGCGGCAATAGTGCCCAGGACATCGGACTGGCCCACCACTCCCACCAGCTGGCCCTCGGCCACCACCGGCAGGGTATGGAAATTGCGGTCCACCATGAGGGCCGCGACGGTTTCGATCGTGGATTCGGGACCCACAGTGACGGGATTGCGGGTCATGGCATCCGCCACGCTGAGGGCGGCGATCTTGCGGGCCTCCTTTTCGATCCCCTTCATGGAGCTGAAAGTGATATATCCGTCGAGAAAGGTGAAGAGACTGGGGAGGGGCAGCTTTTTCTGTTGAGCGATGATGTCGCTGCGACAGAGGATGCCCACCAGGCCGCCGGCCTCATCCACCACCGGGAGGCCGTTGATCTGGTGGTGCATCAAGAGGCGAGCGGCCTCGGCGATCTCCATGGCGGGGGTGGCGGTAAGCACCTCGCGGGTCATGATCTCGGAGACTTTCAACATGACAACCTCCTTGGGCAAGCGGTAACGGTTGGATGCCGCAGGCATCGGCACACCCGACAGGTTGAACACGCCTGGTCCCATGGTAAGCCCAGGCATTGCGGCCTGTCAAAAAATGATTGCCTTCCGCTCAGGGAGCATACTAAGTCAGCAGGCGATCGCGCCGGCGGAAGCCAGGCGGCGTGTCATCACGACGACCCCGCAGATGTCGAAAGGAGAGCGCATGAAAACCATCGGACTGATTGGGGGGATGAGTTGGGAGTCGACCCAGACCTATTACCGGATTCTCAACGAAACCGTGAAGGCCCGCTTGGGCGGCCTCCATTCGGCCAAAATCCTTCTCTACTCGGTGGATTTCGGTGAGGTGGAAGCATGGATGCGGGCCGATGACTGGGCCGCCGTGGAGCACCACCTGACCCGCATCGCCCGGCGCCTGAAACGGGCCGGCGCCGATCTGCTGCTGATCTGCACCAACACCATGCACCGTCTGGCAGCCGCTGTGGAGGCGGCGGCGGAGTTGCCCCTGCTGCACATCGCGGACCCAACGGCCGACGCCATCAAGGCCCGGGGGCTGCAGCGGGTCGCACTCCTGGGTACCCGTATCACCATGGAAGCCCCCTTTTATCGCCAACGGCTGGAAACTGGCGGCCTGGCGGTGCTCACCCCGACCGCCTCCCAGCGGCAGCAGGTGGACGAGATCATCTTCAAGGAGCTTTGTTTGGGCAAGATATTGCCGGCCTCGCGCATCGTCTATCGCGATATCATCGCAGATCTGGCTGCAGCGGGCGCCCAGGGCGTCATCCTGGGCTGCACCGAGATCGGCTTGCTCATCGGCCCCCAGGACAGCCCCCTGCCCCTTTTCGACACCACCGAACTGCACGCTCAGGCGGCGGTGGAGATGGCCATGGCGGAGGTGAACCGAATCGTCGGCTGAGATTCTGATGCGAACCGTATGGGGTGCCGCCGCGCTGCGGCGGTCACCAGGCCCCTCTCGGGAAGGCAGCATGTCACAACGAAGCAACGTCATCCTCATCGGCATGCCGGCAGTCGGCAAGAGCACGGTGGGCGTCCTCCTGGCCAAGCAGTTGGGGCTGGGCTTCATGGACACCGATCTTCTCATCCAAACGGGTGAGGGCCGATACCTGCGCGACATCATCGCCGCCCACGGAATCGATGGTTTTTGCGCCGTGGAGGAGCGCTATTTGCGCAGCGTCCGCGCCACCGGGTATGTCATCGCCACCGGGGGCAGCGCCATCTATAGTCCGGCGGCCATGGCGCATCTGGCGACGCTGGGAACCATTGTCTACCTGCAGATCTCCTTGGACCAGCTCGAAGATCGCCTGGCCAACATCGACGACCGGGGGGTGGTCCACGCCCCGGGAGAGAGCATTGCCGACCTCTATCAACGGCGCATCCCCCTCTATGAACGGTATGCGCAAGTGACGGTTGCCTGCGACGACCTGCGCCCCGACCGGACGGTCACAGCGATCTGCGCGGCGCTGCCCTAAGATCAAAGCGCCCCCGCCCTTCATCAAATCGATGGAAAAAATCAAGCTTCCCCTTGCATTTAATTACACTTTTGTTATGTATAGCCCCTTTGGCGACAATTTTGACAGTATGCCCGTCGCGGTCGATGGACCAGCGGCGGCACGTCACAAGGATTCAGGCATCATGAAGCGTATCGAAGAAGTCACTCTCTTTTATGAAATCAGCAAGGCCCTCAACGAGCATCTGGAGCTGCGCAAGTCCCTGTACAAGGTTCTCGATATCCTCTCCAACTCCACCAATATGGTGCGCGGCACCGTCTTTATCCTCAATCCCTTCCGCAACGAGATCAGTATCGAAGTGGCCCACAGCATCTCCCGCAGTGCCATGGAGCAGGTCAAATACAAGGTGGGCGAGGGGATCACCGGAAAGGTGATCCAGACCGGTCGTCCGGTGGCGATCCCCAAGATCAGCGAAGAGCCCCTCTTCCTCAACCGCACGGCAGCGCGAAAAACCAAGGTCAGCGACGAACTCTCCTTCATCTGTGTCCCTGTGAAAAAGGGCAAACAAGTGATCGGCGCCCTGAGCGTGGACCGCCCCTATGACGACAAGTATCCCCTGCGAGAGGGCATCAAACTGCTCTCGGTGGTGGCCACCATGATCGCCCAGCATGTGATCAATCTGGAAACCATCAACATGGAGAAGGAGAAACTGCGCGAGGAGAACAAGCGCCTGCGGGGGGAGCTGGAAAACAAGTACCGCATCACCAACATCATCGGCAACAGCAACAAGATGCGGGAGGTGTTTCAGATGATCTCCCAGGTTTCCAAGAGCAACGCCACCGTCCTGATCCGCGGTGAGAGCGGCACCGGTAAGGAGTTGGCGGCCAATTCGATCCACTACAACAGCCACCGCCAACGGGCGCCCTTCGTCAAGGTCAACTGCGCCGCCATCCCCGCCAACCTCATTGAGAGCGAGCTGTTCGGTCACGAGAAAGGCGCCTTCACCGGCGCCGTCAAGCGCAAACTGGGCAAATTCGAGCTGGCCAACAAGGGCACGATCTTCCTGGACGAGATCGGCAGCATCGGCCTGGATGTTCAGGCCAACCTGCTGCGGGTGCTGCAGGAGAAGGAGTTCGACCGGGTGGGGGGCAGCAAGACCATCAAGACCGATGTGCGCATCGTGGCGGCCACCAACAAGAATCTGGAGGAGGCGGTCGAGGACGGCAGCTTCCGGGGCGATCTCTACTATCGTCTCAATGTCTTCCCCATCTACATGCCGCCCCTGCGGGAGCGCAAGACCGACATCCTGCTGCTGGCCGACCATTTTCTGGAAAAATATTCCCGTGAAAACAGCCGCGAAATACGCCGTTTCTCAACACCTGCGATCGACATGCTGATGGCCTACCACTGGCCCGGCAATGTGCGCGAGTTGGAGAATTGCATCGAAAGGGCCGTGCTGGTTTGCGACGGCGGTGTGATCCACAGCTACCACCTGCCCCCAACCCTTCAGACCGGGTCCGAAAGCGACACCCTGCCGGATCTCTCCCTGGAGGAGGCCGTCGCCAACCTGGAGCGCGAAATGATCATCGACGCCCTCAAGAACACCCGTGGCAACATCACGCGGGCGGCCGAAATCCTCAAGACCACGGTGCGCATCTTCTCCTACAAGACCAAAAAGTACGGCATCAGTTACAAGCACTACCGCTGATCAACGCCCAGGTGACCTCCCAAGCGGGCGGTGAGGGCGACCCGCGCGCGGTCAACGCATCGCAGAGGACCGTCCGCCGTTCGCTACCGGCCAGCGAGGCCCGCAGTCCCCAACGGCCAGAACCGGGGCAGGTCGCAGCTGGCACCGGATAATCCCTGCGCCACAAACCTTCCTCGCTGAACATTGAAGCGCGCCATGGCTTGGCGGGCCATTCCCAATTGAATCAGGGGGCAGGCCCACCGGTCGGCGCACCCCCCTCACCATTGCACGCCGACGTGCCCGCCAAGGCCGCCAAGGCCGCCAAAGCGACCGTCAAGCACTTTTTTGGGTAATATTCACATTTGACTCTTTTTGGTAGCTATGGGTAGGTTTTCTCTGTTCAGGAATCCGCAGACCGGCGGGGGCGCTCCTGCAGCCCCCCGCTAACTACTCCGACGACACTGGCTCCAAGAGGCCTAAATGTGCCCATCGTTGCGGATAATTCAAGACGCCCGCAAAAGGTGCCGGGCAACCGGCACTTTCTGGACTTGGATTCCCCTGAGACGCACAATGGCCCTGGCCGCTCTCCTGTGGCTGCTGGGCAACCTCCCTGACACGATGGCCCAGGGGCCCGAGGTGCCCATACCCCAGCAATCCCCCAATCGGCTCATGGCCATATCGCTCTCATCCCTCCCCTATGCCGCCGCCGCTACATTCGCCGCCATCGCGTTCCTCATCATCTTCAACCAAAAACTGCAGCGGGAGGTGCGGGAACGCAAAGCGGCGGAGCGGAAGCTGCGCCGGGCGGAGCGTGAAAAGGCGGTTCTGCTGGACAGCATCGCCGAGAATGTCGTCTACCTGGACACCGACCTGCGCATCCTCTGGGCCAACCGCAACGCGCGCAAGGAGCCCCGGTTCAGGTCACAGTCCTCCATGGGAGACCATTGCTACGCCATCTGGGGAGGGGGCAACGGAAAGCCCTGCAAGCACTGCCCAGTCCCCAAAAGTCTGGCGAAGGGAGTCCCTCAGCAGAATCACGCCGTGCGTGATCCTGACGGACGCCGCTGGCAGATACGGGCCTATCCGGTGAAAAACGACAATGGCGTGACGACAGGCATCGTCGTCATCAGCCGCGACGTCACGGAGATGCTGGCCAAACAGGAGGAGCAGCTCCAATCCCGCAAGCTGGAATCGGTGGGCGTGCTGGCCGGCGGCATCGCCCACGATTTCAACAATATGCTGACGGCCATCATGGGCTATGTCTCTTTGGCGGAGCTGCAGCAGCAGCCGGCGTCTCAGACCCGCACCTATCTCGAGAAGGCGGCGGAAGCGGCCAACCGCGCCAAACAGCTGGCGATACGCCTGTTGACCTTCTCCCACGGCGGCCACCCCCTTCGCCGCCAGGCAGTGGTGGCCGACCTCCTCCAGGATGCCGTGCGGAGCGCCGTCGACGGCCACCCGGTGAGCATCCGGATGACAGTGGACCCCCAGTGCCGCCTCCTTTGGTGTGACACCGCTCAAATCCGCCAGGCCATCGAGAACGTCATCGTCAACGCCTGCGAGAGCATGCCGAACGGCGGGGAAGTGCTCGTGGAGGCCGACTGCACCGATATCGAGGAGGGTGTCGGGGGTGTCCGCTTGCCGGGCGGCTACCTGCGCATCAGCGTCAGCGACCGGGGTGCCGGCATCCCAAAGGAGATCCGCGACAAGATCTTCGATCCCTACTTCACCACCAAACCGATGGGTGCCCAGAAGGGCTCCGGACTCGGATTGGCCATTACCCATTCCATCGTCCAGAAACATCAGGGGTATGTTTCCGTGTCCGCCCGCCCCGACCAGGGCACCCGGGTAGACCTCTTTTTGCCCCTTGAATTTGCCGGGAATCAGAGTGCCGCCGTCACATCGCCTACGGAGGAGAAGCAACAGCAGACACAAGGCGGACGAATTTTGGTCCTGGAAGATGAGACGATGGTGTGGGAGGTGGCCGAAATGCTGCTCAGCCATCTCGGCTATCGGGTCACGCATGCCACCAACGGGGAGGCCGCCGTCGAGCTTTACGAAAGGGCGATGGCGGACGGCAAGCCCTATGATACGGTGATCCTTGATCTGACCATCAAGGGGGGCATGGGTGGCCGCGAAACGCTGGAAGCGCTGAAGCGGATCGACCCTGATGTCTTCGCATTCGTCTCCAGCGGCTATAGCAGTGATCCAGTTCTGACCGATTTTCGCCGTTTCGGCTTCCGGGGCGTCATTCCCAAGCCCTACACCCTGGAGGAGGTCAAAGCCGCCTTGGCGGAGCGGACGAAAGCGCCCACCACCAGCCGCTCCAGGGGAGGTCCCGCCGGGTGACCCTGCCAAGCGGCGCCCCATCGCCCGGGGCATCCGTCCGGCAGCGGATTGGCCCGCTGCACCCGGGCCACCGTGGGGGTCCCCTCGTCCTGGGGTCCGTCCGTCGCCGCCCGTCGCCCCGGGTATGTCACGCGTCTGTTCCGACCCGCGGCGAAGTTCTGGCGGTGCCTACATCCTGACGGCGCTCATATCTGAAGGCTCCTAAGAAAGGGTGCCAGCGCCGCGATTCCCTGGCTCTCAACCAGTCGCAGGACCTCCGTACCGATGATGGCAATATCCGCCTTGCCTTCGAGAAATTTGACATCACTGCGATCCTTGACCCCAAATCCCAACGCCAGCGGCAATCCAGTGGCCCGGCGGCAGCCGGTCAGATATTCGTCCATTTGCCGTGAAAAAATGGTCTGGTCACCGGTAACCCCCTTGCGGGCCACACAGTAGACAAAGCCGTCGGCCACCTTGGCGATGGCCTGCATGCGCGCCTCCGTGGTGGTGGGGGAGAAGATGAAGATGGGGCTGAGTCCGCAGCGTCCCATGGCATTCAGGTAATCGTCAGCCTCTTCAGGCGGCAGGTCGGGCACGATGGCGCCCTTGAGCCCCGCGTCCCGCATGTGGTCGGCAAAGCGATCCACCCCGTTTTTAAACAGAACATTGTAATAGGTCATGTAGAGAAAGGGAATGGCGAACTGGGCGGCCACCGTGCGGCCGAACGCCAGGCATTGCGATACCGTCACCCCGTCGGCCAGGGCCTGCTGGTTGGCCTTCAGGATCACCGGGCCGTCGGCGATAGGCTCGGAAAAGGGGATCTGCAATTCGATCAGGTCCACCCCGGCTTCCACCATGGTCCGTACGATCTCCAATGAGTCGTCCAGGGAGGGGTAGCCGACGACGATGTGGGTCATCAGCAAGATCCTTTTCTCGGTCAGCCGTGAACGGATATAGGGTTCAAGCATGGTATTGTCTCGCTTTTTGGGTGATGAATTGTTTCCATTTGGGATCGTCAAAGGCATCGGCGATGGTGAAGATGTCCTTGTCGCCCCGACCGGACTGGTTGACCAGAAGGATCTCGTCCTGCGACAGCGTCGGCGCTTCTTTAAAGGCCTGGACAAAGGCATGGGCCGACTCCAGCGCCGGGATGACGCCCTCTTTTTTCATGGTCAAGGAGACCGCCGCGATCACTTCACCGTCCGTGGCGCCTTCGAACCGCACCCGCCCCTTGTCTTTAAGATCCGCAAGGATCGGGCTGACGCCCACGTAATCCAGACCCGCGGCAATGGAGTGGGTCTCCCGCATCTGGCCGTCAGCATCCTGTAGAAAATAGGTCTTGTACCCCTGGGCCACGCCGACACTGGCATCGCGTGAACAGAGCCGCGCCGCATGCTGGCCCGTGTCCAGACCGCGACCGGCGGCTTCCACGCCCACCAATTCGACGTCATCGTCGAAGAAGCCACTGAACACCCCCATGGCGTTGGATCCGCCCCCCACGCAGGCATAGACCCGGCTCGGCAGGCGCCCCTCCTGCGCCAACAATTGCTGCCGCGCTTCCTTGCCGACGATGGACTGAAACCAGGACACCATTTCCGGAAAAGGGTGGGGGCCGCAGGCGGTTCCCAGGACGTAGTGGGTGGAATCCATGTTGGTCACCCAGTCACGAAAGGCGGCGTTGATGGCATCTTTCAAAATGCGGGTGCCATCGGTCACCGGCACCACCGTGGCGCCCAGCTGCTCCATCCAGAAAACATTGGGGCGTTGGCGCTCCACATCCACCTCCCCCATGTAGATGGTGCAGTCAAATCCGAAGCGGGCTGCCATTGTGGCCGTGGCCACGCCGTGCTGGCCGGCGCCGGTTTCGGCGATCACGCGCGTCTTGCCCATTCGCTTTACCAGCAGCCCCTGCCCCATCACGTTGTTGGCTTTGTGGGCCCCCGTGTGATTGAGATCCTCGCGCTTGATGAAAATCCGTCCGCCGCCGAAATGGCGGGTCAGATTTTCGGCAAAGGTGACCGGTGTCGGTCGGCAGGAATAGCTGGCCATCAATTGCTCATAGTCCTGCCAGAAACCAGGATCGCGTTTAACCAAAGTATATGCTTCTTCCAACTCATCAAAGGTGGCAACCAGAATTTCCGGCAGAAACGCCCCGCCGAAATTGCCGAAATACCCTCTATTCATCATGGTTCAGGCCTCCAATCTGATGGGCTAAAACAACGGGCGCGGTAAGGTGGTAAAAATAGATGGATTCCCCGTCGTCGATTGAACAGTCACCATTCTCAAAAAACGCGCCTCAAAGTGATGCGGGCATCGTCACCGTCCAGGATGCCGCACGCTTCCACCGCCGCCATGAGGCGGTTCACCTTCTCAACCTGTTTGCGACCCGGGCTGGCCTCCACGCCGGAGCTCAGATCGATGGCATCGGGCCTGGCTGCCGCAATGGCGGCGATCACGTTGTCGGGTGCCAGCCCCCCGGCCAGGATCAGGGGCGGGCCGAGCGTCCGGCGACGGGCCAGTCCGTAGTCCCAGGTCTCGGCATTGCCGCCGGGCAGCGGGCCGGCCCCCTGCTCGAAGAGGACGGCGTCGGCGGCGAAGCTGGCGGCCAGATCCAGGCCCGGCGTCCGCGTGGCGAAGAGGGCTTTGATCACGGTTATGCCGGCGCTCTTCAGGGCAAGAACCATCTCCGGGGTTTCCTGTCCGTGCAGTTGGACGGCGCTGAGGCCGACCTTGCGGGCCGTCTCCAGCACGGTCGCCACGCTTTCATTTACAAAGACCCCCACCTTGGCCACATCTGCCGGGAGGGCGGTGGCGATGGCGGCAGCCGCGGTGACGCTCACGTGACGGGGGCTGGGGGGATAGAAGACCAAGCCGATGGCGTCGGCCCCGGCCCGCGCGCAGGCCAGCGCCTCCTCCACGCGGGTCAGGCCGCAGATCTTCACCTGGGGACGCTGGCGCCTCATCGGGTCCCCTCCCCGCCCAGCAGATGGTCCAGATGCAACCGGGGATTCTCGCTCTTCACCAGGCTCTCGCCGACGAGGAAATTGAAGAGCCCCTGATCGAGATTGTACACGATGTCGGCCCGGTCGCGGATACCACTGGCCGCCACGGGGATGCGGTCCGCCGGCAGCCGTCGGCCCAGGCGCGGGGCGATGTCGAGATCGGTGGCGAAGCTGGCGAGGTCGCGGTTGTTGATCCCGATCAGCCGCGCACCGCAACGGGTGGCGACGGTCAGCTCGGCCTCGCCGTGAATCTCCACCAGGGCCTCCATACCGAGCTGGCGGCAGACGCTCAGCAGGTCGCCGAGGGATTCCGGGGTCAGCAACCGCACGATGAGCAGGATGGCGTCGGCCCCGGCCGCCCGCGCTTCGAAGAGCTGGTAGGGGTCGAGGATGAACTCCTTGCGCAGGACGGGGATGGGGCTGACCGATCGCACGGCGATGAGGTCGGCCAGCGTACCTCGGAAAAACGTTTCGTCGGTGAGCACCGAGATGGCCCGAGCGCCCCCCTCTGCATAGGCCTCGGCTTGGGCGGCGGCGTTCAGATCGGCCCTGAACACGCCCTTGGAGGGCGAAGCGCGCTTGATCTCGGCGATGATATTGGCCCCCCGCGGCCCGGGCTCGGCCAAAGCGTCGGCAAGACTTCGCACCGGCGGCGCTTCCCTCAGTCGGGCGGCCAGCTCCGCCTGGGGAACGGCCCTTTTGGCCCGTTCCACCTCTTCGGTTTTGTATACCGCTATCTTTTTCAGGAAATCACGGCTCATGGGCGCCTACCCATTCTCTTGGGTATAACGGATCAGGGCATCGAGTTTATCAAGCGCCGCACCGCCATCGATGGCGGCGGCGGCTTTCCCGAGCCCCTCCCTGAAATCGGCGGCCTGCTCGGCGGCCACCAGGGCGGCGGCGGCATTGAGGCAGACGATGTCGCGGCGACCGCCGGTTTCGCCTTGGAGGATGGCGCGGGTGATGGCCGCGTTCTCCGCAGGATCACCGCCGGCCAGTTCCTCGGGGCCGTAGATGGTGCCCAAGAGGGGTTCCGGGTCCAGGTCGAAGGTACGGACAAGACCGTCCCTGAGCTGGGAGACCCGGGTCTGGCCACAGACGGTGATTTCGTCCAGGCCGTCGTGACCGTGGACCACCAGGGCACTGGTGGCGCCCAATAATTGAAGGGCCTGGGCGAACATCTCGGTCAGTTCGGGGGCGAAAACCCCAATGAGCTGGCAGTTGGCCGCCGCTGGGTTGGTGAGGGGGCCGAGCATATTGAAGATGCTGCGCAGGCCAATCTCCTGGCGCGCCCGGCCGGCGTGTTTCATCGCCCCGTGGTAGAGGGGGGCGAAGAGAAAGCCGATGCCGATCTCGGCGATGGCCTCCTCCACCACCTCGGGAGGGGTGGTGAGGTTGATGCCCAGGGCCTCGAGGACGTCGGCCGAGCCGCTCTTGCTGGAGACGGAGCGATTGCCGTGCTTGGCCACGGTCACCCCGCAGCCGGCCACCACGAAGGCGGTGGTGGTGGAGATGTTGAAAGTGTGGGCCCCGTCGCCGCCGGTGCCGCAGGTGTCCACCACCGGGCTGCCGGTGGTCTGGATCCGGAGGGCGGCCTTGCGCATGGCGCGGGCGGCGCCGGCCACCTCTTCGAAGGTCTCCCCCTTGGTGGCCAGAGCGCCCATCAGGGCGCCGATCTGGGCGTCGGTGGCCTCCCCGGCCAGCACGGTGCCAATCACCTCGGCGCTCTGGGCCTCGGTAAGATTCTCCCCGTTGATGATGGACTGCAGGTGGTTTTTAAACATCGTCGTCTCCTCTGTCGCAATCTTCAATCATTGATAGACGGTGTCGTAGACAGTCATTTTCGTTCGCGGATTAGATTCACTGGGTTTGGGTAAAGACCGTAGGTCAGGGTGCGAGCGCCAGCGATCTCCCTGACACTCACTGATCCCTAAGCTGCGGTGCAATTTACAAAATTGCGCAGCAACCGCTTCCCCACCGGCGTCATGATCGACTCGGGGTGGAACTGGATCCCCCAGGTGGGGTGCTCCCGGTGGTGGATGCCCATCACCTCCCCGTCCTCGGCCTCGGCATTGATGGATAGGCATTCGGGCAGGCTCTCCCGGCGCACCGCCAGGCTGTGGTAGCGCATGGCCTGGAAGGGTTTGTTGATCCCCTTGAATAGGTGCTGGCCGTCGGCGGTCACGGTGGATGTCTTGCCGTGCATGAGCTTTTGGGCGGCCACCACCTCTCCGCCGAAAGCGGCAGCGATGCTCTGGTGGCCCAGGCAGACCCCCAGAAGGGGTCTCTTGCCGGAGTAGGCGCGAATCAGATCGATGGAGATGCCGGCCGATTCGGGGCGGCCGGGGCCTGGTGAGATGACGATGCCATCGGGCTTCAGGGTGTCCACTTGGGCCAGATCGATGGCGTCGTTGCGGTGAACCACCACCTCGGCGCCGATCTGTCCCAGATACTGGACCAGGTTGTAGGTGAAGCTGTCGTAGTTGTCGATCATCAGGATCATCTGGAATCCTCCTCCCGCTTGTTCCTGTCGGCACAGGCCAGTTCCAGGGCCTTGCCCACGGCACGGGACTTGTTGACAGTTTCCATGCGCTCGCGTTCCGGGTCGCTGTCCGCAACGATGCCGGCCCCGGCCCGCACGGTGAGGCGGCCCGCCTTGAGTTCGGCGGTGCGGATGGTGATGGCCAGGTCCATGTTGCCGTTGAAGGCGATGTAGCCCACCGCGCCGCCGTAGGGACCACGAGGGGTCGCCTCCAAATCGGCAATTATCTCCATGGCCCTCACCTTGGGGGCGCCGCTGAGGGTGCCCGCCGGAAAGGTGGCCCGGATCAGATCCCAGGCGTCCACTTCGGGCTTGAGGTCACAGATGATGTTGGAGACCAGGTGCATCACGTGACTGTATCGCTCCACCACCATGAGGTCGGTGACCTGGACGGTGCCGATGGTGGCCACCCGGCCCAGATCGTTGCGTCCCAGGTCCACCAGCATGAGATGCTCGGCGCGCTCCTTCTCATCGGCCAGCAGTTCGTTGGCCAGGGCGCGGTCCTCCTGTTCGGTGGCCCCTCGCGGGCGGGTACCGGCGATGGGCCGCAGGGTGGCCACCCCGCTCTCCAGCCGCACCATGGTCTCGGGGGAGGACCCCACCAGTACGCCGTCCCCCAGGTCGAGATAAAAGAGGTAGGGCGATGGGTTGATGTAGCGCTGGGCCCGGTAAAGGCTCAGGCTGTCCGGGGGGGTCTCGCAGATGAAGGGCTGGGCGATCACTGTCTGGATCACGTCTCCGGCCAGAATGTGGGCCTTGACCGTGGCCACCTGGGCGCGGAAGTCCGCGTCCGCGACAGGAGTGGCCAGCTCCGGCACGGCGCCCATCTCGGTTGAGGTCCGTCGCATGGGGGCCGCCAGGAGTTCCAGGAGCCCCTCCAGGCGGCGACGGGTAGCATCGTAAAGCGCCGCGGCCGCGGTCTTGCCGTCGGTGAAGGCCAGGGCCAGGCAGAGGAGAGTGTTCCGGATGTTGTCGAAAATCAGGATCTCATCGGGAATGATGAAGTGCCCCAGGGGCTGGTCCGCCGGCCACTGATGGGGGATCCGTTCGAAAAAGCTGACCATCTCATAATTGAAGCGCCCCACCAGGCCACCCCAAAAACGTGGCAGGCCGGGCACTTCGGGCACGCGATATTCGGCGGCCACCGATTTTAGAATCGCCAAGGGGTCACCGTTGTGGGCCAGGCGGTTTTCGTCGCCGTTGCGGGTGATCACCACCTCCTCGGCGAAGATCCGCAGGTGGCATTGGGCACTGATCCCCATGAAGCTGTAGCGTCCCCACTTCTCGCCCCCCTCCACGCTCTCCAGCAGGAAAAGGGGCTGCTTGCCCGCTGTCTGGGCCTTGTGCAGCAGGGAGACCGGTGTCTCCGTATCGGCCAGGAGTTCGCTGACCACCGGGATCACGGTGTAATCCGCCGCCATCTGGATGAAGCGCTCGCGTTCGGGAAATTCTCGTAAATGCATCTTGGCCCCCATCTTTGGTCGCTCTCGGGCCGCTGACGATTCGCCCCGGCATAAAAAAAGGCCGCGGCGGCTGCCGCGACCCGTGTTTGGTGCTCCGGAAAATGAAAAAGGATCGCGGGGCCTTGTCGGTGTGCCCGGATCCTTCGATGTCGTTTATGTCAACTCAAGACCAGCAGGCATACCTTTACAGATTGGCCTGCCACCACCAGAAACGGCCGGTGTGAATGTGCATTGCTGCTGGGGTCTGAAGTCGAGACATGGTTACCTTTTGACGCTGAATCGTATTTAGTGTTCCTCTTTTGGCGTAAGCGCAGATGAAAGTCAACTGATTTTTGGGACGCCCCTCCCCGCAACCTGAAATGACGCAATGACGCGCGGATCGACCCTCATCCCATCCCGGCGCCAATCAACGCCGCCCCGATCGCCCCGTTGACTTGGGCATATGGCGACACCTGAACCGGCAATCCCGCTTTCTCTTCCAGGGCCTTGACCACACCGATGTTCATGGCCACGCCGCCGGTCATCATGAGCGGGTCGGCGAGGCCGACCCGCTTGGCCATGGCGACCACCCGTGCACCGATGGAGCGGTGAATACCGGCGATGATGTTTTCGCGGCGCTCCCCCTTGGCGATGAGGGAGATCACCTCCGACTCGGCGAAGACGGTGCACAGGCTGCTGATGGCCGCCGGCTGGTCCGCCGCCAGGGAGAGGTCGCCGAAAGCGTCCAGGTCCACCTCCAGTGCACGGGCCATCACCTCCAGAAAGCGGCCCGTGCCGGCGGCACATTTGTCGTTCATGGCAAAGTCTTTGATGCGGCCGCCGCCGTCCAAGGCGATCGCTTTGCTATCCTGGCCGCCGATGTCGATCACGCACCGCACCGCGGGATTCTGAAATTGGGCGCCGGCCGCGTGGCAGGTGATCTCGGTAACGGCCTTGTGGGCGACATCGACGCTGTTGCGGCCGTATCCCGTGGCCACGATGGGGCCGACCCGATCGGCCGCTATGCCCACCGCCGCCAGCAGCGCTTCGAACACCGCCCTTCCCGCCTTGCCGGCGTTGTAGCCGGTGAGGAGGACGCGGCTGCCCAGGAGGCGACCGTCCTCCATGGCGGCGGCCTTGGCGCTGATGGACCCCACATCGATGCCCACGCTAATCATGCGCTTGCTCTCCTGGCGAGGATGTTTACGGGAATGGTCTAGACCGAGGCGAGCATCCGGTCGCCAACATTTCCATGAAGGCATCGATCCGGGTCTCGATCTGACTTTCCGAGAAGTTGCGCGCGTCGGTCATGTCCGCCTCTATCATCAGGGAGGGGATCCCGCAGCGCTCCTGGACGATGCGCTGGATATCATACTGCCCCAGACTATAGGGTTTGCAGCTCCGGTTGGAGTGGATCACCAGACCGTCGGCACGGTACGTCGACACCATCTCAACGACCATGTCGGCCATGAGATCGGTGCCGAGATTGATGTAGATGCGGGAATACGCTTCGGCCATGGAGCCCAGAAAATCTGACTCGTCCAGATAGGGCATGGCGCCACACCAGGAGGAGGTGTAGGTATCGGCCACCAGGCAGGCGCCGTGGCCGGCGAACTTCTCCGCCAGCCAGCGGGTGCGGTACCACACCGGCAGATTGTCCCAAAGGAGGCGGAAGCGCTCTTCGGGCACGGCCGATATCCCCTCCGCCACCCGGGTCTCCATCTCGGCCAGTAGCTCGGTGTAGTAGTCGACCACCGTCTGGGTACCCCGCAGGGTGACAATGAGGGCCAGGTGGAAGAAAGCGTCGAAGGCACTCATGGGGGCTGGGCGATGGGTGGTCGTGTGGAGGACCGCCTGCCAGAGTTTCTGCCCAGCGACGGAGAGACGCCCCACTTCGGTCAGCCGGTCGCGGTCGAAGGCTTTGCCGCAATGGGTTTCAAGAAAGGACAAGTACTCCACCAGCTGGGCGCGCACATATTGGTTGGCGGCAGGGCTGTACTCGGTGTGGGTGAACGGTGTGTCCAGAATAAAGAGGGGCACACCGAAGTAGCGGGCCTGGACCTCGTACCATTTCAGCACCGTCCCGCAGATGTTGTTGCAGCAGATCAGCATGTCGGGCCGGGGCAGTCCCCCGATGGGCCCCCCGTCCTCCGTGGCGCAGGCGATGTCGGCACGCGCGTAGGCGCACAGGTCGCTGGCGTAGCCCATCGCCTCGGCCTTCTCGCACAGGTCCACCCCCATTTTGGCGGCGCCGATCATGGCACCGTGGTTTTCGGGGTAGACGGGGATCACGTCCATGGCGATGAGGGGCTCCACCGGACCGCCGCTGGTGATCCAGGCCACCTTTTTACCGGTGTCGGACGCCGTCTTGGCGTCGATGTAGTAGGCGGTCATGATCTCCTTCATCCGCCTGACCGACTTGATCTTGCGTCGATCCTTAGCGGCGTCGACGGGCTTGAGGTCTGATGGCATACCGGTCTCCTATGGCCGTGGCGATTGCGAACAATAGATCGGCCTACAGCATTTCGATAAAGGCTTCACAGCGCGTCTGCAGCTGCCCCCGGCCTTCGGTTTGCTCCTCGAGTTCGATTAACAGGCTGGGCAGCCCCGCTGCGTCCAGCATAGACTTGAGATAGGGGAGGTCAAAGGCATGCGGGTCGCAGAACTTCAAGAAGAGATAGATCACGCCTTGGGCACCGCAGGCCTTGGCCTGATGGACCAGTTCGTCGCCCCGCCGGGTGATGCCGGCGTGCTTGGCCGGGCAGATGGCCCGCCGCATATAGCGGTCGGTGATGGCGGTGAGCGGATCCTCCGAGGTATCGATCTGTCCCGTCAGCCCCCGGGAGCCGGTGCACAGGTCGTCGCCCACCACCCGACCGCCGGCCGCCTCGATGACGCCGAAGAGATCGGGTAGGTTGCAGACCCCGCCGGAGAGAAAAATCCGTTTACCGGAACGGTTTTTTGCCCCGGTTTGCCCTTCAAGCGAGTCCACGAGGGGGCGCAAGTCTTCGAGGAATTCGCTCCGATCCATGGTCATCGAGGCCCGCACGATGGTGTGCATGTCGCTGCCAGAGAGGATGCCCGGCCCTTTTCGGCGCAAGGCGTAGAGACGCGCCATGGTGGTGCGGATGGCGTTGTAGGTGTCGATGGCCCGCTCCAGATCGGCGTTCGTGATGGGTCGGTCCAGCAGGGGTGCCAGCCGTGTTTTGGCCTCGGCCAGCACCGCGGCCATGTAAACACGGGCGCTCTTTGTGGTGAGCTTGACCGGGAGGACCACATCGAGGTGGAAGCCCGTCTCGGCATTGAGGCGCCAGATGTCGGAGAGGCGCTGGATGGAGTCGCAGGTGTGGGGGAAAATGACACCATCGAGAAAGTCGAGTTCGCTGGCCAGGGCATCGTCCAATGCGCCCCGGACCAGACTGCAGCAGTAGGACTGCAGGTGGGCATCCGACCGGTCGGTGCGTCCACTGCCGCCCACGATGCGGTAGGCCAATGCACCGCCGGCTAGGATCAGCTCCTCGGGGGCGTAGGTGCACAGCGTGCCGATGATGGGCCCACCGCTCCGCTCCTTCCAGCGACGTGCATAGGCTTTCGGATCGGCGACAACCTGTCGAAATCGCTCGATGGCATCCATGTGGATCTCCCTTGAAAGGTGTGCAATTCCGCTTCCCTACGCCCGGCAGAGGTCGGCGCCGTCGACCAGCTTGGCCAGCTCCTCGGCCAGCAGCTCGGCATAGGCGACCTTGCCCACCAAGGTGCGGGGCAGGCTTTCTCGGAAGGTCACCTCCCGGGGACAGCTCCAAATGATGAGGTCCTGGCGGCAGAAGTCGATGAGGATTTTCGCCATCTCGGGGCCGGCCTGGGCGGGATCCTTGAGGACGACAAACGCCTTGACGCGCTCAATCTGCTTGGCGTCGGGCACCCCAATGACACAGGCCTCGCGCACCTCGGGATGTTTGTAGAGCTGCGCCTCCACCTGGGTCGGGTAGACATTCATTCCCGACGACTTGATCAGGCGCTTGTGCCGCAGATGATAGTAGAAGAATCCGTCCTCGTCCATGCGGCCGATATCGCCGGTGTGCAGCCATACCCTGCCGTCCGGATGGGTCTGGAGGGCACCGGCGGTCTCATCGGGTTGATCGAGGTAGCCCATCATCACTGCCGGACCGTTGATGCAGATCTCGCCCTCCTCTCCGGCCGGCAGTTCGTCGGTGGTGCCCACGGCGACGATCTTGGCCGCCATGTCGGGAAAGGGGATGCCGATGCTGTTCTCGCGATACTCGGTCATCGGCATGGCCATGATGGCCGTCACCGCTTCGGTCAATCCGAACCCTTCGCGCAACTGGGTGTCCCCCCCCTGCCGGCGGACGATCTCCTCAAAGCGCTCCTTGACGCAGCGCGGCAAGGTGTCGGCGCCGCAGAAGGCGGCTTTGAGACAGCTCAGGTCGGTGTCGCCGAAAAGGGGGTCTCGGTTCAGTGCTTCGTAAAGGGTGGGCACACCGACGATAAAATTGGGGCGCTTGGCCCGGATCAGCTTGGCCACCGTCTTTGGCGTGAACTGGGGCACCAGGATGCTTTTGGCACCGCCCATGAAAGCGGCATTGACGCACACCCCCAGACCAAACCCATGAAAGACCGGTAAGATGGCGAGGATGGCATCGCCTTCGCTGAGGCCGCCCCAGGCGGAGACCTGCATCCCCTCACAGATGAAGTTGCGGTTGGAGAGCATGATGCCCTTGGGCCGGCCGGTGGTGCCGCCGCTATAGAGGATCACGGCGAGCGCCTCGAAACCGTCATCGCGCCCTCCCTTGGGCGGCTGGTCCGCCGCCGGCGAAGGATCGGCCGCATTCGCCCGGTCCCCGTCGCCCTTCCCCGTCGGGCCACCATCCTCCCGATCCGGGCAACCGGCCTCCTGAGCCGGGCAACCGGCCTCCCGAGCCGGGCAACCGGCCATCATGGTCCGCCACCAGATCACGTCCGCATCTGGCGGAACTTTGGCGATTTTGCGGCCCTTGGTGAGGTTGAAGCCCCAGCGCTTGATGGGGGGCAGATAGTCGGGGATGCGGGCGAGAATCAGCGTCTCCAACCCGGTATTGGGCCGAACCGCCTGGAACTTGGCGTAAAAGGCGTCAAGGGTTAGGGCGAAGCGGCTACGGCTGAGGTTGAGGTAGAATTCGATTTCGGTCCTCGTGGAGAGGGGGTGGATCATGCTGGCGACGGCACCCAGTTTGTTCAGGGCGTAAAAACAGATGATGGCCTGGGGACAGGTGGGCATGGCGATGGTCACGCGGTCGCCCGGCCGCACCTCCATGGCGGCAAGGGCAGTCGCGCATCGGTCGATCTCCGCCAGAAATTGCGCATAAGCGGCCTGTTTACCAAAAAAATCGTAGGCCACAGCCCCGGGCGAGCGCGCAGCCGTCTGCCGGAGGGCCGCATACATGGTGACCCGTGGGTAGTCGATGGTGGTGGGAACGTCGCCGTAGTAGCGCAACCAGGGCTTGTCCGCTGCCATTCAGAAACCTCCTGTGACGTCGGGCCCCGCCGAGGATAGAGCGGTCCATTCTGCGGGCATCTGCGCTTGATTGGGTAGGTTCTGGATTGTGGTCGAGTAAAAGTTTGATGTTCTAGATATCGAACGCCGGTCGGCATGTCAACCGTCCGTTGCAAAGCTGAAGCGAGGGTGCTAAGGAGGAGCCACCATGACCAAACGCGACACCCTCAGCCGACTAAAGCAGCAGGAGCGCCAGCTGCGGGAAGACCTGATCATCGAGGCCGCCAGAACCGTCTTCGGCGCCAAGACCTACGACCAGGTCAGCATGAACGAGATCGCCAAGGCGGCCGGCATCGCCAAGTCCTCCATCTACACCTATTTTCCCAATCAGGAGGCCTTGTTCGTGGAAACCGCCTACCGCGACACCCAGGCCTTCGTCGCCTCTCTCAAGCAGCTTGTCGAGGGGGCGTCGGCAACCCCGGTCAAAGCCCTCATCGACGGCTTCCTCGACTACAGCATCGCCCATGATGCCCATTGGCGCATGATCACCCACTTCGCCCTCCACGGCAATATCAGCCCCGCTTCGGGCGCTAAACTCAACCGCCTGTCGATCCAGATCATGGATCTGCTGGAGACCGTCCTGCGCAGAGTGGGCTGTCGTGAGGATAAGCGTCTGCTGGCGCACACCCTGTTCGCGGCGCTGAGCGGCATCCTGATCAGCTTCCGCAAATACCCTGGTCGCAGCGAGGCGGAACGCATCGCCCATATGAAGCGCATCGCCGGTCGCGTGGAAGCCATGCTCTTGGCCTACATCGCCCAGAGCGGCTGTTAAGCGCCGGACGGTGTGTGCCCTTCGGCACCCTGGCCGACAGACCCCGTAGCCCCAAGGAGATTCGAATGACCACCGCCGCCATCACCACCGAGGAGAAGGGACATGTGCTGCAGATCGGCATCAACCGGCCCGCCAAGCGCAACGCCTTTACCGTCGGCATGTATCGCGATCTGGCCAGGGCATACGGCCGGCTGGCGGCTGAACCCCATCTGCGCTGCGGCCTGCTGTTCGCGGAGGGTGCCCATTTCACCGCCGGATTGGACCTGCCTGGCTGGGTGGATGTGTTCGCCAGCGGTCGATTTCCCGAACTTCCCGAAGACGCCATCGACCCTCTGGGCATCTATTCGCAAGCGCAACTGAACAAGCCCATCGTCATGGCGGTCCAGGGCATCTGCCTGACCATCGGCATCGAGTTGCTGCTGGCCACCGACATCCGCGTCGCCGCCGCCAACACCCGTTTCGGCCAGATCGAGATCAAACGCGGCATCTATCCCGTGGGCGGGGCCACCATTCGACTGCATCAGGAGATCGGTTGGGGCAACGCCATGCGCTACCTGCTCACCGGTGATAGCCTACGGGCGGATGACGCATTGCGGATGGGCTTGGTGCAGGAGACAGTGCCGTCGGGTGAGGAGCGGGCGCGTGCGGCCGCCATCGCCGACACCATTTCTCAACAGGCGCCGCTGGGCGTCCAGGCCACCCTGCGCTCCGCTCGATTGGCCCGGCGGGAGGGGGAACTGGCCGCCATGCGGCAACTGCTCCCCGATCTGGTGCCCCTGATGCAGAGCCGGGACGCCCAGGAGGGGCTGGCGGCCTTCACGGAACGCCGCGAGGCGGTGTTCCAGGGAAGATAGGGCCGATCCCCGCCAATTGCCTCAGCAGCGTCGCCCTTTCCCTGGGCGCCTACTCCAGATAGAGGCAGCCCTCGCTCACTATGACGCAGCCGCCCCCGATCCAGGTGGCCACCACAGCGCCGTCCCGTTTTTCGCAGCGGGCATGGAGGCGGCTGGGGCGCCCCATCTCAACCCCCTGCGCGATGCGCCACGCGAAGGTGCCAGAGAGAGGTTCCTCGAGATGGCCCAAAAGGCCGGCCAGGGCGCAGTTGGCGCTGCCGGTGGCGGGATCCTCGGGCACTCCGTCAAGCGGGGCGAACATGCGGGCCCGGATATCGAAGCTGTCTGCACTGCGGGTGTAGAGATGGATGTCGGGCTTCATGTCCGTCACCGGCACCTCGGCGAAAGCGTCCAGATGGATGCGGGCCTGGGCCAGGACGGCGCGATTGCGCACTTCGGCCATGATGAAGGGTAGCCCCACGGATGCCACCCGGGGTGGATGGTGGTCGGTGACCACCGCTTCCGCCGGCAGGCCGAGGGCGGCCGCGATGGCCGCCGCCGGCACCGTGGGGCCCAGCGTCAGCGGCTGGGGGGCCTGCAGCTCGGCCCAAAAGCCACCACCGCGCTGCCGCTCGACGGTAATGGGGACCAGCCCGGCGCCTTCTTCGAACACGACCTCGGCGCTGGTGCCAATGTCCCCCAGTTCGCCGGCGGCGGCCAGCACACAGGCGGTGCCGATATTGGGATGCCCGGCGAAGGGCACCTCCCTCGCCGGAGTGAAGATCCGCACCCTGCGGGTGTGGCCGGCTTCCGGTGGCAGAACGAAGGTGGTTTCCGAATAGTTAAACTCACGGGCGATCTGCTGCATCTGGTCGGTGGTCAATCCTTCCGCAGCGGGCAGTACCGCCAGGGGATTGCCCCCGAAGCGCCGGTCAGTAAACACATCACAGGTGTAAAACGCATAGGTCATGGGTCTTGCCTCCAATGGCGAGCGGCGGCCCTGCAGCGAGATCAGGTCGGTGGCATTGGGCTGGCCCTCCCCCTCACTGCCGGTGATCGCCACGCCGGGAACGAGCTGTTTGTTTTTGAGGAGGACGGCGTAGGCTTTGGAGACCTCGACCAAAACATCCAGCCGTTTTCGAGGGCGTTGTCCGCCTGCATCAGCTTGCGCCGCTTGTTGGCCCCCGCCTCGGCCAGCGCCTCGATGCGCTGGGCCTCTATGCGGGCGGTGGCCAGTTCAATCTCCTTGCGCTCCTTCTCGACCGCCGATTCCTTCATCAAGGTCTCCGCCAGGGTCACCCGCCGGAGCTGCTCCTGCTTGGCCTCCTTGGCCTTGCTCTCGGCGGCGATCACGCGTTCGATGGCGACCGGAGCGGCCGCCTCGCGCTGTTCGAGAAGTTTCTTCTTGAACCCCGGATCGGGATCCACATCCTGCACATTGGCCTGAATGAGGGTGATGCCGAACGTCTTGAGGGGGTTGTCGCCGGCATCCTTGCGCAGTTCCTGACCGTCGGGGCCGATGCATTTGCGCACATAGACCCTCAGGGTCTGGTCCTGCTGGATGGTCCGCGAATCTGCCTCGGCGATGCGCTCCTTGCCGATATAGGTCTTCTCCTCTTGAATATCCAGCAGAAAAATACCATTGCGGATCTGGTCCAGGACGGCGTTCTTGAAATTGCCGCCTTTGCCGGAAATATACGCCTGGGCGGCGTACATGCGGCCGGAATTGGGCATCGCCGCCTGCATGGTGGGAATGAGGGTCGCGTAGATCAGATTTTCCTGGCTCCGTTAGGCCACCGCCATGGGCAGAAACTGGCTTTCGTTATCGGGCAGTTCAAAGCGCGCCGTCATCTTCACATTGGCGGTGACGCTGTCGTTAAAGCGGATCTCATAGACGGCGGCGGTGCCCGAGAAGGCATTGCGATGGCTATTTTTTTCCACGAAGGCGATGGTCAGAAACTTCTTGAAGGGAATCACCTCTCCCAGCCAGCGGGCATGGAAGCCAGGCTGCAGCGCCGCTTTCTGGACGCCCCAGGGATATTGCACCAAATACCTCATGCCCGGCTCGGCGTAGAAGCGAATCGACTTCAGGGAGGCGATGAACACGCCGGCGGCCAGCACGCCGACCATGAAGAGATTGCTGAGTTTATTGGGCATAAATTTCAGAATGCTGGCGCCCGCATCGATGCCGCCACGAATCCAACTTGTCGCTCAATCCGAAGGTTCCCAGACAGATGAACAATTTGCTGATCAGGAAAATGAAGCCGAATAGCATGGGGAAAGTCCTCCTTGAACCACTGCTATTCGGCAGGTCTTGGGAAATACTTTGCGGGTGGGGGGTTCAGGCGATCTGGCGGCTCAGCGAGAGCCAATCGCCCCCTTGCACAAGAAGGCGCGGGGAAGCGGCAGCGCGATGCAGCGGGCGGGCGCCGGGGCGTCATGCGGAGGGGGTTGGCGGGGGCACGGGCAGATCGATGATGAAGCGGCTGCCCTTACCGGGCTGCGATTCAACGTGGATCGTCCCCTGATGGGATTCGGTGATGATAAAATAGGCCACCGCCAGACCGAGCCCGGTGCCCTCACCCGTCGGCTTGGTGGTGAAGAAGGGCTCGAAGATCCGGCTGGCCACCTCCGGGGACATACCGGGCCCGTTGTCTGCCACCTCAATGCGAACCGTCTCCGGCAGCCGACGCAGCCGCAGGGTCAGCCTTGGTTTGGGACGCGGGGGGGCAGGTTCGCCAGCCACCATGGCCTGGGCGGCGTTGTGCAGGAGGTTGTAGAGCACCTGCTGAAAACTGCCGGCATCGCAGAGAACCGGGGGCAGCTCTTCGTCGTAGTCTTTAATGATCTCGATCTTCCGAAAATCATAGCGCTTCTTGAAGTTATAATCGCTGGCGGCCAGCGCAAGCGTTTGATCGATCAGGTCTGGCAGGGAGTGCTGCGCTCTCGTCTCGGCAGCCTCACTTTTACGGCTAAAGGAGAGCATATTGGCGACGATGGCCGCCGCCCGGCGAGCCGCCGTATCCACATCACTCAGCATGGCCAGGATTTTACGTTGGTCCAGATAGGCCTGAAACAGCGCTAAATCCAATCCAATGCTGGCGGCGACCGACCGGCTCTTGGGTAGATCCGCCTGGAGCCGGTTGCGAACGACCTGCAGGTTCTGAATGATCCCCGCCAGGGGATTGTTGATCTCGTGCGCCATGCCAGCGGCCAACCCCCCCACCGAGACCATCTTTTCGGACTGCACCAGCATCTCCTCCATTTTCACCCTCTCGGTGACCTCATCCAATCGCAGCACGGCACCGCCGGCACCGCCTTTCCCCCGAAGCGGGTAGACCACAAGGTCGACAATTCTGACCCGATCGTCGACGGTATGCCGGACCCTTTCTGCGCGGTAGATCCGGCCGGCAGAGATCGCCTGTCGAATGGCGGTCCATTCCAGCGGCAGGTCGGTCAGCACCGCATCGACAGGCTTCCCCAGAACGGCATCGGCCGCCTTGTTGCGATAGGCCACCGCCTGGGCGTTCCACTGGGTGACATCTCCTTGCGCATCCACCCCCACCAGTATGGAAGGCATGAAATCCACCACCTCTTGCAGATACACCTGCAGCTGGCGAATCTGTTCCTCGCTGCTTTTGCGCTCGGTGATGTCGGTGGCGATGGTGCAGAGCGCGTATGGCTGATCCTCCGTGTCCTTGAGGGAGAAGCGCACCGAAATGACGGTTAGGGCCCGGCTGCCGATTTGGAGCCGCTCCTCCAATTCCACCGGGTCGCCCCGCTCCAGTGCGATCGCGTCGTTGTCCCGCAGCTGGGCGGCATCCGCCGTGGAGAACAGGGCCTGATCATCCTGACCGACAATGGCCGCCCGCTCGCGTTGGAGAAGGCGGCAAAAGGGCCGATTGGCTTCGATATACTCCCCCGTTAAGGCTTTCAGCGTGATCAGGCTGGTGGTGTTGTCCATGATGGCCTTCAGCCTGGCTTCGCTGGTGGAGAGGGCCTTGTTGCGGTTTTCGATCAGCCGGTTGAAGGTTTGGAGCTGCCGATGGCGGCGGCCGATCCGCAGTACTTGCACCAGAATTAGGGCGCAGACGGCCGCCAGCAGGCCCCCCTTGAAAAGCCAGGTATTCCACCATGCCGGTTGCACAACGAGGCGAACCTCGGCCCCGAGGTCATTCCAATACCCACTGTTATTGGATCCCTGAACGTGGAAGCGGTAGCGGCCGGCCGCCAGATTCGTATAGGTAGCGGAGCGTCGTGTGCCCGCCAGCACCCACTCCCGATCGAGACCTTCCATCCGATAGCGGTAGCGGTTTTTGGCGGGCGCGTTGAAATCCAAGGCGGCGTATTCGAAGCTGACCATGTAGTCGCGGTGGGTGAGACGGATTTCGCCCGTCTCAAGAATGGTCGCCAGGGCGTCCACCGGCTCCCCCAGTATCCGCACAGCGGTCAGGGCCACCGGCGGTTTGCGGATATTGGGGCGGATCGCGTTGGGGAAAAAGCGGTTGATTCCGTTGCGGCCGCCAAACACCAGCGCCCCATCGTCGGTCCGCAGGCTGGCGCGGCCGAACTCCTCTCCCTGGAGCCCGTCGAACGCATCGAAATTGAAGAAACGGCCACTGTCGGGATCGAAGCGCGAGAGGCCTTTCTTGCTGGCGATCCACAATTGCCCCGCGTCATCTTCCTGCATGGCGCGAATGGAGTTGCTCACCAGGCCATCCGACTCGGTGAAGCATTGAAATTGCTCCCGAGCCGGGTCCATGCGGCAGAGACCGCCGTTGGTGCCGATCCAGAGGCGCTCCCGGCGGTCCTGGAAGAGCACGGTAACCGTGTTGTGGCCAAGAGCGCCCTTTTTACCCGGATCCGCAAAGTAGTGCTTGAAACGGCCCTCGGCCAGCTGCCGGTTGAGCCCTCGATCGGTCCCCACCCAAAGCGTGCCGCGGCTATCCTCCAGGATGCTCCAGACACCATTGTCGCTGAGGCTGTCGTCATCGTCGGCGCGGTGCAGGTAGCGTTGAAAACGGTCGCCGTCGGGCAGCAGCCGGTTCAATCCGTTTCGGGTGCCGACCCAGAGCCGGCCGCTGCGGTCGGCGGCGATGGTCCATACCCGGTTGTCACTGAGGGAGTGCACATCCTCAGGGTCGTACACATAGTGCCGAAATACGCCCTTGTCCGGCTCGAAGCGGTTGAGGCCGCCATTATAGGTGCCGATCCACACCACGCCCTCGGCGTCCACATGGATGCTTTCGGTTAGGTCACTGCTGAGGCGGCTGGGCGTCTCGTCCGTGGCGGTATAAAGGGCGCGATCTCCGGTGTAGGGGTGCCAGGACTGGATGCCGCCACCGTCGTTGGCGATCCAGAAGCGTCCGTCCGGCGCCTGGGCGATGGCGTTGACGCCGCTGTAAAGCAATCCCGTCGAATCTTTGGGATCCAAGGTCGTGTGGCCGAACGCCTCCGTTCGACGGACGAATTTGCAGAGTCCTCCGCCGTCCGACCCGGCCCAGAGCACCCCACCGCGATCCTCGAAGAGAAACCAGATGAGATTGCTGCTCAATGAGGTCAACCGGCTCGGATCGTGTGTGTATCGGATGGCGCGGGTGGAGACGGGATCAAAGCGGTTCACGCCGCCGCCGAAGGTCGCCAGCCAGAGGTGGCCGGCGCTATCTTCGACGATATCCCAGACGTGATTGTGGCTGAGGCTGTGCGGGTTTTGGGGATCGTGGACAAAGCGCTGGAAACGGCCCGACGCGCGGTCCATCAGATTGAGACCGGCGAGGCCGCCGACCCACAGGCGCCCCTGGCTGTCCTCGAAGATCGGCCCCACCGTATCGCTGGCGATGGAGGTTGGATCCGCTGGATTATGGCGGTACACCCGGAATTGGCCGCTCTGGGGATCGAACCGGTTGAGCCCGCCGCCGTGGGTACCGATCCAGATAAAACCCGCCAAATCTTCATACAGATGCCACATGCTGTCAAAACTGAGGCCCTGTTTCTGGGCCCACGTCTGACGATAGTGGGTGAATCGGCCGCTGTCTGGGTCCAAGCGGTTGAGCCCGCCGCCTTCGGTGCCGACCCAGATCTGCCCCAGGCGATCCTCCAGGAGGGAGATAACGGCAATGTGACTGATGGCGTGTGGGTCAGCCGGATCGGGCTGATACCGCACAAAGGTCTCGCTGCGACGGTTAAAACGGTGCAGACCGCCCCCAACGGTACCCACCCAGAGCCGACCCCGGCGATCTTCGAGGAGCGCGTACACGAGGTTGCTGGCCAGTGAGTCGTCGCGGGCGGGATCGGTGCGGAACTCTCGGAAGCCGTACCCGTCGTACCGCAGCAGCCCATCCTCGGTGCCGAACCAGAGAAAACCGAGATGATCCTGCAACCCACAGGTGATGGTACGCTGGTGGAGACCTTCACGAACCCCGAGACGTTCGAAGCGGGTCTGAATGCCATACGCGCCAGTGGCGATAGAGAGGAGGAACAACCCCACGAGAACCGGTACCCGGGCGAAACGGGCGCTGGACGGAATGCGGTTGGGCATGGGGCACCTTGGCTGTGGATAACGGCACGGTAGTGATATCGAGGGCTATAGCACATGCTATTCTCGCGACCGAAGAACTGTCAATACAGGAGTGCCCGCGGTACGCCCGATGACGGCGGCAGCATGGTGACCATGACCGACGGGCGTTGGGGCGGGCGGACCAAGACTCTCTGCAACCGGAAGCGGCAGGCGCACGGGGGGACGGGAAGTGGGGCGCTGGAAGACCTTCACGTCCACCAGCAGGGTCCCAAGAGAGCGGCTATGGTGCTTCTGCCATGGGTCCTAACCGGCTCGGCATGGGTAAAGCGGCCACGCCGACCGGCCGGCGCGCAGGAAGTGCAGCACCGCCGCCTGCAGGGAACTGCGCCGGGGGCCACCCTTCAGGGGACCGCTTGATGGTTGGCATGCGAAATATAGCCGCGGCCGATGGCGGACAGGGGAAGCTTCAGCTCAAGTTCGGGCACCTGGGCGGCAACCCAGGCCGTAAAGGTATTGCTGTTGGGGCCCGGAAAGGCCCGGTAGGTCGTTTTCCAGGGGTAGGCGCGGGCCGCTCTATCGACCCGATCGATAAGATCGTCGACACCTGCCCCCCGATGCGCCTTGAGAATTCGGGGCCTGGCGCCGTACCAGAACCGGTCGGGCACATCCGCGGCGATCCGTAGAACCGGCCGGCCGCCTCCGGCCCGCCAACCGACCACATCGTAGACGGTGTAGCCGCTCGCACCGCTCGGTTTGGCGGCGATCCAGGTGTGGATGGCGAACAAGCCACGCCAGCTCCAGGCGCTGGCCCCATAGACATGGAGGACCGCTTCCGGTGTCAAGGCGGGGTCCGGTGCCAGGCGGGCCGGCTCCCGGCTGGCGGTGCGCCAGTCCATGTTCGCATAGTGGCCGATAATGAACACCACCAGGATCAGGAGAAGCAGCGGCAGGATCACCAGGGCGGCGGCCACCCACTTCATGTGGACTCTCCGACGCCGGCCATCATCGGCGACCGCCGCGCCATGGGAAGATTGGCCGCTTGCACGACGGCGGGCCGGCAACCGACCGGGCGACCGCTGGCGTCACCCGGGCGACGACTGCGGTGATCGGTCGTCGCACAGAAAGCCATATCACCAGCACTGACTGGCCTTGGGGTAGGACCCCAGTACCTTGACGAAGAGGGCCTGGGCGGCCAACTCACCCAGGGCCTGAAGGGCGGCCGGGGTATCGCTGCCCGCTTCGAAGGCGGCGTAAAAAACATACTCCCAGGGATTCTCCGGGATCGGACGCGACTCGAGCTTGGTGAGATTGAGATTGTGGCGCTGGAAGATCTTCAGGCAGTCCACCAGGGCGCCGGGATAGTGGCGGGTCTTGAAGGCCACGGTGGTTTTTTCGGCCGTTACCGAACCGGGTCTGTGGTCCGAGCGCACGATGACGAAAAAGCGCGTGGTATTGGTGCTATTGGTCTGGATATCCTTCTCCAGAATGGTCACGGCGTAGTAGTCGGCGCACAGCTCCGAGGCGATGGCGGCTTTGGCGGGGTCCTGCCACTCGGCCACCATCTTGGCCGCCCCGGCGGTGTCGTAAGTGGCCATGGGTCGGATGTTGTGCTTCTTAAGAAAGGCGGCACACTGGCTGAGGGCCTGGGGGTGGGAGTGGGCCTCCGTGACCTGATCGAGGCGCGCTCCCGGAGGCCCGAGCAGCATATGCCGGATGGGCATGTAGGCCTCGCCGATCACCACGGTGTTGCTGGCCAGCAGCAGATCGTAATTCTCCACCACGGTGCCGGCGATGGAGTTCTCCACGGGGATGTAACCATAGTCCGCCCGCTCTTCCGCCACGGCAGCAAAGACAGCATCGAAACTGTCGCAACTCACCGGCTCAACCGCTTCTTTGAAATGGCAGCGCAGGGAGAGCTCGCTGTATGCCCCGCGAATTCCTTGGAATGCGACGTTTAGCTTGTGGGTCATCTCTTCTCTTCCAATCTGAGGTTGATCTGCGCCATGGCGTCCATGAAGCGGGTCCGCTCCTCATCGGCGAAGGGGTTGTAGTGATGCATGTCCTGGAACAACTGCCAGGTGTCGTTCTCCACCACCTCGAGGATGTGCATCAGACGCTTGTAGCCCTCGGTGTCGATCTCCAAATTTTCGGCGCCGTATGCCGAGAGGCTGCGCCCGAGAAAATGGGTCAGCGCCAGGGTGACGGCGATCTGGCGATCGTGCGCCTCGGGCGTGGTTTCGATGACGACCAATTCCTGTTCCCGAAGCCACTTCTCGGCCCTGGCGTAATTGGCCGGGCTGATCCGATCCCGGCAAAGCACGATCTTGGCCCCCGCCAAGGTGTCGGCGGCGCTATCGGGCCCAAACATGGGGTGGGTGGGCAGAATCTCCACATCGGACGGCAGAAGTGCGGTCATCCACTTCACCGGATTGACCTTTACCGAGCAGACGTCGATCACCACCGTTCCCGGTTTGAGCAGCGGTGCGATGGTCTTGAGCTGGGTCTGCATGTAGGAGATCGGTACGCTGAGCAGGACCATCTCCTGGCGACAGGTCGTCTCAAGATCGGCTGGCAGGGCGCCGACAGCCCGTATCCGCTCCGTCTTGCCGCCCCGGTCGAAAACCACCACGCGCACGTCGCGGGCCAAATAGCGCGCCGCCAACTCCCCAAAACGACCGAAACCAATGATACCGATCATGAAGCTTTCTCCGCTCTACACCACGCCAACTGCCGCTGCGGCATCGGCCGCCTGTTCGCCAAAACGTCGGAATCGGACGCATCCAATCATAAGAACTGCTCCATTCTTCCAATCCCCTCCTCCAATTGTGCCTGGGGCACGGCGTAGCAGATGCGCACGTGGCCGCCGCCGCCGAAAGCCGAACCGGGCACCACGGCGACCCGGGCCGATTCGAGCAGTCGTGCGCAAAAATCGGTGTCGGCTTCATCAGCCGCCAGACAGGCGCGAATGTCGGGGTAGAGGTAGAACGCGCCCTGGGGTTTGATGCAGGGCAGATGCCGGCGGATTCTGCTGTAGGCCCAATCACGTTTGGCCATCAGTTCGCTGCGCCGCGCGCCCCAGATCGATTCGGGCACCTGGAGGGCGGCCAGCGCACCATGCTGGGCGAAGGTGCAGACGTTGCCGCAAAGGTGGCTCTGGAGACGAATCATGGCGGCGATGAGGGGCCGCGGACCCACCGCATACCCCACCCGGAAGCCCGTCATGGCGTGATGCTTTGAGAAGCTGCGGATCACCAGCAAGTGATCCCGCAGGGTTTCGATGGCGTATGGCGACATCGCCGCCAGGCCATCATAGGTAAAGTAGCCGTAGGCCTCGTCCGAGATGAGGGTCAACCCTTTGTCCACGACGAGGGCCCCCAGATGCTCCAGATCCGCAAAGGGGTAAACGGCGCCGGTGGGGTTGTTGGGCGAGTTGATCACAATGGCGCGGGTACGGTCGGTCACGCCTGCCGCCAGGGCGCCTAGATCGAGCTGGTGGCCCTTCGTGGGAATAAAGACGGGTCTGGCCCCACTGAGGCGAACCTGGGCAGCGAAGCTGACCCAGGAGGGCACCGGAATGAGGACCTCGTCACCGGGGTTGCAGAGAATCTGAAAAGCGCTGTAGAGGAGCTGCTTGCTGCCGTTGCCCACCAGCACCTGGTCGACGCCGGCGCCGGCGAACCCCCGGGCCAGTTGTTGGCGCAGGGCCCCCAGTCCGGCCACCTCGCCATAGCGGGTTTCCCCCGCTTCGAGGGCGGTGCAGGTGCCACCGACGACGGCTTCGGGCGTCTCATACGCGGGCTCGCCAACGCCGAAGTTGATCACATCCTGCCCCGCGGCCAAACGCCGTCGGACCTCGCTGAAGAGGGCGATGGTCTTGGACCCCTCGAGGGTCTCGATTCGATCGGCCAGACGGATCATGGCGAGGCCACCGCCGCTCTGGCCGCCTGCTGCAGAGAGACATCCACGAGAACCAAGGCGGCCATGGTTTCCACGATGGGCGCGGCCCGGGGCACCACACACGGGTCGTGGCGGCCCTTGGCGGCCAGGGTCACGGTCTTGCCGTCAAAATCGACCGTTTCCTGGGGCTGTCCAATGGTGGCCGGGGGTTTAAAGGCCACTCGGAAGTAGATTGCCTCGCCGTTGGAGATGCCGCCCTGGATGCCGCCGCTGTTGTTGGTGCGGGTGCCCAGCCCCTCGCCACGGCCCACGAAGGGGTCGTTGTGGCGCGAGCCCCGCATGCGGGTGCCGGCAAAACCGGAACCGATCTCGAAACCTTTGGTGGCGGGGATGCTGAGCATGGCATGGGCCAGTTTGGCCTCCAGTTTATCGAAGACCGGCTCCCCCCAGCCGGCGGGCACGCCGCGGCAGACGCAGGTGAGGATGCCGCCCAGGGAGTCCTTTTCATCTTTGGCCTGGCGAATGAGGGCCTGCATGCGGCCCGCGGCCGCCAGGTCGGGGCAGCGCACCGGCGAGGCGTCCACCGCCACACGGTCGATGACGGCGGTGTCTATGGCGCCGGCGGTTTCCGTGCCCACTGCGGAGACCCAGGCGACAATCTCGATCCCGTGGTGCGCTTGCAATATCTTCTCGGCAATGGCGCCGGCGGCCACCCGCCCGATGGTTTCACGGGCGCTGGAGCGCCCGCCCCCGCTGCTGGCCCGAATGCCGTATTTGGCCTGATAGGTGAAGTCGGCATGGGAGGGGCGCGGAATGGTGCTCATCTCCTTGTAGTCGCCGGGCCGCTGGTCCTTGTTGGGCACCAACATGCCGATGGGGGTCCCCAGGGTGAGGCCCTTTTCGGTGCCCGAGAGAATGGTCACCCGGTCGCTCTCCTGGCGGTCGGTGGTGAGGTCGCTCTGACCGGGTCGGCGGCGGTCCAGCTGGGTCTGGATATCATTCTCCACCAAGGCCAGACCGGGGGGGCAGCCGTCCACGATGGCGCCCACCCCGCGGCAGTGGGACTCGCCGAAGGTGGTGACGCGAAACAGGGTGCCGAATGATGAGCTCATGGGGTTTTCCTTGGCGTTATGGGTTGATGCAGAGGGGCTTCCGATGATCCGAGGCCAAGCCCCCGAACACCTCCCAAAAGTTGGGGAAGGATTTGGCCACGCAGTCAGGATTCGTGATACGCACCCCGGGCACCCGTAGACCGGCCACGGCGAAGCACATGGCGATGCGGTGGTCGTCGTAGGTTTCGATCTCGGCCCCGTGGGGCGTGCCGCCCGTTACCGAGAGGGTATCCGCCGTGCTGCGCGCCTCAATGCCCATTTTGGCCAGCTCGCTCTCCACGGCGGCCAGACGATCGCACTCCTTTGCGCGCAGGTGCGCGACGTTGGTCATCACCGTCGTCCCTTTGGCGAACGCCGCCACCACGGCCAAGGTGGGCACCATATCGGGCATGTCGCCCATGTCCACCGCCACCGATCGAAGATCAGCACCGGTGACGGCGATGCCGTCCGGGGTCGCCGTCACACGGCACCCCATCTGGCCGAAGACTTCCGCCAGGCGCACGTCCCCCTGGACGGCATCGGGGTGGACGTCCTTGACGGTGATGGTCGTGCCGCTGATGGCCGCCGCCGCCCAGAAATACCCGGCCTGGGAGGCATCCGGGGCCACCGTGTAGGCGCCGGGCCGATAGGTCTGTCCGCCGGGGACCGTGAAGTGCCGGTAACCATCGCGCTCCAGGCGAATGCCGAAGCATTCGAGGATCTCCACGGTCATATCGATGTATGGTTTTGACACCGGTCCGCCCACCACCTCGATTTCCATACCCTCGAGGGTGCAGGGCGCCGTGAGCAGGAGACCGGAGAGGTACTGACTGCTAATGCGGCAATCGATGCTCACCTTGTCGGCCGATATGCGCCCGCCCTGGACGGTGATGGGGGGGCATCCGGGACGGCCGAGGTAGGTGATGGGAACCCCCAACGCGTTGAGGGCATCACCCAGTTCCCGGATGGGACGCTCCTGCATGCGGGGGGTCCCGGTGAGGGTGTAGGCGCCCTGACCCAGGGCGGCGACGGCGGTGAGGAGCCGCATGCTGGTGCCGCTGTTCCCCAGCTCGATGGGCGCCGCCGAAGGCGCCGGACGCCCGCCGCACCCCACGATGGTAAGCGTCCCCCCCGGCTGGGACAGGGTTACGCCCATCTGGGCCAGGGCCTGCATGGTGAAATGGCTGTCTTCACTGAGAAGGGGCCGCACTACGGTACTCTCCCCATCGGCCAGCCCGGCGGCAATGAGGGTGCGGTGGGTATAACTCTTGGAGCCTGGCACCCGTACAGTGGCCGGGCCGATGCTCTGGGGTTGGATCTCGATGGTCACGTCTGTTGTCCTGGCCTGTTGATGGATATCCCGTTGACGCTTGCCTTAATCGCCGGTGCCGGTCATGGCGTAGGAGCCCAAACTTTTCAGGTAGAGGGTCAGGGGCCGAATCTGCGCGATCGCCTCAGTGATGGCGGGATCGGTCTCGTGTCCCTCGAAATCGGCGAAGAAGAAGTGACTCCAATTCTGGTGATGCGTGGGCCGTGAAAGCAGCTTGAGAAGGTTGATGTCGCCTGAAGCGATGGGCTTGAGCACCTCGGAAAGGGCGCCGGGGGTGTGGGCCAGAGCGAACATCAAAGAGGTTTTGTCCCGCCCTGTGGGTCGCACCATCTCTTTGCCGATGACGAGAAACCGATTGGGCATGCGGGGCAGGTCCTCGATCTTTTGGGCCGCCACCTCCATTTTGAGAATCGGGCCGGCACCGGCACCGGCCACCACGGCCGCCGTCTCCTCGACCTGGGCTTTCTCGGCGGCATGGGCCGTGCTGCGGCAGTCCACCAACTGGACCTGTGGGAGCTGACGCTGGAGCCAGGGGCGGCAGTTGTCCAGCGCCTGGGGATGGGCGTACACTTTCGCGATACCGCCCAATCCGGGGGTCTTGGCCAGCAGGTCGTAGCTTATGGGCTGGTAGCGCTCCGCACAGATGCGCAGGTCGCTCTCAAAGAAGAGATCCATGGTGTGGCGTACCGACCCTTCGATGCTGTTTTCTACCGGGACAACCCCATAATTGCAGGCGCCTTTCTCCACGTCGCTGAAAATGTCGCGCACCGAGGTCTGCGGCACGTAGGTGACCGAATAGCCAAAGTGGGTGGTGGCGGCGATGTGGGTGAAGGTGGCCTCGGGTCCCAGATAGGCCACCCGGGGCAACGCCTGAATGGCCCGCGCGGCGGCGATGATGTCGATGTAAATGTGGCGCAGGACATTGGGGTTGAGGGGGCCTTTGTTGAGGGCGGCCAGGCGACTGAGCACCTCGCTCTCGCGGGTGCTGTCCATCACCTGGTTGCCGGCGCTTTTCTTGAGCTCTCCAATACGCTTGGCCAGCCGGAGGCGCTGGTTGATCAATTCCAAAATCTCGGCATCGATGCGGTCGATGTCGTCACGGATGTTACAGATGTCGACCTGGGCCGTGCACTCAACCTTGCTGGGGGGATCTTTGGCAGCCATATGACTCCTTGTCCGTCGCGCTCATCCCGACGATGGGCGGCCCCGGCCGCCACCCTGTTGGGCAGATATACGAAAGGCCGTGCGGTGCTGCCCCCCACGGCCTTGGACAAAAAAGCCGTGGTGGACTCGGGTCTGCCACGGCTTCTGATCGTTTCTGGGTCGGTGTTGTCAGTGCACCCCGGGCAGACCGCTAGGATAGAAGTAGCGGCTAAAATACACGTAAAAGCTGCCGGAAAAAAGGTGCATGCTACAAGCTTTCCTTGGTGCTGACGGTCCGAAATACCAGACTGAACTCTTACCCAACCGGGCGAGCCGGTGTCAAGCCATATTTCTCGCCCATCGTCGGCACAGGTCGGCGAACCCAATAGGCCGCCCCGCCGGGGGCCCGTAGGCCCCCGACAAAAGCGACCGGAGGGGAATGGAACCGGTCTCCGCGGGGAGAAGCGGTCCCGAAAGTCCCCGGTGGTGAGCCGGGGACCGAACGCAATTAAATATCGTAATAGAGGTAAAACTCGTGCGGGTGCGGCCGCAGCTTGACCGGGTTGACCTCATTCTCCGTCTTGTACTCGATCCACATCTCGATGGCGTCCTTGGTGAAGACGTCGCCCTTGAGCAGGAAGGCGTTGTCCTCTGACAGGGCTTTGATGGCCTCGTCAAGTGACCCCGGCGCGGAGGGGATGACGGCCAACTCCTCCGGGGGCAGGTCGTAGATATTCTTGTCCAGTGGATCGCCCGGATCGATCTTGTTCTCGATGCCGTCCAGCGCGGCCATCAAGATGGCGGAAAAAGCCAAGTATCCGTTGCAGGAGGGATCGGGGGTGCGGAATTCGAGGCGCTTGGCCTTGGGGTTGTCGCTGTACATGGGGATACGGACAGCGGCGCTGCGGTTGCGGCTGGAGTAGGCCAGGTTGACGGGCGCTTCGAACCCGGGCACCAGCCGTTTGTAGCTATTGGTGGTGGGGTTGCTGAAAGCGCACACCGCCCGGGCGTGGGCCAGGATTCCGCCGATGGCCCAGAGGGCCTCCTGGGAGATGCCGGCGTACTTGTCACCGGCGAACAGGGGATTGCCGTCCTTCCAAATGGAGATATGGGTGTGCATGCCGGTGCCGTTGTCCTCGAAAATCGGCTTGGGCATGAAGGTCACCGTGTGGCCGTGGCGATAGGCCACGTTCTTGAGCACATACTTGAACCACATGAGCTGATCGCTCATCTGGAGAAGCGGCTTGAAGCGCATGTCGATCTCGGCCTGACCGGCGGTGGCCACCTCGTGGTGCTGGGCCTCGATATCGATCCCCAGGCTTTCGAGGACCAGGGTCATCTCGGAGCGCAGGTCCTGGAACTTGTCCATGGGCGGTACGGGGAAGTAGCCCTCTTTGTGACGCGGCTTGTACCCCAGGTTGGGCTCCTCTTCGCGGCCAGTGTTCCAGTTGCCCTCGACGCTGTCGATCTCGTAGAAGGCCATGTTGCGCGAGGATTCGAAACGAATGTTGTCGAAGATGAAGAACTCCGCCTCGGGGCCGATGAAGACGGCGTCACCGATGCCGCTGCTTTTCAGGTAGTTCTCCGCCTTCTGGGCGATAAAGCGCGGGTCACGGGTGTAGGATTCGCGGGTCACGGGATCGACGATGTTGCCGATCAGCACCAGGGTCTTGGCCTCGAAGAAGGGGTCGATCTTGGCCGTGGTGGCATCCGGGATCACCAGCATGTCGCTGGCGTTGATGGGCTGCCAGCCGCGGATACTGGAGCCGTCGAAACCAAAACCGTCTTCGAAACTGCCCTCGTCCAACTCACTGATGGGCACGCTGAAATGCTGCCACACCCCGGGAAAATCCATGAAGCGGATATCGACGATTTTGACACCTTCCTCTTTTGCCATCGTTAGTACATCACTGGGTCCCATACGTTTTCTCCTTTTTAAGTAGATAAACAATTACGGCAGTTCATTTAAATGGATCCTATCGGCGTTGCCGTCCGGGATGGCGCCGAAAGGGGGCCCATCCGGGACGGATTGCACGGGCTAGATGGCGTCGCCGCCAGTTTCACCGGTTCGTACGCGGATCACTTCGCCAACCTCGAGGACGAAGATTTTTCCGTCGCCCAGCTTGCCGGTGTTGGCCGCTTCGCGGATGGTGGTGACCACCTTGTCCACCCAATCGTCCTGAACGATGATCTCGATCTTGATCTTGGGGATGAAGTCGACCACGTACTCAGCGCCCCGATAGATCTCCTTGTGGCCTTTCTGACGACCATAGCCCTTTACTTCCGAAATGGTCATGCCCTGGATGCCGATGTCGTTTAGGGCCTCCTTGACATCGTCCAGTTTGAACGGTTTGATGATGGCTTCAACCTTCTTCATATGACGCCTCCTGTCAGAGCGGTAAGGGGTGCCCTGTCCCGAGTGTGCGGCGCTACCTGCGGCACCCGCAATTAGCGTTACTTGCGCATGTTGACCTTTTTTCGCCCCTGGGTGCAAGCCCCATCAGGCGATCTCAAACCCGCGTTCGCCGTGGAGGGCGCTGTCGAGCCCCTCGATCTCATTGTCGCCGTCCACTCGCAGACCGCCGGCCAGGGCTTTGGTTACATAGATCACGATCAAGGTGGCGACTGCAGAGTAGGCAGCGGTGCCGACGATGGAGAGCAGTTGAATCCCCACCTGTTTGGGGTTGCCGTAGAAGAGGCCCGCGGCACCTTCGGTGACGCTGGGGTCGGCGAAGAGGCCCGTGGCGATGGCGCCCCAGATGCCGCAGATGCCATGAACGCCGAAGGCGTCCAGGCTGTCATCATAGCCCAGGCGGTGCTTGAGTTTGGCCACGCTGAAGAATCCCAGCAGACCGGCCCCGATGCCGATGACGAAGGCGCCCGGCAAACTCACAAATCCCGCCGCGGGGGTGATCCCGACCAGACCGGCGACGATACCCGACGCCAGACCGAGAACGGTGGGTTTGCGATCCACCAACCACTCCGTCCCCATCCAGACGAGACCGCCGAGGGCCGCCGAGGTGTTGGTCACCAGAAAAGCCGAAGCCGCCACGCCGTCGGCGGCAAGTTCACTGCCCGCATTGAAGCCGAACCAGCCGAACCACAGCAGGGCGGCACCGAGAGCCGTGAGCGTCACCGAAGAGGGAAACATCGCCTCCCGACCGTAGCCGATGCGTTTGCCCAGGACGAGGGCCAAGACCAGGCCGGCGACCCCGGCGTTGATGTGTACGACGTTGCCGCCGGCGAAATCGAGGGCGCCGATCTTGTGCATCCAGCCGCCGCCCCAAGCCCAGTGACACACCGGTGTATAGACCACTGTCACCCAGAGCACGGCGAAGAGGATCCAGGCACCGAACTTCATGCGGTCCACGATGGATCCCAGCACGAGGGCCACGGTAATGCCGGCGAAGGTCATTTGGAACAGAACGAAGATGTAGGTGGGGATGGTGCCGCTGACGCTGTCCGGACCGATCCCTTTGAGAAAGAGGTACTCGAGGTTGCCGATGAACCCGCCCACATCGGTGCCGAAGGCCAATGAGTACCCCCAGGCGACCCAGATGACGCTGGCCAGGCAGTAGCTGACGAAGGTCATGGCGAAGGTGTTGAGCAGGTTCTTGTAGCGGGACAATCCGCCGTAAAAAAGGGCCAGTCCGGCCGGTGTCATCATCATCACCAGTGCTGTGGAGACGATGATCCAGGCGGTGTCGCCAGTATCCAGCACATCCTCCGCAAAGGCGGGTACGGCTGTGAAAAGCAAGCATCCCATGGTGAGCAACATCGATCGCAACTTGGAGACTACCATTTTAACTCCTTCAGTGAGAATCATTAGAAAACGAACGCCAATTGGCGTTAGGCATCCGGCAACACCGCCGTCACCGCTGATTTAATCGCCGCCACCTGCTCGGGATCATCAATCTTTTCACCATCGAAATCCCGTACGTAGAAGACATCCACCACCTGGTCCACCTTGGTGGCGATCTTGGCCACCCAGATATCCAGACCGCAGCGGAAAAGGGTATCGGTGACCTTGTAGAGCAGTCCCGGTGAATCGAAGGCGAAGACCTCTAAGATGGTAAAGAAACTGGAGCCCTCGTTGTCCACCACCACCCGGGGCGGCTTTTCGGTCGTGTGCGGCTTCTTGGCGGCCGCGGTCGCATCTTTGGCGGCCAATGCCGCACCAGGGTCCAACTCGCCGGCCAGTGCCTGATGCAGATGGGTTTCGGCCCGTTTCCAGCGCTCGAACTCAAAGAGCTGATCCGGTGGCGGATTGACCTCGAAGATGTCGAGGGCCACATTGTTCCGCCAGGTGTAGATCTGGACATGGCGGATATCGATGCCGTTGAGGGTCAAGACGCCGGCGATGTTGGCCAGAAGGCCCGGGCGGTCCTTGGCGCAGATGGTCACCGTTCGGGTGCCGCGGGCGCCGGTCTTCTCGATCTTCCAGACGAAGGGCCCATCCCCCAGTTTGCGGTAGAGCTCAATGTGCTGGGGAATCACCTCGGCCTTGGCGTAGAGCAGATAGCGCGGGGACATCACCCGAAAGAGGGCTTCGATCTCCTCGCGGGAGGCCGCCTGCACCTCGGTGCCGATGACGGCCTGTTTCTTGGCCTCGATCTCCTTGAGCGCCCGGCCGGAGGCCAGCTCCCCTTTCTCGAGCAACTTGAGCGCCTTGAGAAAGAGACTGCGGAAGAGGGCCGCCGTCCAGTCGTTCCACGCCTTGGGACCCGTGGCCATCGAGTCCGCGACGGTGAGCAGGTAGAGCATTTTGAGCCGTTCGATGCTGGCCACCTTGGCGGCGACGAAGATGGCTGTCTCCTCGTCATTGATGTCCCGTCGGGTGGCGGTGTTGGCCAACAGCAGGTGATGCTTCACCAGAAAGACGACGGTATCGATCTCCGCCTCCCGATAGCCACGCTGGCTGAGGATCCGACCCGCCAGCTCAGCCCCCCGGGCGGCATGGCCGCTCTCCGGCGTGCCCTTGCCGATGTCGTGCAGCAGCGCAGACCAGAGCAGGAGCTTGCGGTGTTTGATCTCACGATACACCTGATGGCTGAGGGGGTCGGTCTCGGCATGTTCGCGCAAACCGAGCGTTTTCAGCAGCCGCACGGTCCGCAGGCTGTGCCGCCCCACCGGGTAGAGATGGTACTGATCGAACTGGATGCGGTTGATAACGGATTCGAACTCGGGCAGAAAGCGCGCCAGGAAACCGGTGTTGAGCATCTCGCCCAGGACGTTAAAGCGTTGCACCGGTTTGGCCAGAATCTTTTCAAAGAGTCGCACATTCTCCGGATCGCGCCGATAGGCGGCAGTGACCAGATGCCCTAAATCGTGAATGAGGCGGCGGGCTTCGGCATTCAAGGGGGCCTTCTTGACGGCACTCTCCAGGAAGATCTCCAGCAGCAGGCGGGGCCGTTTGACGATGGCCTGGGGGGTGCTGAAGTTGAGCATCCCCCGGTTGAACTTCAGCCCCGGAACGGTCGTGGTCTTGAGCTGCTTGTTCTTCCGTTTGAGGCGCTTTTTCTGCGCCAGTTCATAGAGAAACAGGTTGTGACGCTGTTTGACGAATTCCATGTGTTCGTGGAGCCGCCCCATGAGAAGCTCCACCGGCTGATAGCCTTCACGGCTTTCGATGCCCATGGCGGCCGCCAGTTTCACCTGGTGCTCCAGGTGGAGTTGGTCGACCTTGCGTCCCATGAGTTGGTGCAGTCGGTTGCGTACATGCCAGATGAAGGCCAGCGCCTTCTCCAGCTCCATGTACTCGTCATGGGAGAGGTAGCCGTAGAACTCCAGATCCCGCCTTTCGCGGATATCGCTCTTGATACGGGCGATCCAGGCCATGGTGTGGTAGTCGCGCAGCCCCCCCTGCCCCTCTTTGAGGTTGGGCTCCAGCAGATAGGCGGAGTCGCCGAAGCGTTCATGCCGCGAGCGGTTGCTCTCAATAAGCCAGGCGGTCAGTTTCCCCGGCCGCTGCGAGATGATGCGGGCGTGGACCTGCTCCATGAGCGCGGTGTAAAGCGGTGAATAGCCGCAGATAAAGCGCGCGTCCAGCAGTGCGGTGAGCACCTCCATGTCGCTGCCGGCCAGTTTGATGGTCTCGCGGATCGATCGGGTGGCATGGCCCACCTCCAGCCCAAGATCCCACAGGGGATAAACGATCTCGCCCACCAGGGATTCGGCCGCCTTTGGGACCCGCTTTTTGAATAGAAAGAGCAGATCCACATCCGAAAAGAGGCTCTGCTCCGAGCGGCCATACCCCCCTAAAGCGATGAGGGCGTATGGCTGACGGGACAGGCTCATGGACTGCCCCACCTGGCTCTGTTCGAAGCTCTCGATGAAGTAATCGTCGATGAGGCGCGCCAGCCCCTCGTTGAATTCCATTGGCGCCGTGGGCAGCAGGTCCTGAATCAGACTTTCCCGTCGAGTGGCCAGACGTTCACTGGCGGTGGATCGAATCTGACGGTTGATTGCGGCGGTCACGGGCTTGGTCCTCATACGATTTGGGTCGATGAACGGTACGATTAAACTGTGGCTCCATTTGAGCAACAAGCGTACCAATGGCAGTCAGTGACAATATATACAATATTATCAAATATTAAAAACTCAAGGCTAATAAATCGATTTTAAAAAAGAGAAAACAATAATGTAATTTGATAAAGCTAAAAATTACGTTATTGTTTTTATTTATTTAAAAACTGAAATTTTACCAATTTAGTTTGGGGCCGCACCAGATGTGGTGAGGTGGGTCTGGGGTGGGCGCTTCTTTGGCCGGCGGGGTGGTGGTGCTTGACCGCGGCGGGTGCCAGCCAATTCCGGATGGCGGGGATGCACCCGCCAATGGATGGCCGTTGAACCGAAGTGGCGGGGGTACGCCGTGGTGGCCCCCCCCCAAAGTCGATGTAAAAAACCGTAAAAGGGGAAGCCGGTTAACCCGATGGGGGATTATGCCCGGGTGGTAGGGGGGCCCAAGGGGCCCCCC